>WNGA01012982.1_pt1 | contig 10717 bp, 10 predicted proteins | sample 5400061 | NCBI WGS metagenome assembly WNGA01 (sample SAMN13153366, study PRJNA577476) | soil metagenome | isolation source: 100 cm soil or saprolite under grassland replicate 2 | place: USA:California | collected 2016-06-15
ACAGAAACCCACAGCATGCCGCAGTAAAATCATAACCCCATGCATTTACAGCACCAATTTTCCATGCTATATATGCGGCTGTAACAGTAAGTTGCATATCGGGAGTCATTGTGCAGCAGATGATGCATTCAATTTCTTCGGGGTGAATATTTTTTTTCTGCACCACCTCATTAATAGCTTCAATACAAAGATCGCTGGTAGCTTTTCCGGGCTCTCTCAAGACTCTTCTTTCACGTATACCTGTACGTGTAACTATCCAGTCATCAGTTGTATCAATCATCTTTTCTAAATCAGAATTGGTTAGCCTGCATTCGGGGACAAATCCGCCTACTGCTGTTATTGCTGCACTTATATTTGGTTTGGGTTTCATGAGAACATCAAATTTAATCTAAATTCGGTTAGCATAAATATGGTTTAATATGTATCAGCGCTTAAAAATAAATTAAATAAGCTTTGGTATATCGAAACGCATAATTCCTCTAACATTGCATCGAGCTATATATTTTTTTATACCGCAAATTTTGTTTTGTTTACTCAAAAGACGTATTCATTTTAAAGACTCACCTCCAAAACAGAGGAAACTTTTATTTTCTGATCATTAATTAAAAAGGAAAGTAAAAAAATCTATTTGCTTCTTTCGATACGTCTTTCACATGACTATCATTTGTTAGCTTTGCGCCTGTTAAATAATAACCAATGGAAAAACTTGAAAATTATATTTTCGGAAAATGGATGCAGGGTGATGGTGATGGTCAGCAATTGTTTGATGCAGTCACTGGAGAAACAATTGGCCTTGCCTCTACTAACGGTATAGACTTTAAAGAGATTTTAGAATTTGGAAGAAATACCGGCTCACCTGCTTTAGGAAAAATGACCTTTCATGAACGCGGATTAATGTTGCGTGCTCTTGCCTTACACTTAAGAAATCACCTGGAAAAATTTTATCGCATCAGCTATATGACGGGTGCCACCAAAGCCGATAGCTGGGTAGATATTGAAGGCGGCATTGGTAACTTATTTGCCAATGCATCATTACGCAGAAAATTTCCTAATGAATCTTTTTGTCTCGACGGAGAAGGACATAATCTCAGCAAAAACGGCTCTTTTATGGGGCATCATTTATTGGTGCCAAAAGAGGGTATAGCTATTCATATCAATGCATTTAATTTTCCAGTCTGGGGCATGCTTGAAAAAATTGCAGTGAATTTGTTAGCCGGTGTTGCTGCTGTTGTAAAGCCTGCAACCATCACATCATATTTAACAGAAGCGGTCGTAAAAGAAATTATTGCATCAGGAATTTTACCTGAAGGTGCATTGCAACTTATTTGTGGCTCTGCAGGAGATCTGCTAGACCATACAACCTCGCAGGATGTAATAACATTTACTGGTTCAAAATCCACAGGTTTAAAACTAAAAAGCAATCCAAATATTTTGCGTGAAAGTGTTCCGTTTAATATGGAAGCTGATTCGCTTAACTGCATTGTTCTTGGCAATGATGTTATGCCTTCCATGCCTGAGTGGGATATTTTTATAAAAGAAGTACGCAAAGAAATCACAGCAAAAGCAGGACAAAAATGTACCGCCATCAGAAGAATATTTGTACCGGAAGATAAACTTGAAGATGTGCATCTTGCTTTAGGAAAAGCATTGTCTCAAACAACTATTGGCAATCCTTTAAATGAGAAAGTGAGAATGGGTGCATTGGCAGGGCGAAGCCAGAGAGAAGAAGTAAAAAATCAAATACAAAAACTGCTGGCAACATCGCAAATTATTTATGGTTCGCTTGACAGTGTTGAAGTAATAGATGCTGATGCGGAGAAAGGTGCCTTTATAAGTCCTGTTTTATTGTTGAATGAAAATCCTTTGCATACAAAAGAGGTGCATGAAGTAGAAGCATTTGGACCAGTGTCTACATTAATGCCATATCAATCGCTGGATGAAGCAATTTATCTTTCAAAGTTGGGTAAAGGTTCTTTGTGCTCCACTATTGTAACCGCAAATGACAAGATTGCAAAACAATATGTGCTGAGTGCAGCATCGCATCACGGAAGAATTCTTGTGTTGAATAATGATTGCGCAAAAGAAAGCACGGGTCATGGTTCACCGTTACCATTGTTAGTGCATGGTGGACCGGGCAGAGCAGGCGGCGGCGAAGAAATGGGTGGCGTGAGAGGGGTAAAGCATTATATGCAATGTGTGGCTGTGCAAGGTTCGCCCACAACTATCACCGCCATTTCAAATGTTTATCAGCCCAATGCAAAAGGAAGGGAAGATGTTGTGCATCCCTTCAGAAAATATTTTGAAGAAGTGCAAATTGGTGATCAGTTGATAACTGGTAAACGAACGATAACCGAAGCTGATATCATCAACTTTGCCAATCTTAGCTGGGATCATTTTTATGCACATGTTGATGCCACTTCACTTGAAGGAACTTTATTTGAAAAACCTGTTGCGCATGGTTATCTTATACTCAGCGCTGCGGCTGGATTATTTGTAGAGAACAGCCTGAAATGCCCGGTGTTATTGAATTACGGCATTGATGAATTGAGATTTACTAAACCTGTTTATGCAGGAAGCACCATCCAGGTGCGCTTTACCTGTAAAGAAAAAATTCCTCAGGAAACTAAGGATGAAAATGATATTCCGAAAGGAATTGTAAAGTGGTATGTAGAAGTAACTGATGAAAAAAATCAGCAGGTAGCAGTTGCTACAATATTAACAATGGTAGCTAAGAAGGAAAACCCCTAAATCCCCTAAAGGGGACTTATTATTTTGTTGCGATATAATTTTATATTATAGCCTGCCTGGCCATGCATTGATTTTTTTATAAGCCAAGTTTCATTACTACTATTTTTCTTTTGTTCCGCCTCATGGGGACACTTCGACGCCTTGTTTCTTATTCAGCAATATAAAAGCCTTGTCTACATAAATTGATTCGCTTATTTTCTGTAATTGAAGTTAATTTTATATTCGTTTTCTCAGCAGAATTACTAAACATTGAAGTCAGAAATATCACAACTGTATTGAAATTGTTGATAAAAGAAATGAACGTTGAAGAGTGCGACGCAACACAGATAAGAAGAGATACAAAAGCCGGGTACATAAAAATAAAAAGCTAACTATAAACACATTAAAAAACAATTTTAATCTCTTAGATTATGATACAGGAAATTAAAGAAGGGTATGTAAAAATAGAAAGGGAGCATGGCATTGCCACCATAGAATTTTTTCATCCTCAAAGCAATTCACTTCCTGCGAAAATACTGGAAACACTTGCGCTTGATATTCATAGCGAAGGTTTAAATCCGGATACAAAAGTGATTGTTCTTCGTGCTGCCGGTGAGAAAGTATTTTGCTCCGGTGCATCTTTTGATGAGCTTGCTGCCATTAGCAATAAAGAGCAGGGATTGAAATTTTTTATGGGCTTTGCAGATGTTATTAATTCCATGCGCAAATGCAGCAAATTTATTATTGCGCGTGTACATGGAAAATGTGTGGGTGGTGGAGTAGGACTTGCTGCCGCGGCTGATTACACAATTGCTGCAGAAGGAGCAGAGATAAGATTAAGTGAGCTTTCAATTGGCATTGGTCCATTTGTAGTGGGGCCGGCAGTGGAAAGAAAAATTGGTGCATCTGCTTTTTCGCAATTAGCTCTTGACTCTCTCATGTGGCGGCCCGCAGACTGGGCAAGAAGAAAAGGTTTATATGCAGAACTTCATTCGGATACAGGAGGCATGGATGATAGCATTGAACGTTTATCTACTTCTCTTTCACATTACAATCCCGAAGCGATGAGGGAGTTGAAAAGGGTATTATGGAAAGGCACAGAGCATTGGGATGAATTACTAACAGAGAGAGCAGCAATCAGCGGAAGATTGATATTAAGTAAATACTCCAAAGAATTTATTCAGAAATTTAGAGAAAAAGCAAAAGCTAAACAGTCATAATATTTTACATCATTTATTAAAATTGATATAAGCCGCATCTCTTTTTAGCTTCGCTCCTAATGATAAACACATTCGATAAGGATAATTTTCATTTCTACTGTGATGTTTTGACTGAAAGAGATGACGATTTAAAAAATGTTATTACACAATTTGGTTATCCTCCTTTATGGAGCCGTGTTCCTTCTTTCACCACGCTTATACATATTATTCTGGAACAACAGGTTTCACTTACATCTGCAAAAGCTGCTTTTTTAAAATTAGAATCAAAGATTGGTCATATTACTCCTGAAAAAGTTTTATCGCTTACTGATGATGAAATGAAAGCCTGTTATTTCAGCAGGCAAAAAATAAATTATGCAAGGCATCTTGCAAAAGCAATTGTAAATGGAGATCTAAATATTGAACATCTAAATGATTTGCCTGATGATGTGATAAGAACTGAATTAAAAAAAGTAAAAGGAATCGGCGACTGGACAGTCGATGTTTTCTTAATGATGGTGCTTCATCGTTGTGATTGTTTTGCTGCAGGTGATATTGCTTTAATAAAAAGTATAAAAGAAGTGAAAGGGTTAAAACCTCCCACTTCAAAAGAAGAAATTATTTCGCTTACTGCACAATGGAAACCTTACAGAACAATTGCTGCATACTTGCTGTGGCATGCCTACATTAAAAAAAGGAATATAAAGCTGTGATGTATCAGATAGCTATGAGTTTTGAACCATGAGCTTTTAGCAAAAGGCCCGTAGCTTGATGCTCACAGCTCATAGCTTACTAAAATTACAGATCATCATATTCATATAAAGGATCAATGCGTGTTCCGGGTGCCATATCCATCAAAGGCTTTATCAATCCGTCTTTTAATCCATACACCCAGCCATGCAAATGCGGTCTTTGTTCATGTTTCCATGCACGCTGAATGATGGACGTTTTTGCAAGATGTATCAACTGTTCCATTACATTCAACTCAACCAGGCGATCACAACGCAGCTCTTCATCGTTGATTACATTTAATTCATCAGCATGTAAACGATAAACGTCCTTAATATTTCGCAGCCACATATTTAAAACATGTTTGAAATCATGATTAGTAGTCGCAGCCTTGATGCCTCCACACCCATAATGACCACAAACAATTACATGCTGCACTTTGAGATGATTCACCGCATAGTCAAGCACGCTTAGCAAATTAACATCTGTATGAACAACCATATTTGCAATATTGCGGTGCACAAATATTTCGCCGGGTTGTGTACCTGTAATTTCATTGGCGGGTACGCGGCTGTCACTGCAACCAATCCACAGAAATTCGGGAGTTTGCAAATGAGCAAGGCGATCAAAATATTGAGGATCATCTTTCACCATTTTATTTGCCCACGCACTATTCTCAGTTAGCAGTTTCTCATATGGTTTCATAAATGATCATTTGATTAAAATAATTGAAGTTTACTTTTTATTTTTTTGCAATTGCATTTTTGAAAGATCATATAACACTATGAGCAGGAGTACTGCAGTGATAATTGAAAATGTTATAAAACTAATTTTCAAAAAAAGAATCCCTCCAATGAGGGCGCCAATTATATAGCAAAATAAAATAGTGAATCTTAACTGTAGCTTTCTTTTTAAAGAACCGGGTCTTGGTGTTTTTGGATGCAACCATTCGGATACATCTGATCCAAGATCTGTGAGTAGTCCTGTAAGATGTGAGGTTTTAATGCCGCTGCCTGAAATAACAGAGACAGCGCTGTTTTGCACACCCATGCTTAACAATAACATAGCAGTGATAAGAATTGTTTCAGTTTCTGTTTCATCAAATAACAACATACCGTATACCGAAACAGATAATAAAATAAGGGCTTCGAAGATGATGGGCAGAGCATGAGCAACATAAGAGCCTTTATGTGCAAATGAGCGAATAAAAAAATGAGCAATAAAAGCACCAAGCATAAACATAAAAATCCACATCAGCACTATGAACATTTCAAACCAATTACGTTCTAACATGTGTTTTGCAAAAGCTGCAGTATGACCTGTGACATTGGCTGTAACTGTATAACATGCCATTATACCCGCAACGTTTGTCATACCTGCAGTAAAAGCTGTAAAGGATGATAACACGAGATTACTCTTAAATGTGCGTTCTTCCGCAGATTGACTAAGCATGCTAAAACTGAAGTATAACTTTCTTTGAGAAAATTAAGTATTCATTCCGCCACAAACACTGATTACCTGTCCTGTAACATAAGAACTCATATCACTTGCAAGAAATAAAGTAGCACCGGCAACTTCTTCTGCTTTACCAAAACGAACCATAGGAATTCTTTTCAAAAACTCTTCTGTTCCGGTTCCTTCTTTTAAATAATGTGTCATATCAGTTTCAATAAAACCCGGAGCAATTGCATTGCAGCGAATATTCCGGCTGCCCAACTCATGTGCAACAGCTTTTGTAAACCCGATTATTCCCGCCTTACTTGCTGCATAACTTGTTTGACCGGCACTTCCACGCACACCAACAATTGAACTCATATTTATAATGCTACCTGATTTTGCTTTCATCATGGGGCGGATAACCTGTTTAGTCATGTTAAATACACTTTTCAAATTTGTATTTATTATCTTATCCCATTCTTCAGCAGAAACGCGAAGCAGTAAATTGTCTTTACTTATTCCTGCATTATTCACGCATACATCTACTTTGCCAAATTCTTTCAGCACATCATTTACAAAAGTTTCGCAGGCGGCATAATCGCCGGCATTACTTTTAAATGATTTTGCTTTTACCCCAAATCCCTGTAACTGGTTCTCAAGAGTTGTTGCTTTTTCTGCGCTGCTGTCACTGACATAAGTAAATGCGATATTTGCTCCATGCTCTGCAAGTTTTAAAACAATAGCAGCACCAATACCACGTGATGCGCCGGTAACAATAACAACTTTTCCTTCTAATAATTTCATATGGTTACTTTTGATGTGGGCAAAAGTAATATTTCTGCGGAAGTAATTTTTATTATGAGATCAACGATAGTTTGCATAGCATCTTCGTTGTGTCACTCACTTGTACATTCTGAACTTTATGCTGCAAAGACAGTACATGTTTTCTGGCATTATTAATGATACTTTTTTTAACGATTACTTTCCTTTTGATATATTAATATGCATAACGATTTTGCTCACTTAAATAATGGCAATTCATGAAACGATTCATTATCATCATTATACTTTTCTTTACAACTGCGCAAAAAAATTTTGCTCAAAACGAAGACTCGTCAAATGCAAATTCATTGGATGCGGTAATAAAAAATTTATATAAATCAATATCCGGTCCCGCAGGTAAAGACAGGGACTGGAATATGTTCCGTTTATTATTTGCAAATGAGGCAAGAATGTATATCGCTGTTCCTAATAAAGACAGCGGCACTGTTCTCCGCGTCATTACTCCTGAACAATATATTGAACGCAATAATACACGCCTTGCTGATATGGGTTTTACAGAAAAAGAGATACATCGCATCACTGACAGTTATGGCGCTATAACGCATGTATTTTCTACTTATGAATCACACTTTATTAACAGCAACACTGAAGAAGAAACAATAAGAGGTATTAACAGTATTCAACTTTTCTTTGATGGCAGCAGGTATTATATTCTTACAATATGCTGGGATGCGGATCCAAAAAATAACCCTGTTCCAGAAAGGTATTTGAATGAATGAGATGCCAAAGATTGTTATCCCTGCTTTGCTTTCACTGACTTTGTTAATATTGTAATCACATTATAATTTGAATTTTACAGGGCTCTAATCTTGCAGCCACCACTTCCGATTCTGTAAAGCTTTTTGTAAAGCGCTCGGACAGTGGTTAACCTGTATTGTTCATTCATGGCGGTCCCGGGTCAAATTTATATTATTTTGAAAAAGAAGGAGGCGATGTTTTTTCAAAAGATGTGCAACTTATTTATCCTGATCAAAGAGACTGCGACAGATCAGATACCGCATGAATAATGATTATTCATTAGAACGTGTTGTAAAAGATTTTGATGAAGTAAGAACAAAACTTGGTTACAAGCAATGGATGGTGATGGCACATTCTTTTGGTGGCATACCCGCTACTGAATATGCATATCGTTTATCAGGAATCCATTAAAGAACTCTTACAAAACTCCGGAACGCGATTATTATGAGTTAATAAGATTCCGGACCTCATGAAGATTGAACGGAAGTTAAGTTGATAATTTACAAACTTCCGCCACTCTTCGCCAATAGCAGTTAACCAATTCCAAATTTCTATTCTCCTTCCACAGCATTACCTTTCTTCATCCATGGCTTAGGTGCAGTGCCATCCATTCTTACAATCCTTGGTGTAAATTTTCCTATTACATCCACCAATTGTTTCTGTGACTGCATCACCTCTTCAATATCCTTGTAAGCAAAAGGTGCTTCATCCAATCCTCCGCCCAATAGTTTTACATCATGCTTTTTCAATTCATCATTCAATGCCTTATGCGTAATATTATTGAGTGCCTGTGTACGACTCATCTTTCTTCCTGCACCATGAGATGCGGAATTTATAGAAGCGGCTTCACCCTTGCCTTTTACAATAAAACCCGGCGCCGTCATGCTGCCGGGAATAATACCAAGCACATCTTTCCCTGCAGGCGTAGCGCCTTTGCGATGCACGATTAACTCTTTGCCTTCATAAATTTCTTTCCATGCAAAGTTGTGATGGTTCTCCACCATCTTCAATGGTTCACGGCCCAACTGCTTTGCAATCTTTTCATGAATCACATGATGACATGCGCTTGCATAGTCACCCGCAAGGTCCATTGCCAGCCAATATTCTATTCCTTCTTCTTCATCAAGATTGAGCCATGCAAGATTTTTTGCTTCCTGTGGCAAACGTCTTTTGCTGATAGAAATTTTTGTATAGTGATTGGCAATGTTTGCACCCAATGCACGTGAGCCGCTATGTGATAACAAACCCACATACTTTCCCGAAGGCACTTGCAACACATCATCTGCTTCATCTACTTCCACAATACCAAATTCCACAAAATGATTACCGCTTCCACTGCTGCCCAATTGCCTCCATGCACGTGTATGCAAGCCCGTGAGTAACGGCAATTCAAAAAATATTTTACGATCCATCACTTCATGATCAGGAGACTTTTTAAACTGTGCACCGCTGCCAAACAAAGTTGCTTCATTGATCTCTCTTGTAAAGAATGCGTCACGCTGCGTGAGATCTTTTACATCAATATCAAAAATGCTTAAACACATGCGGCAACCAATATCAACACCTACGCCATAAGGTATCACTGCATTCTCTGTTGCCAGCACACCACCAATGGGTAAACCATAGCCATGATGCGCATCAGGCATCAATGCACCGGCTACTGCAACAGGCAGTTTGGCCGCACTATACATTTGATGCAATGCGCCCTGTTCAATATGTTCACTGCCAAATATGTTGAACTGAATGCCGCTGTTATTCAAACTTATTTCAGCACCTTCCGTTTCCTTTTTTGGCATGAGCTTCTCTGCAATTGGTGCAAGTTCTTCATCATTTACATATTCTGTTGGTGATGCAAGCACTTCCTTTAAAATATCCAATGCTTTTTCTTTTGTGTGATGTTTAAAATTTTTTTCCATCACATTCATAGCAACACTTATTACCGGTCCTTCGGGAAAGCCGATAGCACGTAATTCCTTGCCTGTTAATGATAACTTTGCCATTTTTCAATTATTTATTTATTTGGATGTCCCATCTGAAGTTTTTCATGGCATCGTTTGTTGTGCCACTCACTTGTTCTTTCTGAACTTTGATGAGCAAAGAATTCTTGAACATTTACATATCTTTTCTATATTCTATAGCTTTTTCAATAAAGGGCAAAAGTTCCTCTGCAAATTCTCTCGGCTCATCTATTTTATTCTTCAAAAAAAATAAACATGATCTTTCAATTAGCATGACCGCGTTGTTTGCAATAATTGATAATTGTCTTATATCTCTTAAAGCACTAATGCCGAAAGTAATGTCATCATTTGGTTCTAAATTAGGATGAATTATATCTTCACCATGTGAATAAGATGAACAATCTCTATAGATAAATTCATATAATGCAGTCTCCTTTAATTTAGTCATTATTCCTTCAGCATTTTTTGGACCCTCAAACAGCTCATACCAATATTTAACCTTGTATTGCTTCCCTTTCGATTTTGTTTTTTCAGTTTCTATTTTATTATATTCTTTTTTGATTTCGGCATAATCAACAGCATTAGTTGTTTCATTGATTTTTCTTATATTATCAATATAAATTTCTTTCTGCTCGTTACTTATGTCTATTCCTTTGAGGTGTTTGTCATTCTTCAATCGTTGATGAAAACTTCCACCTTTGTCAGGATAAGCTAGATTTTCATAATAATCTTTTTTTCTTATTTCATTATGATACAATAACTGCAGGGCTTTTCTGTCATGATCACTTTCAAATAAATAACGTAATTGAAAATAGCATTCAAGTAAAGTTCTTAGTAAAGGCTTAGAAGCATTAATACATCCGATTTTAATAAGTTCACTTATTGCATCCCCCGTTTCCATGATTTGACGGAAAAGAAGATACGAAGCTAAATCTGTCCTCAAAGTTTCTTTAGAATTCATTCTTTGAGTCAACATCTCCATTCCAGTTGCTACAAACGCTTTAATTAGTTCAGAAAAATTATTCAGGCTTTCCTTTTCTTTATCAGTATATTCTTGATACATGATTTTGTATTTTTATTTCTAAC
>WNGA01032415.1_pt1 | contig 10717 bp, 7 predicted proteins | sample 5400061 | NCBI WGS metagenome assembly WNGA01 (sample SAMN13153366, study PRJNA577476) | soil metagenome | isolation source: 100 cm soil or saprolite under grassland replicate 2 | place: USA:California | collected 2016-06-15
CGACGTGAACCGGCGGGTGCTCGCCGGCCTGCTGGTGGCCCGCAGGGGGCCGTCCACGGTCACCGCCCCCGATTTCGAGGGCCGGCTGCGCGCCGTCACGGACGAGCTGGTCCCCGACACCGACGAGGCGCGCAACCGGGCCATCCGCCACGGGCTCGCGCGGCGCCTGCTCGACGACCCGGTCGTCTACCTCGACGAGCTGACCCAGGCAGAGCGCGCGTACCTGGCAAGCCAGCGGGCGTTCCTGGTGCGGCGCCTGTCCGAGGCGACCGGCCTGGTCGACGAGGTCCGCGCCGAGGGGCTGGCCCTGCTGGACCCCACCGGCGAGGCGACCGACCTGCGCATGCCCGAGGAGGGCACGGACGGGCACGCCACGCTGCTGCTGGCCGAGTACCTGGCGGCCGCCGTCCGCGAGCGTCCCGGCGGGGCCGTGCCGCTCGGGGAGCTGCGGGCGCACATGGCCAGGCTGGCGGCGGAGCACCGCACGCACTGGCGCAGGAGCGCGACCGAGCCGGGCGCCGAGCTCGCGCTCTGCCAGCTCGCGCTCGACCGGCTGGAAGCGCTGGGGCTGGTGCGCCGCAGCGGGGACGGCGTGGTCGCGCGGCCGGCGCTCGCCCGCTTCGCCTATGCCGAGCCGGTGCTCCAGGGCAGCGGCGGGCGGGAGCGGCGGTGACCGGCTTCGAGGGCAACGGCCACCGCGCAGCCGCCGGCGCCGCCCTGCCGGTCCCGCGGCTGCCGCGCTGGCAGCCACTGCGCACCGGGCTGGTCGACCTGTTCCTCTACGACCACGAGGAGCTCCGCTTCCGCGACGGCCGGCTGCTGCTGCGCGGCAACAACGGCACCGGCAAGTCCAAGGTGCTCGCGCTCACCCTGCCGTTCCTGCTGGACGGCGACCTGTCCGCGCACCGCGTCGAGCCCGACGGCGACCCCAGCAAGCGGATGGAGTGGAACCTCCTGCTCGGCGGGCGCTACCAGGAGCGGCTCGGCTACACCTGGCTGGAGCTCGGCCGCGTGGGCGAGGACGGCGCGCCCGTCTACCTCACACTCGGCTGCGGCCTCAAGGCGGTGCACGGCCGCGGCGTGGCCGCCCGCTGGCTGTTCATCACCTCGCAGCGCGTCGGGGCGGACCTGTGGCTGGTGAGCCAGGGCGGCACGGCGCTGGGGCGCGACCGGCTCATCGAGGCGGTCGGCGCGCGCGGCCAGGTCTTCGAGCAGGCCGAGGCGTACCGGCGGGCGGTCGACGAGCACCTGTTCCACCTGGGCCCCGAGCGCTACGACGCGCTGGTGAACCTGCTCATCCAGCTCCGCCAGCCGCAGCTTTCCAAGCGTCCCAACCAGGAGCGGCTGTCGGCCGCGCTGTCGGGGGCGCTGACCCCGGTCGACCAGGCGGTGCTGAGCGACGTCGCCGAGTCGTTCCACGACCTCGAGCAGCAGCGCGACGAGCTGCACGGGCTGCAGGAGACGCGTGCGCACGTCGACCGCTTCGTGCGGCGCTACCGCCACTACGCGAGCATCGCGGCCCGCCGGCAGGCGCAGGACCTGCGCACCGCGCAGTCCGCCTACGAGGCCACCAGCCGCCAGCTCGCCGGCGTGCGCGAGGAGCTCGGGCGGGCGGTCGGGCAGGAGGCCGCGGCCGCCGAAGCGCTCGGGCAGGTCGAGCGGGAGCTGCCCGCGGCCCGCGCCGCCGCCGAAGAGCTGCGCGGCCGCCCGGAGGTCCGCTCGCTCCAGGACGCCGAGGAGCGGGCCACCCGCGCCCGCAGCGACGCCACCCGCGCCGCCCAGCTCCGGGACAGCGCCGTCGCCGGGCTCCAGCGGCGCGAGCGCGAGCTCGAGCGGGCGGCGGCGGACGCCGAGGCCAGCCGGGCGGTGCTGCGGGCCATCCTCGAGGACGCGCGCCGGTCGGCCGCCGCCTCCGGGACCGCCCGCGACCACCAGGCGCTGGTCGCCCCGCTGGCACTGCCGGACGGCCGCGACGGCCAGGGAGCGGGCGAGGCCGCGCTGCGCCTGGCGGCGGAGTCGGCCGAGGGGCTGGTCCGGCGCCGCGAGGAGGCGGTCCGCCACGTCGCGGCGCTCGCGCGGCAGGCCGCCAATGCGGCGGAGGGTCTGGCGGCGGCCCGCCGGCGGCTCGACGAGCTCGCGGCCGACCGCGACGCCGCCGCCGAGCGGAAGGCCGCCGCCGAGCTGGCGGTGAGCGCGGCGGCGGACGCGCTGCTGGACGCCTGGCGGGGCTTCGCCGGCGCGGTCGCCGAGCTGCGCCTGCCCGACCCGGACAGCTTCCTCGGCGACCTGGCCGCATGGGCCGAGACCCTCGCCGGCGAGAGCCCCGCGGTGGCGCTGCTGGCGGGCGCCGGCGGCACCGCCCGCAACGCGCTCGCCGAGGCCCGCGCGCGGGCGCTCGCCGGCCTCCAGGACGCCCGCGCGGCCCTCGCCGACCTGGTGGAGGAGCGCGAGCGGCTGCGCCGCGGCGAGCACGAGCGGCCACCGGTGCCCTACACCCGAGCCCCGGCAGCGCGGGACGGCCGCCCCGGAGCGCCCCTGTGGCAGGTGGTCGACTTCCGCGACGGCCTGCCCGCGGCGGACCGCGCAGGGCTCGAGGCCGCCCTGGAGGCGTCCGGGCTGCTCGACGCCTGGGTCACCCCGGACGGGCGCCTCCTCGACCCGGGTACCCACGACGTCGTGGTGACCGCCGGGACCCCGCTGCCCGAGCACCTCGGCCTGGCGCTCGAGCCGGCCGTCGACCGGGACGACCCGCGGGCCGGGGCGGTCGCGGACGCCACCGTGCTGGCGCTCTTGGCCGGCATCGGGCTCGGCGCCGGCAGGGGGAGCACCTGGGTGACGCCGTCCGGCCGCTGGCGGCTCGGCGTGGCCGAGGGCGCCTGGTCCAAGCCGGCGCCGAGGTTCGTCGGCCGCGGCGCCCGCGAGGCCGCCCGCCGCCAGCGGCTGGCCGAGCTGGCAGGGGAGACCCAGCGCGCCGAGGCGGCGGTCGCCGCGGCCACGGCCGTCTACGACGGGGTCGGGCGCCGGCAGCGCGCGCTCGAGGCGGAGCTGGCGCGGGCCCCGGACGACCAGGCCCTGCGCGACGCGCACCTCCGCACGGGCGCCGCCGCGCGGGACCTCGACAGCAGGCAGGCGAAGGCCGCCGCGCAGGAGCTGGCCACCGCGGCCGCGGAGGAGGCCGCGCGCGCCGCCGCCGGGACCTGCGAGCAGGCCGCCGCGGACCTCGGGCTGCCGGCCGACCCGGACGGCCTCCAAGAGGTCAGGGACAGGCTCGGCGAGTACCGGGCCGCGGCCGCGCGGCTGTGGCCGGAGGCGAGCCGCCAGGCCGACCGGCTGCGGGCGCTCGCCGCCGCCGAGCGCGAGGCCGAGCGGGCACGCGAGGAGACCCCGGGCTGGGCGGCCGAGGCCGAGCAGGCCGAGCGGGAGGCGACCGAGGCGGAGAGCCGCCGGGACACGCTGCGCGCCAGCATCGGCGCCACCGTCGCCGAGCTGCAGCGCAAGCTGGAGGCGGCCACCGCGCGGATCGCCGAGCTCGACCGGGAGGAACGGCGGCTCCGCAAGCTCGAGCTCCGGCTGCACGGCGAGGTGGGCAAGGCGCAGGGCCGCGAGCAGGAGCTGGGCGGCAGGCTGACCGCGGACGTGGAGCGGCGGGCGCGGACCGCCGCCGCCTTCCAGCGCTTTGCGTCCACCGGGCTGCTCGCCGCCGCCCTGCCCGACCTCGAGCTGCCGAGCGCCGCGGCCACGTGGGCGCCGGACCCGACCGTGCGGCTGGCCCGGCGGGTCGAGCAGGCGCTCGCGGGCGTCGACGCCGGCGAGCAGGCATGGAAGCGGGTGCAGCAGGAGATCGCCACGCGCTTCACGGAGCTGTCCGAGTCGCTGAGCCGCTTCGGCCACCAGGCCGGCGCCAACCTTGCCGACGACCGTTTCCTGGTCACGGTGGTCTTCCAGGGCCAGGACCGCGGCCCGGGCGAGCTGGTGGAGCTGCTGGCGGAGGAGATCGACCACCGCGAGCGGGTGCTGGGGGCCAAGGAGCGGGAGCTGCTGGAGGAGCACCTGGTCAACGAGGTCGCCAGCCACCTGCAGGAGCTGATCGGCGACGCCGAGGCGCAGGTGCAGCGGATGAACGCCGAGCTCCAGGAGCGGCCCACCAGCACGGGCATGCGGCTGCGGTTCCGCTGGGAGGCGCGCGCGGAGGGGCCCGCCGGGCTGCCCGAGGCGCGCCGCCGGCTGCTGCGCCAGGACACCAACGCCTGGTCGGCGGAGGACCGCTCGGCGGTGAGCGCGTTCCTGCACCAGCAGATCACCGCCGAGCGGACCCGCAACGAGACCGGCACCTGGCTGGAGCACCTCACCGCCGCGCTCGACTACCGCGCCTGGCACCGCTTTGTGATCGAGCGGTGGCAGGACGGCCGCTGGCGCTCGGCCGCCGGCCCGGCGTCGGGCGGCGAGCGGGCGCTCACGGTGACGCTGCCGCTGTTCGCCGCCGCTTCCGCGCACTACCGCTCCGCCCATCCGTCCGCGCCGCGGCTGGTGCTGCTCGACGAGGCGTTCGCCGGGGTCGACGACGACAGCCGCGCCAAGTCCATGGGGCTCCTGACCACCTTCGACCTCGACTTCGTGATGACCAGCGAGCGCGAGTGGGGCTGCTACGCGACCGTGCCCGGGCTCGCGATCCACCAACTGACCCGCCACGACGGGATCGACGCCGTCCACATCACCCGCTGGGAGTGGGACGGCCGCGCCCGGACCCGCGTCGAGCCCGCCACGCCGTCGCCGCGGCCACCGCCGGCGCAGGTCCGGCCCGGCGGCGACGGCCACCAGGCGCCGCCGCCCGGGATCGACGGCCACCGCCCGCCGGCGCCGCCGGGCGGCGGGACGCTGTGGTGAGCCGCCCGGACGTCGCGGCCCCGGCGGACGGCGCGGGCTTGGGAGGGGTGGACCCGGGGCGGCTGCGCCGGCTGCTCGGCGGCGAGGACCTGCGCTGGCTGGTCGAGCGCGCCCGGGCGCGGCTGGAGGGACGCCACGGCCTGGACGCGCCGGTGGTGCTCGAAAGCGCCAGTGCCGCGCAGCGCCAGGCGGTCGCCCGCCTGCTCGGCCGCCCGCTCGGGCGGGGCGCCTCCCTGCGCGTGTCGCTGCGCGCGGTCGAGGCGGTGCTGCAACGGGCGGAGGTCGCGCCGGACCTGCCCACCGCGGTCGCGGCGCTGACCGGCCCGGTCGCCGACCGGATCGCCGCGCGGACAGCCGCGGAGGCGGCCTGGAGCGCGGCCCTGCACCCGGCCGGGCAGGCGGCCGGGAAGCGGCCCGTGCTGGCCGGCGGGGTGCCGGCCGGCGAGGGGGCGGAGTGGCGCCGGACCGTGTGGGCGTCGGTCGGGGTGCTCAGCGGCGAGCTGACCAACCCGGTGCTCACCCTGAACCTGCCGGGCGACCCGGACAGCGCCACCGGCCGGGCGCTCGGGGTCTGGTCGCGGGCGGGGCAGCCGGTGCACCTCAGCGCGCGGCAGCTCCTGCGCGACGCGCCCGGGCTGCCGCTGCGCGGCCGCACCGTGTACGTGTGCGAGAACCCGGCGGTCGTGGCCGAGGCCGCCAACCGCCTCGGCCCCGGGACGGCGCCGCTGGTGTGCGCCAGCAGCCACCCGGGCGCCGCCGCCACCATCCTGCTGCGCCAGCTCGCCGCCGCCGGCGCGGTGCTCCGCTACCACGGCGACTTCGACTGGCCGGGCGTCACCATCGCCAACAACGTCATCGCCCGCTTCGGCGCGCGTCCCTGGCGCCTGGACGCCCGCGCCTACCGTCAAGCCGCCGAGGGCGGAGGCCACGCCCTGCGCGGCGCCCCCGTGACCGCCAGATGGGACCCCACCCTGACCCAGGCCATGCGCTCCCTCGGCGTCAAGGTCGAGGAGGAGCGCGTCCTCGCCGACCTCCTCGCCGACCTCACCGGCTCAGGGCAGTGATCCTGGCGGGCCGGCACCGCAGCCGGCTCAGGGGGGGGATGCCGGCTTCCCGACGGCTTGCAGCACCCGCTCGAGGACGGTGCTCGCTAAACGGAGATCCGCCTCGCCGAGCTCAGCCCCCAGCGCATCGGCCCATGAGCGCTGCGCCGCCTGGATGGCGCGCAGGGCGGAGCGGCCCTGTGGCGTGAGCCGCAGGAGCTTGGCGCGGCGGTGGCGGGGGTTGGCCTGGTACACGGCCAACCCGTCCTGCTCGAGGAGGTCCGCCACCCGCTGCACGCTCTGTCGGGCAAGGTGCAGGGCGCGCGCGGTCTGCGCCACCGTCGCGGGCTCGTCCTGGACCGCCTCAAGGACCAGCCAGCGTGCGAGGGTCTGGCCGGCGGGCTTGGCCAGCGCCTCGCCCGCTGTGGTGAAGAGCCGGATGAGCTGCACGACCTGGAAGACGAGGGTGGTGAAGGCGTCCCCTCCGCCGCTCGCCACCCGCGCGAAGAGAAGGGACCGCTTTCGATGAGCAGCACCGACCGTGCCGACGCCGAGATCCGGCCCTTCCGGGTCGAGATCCCCCAGGCCGACCTGGACGACCTGCGCGACCGGCTGGCCCGTACCCGCTGGCCCGATGAGCTGCCCGGCGTCGGCTGGAGCCGCGGCGTGCCGCTGGGCTACCTGCAGGAGCTGGCCGCCGACTGGCGCGGCTCCTACGACTGGCGCAGGCACGAGGCCACGCTCAACGAGCACCCGCAGTACACCACCACCATCGACGGGCAGACCATCCACTTCCTGCACGTGCGCTCCCCTGAGCCCGACGCCGCGCCGCTGCTGCTGCTCCACGGCTGGCCCGGCTCGGTCGTGGAGCTCCTGGACCTCATCGGGCCGCTGAGCGACCCGCGCGCCCACGGCGGCGGTGCGGGCGACGCCTTCCACCTGGTGATCCCGTCGCTGCCTGGCCACGGGTTCTCCGGGCCGCCCGGCGAGCCGGGATGGACCGACGGCCGCACCGCACGGGCGTTCACCGAGCTGATGGGCCGGCTCGGCTACGAACGCTACGGCGTCCAGGGCGGCGACGTGGGCGCGTTCATCGCCCCGCAGATGGGCCGGCTCGAGCCCGCGCACGTCATCGGCGTGCACGTCAACGCGCTGGTCACCTTCCCCTCCGGCGACCCCGCCGACATGGCCGGCCTCACCGACGCCGAGCAGGAGCGCTTGGCGCGGCACAAGCACTTCCAGGACGAGCTGATGGGCTACATGCACCTCCAGGGCACCCGGCCGCAGACACTGGCCTACGCCCTCACCGACTCCCCGGCCGGGCAGCTCGCCTGGATCGTGGAGAAGTTCAAGGACTGGACCAACCCGGCAGCCGAGCTGCCCGAGGACGCCGTCGACCGCGACCGTCTGCTCACCAACGTCAGCGTGTACTGGTTCACCGGCACCGCCAGGTCGTCGGCCAACTCCTACTACGAGCGGTTCCACGACCCCGGCATGTGGGCGCCGAAGGAGCGCTCCACGGTGCCGACCGGCGTGGCGGTGTTCCCCACCGACGTCTCCGTCCGGCGCTTCGCGGAGAAGACCGACACCATCGTGCACTGGTCGGAGTTCGACCGCGGCGGCCACTTCGCCGCCCTGGAGGCACCAGACCTGCTCGTCGGCGACGTGCGGGCGTTCTTCCGCCGCTTCGGCTGAGCCGACGTACCGCTGCTGTAGACTGATCCGTAGACGATCGGGTCGACAGCATGGGGGCGAGCGATGGCGTCGACGACGGTGCGCGTGACCGAGCACACCCACGAGGTTCTGCGCGAGCTGGCCGCGGCGACCGGCGAGCCGTTGCAGAAAGTCCTCGAGGACGCGGTCGAGCGGTACCGCCGCGAGCGGTTCTTCGCCGACCTCCACGCCGCTTACGCACGTCTGGCGGCCGACCGGACCGCTTGGCAAGAGGAGCTGGCAGAGCGGGAGGAGCTGGACGCCACGCTTGCGGACGGGCTCGGTGAGGTGTGAGGACGATCCGCCGTGGCGAGGTCTGGCTCGCCGACCTCAATCCCTCCCGTGGGCGCGAGCAGACCGGCCAGCGTCCCGTCCTGGTCGTCTCCGCCGATGCGTTCGACCAGAGCCCGGCCGGGCTCGTCATCGCTGTCCCGTTTACCACCCGCAGGCGGGGCATCCCGACCCACGTTGAGGTCCGCCCACCGGACGGGGGGCTGCGCGACCTCAGCTTCGCCATGTGCGAGCAGCTCCGCGCGCTCGCGGCGGACCGGCTCGCTCCCGGCCCGTTCGGCAGTGTGTCTCCTGCCGTGCTGCGTGCCGTCGAGGACCGCCTGCGACTCCTGCTGGCGCTCTGACCGGGTGCAGGCAGCCTGGGCCGCCGCCGGCGCCTGAAATGGGCAAGTTCGTTGTAATGATTAGACCTTCAGAAGGGTAAGACCGACGGCACGCGTGCGTGACGAGGCGCGGGCGGGCGACCGCGCCAAGGAGGCTGACCCATGCGGAAGAGCCACTACTTGATCCCGCTGCTGCTGGTCGCCTGCGTGCTGCTGGCGCTGGCCGGCTGCGGCGGCTCCCCGACGGTGTCGGGCGGCGGGGCCCGCGGGGCGGTCGCCTCCGACGTCGCCAAGAAGGCGCAGCAGGTCTACGACAAGTTCAACGCCCTGAAGGGCCAGGACCGCACCACCCAGCTCGTCGCCGCGGCGGAGACGGAGGGCTCGCTGTCGATCTACACCTCCAACACCGACATCGACAAGGTGGTCGACGGCTTCAAGGCGAAGTACCCGAAGATCAAGGTCAACGTGTACCGGGCGAACTCCGAGACAGTCCTGCAGCGCCTGCTCCAGGAGCAGAAGGCCGGCTTCTACGGCAACGACGTCTTCGAGACCAACGCCGGCGAGCTGAACGTCGCCGCGCAGCAGGGCTACCTGGCCGACTACCAGTCCGAGCTCCGCGACAAGGTCCGCGAGGAGGGCAAGCGCAAGGATTGGACCGCGTCCCGCTTCAACCTCTTCGTCATCGGCTGGAACACCAAGCTCGTCAAGCCCGGCCAGGAGCCCCGGAGCCTCGAGGAGCTGACCGACCCGAAGTGGAAGGGCCGGATCTCCATGGAGCTCAGCGACGTCGACTGGTTCACCACGATGTACGGGTACTACCAGAAGCAGGGCAAGAGCGACGCCGAGATCAGGGACCTGTTCAGCCGGCTCGCCGCCAACGCCAAGGTCGTGAAGGGGCACACCGTCCAGGGTGACCTGCTCGCCGCCGGCCAGTTCGCGGTCGCGGTCTCGGCCTACAGCCACACCATCGACAAGCTCGCCGCCGACGGGGCGCCCGTGTCGTGGCACCCGGCGTCCGGTCAGCCGGCTCAGCCACTCATCACGCGGCCCAACGGCGTCGCGATGATGCTCGCCGCCAAGCACCCGGCGGCGGCCATGCTCTTCGTCGACTTCGAGCTGACCGACAGCCAGGCCATCTTCGCCAAGGCGCACCGGATCGGCTCCGTGCCGACCGCCAACGACCCGCTCGCGGGGATGCCCACCATCCAGGTGCCCGACGACAAGCTCCTCGCCGAGGGCAAGAAGTGGGACGACCTCTACACCCAGATCGTGCAGAAGGGCCAGCAGATCGGGAGCTGAGGGGCGGCAGACCGGGAGCTGAGGGGCGGCGCGGGGCGCTACCTGGGCTGGCAGACCACGTCGACCAGGGCGGGGCTCGCGGTGGTGAGGACGTGCTCGGCGGCGCGGCGGACGGCCGGGCCGACCTTGTCCGGGTCGCTGACCGGGCCCTCCGCCCACCACGCCATGGAGCGGGCCAGCGCGGCGAAGTCCGGGGCCGGGCGGTCGATCTCCAGGCCGACCCAGGCGCGCTCGACCGGGGTGCCGCGCTGGCGGGCCAGCCGCTCCTGGTGCTCCCAGTCGTTGTAATAGGCCCGGTTGTTGTACATGACCACCAGCAGCGGCAGGCGGTAGTAGGACGCCACCCACAGGGCCCCGGCGTCGAACATGAGGTCCCCGTCCGGCTGCAGGTCGACCACCAGCCGGCCCGTGCCCCGGTGGGCGAGCGCGACCCCCAGCGAGATGCCGATCTGGGTCGCGGTGCCGACCGACCGCCCCGGGTGGCGGTGGGGCGCGTCGAAGTCCCACAGCCTGGGCGCCCACTCGGCCGCCGTGCCGGCGGTCAGCACCCAGTCGTGGTCCTTGACGACCTGCCAGACCTCGCCGGCGAGCCGGGCGGGCGACACCGGCGACAGGTCGGCCTGCGCGGCCGCGGCGGCGTCCCAGGCGTCCCTGGCCCTGGCGTGCAGCTCGCGCAGCCCGGCGGCGTAGGCGGCGCGCTCGGCGAGGCGGGCGCCGCTGTCGGCGGCGACCAGGCGGCGGCAGGCCTCCAGCAGCATCGGCAGGGCGACCGCGGTGTCGGCGGTGACCTGCACGTCGGTGGCGAGCAGCGCGGCGTAGTCCTCGCTCCACGACGACAGGCCGAGGTCGTTGAAGCCGAGGTCGAGCACGGTCGCGCCCGGCGCCAGGCGGGAGGTGACCGCGCGGGTGGTCGAGTCGAGCCGCTGGGTGGGCTTGCCCATGTCCTTGACGTCGAGGAAGAGCACGCAGTCGGCGTGGTCGAGCGCGCTGGTCCCGGTGGCGCAGAGCGGGTGGCGGTTGGGGAAGCTGAGGCGGGCGCCGGTGTCGGCCACGCCCGCGCCGACCAGCTCGGCCAGCTCGACGAGCTGGGCGAACGCGGCCGGGTCCCGCCCGGCGTGCCCGGCCACCACGACCGGGCGCCTGGCCGCGCACAGCCGCTCCGCC
>WNGA01017007.1_pt1 | contig 10715 bp, 10 predicted proteins | sample 5400061 | NCBI WGS metagenome assembly WNGA01 (sample SAMN13153366, study PRJNA577476) | soil metagenome | isolation source: 100 cm soil or saprolite under grassland replicate 2 | place: USA:California | collected 2016-06-15
GCGGAACGAGGTCCTTGGCGGTTTCGAATTTGCGCAGCAGCCGCTGCATGTTGTCGGCATAGGGCGCGCCCTCCTCGGTGTAGCGCGCATAGCGGTCGCGCGACGTGCCGCGGGTGAAGAACGAGCCCTTGGTCGGATGCGTGCCCGGATAGGTGCGGTACGGAATGCCGTCGCCGTCGACATCGAGATAGCGGCCGAAATCCTTGCCGGCATCGAGATCGGTCGCGGTCATCACCTTGCCGCGATCGTACTTGCGGCTGTCGTCCCAGGTCAGCGGCCGGCACAGGCGATGGTTCATGCCGATGTCGAGATCGAGCATGACGAAGATAGGCGTCTGCAGGCGGTCGGCGAGATCGAAAGCGTCCGTCGCGAAGTCGAAGGCCTCGGCGGGGTCTTCCGGGAACAGCAGCACGTGCTTGGTGTCCCCGTGCGAGGCGTAGGCGCACGAGATCACGTCGCATTGCTGGGTACGCGTCGGCATGCCGGTCGATGGCCCGGCGCGTTGCACGTCGAATATCACCGCGGGAATTTCGGCGAAGTACGCCAAACCGAGAAACTCCTGCATCAGCGAAATGCCGGGGCCCGAGGTGGCGGTGAAGGCCCGCGCCCCGTTCCACGCGGCGCCGATGACCATGCCGATCGACGCCAGTTCGTCCTCCGCCTGCACGATCGCGAACTTGCTCTTCTTGCTCGCCGCATCGACCCGCAGCCGCCGGCAATGACTGGTGAACGCATCCGCGAGCGAGGACGAAGGCGTGATCGGGTACCAGGCGCACACCGTCGCCCCGCCATAGAGGGCGCCCAGCGCCGCGGCCGAGTTGCCCTCGATGAAGATGCGGTCGCCGACCGCCTTGCCACGGCGCAAGCGCAATCCGATCGGGCACTGCAGATTCTGTAGCGTCCAGTCGCGCCCGAGATGGAGCGCCTGCAGGTTCGCATCGATCAGCTTTTCCTTCGACTTGAACTGCTCGCGCACGAGCTGCGCGGTTGCCTCGATGTCCATATCGAGCAGCGCACAGAGCGCTCCGATATACATGACGTTCTTGAACAGCTGACGCTGGCGCGCGTCGCTGTACTCGCGGTTGCAAATCGCGGTCAGCGGCACGCCGATCACCGTGATGTCCTCGCGGAACTTGGACTTCGGCATCGGTTTGGTGGAATCGTAGAGCAGGTATCCGCCCGGCTCGATTCCCGCCATGTCCTTGTCCCAGGTCTGCGGGTTCATCGCCACCATGAGATCGGTGCCCCCGCGCGCGCCAAGATGGCCGGCCTCGGAGATGCGCACCTCGTACCAAGTCGGCAGGCCTTGGATGTTGGACGGGAAGATGTTGCGGGGCGCAACGGGGACGCCCATACGCAGCACCGAGCGCGCGAACAGCTCGTTGGCGCTGGCGGAGCCAGAGCCGTTGACGTTGGCGAACCGGACGACGAAGTCGTTTACGCTGCTGATCGGGCTGCTACTTGGCATTTGTCATTCGCGTGAGTCAGGTCGATGAGATATTTTTGCATGTCCCAGGCGCCGGTCGGACAGCGCTCCGCGCATAGCCCACAGTGCAGACAGACGTCCTCGTCCTTCACCATGACGCGGCCGGTCTTGAGATCGTTGGCGACGTAGAGGTCCTGGGTGAGGTTCTTGGCGGGTGCCCTCAGTCGCGTTCGCAAATCGGCTTCCTCGCCGTTTTCGGTGAACGTGATGCAGTCCATCGGACAGATGTCGACGCAGGCGTCGCATTCGATGCAGAGCGAGGAGGTGAACACGGTCTGCACGTCGCAATTGAGGCAGCGGTGCGCCTCCTTGAGGGCGAGGTCGGGGTCGTAGCCGAGCTCGACTTCGGTCCTGATATCGCGCAACGCCACGACCTTGTCGCGCAACGGTACGCGGTAGCGCCGGTCGGGGGCGATGTCGTTGTCGTAGCTCCACTCGTGGAGCCCCATCTTCTGGCTGACGATCTCGACCATCGGGAGAGGACGGTCGTTGAGGTCACCGCCCGAGCACAGCTTGTCGATCGACAGCGCCGCGTCGTGCCCATGCGCCACCGCCCAGATGATGTTCTTCGGCCCGAAGGCGGAATCACGTCGTCGCAAGGGAAGTGCTGATCCGGCTCGCCGGTGGAAACGAGGTTGCGACGGCTCTTGGCGTCGTATTCGGCCTTCACTTTCTCGAACAGCACGCCGGTGAGGCGGCCGTTCTCGTGCGTGAATTCTTTCGGCACGAGGAAATTGAGGATCGGGATGTCCTCGTGCATGGCGTCCTCCTTTTCCCATGGGGACGCTTTCATTTCCTGGAATCCCGAGCGGACGATCACCTTGACGTCCTCGCCGCCGAGCCGGCGCGAGGAGCGGCAGCAGTCCATGGCCGTGTTGCCGCCGCCGAGCACGATGACGCGCTTGCCGATCTTGTTGATGTGGCCGAAGGAGACCGAGGAGAGCCAGTCGATGCCGATGTGGACGTTCGCCGCCGCTTCCTTGCGGCCGGGAATCTCGAGGTCGCGCCCGCGCGGCGCGCCGCACCCGACGAACACCGCATCCCAACCCTCTGCCAGCAGCGCCTTGAGGCTGTCGATGCGCTTGCTGCCGCAAAATTCGATGCCGAGGTTGAGGATGTAATCGCACTCCTCGTCGATGATGGATTCGGGCAAGCGGAAGCGCGGGATCTGCGTGCGGATCATGCCGCCCGGGTTCGGATCCTGATCGAATATGACACAGTGATAGCCGAGCGGGGCGAGGTCGCGCGCGACCGTGAGCGAGGCGGGGCCGCCGCCCACGAGCGCGATACGCTTGCCGTTCTTCACCGTCGCCGGCTTGGGGAGGCGATCGCGGATGTCGTCCTTGAAGTCGGCGGCGACGCGTTTGAGGCGGCAGATCGCCACCGGCTCGTTCTCCACACGCACGCGTCGGCAGGCCGGCTCGCAGGGCCGGTCGCAGGTGCGTCCGAGAATTCCGGGAAAGACGTTGGATTTCCAGTTGACCATGTAGGCGTCGCTATAGCGGCCCGCCGCGATCAAGCGGATATATTCGGGCACCGGCGTGTGCGCCGGACATGCCCACTGACAATCCACGACCTTATGGAAGTAGTCCGGCCTCGAAATGTCGGTAGGTTTCATCTACGCCTCTGCGCGCACGCGTGAACCGCGCGTCTCTTGTAAACCATGCCCGAACGAACATCGGCCGGTCTGTGCCCCGCTTCGGCTTGTGGTCCGCCGAATCCGGCCGGGATAGTAGTGGAGGCCCCCTCGAAATTCCACCGATACGTTCGTCATCACAGGCCTTTACATCATAACGGAAGGCGCCCCGCGCGGGGATCGCCGGCAGCGTAGTTTAAAGCTAGTGAGCGCTTCCATAACAATAACCTAACCCATCCCTGGAGGCCATAACATATTGAGGCAATTGGCATCTTCGGCGCGGGCCAATTGGTGCAATGCAAGAGGATTGGCGTTGCGAGGTGCCGGAAGCGAATGGATCTCCCTGACCCATGGTCGCTTGCCCGACACTGGGTTGAGCTTGTGCGCGAGCTTTGCACGGCATCGTGAACGCTCGCGTTTCGTCTTCCGCATCACGCCTCGCTCAACGCGGGCATGACCTCGCGCGTGAACAGATCGACCGTGCGCAACACCTCGGAGATGGTCAGATCGCCGAAGGCGAACTGGCCGACGAAATAATTGGTGCCGGCCTCCTCCATCTGCGCCTTGATCATGCGCACCACGGTCGCCGGCGAGCCCGCGATCCCGCGGCCGCCGTCCTTGATCTGATCGAAATGCGGCGGCCGATCTCCGCCGGCCGGGATCGTGCCGTGCATGCGAAAGAGATGATGGAAGTGGCGGTGCCAAAGCGGGTAGGCGCGGCGCGCAATCGCCAGCGCCTCCGCGTCGGTCTCGCCCATGATCACGAAACGAGCAAGCCCCAGCATGGGCGTGTGCGTTCCTTTGAATGCCGCACGGTAACGATCGGTCATGGTGCGGATCTGCGAGGTGAGCGCATTGGCGACCAGATTGAAACCGTTGCGACCGGCGGCCTCCGATCCCTCGGGCGTGCCCGCGCCTGCCCAGAATGGAGGATGCGGCTTTTGGAACGGCTCGAGTTCGATCGGCACGTCGGCATAGTGGTAGAACTCGCCGTGAAACGTGAGCGTGCGCCCAGTCAGCGCCTGGCGAAGGATCTGCAGCGCTTCGAGATACATCTTCTGTCGGTGGTCGGGATTGACGCCGAAATAGGCGGTCTCGATCGGCGAAATGCCGCGACCGACGCCCAGCTCGAAACGCCCTCTGCTGAGCTGGTCGAGCATGCAGATCTCCTCGACCACTCGCAGCGGATGATGGAGCGGAAGGGTATAAACCAGCGGCCCGAAACGCAGACGCTGCGTGCGCTGAGCGACCGCGGCGAGGAAAACGCTGGGCGAGGCGGCAAGGCCGAGCGGCGTCGCGTGATGCTCGGCGGTATGGTACGCGTAGAAGCCGCCGCGATCGTAGGCTTCGACGATCTTCAGCCGCTCCTCGTAAAAGGCGTGCAGGGGCCGCTCATTGCGGTCCAGGTGATCGAAAACGCCGACTTTCATTGACCCTCGCTTCATCGCTCGCATGAGCTGCCATCATCCGCAAAAGCGCGTGCTCCAACAAGACTCGGTCGGGTTGCGACATTGAATGAGCGGCGCTCGCTGCCCATCTTGAGCTCGTATGCGCGACCTGTTCGATGGCATTTTTCCAGACGAGCGGCTCGATCCGATAGCGGCCGCGCGGCGCGCGATGCGTCCGCAATTGCCGCGGCGGTTCTATCAGCGGGCAGAGGTCGAGGATGCGAAGGACGAATTCCGCGTCCTGCTCGACGGACGGCCGGTAAAGACGCCGGCGCGCCGCACGCTGGCGGCGCCCAGCCGCACGCTGGCGCAGCAGCTGGCCGCCGAATGGGAGGCGCAGCGCGACGTGATCGATCCGGCCAAAATGCCGCTCACGCGGCTCGCAAACAGCATCATCGACGGCGTGATTGATGCCCCGTCGACGGTGGCGCTCGAAGTTGAGCGGTATCTCGCCTGCGATCTCGTGTTCTACCGCGCCGGTGGCCCGGCCGGTCTGGTTATGCGGCAGGCCAACGCGTGGGACCCTGTGCTCGCCTGGGCGCGTGAAGCGATGGGCGCGCGTTTCCTGCTGGCGGAGGGCATCGTCTTCGTCACGCAGCCCGCGCAAGCGCTCGCTGCCGCAAGCTCCGCCATACCCAAGCACCCCTGGCGGCTGGGTGCCGTGCACGCCATCACGACGCTCACGGGCTCGGCGCTCATTGCGATTGCGTTGGCGCACGACGTGCTGTTGGTCGATGTCGCCTGGGCGGCCGCGCACGTGGACGAGGACTGGAATATGCAATTCTGGGGCCGCGACGAGCTTGCGCTCGAGCACCGCGCCGCGCGCTTTTCCGAAATGCAGGCGGCAGCGGCGGTGCTGGAAGCGATCAACTAAGGCGCCACCTCGGCGCCGAGCCCCGTCAGTGCGGGGCACAGCGCGTCGGCCGCGCGCTATGCCTGGCACGACGGGTCGAGCACCAATTACTTCTTCTTCAGCGTGCCGTAAGCAACGACGGTGGTGCCTTGAACGCTGCCGAACCACCCGAGCGCGAGATCGTCGCCCTGGCGCGCCACGGTGATGGTGCCGTCGGGGCAGCGACCGCCTTTGTCGGCTTGGCCCTTGGTGATGGCCTCGACGTAGAACACATAGGATTTCGACGATCCGGCGCGGGTGAGCTTTCCGGTGCAGTCGAGATCCGGATACTTCGTCTCCGCTCCCCGAGCGTTTATCGTGAGCTCGAACTTGTACGGCTTTTGGCTGCCGACTTGGGTGAGTTCGCCGCTCCAGTTGCCGTTGATACTGGGAGCGGCCGCCGCGGCGCCCTTTTTACCTTTTGCCGCCGGCTGGTCTTCGGGCGCAGGCGGAAATTGCGCGGTCGCCGGCGCGACCGCCGCCGCCGTGGCGAGAACCAGCGCAGCGCTGCAGTAGCACAAAGTCTTGTAGCGGAATCCTTTAGGCATGCTTTGCTCCCCTCGAATACGCTTACACGGCGGAAAGTTTACCCTCAAATAGCGGTACATGCTATGGATTTTGCGTTGGGCGCGTGGGGCGAGGCGCGGTCATGAAGGACATCCTCGAGAAGCTCGAAGAACGTCGCGCGCGGGCCCGCGCGGGCGGCGGTCCGGCGCGCATCGAAGCGCAGCACAAGCGCGGCAAGCTCACCGCGCGCGAGCGGCTCGAGCTCCTCATGGACAAAGGCTCGTTCGAGGAGTTCGACATGTTCGTCGAGCACCGCTCGGCCGACTTCGGCATGGAGAAGAGCAAGATTCCCGGCGACGGCGTCGTCACCGGCTGGGGCACGGTGAATGGCCGCACCGTGTTCGCCTTCGCCAAGGATTTCACCGTGTTCGGCGGCTCGCTCTCCGAGGCGCACGCGCAGAAGATCGTCAAGATCCAGGACATGGCGATGAAGGCGCGCGCGCCGATCATCGGCCTGTTCGATGCCGGGGGTGCGCGCATCCAGGAAGGCGTCGCCGCGCTCGGCGGCTACGGCGAGGTGTTCAAGCGCAACGTGATCGCCTCCGGCGTCATCCCGCAGATTTCCGTCATCATGGGGCCGTGCGCGGGAGGCGACGTCTATTCGCCGGCCATGACGGATTTCGTGTTCATGGTGCGTGACACCAGCTACATGTTCGTCACCGGTCCCGACGTGGTGAAGACGGTCACCAACGAGGTGGTGACGGCGGAGGAGCTCGGCGGGGCCGCGGTGCACACGACGAAGTCCGGCATTGCCGACGGCTCCTACGAGAACGATGTCGAGTGCCTGCTGCAGATGCGCCGGCTGCTCGACTTTCTGCCCGCCAATAACGAGGCGGGCGTACCCGAGTGGCCTTCGCACGACGAGCTCGAGCGCGAGGAGAAATCGCTCGATACGCTCATCCCCGACAACCCCAACAAACCCTATGACATCAAGGAGCTGATCCTCAAAGTCGTCGACGAGGGCGATTTCTTCGAGCTGCAGGAAGCGTTCGCCAAGAACATCGTCACCGGCTTCGGCCGCATTGCCGGGCGCAGCGTGGGCGTCGTCGCCAACCAGCCCATGGTGCTCGCGGGCGTGCTCGACATCGACGCCTCGCGCAAGGCCGCGCGCTTCGTACGCTTCTGCGACGCGTTCGGCATTCCGATCGTGACGTTCGTCGACGTGCCGGGATTCTTGCCCGGCACGAACCAGGAATATGGCGCGCTTATCGCGCACGGAGCGAAGCTCCTCTTCGCCTATTCGCAGGCCACGGTGCCGCTCGTCACCGTGATCACGCGCAAGGCGTTCGGCGGCGCCTACGACGTGATGGCATCGAAGCACATCGGCGGCGACGTCAATTATGCCTGGCCGACGGCGCAGATCGCCGTGATGGGAGCAAAAGGCGCGGTCGAGATCATTTTCCGCGCCGACACGGGCGACGCCAAGAAGATCGCCGCCCGCACCAAGGAATACGAGGACCGCTTCCTCTCGCCGTTCGTCGCCGCCGAGCGCGGCTATATCGACGACGTGATCATGCCGCGCGCGACGCGCCCGCGCATCGCCAAGGCGCTGGCGATGCTGCGCGGCAAGCGCGTGGAGATGCCGGCAAGGAAACACGATAATCTTCCCTTGTGAGAGGCCGGCAGGGAGAGGACGATGAAGGCAGCCATGGTTTTTCTGGCGAGCGCCACGCTCGCCTGCGCGGCACCCCTCGCACGCGCCAGCGACTATCCGAGCAAGCCGATCACGCTGATGATCGGCTTTGCGCCGGGCGGGCCGAGCGATGTGATGGCGCGTATTCTCACCAAGAAAATGGAGGAGATCCTCAAACAGCCGTTGGTGATCGAGAACCGTGCCGGCGCCGGAGGCAGCATCGCCGGCGCCGCGGTGGCGCGCGCCGCACCCGATGGCTACACGGTGCTGCTCGCAACCGGCAGCCTGCTCGCGATCAACGTCAGCCTCTACAAGAACATCGGCTACGACCCGGAAAAGGATTTCGAGCCGATCGGTATGATCGGAACTCAGACCAACGTGCTCTACGCTCATCCATCGGTGCCGGCGACGTCGCTTGGCGAGTTGATCGCCTACGCCAAGGCCAGTCCCGGCAAGCTCAGCTTCGGCTCGGGCGGCAACGGCACGCCGGCACATCTCGCAGGCGAGCTGCTCAAGCTTCAAGCCAAGATCGACATCACGCACGTGCCGTTCCGCGGCACCGGGCCGGCGTTGCAGGCGGTCATCGGTGGCCACGTGCCGATGGCATTTAATCCGCCATCGCCGTTGATCCCTCATATCCAAAGCGGCACTATTCGTGCGCTCGCGATCACGACGCTCAAGCGGACGGCGGTATTGCCCGAGGTCCCGACCATCGCCGAGTCCGGCTTTCCCGGCTTCGAGGCGACGACCTGGCATGCGCTCGTGGCGCCGGCGGGGACGCCGAAGGACGTCATCGCCACACTGCATCGCGCGACTGCTGCGACCGTCAACGATCCGGCTGCGCGCAAGGCCTTGACGGACCTCGGCGTCGACGTGGTGGGTGGCACGCCCGAAGAGCTTCGCGCCTATGTGAAGTCCGAGATTCCGAAATGGGCCGAGGTGGTGAGGGCATCCGGTGCCAAGGTGGACTGACATTGCTCGTCCGCCGCCGACATGACGCGGACTTGTAGCTGAAGTGCTGCCGCGCGGTGCCAAATGAGCGCAGGTGCGATTCGTCCGCGCGTATGCGCGGACGAGCGGAAATGGCAGTGGAATGATTACCGCGTGCCCGAGCCGACGCGAGGCTGTTGCGTCTGCGTTTCGCTGCGGCTGCGTGCCGCACGCTCGGCGAGCCGCAGCCATGACTGCGCAAGGGTGAGCCAGAAAGGCCGGTCGCCGTCGCTTGCCACCGTTTGGGCCATCCGCAAGCAGTCTTCCGCGTTGTTGCGGTAAATGTTGTTGGAACTCATGGATACGCTCCCCGATTACGCGACTTGGGTTGCAACCAGAGCCCCCAACCTGGGCAAACTCGTGACCCAAATCTGAGGGGGGATACCGGCGCGTTTCCTCTATCTCTGCTGGCCGACAGATGCGCTGGGATGGAGCCTCTCCGCCGGCATTGCGGCTCGAACCCCGCGTTCGATTGCCAAGCAGGCTGGTATCATTATGTTGGGCGACCATGCTGCCAGCACGGGACATCGTGGTCGTTCACAGCTCCGACCTGCATATGGATCATGACTACACTGCACGGCTGCATGGAGGTGACGGCACGGCTGGGCTTGCGAGCGTGCTCAGTGCGGCCCGCGCCGCCGGCGCGGACATCGTGGTGCTTGCCGGCGACACCTTCGATTGTCATCGCGTGCCGCCCGTCTTGCTCGATCGGGCCGCCGCGCTCATTTCGGCGGCGGCGCTGCCTGTGGTGCTTTTGCCCGGCAACCACGACCCTGCCGTCGCGGATGCGGTCTACCACCATCAGGCCTTGGCGAGGCTCGACAATCTCCACGTCCTCGGCGTCACCCACGAGGAGGCGGTTCTCTTCGCCGATATCGGACTAGAGATTTGGGGCCGCGCTCATCGCGACTACGGCGACATGATGCCGTTCGAGCGGCTGCGGCCGCGCTCGACGCGTTGGCAGATTGCGGTCGCACACGGCCATTATGTGCCGGTGCCGGACCGAACCAGCAGGCTGCGTCCGTCGTGGCTCATCGGTGACGACGATCTCACGGCGGCGGGCGCCGACTACATCGCACTCGGGCATTGGAATCGCGCCGCGAAAGTCGGCACGGTGGCTGCCTATTATTCCGGCTCGCCGGAATACGCCGGGACCATCAATGTGGTGCGGCTTTGCGCCGGCGGAGACATTGCGGTGACGCGCGCGGCGCTTGAGATTGCGCGCGAGCCGTCGGCGGTCGATTAGCACATCACCGCCCTGATTGGATGTGTGGTTGGCGGCTTGTGGGCGCTAGGCGGCAGCGGCATTACGGATCAACTGATGATGTTCAGCCTGCCGTGAGCCGGGGCGGCTCAGAACGTAAGCACCCCGGCCTGCTCAGCCGGGGTGCTGCGCGGATTCAAAGATTTCCGCTGTTATCGTCAATTCTGCTGCCCGCTCTGGCCGGTGGTCGACGGTGGCTGTCCCGGGGGAACGGCAACGGTCGGCGGCGCGGTTCTCGGCGCCATGCCCGTGGTTGCGGGCGGGCTCGAGTCCTCGCGAGCGGTGCGGGTGCTGTCGCCCCCGGCGAACACAAGCGCCAGGATGACGACGATGAACACGGCGCCAGCGATCCAGCCCCATGGGCTGGTGGAGCCCATCGTGCGCTCCATCTCGGCCTGGCGTTCCATGTCCATTCTTCGATCGAAGTCTCTGGGGTCCGTCATGGCGACCTCCATCTGATGTCCTGTCTCGAAACAACCCGCAACCACACGGCCAAGTTCCTGTCCCCGGAACCCTTTGGGGGAGCAAAGGTTTTGCGGGGCGAATCTTGGCGGGAATCCGGCCCGGGCCGGGGGGAGGGCGGCGTTTACTCCTTCTCGTTCTGGCCGAAGATGAGCTGGGTCTGCGTGACGATTGCGGCGAGCTTGCCGTCGCCGCGGGTGATGCGCGTCTCCAGCACCATCGTGGTGCGCCCGCGATGCAGCGGGATGCAGACCGCATGTGCCGTGTCGCCCTTGGGCACGGCGGCAAAGAAATTGGTCTTGCTTTCGATGGTCGCCGTGCGCCCGCCGACGGGAAG
>WNGA01021877.1_pt1 | contig 10714 bp, 6 predicted proteins | sample 5400061 | NCBI WGS metagenome assembly WNGA01 (sample SAMN13153366, study PRJNA577476) | soil metagenome | isolation source: 100 cm soil or saprolite under grassland replicate 2 | place: USA:California | collected 2016-06-15
AGCAACGACTTCACGCCGCACCAGGTGGCCATCTATCGCACCATCCTCGAGGAAATCGAGGACTTCGACATCGTCCATAGCCACCTCGATTACCACGGCTTTCCGCTGGCTGAGGCGCCCTCGCAACCGGTCATCACAACCCTCCATGGGCGACTCGACCTGCCGTCGCTGCATCCGATCTATCGCGCATTCGAACAACTGCCGCTCGTCCCGATCAGCGAGGCGCAGCGCCGACCACTGGCGCGAGCCAACTGGATCGGCACCGTGCACCACGGCATTGACCTCGACTCGTTCACGTTTGAGCCTCGGCCAGGCCGCTACCTGGCATTCCTCGGTCGCATCTCGCCGGAGAAGGGCCTCGACGTGGCGATTCGCGTCGCCCGCCGCACGGGCATGCCACTGGTCATCGCGGCCCGGCCGCCGCTGCCCTTCGCGCACGACCCCGAAGTGCGGCGCGATCGAGACTACTACGAAAACGTGATCCGGCCGATGTTGCGTGATTCAGGCGCTGAGCTCATCGGCGAAGTGGGCGGCGCCGACAAGGCCCGTTTTCTCCGCAACGCCGCCGCTTTGCTCTTTCCAATCCGCTGGCCCGAGCCGTTCGGCCTGGTCATGCCCGAAGCCTTCGCCTGCGGCACGCCCGTCCTGGCGCTACGCGACGGCAGCGTGCCCGAGATCGTCCGCCACGGCGTGACCGGCTTCATCGGCTCCACCGAGGACGACCTCGTGCGCGCCGTCTCTGCCTTGGGCGACATCAACCGAGCCGACTGCCGGCAGGAAGCCCAAACCCGCTTCTCGCCGTCGGCGATGGCCCAGCGCTACGAAGCCGTGTACGAACAGCTTCAGCTAACGGGATACCTCGCGAAGTACGCCTTGATGCCTTCAGCGTAGCCGCGAGCGATCGCTTCGATGACGGCGTCCTTGCGCAGCGCGTTGGCGTCATCGTCATTGGTCAGGAAGAGGCCTTCGGCGATGACGGCCGGCATCTGACTCGGCCGGCCGACAACGTCGGTTTTGGGGCTGAGCAGGTAGTAGTGCTCACCGCCGAGCACCGCCGTATCGCGCGTTGCGCCGTGGTCGTCCGGTGAATAGCCCGCTTCTTTCATGGCCTTGATCAGCGCAGCGTCAACCATCTCGGCCAGCGCCTTCGACTTATCGGCATATGGCCGATCGGGATCCCAGAACACGTAGGTGCCCTTGCGATTCGGATCGCTGATGCCGTTGAAGTGGACCGACACGAAGACATCCGCGCCCGAGCTGTTGGCGAGATCGACGCGCCCCTGCAGGTCGTCCGAGAGCGTCGCCTTACCGTCGCCGGTCAGGTCTTTCTTGTCGGTGTTGACCTGCGCATCGCGCGTGCGCGTCACAGTGATCTGGTAGCCAGCGCCCTGCAGCAGATCGCGCAGGCGCAGCATGACCCGCAAGTTGAGGTCCTTTTCGGCCAGCAGCGTGCCGTCCGGATACGCGTGCGAAGCCCCGACCTCTGTGCCACCGTGGCCAGCGTCCAACGTGATGAGCGGATCGCGTCGGAACGCGTTCTGGAGATTGGACCCAGGCAACTCACCCGGCCGCGCCATGCCCTGCGGCTGAGCGGGTGCGAATTGGCCCAGCAGTTTGCTCGACTTGGCCTGCTCGGCCAGATCGCCGGGCAGGTTTTTCCTGGTCAGCAGCGCCTTGAAATAGTCAGCCAGCAGCAAGCCCTGCGTGCAGCCGCAGCCCTTGTCGTAGTGCATGATGCCGCGCTGGAAACGCTGGTAGATGAAGCTGGGGTTGGTCGGGTCGCGCATTGGGCGCGACGTCGGCAGACCCCAGATCTCGAGGTTGAAGAACGGCAGCAGGTTCTCACCCTCGTCGGTGGCGCCGTTCGGATAGGCCTCGTCGAGCCGAACGCTGCTGAAGAACGTCTTCGCGAAATTGACCTGCTCGCCGTCCCACGTATCTGGCGCAATGTCGCGCACGAACTGCAGCGCTTTTTCGTGGTAGTTGGGCTCGTCAGGCCGTGGCGCCTGACCGTAGACGTTCTTGTCGGGCTCCGGGAAGGTACTGCCGTTCATCTTGCTGTACGGCATTAGCCCTTCGTCGAGCAGGTTCAGCGTCTGGACGCCGCCGTCTGGGCGTAGCTGCAGCACCTGCCGCTGAAAGATCTGGACCTTCATGCCCAGCAGCAGGAACGTGTTCGACACCGGGTAGCCGAGAGTGCGGATAGCGCCGCGGCGACGGAAGTAGTCCCAGAAGGCGTCCTCGTCGATGCGATAGCGGGTCTGCTCGAAATAGCGGCCGTCTTTGACGACCGGCTGCATGGCGAGTGCTGGGGGGGCGACCGAGGCTTCCTGCTGTTGCTGCGCGCCTGGCGACGGCGCGGCGGCGGCTGAGCCGGCCGTGGGACCGACGAAGCGCACTGCATCGGCCACGACGACGCCGTCGGCTTTGTCGGTGATCTTGACGCCCTGACTCTTGTTCGGCTGGAAATCAAAGCTGCCGAGCGATTGCCACGTGCCGCCGTTGTTCCTCTGGTTGACCGGCACCGGCTGCGAACCGCTGTTGTGTGAGATCGCGTAGGTGGCGTTGGTCGCGCGGTTGGGGCCGGCCGACCACCGCGCGAAGACCTCGTACTTGCCCGCGTTTGTGCCAGGGAAGGGCCAGAACACCGTCTGGGAGCCGTCGCCGGCGGTTCTGAAGAGGTAGTCGGAGCCGAGAAACCCGCCGGTGGTGGTCGTCGCCGACCACTTGCCCTTGATCTGGACTGCGCCGTCGGGGTTGTCGACGATCAGCTCCGCCGCCGAGGTCGGCGCCGCCAGCGGCAGCCCCGTCAACAGGAATAGCGCAGCGATGAACGCGCTGGGAAGTCGTCGACTCAGCATTGACCCGTCAGGCGAGTCTACCCATGCATGCCGAACGTTCCCGGGCGCCGGGCGTTACGGTTGGCTCACTTTATGGCCTGTCCCCGAGCCTGCCATTCTCGATCGAGCACCGCGTAAATCAGCGAATCGACCCAGGCACCTTTCAGCCACGCGTTTTCGACCAGATGTGCTTCACGACGCATCCCGATCTTCTCGAGCACCCGGTACGACGGGCGGTTGCGCGGATCGCAGTCGGCCCAAATCCGATGCAGCCGCAGCTCGAGGAACCCGAAGTCGACGACTGCACGCAGCGCTTCCGGAACGTAGCCGTTGCCCCATAGCGACCGGTGCAGGGTGTACCAGACGACTCCTTCGCGTGACTCCACGTCGGCGATCTCCAAACCGCAGCGGCCAATCACCGCGTGCGACCCGTGCAACACGACCGCCAGGTCATAGGTGAGCCGCGGCTCCGCGCGAGCCCTGGCCAGCGTGTGCTCGATGTAGGCCTGGGTCTCGGCGACGGTGCGGGGTTCGAAGCCCTGGTAGCGCGCCACTTCGGGGTCTGACTCGATGGCGTGCAGGTCAACCCAGTCATCCATCTTGAACTCCCGAAGGTGCAATCGTTCGGTTGTCAAGATCACGGTGCGGTTATCCTTCTGTGGCTCATGCAGACGGCTGTGCTGGCGTACTCCGGTGGGCTCGATACTTCGGTCGCCATCCGTTGGATCAACGAAAAGTATGGCGTCGACGTCATCGCCCTAACCGTCGACGTCGGCAACGAAAAGGACTTCGACATCGTGCGTCAGAAGGCGCTGCGCACCGGCGCCATCAAGGCCTTCGTTGTCGACGCCAAAGATACGTTCATGCGTGACTTTGTCTTCCCAGCACTCCAGGCGGGCACGCTGTACCAGAATGTGTACCCATTGGCGACGGCGCTCGCGCGGCCCCTGATTGCCAAGCTCCTGGTCGACTACGCCCGACAGGAGGGCGCCAGCTATGTTGCCCACGGCTGCACGGGCAAAGGCAACGATCAGGTGCGCTTCGACGTCTCGATCCACGCCTTGGCGCCAGAGCTAAAGATCATCGCGCCAGTGCGCGAGTGGCACATGACCCGCGACGACGAGATCCGCTACGCCCAGGAGCACAACATCCCGGTGCCTGTGACGGCGGCCAGTCCGTACTCGGTTGACGCCAACCTGTGGGGCCGCAGCATCGAAGCCGGCGTCCTCGAGGATCCGTGGAATGAGCCGCCCGAGGACGTCTACGCGTGGACCATCAATCCGCGCTTTGCGCCCGAAGAGCCCACGTATCTCACCATCGAGTTCGAACGCGGCATCCCGGTCGCGCTGGGCGACGAGAGCGGCGAGCGTGTCGAGCGCCTCGACGGCGTCACGCTGGTCACACGGCTGAACGAACTGGCCGGCTCGCATGGTATCGGCCGCATCGATCACGTCGAGGATCGCCTGGTGGGCATCAAGTCACGCGAGGTGTACGAGGCGCCGGCCGCGATCGTCCTGCACAACGCGCACGAGGCGCTCGAAACGCTTACTCTCGCCCGCGAGCAGCGCCGCTTCAAAGCGATTGTCGCGACCGAGATGGGTCAGCTCATCTACGACGGGCGCATGTTCTCCGGCCACTACCGTGACCTGTCGTATTACGTCGCCAGCACCCAGCGCAGCGTCACTGGCACCGTCCGCATGCGCCTGCTCAAAGGCCTGGCCGTGGCAGTCGGGCGTCGCTCGCCGCTGTCGCTGTATGACTTCGGCCTGGCGACCTATGAGACGGGCGATCAGTTCGACCACTCCGCCGCCGAGTCATTCATCAAGCTGTACAGCCAGGGTCTGATCACCCAGGCCCGAGTGCAGCTCGGCGCTGGCCGCGGTGAAACCGAGATTCGACGCCTGGTCGCGCCTACGATCGACGACGACGTCACGGGCGACGGGGGCCCGGGGACGGGGGACGGCCAGGCGTAGCCGCCGCGCTCAGCGGTACGCATCCATGGGCTTTCCGACCCCTGATCCCCGACTCCTGACCCCTACGTTGTGGGGCGGACGTTTTTCGAAGCCGCTCGACGACCGCGCCCTGCGCTATACGACCTCGCTGCCGGTGGATCGTCGGTTATTCGAGGTCGACGTGCTCGGCAGCATCGCCCACGCGCGCATGCTCGGTCGCCGTCAGATCATTGCGGCTGATGATGCAGCCGCGCTCGTCGATGGACTCGTCGAGCTACTTGGACTGCCACCGGCGCTGGACGGCCCCTACGAAGACGTCCATTCCCTGGTTGAGGCGGAGCTTGGCACGCGCATCGGCACCTCGGCCGGCCGGCTGCACACCGCGCGCAGTCGCAACGACCAGATCGCTACCGATATTCGGATCTATGCGCGGGCGGCGCTGATCGAGGGCGTCCTGGGTGTCACGGACCTGCTCGATGCACTGTTGGAGGCAGCGGACCGCCAGGGAACGTCGGTCATGCCCGGCTACACCCATCTCCAACGTGCCCAGCCCGTACTCCTCGGGCACCACTTGCTGGCCTACGTGGAGATGCTCGAGCGCGACGCCGCGCGCCTTCAGGACGCCTACCGCCGAGCGGATGTACTGCCGCTGGGCGCAGCCGCCCTGGCCGGCTCGACGTTCCCGCTCGATCGCGCCTATGTCGCCGAACTGCTCGGGTTCTCAGAGGTGAGCCGCAACAGCCTCGACGCGGTCAGCGACCGCGATTTTCTCATTGAGCACCTCGCGGCGCTGTCGGTCATGGCAATGCACCTGTCGCGTCTGGCCGAAGAGCTGGTGCTGTGGTCGACCGCCGAGTTCGGCTTCGTCAGCCTTGACGAGGCATTCACGACTGGCTCGAGCATCATGCCCCAGAAGCGCAACCCGGACGTGGCCGAGTTGCTGCGCGGCAAGACGGGTCGCGTCTTCGGCGCATTGCAATCTGTGCTCGTCACGTTGAAGGGACTACCGCTGAGCTACAACCGCGACCTGCAGGAAGACAAAGCGCCCTATTTCGAGGCTGTCGACGTGGTCCATGACGGCCTGGCCCTGGCGGCGGCGATGATCCGCGGCGCCCGCTTCCGCGCAGACCGTCTCGCCGCGGCCGCGGAGGACCCGCTCATCGCGTCGACAGACCTGGCCGATCACCTGACGCGCCAGGGCCTGCCGTTCCGCCAGGCGCATGAGGTCGTCGGCCGGCTGGTCAAAGATGCCGAGACTCAGGGTCGCTCGCTCGCCGACTACAGCCTGACCGAGCTGCATGCATTCTCGTCGATGTTCCAATCATCCGCGGTCGGCCTCCATTCGGACGATGTCGTCAAGGCGCGGCAGACCGAAGGCGGCACCGCCCCAGCGCAAGTTTCAGCCCAGCTTGCCGCCGCCGCCCAGCGCCGCGATGCCCTGGCCGCGTGGGCCGAAACCTACGCCCAGCGCCTACCCACACTCGAGCGCGTCACTGCCTAGGAACGCGGCCGAAATGCCTGACATGTCCCTTGCGACAGCCTGCCGCGTTCCTAGGCTAATCTTGGAACGAAGTTCGGCCGACTACGACTTCGAGCGTAACCCGGCTTGTCGGCCGAACTTCTAGGTGCCGGCCAGGCGCTCGACCACGGGCGCGAAGGCGTGCATGTCGCCCAGCACCAGCATGTACGAGATGCCGAAGCGCTCGCGCAGGCCCTTGATCTTGTCGACCAGCTGGGCGACGGTGCCATAGAACACGTGCGGGGAATCCAGCAGTTCGTCTTCAGTGAGCTTGGTGCCGTAGCGCTCCTGCAGTCGGGCTGACAGCTCGCCCGCGGCCTTGCGAGGGTCATCTGTCAGCTGGACCGGGCCCAAGCATGGATAGGTGTTGAGCTCCAGCTCGTCGAAGCGATCGCCGGCTGCCTCGCGTACCCAGCTGATCTTTTCGGCCGTCGCATCGGCCAGGACGCTGCGAATGTCGGCGTTGGCCGGCGACGGGAGCCGTGGCGCCAGACCAATGATCTGCGCTTCGCGCGCAGCGAACTGCAGCATCCGCTTGCCGCCGCCGCCAATCATGATCGGCGGATGCGGCTGCTGCGCGGGCTTGGGCAGACCTTCCATATCGGTGATGCGGTAGTGCGTGCCCGCAAACGTCACTTTGCCGTTGCCGAGCAAGCCCTTCAGGATCTGGAGTGACTCGGACATACGCTTGAAACGCACCGGGTAGGCATCGAACTCGAGCCCGGCGGCGGTGTATTCGGACATGTTCCAGCCCGCGCCCAGTCCGATATCCAGGCGACCGTCGCTGAGCAAGTCGAGCGTCGCCAGCTCCTGAGCCAGTACGGCGGGATGGCGCAGGTCGTTGTTGAGCACGAACGTGCCCATGCGGATGCGCGTCGTTGCCTGTGCAATGGCGCTGAGCGCCAGCAGTGGCGCGAGCTGATCGAGCAGGTGATCGGCGACGAGAACAGTCGAGTAGCCCATGGATTCGGCGGTATGCACGTGCTCCATGAGCGACGCTCGCTGCTTCAGTCCATTGGTGCCAATCGCGAAACGGAACGGGTGATGCGGCATCAGCTGCCAGCGTAGCCGGTCAGTTCGACGTAGCCGACACCGCGGCGGTCGCCCTCGACGCGCACGGCGCCCTCCCAGTAGATGGTGCCGCCGAACCCAGGGAAATACAGCTCCTGGTCTTGCAGCACCGTGCTCGTTGCGATTGCCTGCACGGCGTTTGGCTCGAGGTCCTGGACGGTCCCGTCGGGACGGACCTCGGTGCCGAAGACACCGGTGAGCTGGCCAGAAGCGTCGCGGATGACATACAGCATGAGCTCGGACCGATCGTCGAGCTGCAAGCTGTACCAGTCCCAGCCACCGCCACCGGCGATCACGAAGTCGCCCCACTGGTGATCCATCCACGCCAGGCCGGAAACGTGCTGCGTGCCCAGTTCGCCGTCGACGGCGAGGCGCGTGCGCGAGTAGTAGTACGAGCCACCCGGCGCGCCCATGTCGATGAAGCCGCCGTGATGCAGCGCCGGCGGTTTCTGATCGACCATACGCAGCCGCAGCCCATAGGGCACTTCCACTCCGGGGCCTGGTTGCATCGTGGCGTCGAACGAGTCTGCGTCGAGAGTCCAGCCGCCGATGTCGATCGGGAAGGCCGTACGCGCTTCGCCCTGCGCAAACCGTGCCTGATGGCTGAAGCGCTGGCCCTGCACGTCAGTGATCGCGAAATGGGCCAGATAGCCTGTCGGGGCGTTCTGGCGGCGTACCTGGAAGACGGTGAACTCGAAGGCGTACGCGCGGGCGTTGTCCGTGCTGAGGTGGCCCGTGTAGTACCACCACTCGGTGAGCGCGTCGTGCGGCAATGCATCGCGCGGGAATTCGACGCGCGGCACGGGCGTCGGCTGCGCGGTCGGCGTCGGAGGTAGCGGCTGGACCGGCCGGGCGCACGCGCTGACCAGCATGAGCACGGCAAGCCATACGCTAGCGCGACGCATGCAAGCTTTCGGAGCGCAGCCACGGTCGCAGCCAGGCGGGCGCCCACCAGTTACGAGCACGACGATACCCGCGGCGCTGGTAATGATCCGCCCCGATCGCTCCAGGCCGCGCACTACCGACGTGACATTGTCGGCGCCCAGCAGATGTGCCTCCTGCACCCGCGCCAGCAGGAACACTTCGTAGTCCATCGACAGGCCGAACAGCACGCAGAACATCAGGATCGGCAACGACGCCTCCACGAAGCCGAGTGGTTGAAAGTGCAGCACGTCGGCGAGCGCGCCCTCCTGGAAAATCACGACCAGCGCGCCATAACTGGCCAGGATCGAGAGCGCGTTCATGACCACCGCCTTGAGCGGTATCACGACCGACCCGAAGGTGCGCAGCAGGACCAGGTAGATCGCAATCACCACGATCAGTGCAGCGCGCGGGAATTGCTCGTACAGCCGATCGGCGTAATCGATGACGCCGGCCGTGCCGCCGCCAACGAGGATGCGGAAGCCGGGCGGTGGCGGCGTCGCGCGGATCGAACGGACGAGCGCCTTGGATCGATCGTCGGTCTGGCCGAAGCGGCTGGTGGCCGTCGCCACAAAGATGTCTTGTCGGACGGCAGTGTCGGCCGCGATGCGCGCATACACATCGGGGATCCGCAGTGGGTCGGCGTACAGCAGCGAGTACTGCGCAGCGGTGATGCGCGGATCGAGCGACACGGGACTGGCCACTCGAGCCACCGCTGGGTGCGCCTCGACGCGTTTGACGAAGTCGATGAGACCAGGCAGGCGGTCAGGTCGCAGTGGTGAAGTGCCGTCGTCGGCCTGGAAGACGATGATGAGCGGCGAGAGCTCACCGTCGCCCCAGTGCGCGCGCAGTAGATCGAACCCGCGCCGCGACTGAACATCGGTCGGCAGAATCGACGCGTCCGGCGCGCCGAAGTCCACTCTGAGGAATGGCAATCCCAAGCCGACCAGGAAAATCAGTAACGGCACCAGGACGGCCAGGGGACGACGCATGACCCATTCGGCCAGCCGCGTCCAGAAGCCCTCCTCACTTTCTCTTCTCCGGGCGAGAGGACCAATGGCCAGTGCGTCGACGCGCCGTCCGAGCACGCTCAACACTGCTGGCAGCAGCGTCAGCGCCGCGAGCACGCTCAGCGCCACGACCATCGCCCCAGCGATACCCATCGAGCGCAGCGCGGCGATGTCGAAGGTTAGTAGCGCCAGGAGCCCGATCATGACCGTCGCGCCCGAATACAGCACCGCCCGACCTGCCATGGCGACCGACCAGGCGACGCTGCGCTCGATCGACCTGCCTGCGGCGAGCTCCTCGCGGAAGCGGCTGACGATGAACAACGAGTAGTCGATGCCCAGACCAAGGCCGAGCATCGTGGTCAGGTTGAGCGAGAAGATTGACAGCTCGAGCACCTGGCTGAGCAAGGCCATTAGCGCCAGGGTGACGGCGACGGCCGTGCCGCCGACCAGGCCGGGCACCAAGCCTGAGACGACCGAGCCGAAGACGAGCACCAGAGCCACCGCGGCCATCGGGATGGACAGCAGCTCGGCGCGTCGCAGGTCGCGCTCGGTGACTTCGAAAATGTCGGCGTAGAACACCGGCGCGCCGGTGAGCGTCAGCTCCAGCTGGGTTGGCTTTAGCGCGTTTTCCACCGCGGGCGGCAGTGTGTCGAGTGCCTGGGTGTCGCCGCGCACGGTCAGCGTGACGTACTCGACCTGCCCGTCCGAGGAGATTTGAGGCGGATTGTCTGCGCCAGTGGTCACGCGCTCGATGCTCGGCAGTTGGCGCACGTCGGTCAGCGATGCCTCGACTTGCGACTGGAAGGACGGGTCAGCCCCCGCGAGCTGGCCGCTCGGATCGCGGTAGACGAGGACCAGGCTGGCCGGGTTGGCGCCGAAGCGATCGCTTAGCAGTTGGCCCGCGCGGGCGGCTTCGAGGTCAGGACTGGTGAAGCCGCCGGCGTTCAGCGATCTGAACACGCGCGGCGCGATCGGTAGCGCGGCCAGCAGCACGATCGCCCACGCGACGAGCACCGCGATGCGATAGCGATAGACCGCGCCGCCGAGGGACAGCAACACCTGCCATCACCCTAGCAGTCAGGGCTGAGCCGAAAGACGGAGACGCCGTTGAACCGCGATGGTGGCTGGCGCGCCACCTCGGCGGCGTATGCCGTGCTGGTAATGCCACCCTCGGCGGCTTGTCGCGCCTCGTCGTCACCAGGCTGGTACGCGGTGACCAGCCAGCCGCCGGTGTGCTGGCGCAGCGCCTGGCACAGCTCGGCACGGTTGTTGGTCTCCAACACCTGACCTGGCGGCGCCACCCGGTAGTAGTCGAAGGGTGCAGCGGTGAACGCGCCCAGGTGCAACACGATCTCGTTCGGCTGACGCTGCGATTGCACCGCCTGCGCCGCCGCGCGCAGG
>WNGA01012987.1_pt1 | contig 10713 bp, 7 predicted proteins | sample 5400061 | NCBI WGS metagenome assembly WNGA01 (sample SAMN13153366, study PRJNA577476) | soil metagenome | isolation source: 100 cm soil or saprolite under grassland replicate 2 | place: USA:California | collected 2016-06-15
CACAACATCAAAGATTTACATGGATTAAGCACTCCAATCAAAGATGGCGATAAAATTATATTGATCCCATCGATTGCAGGAGGCTAAGATGTTGCCTGAACTTTCACGAGATGAAATCCTGCGCTATTCCCGTCACTTGCTGATTCCCGAGGTGGGGCTGGAAGGTCAACGGAAACTCAAGGCCTCGTCCGCGCTGATCATCGGCACTGGTGGACTTGGCTCGCCTGTCTCACTCTATCTTGCCGCGGCGGGTGTTGGCCGCATCGGGCTCGTAGATTACGATGTTGTCGAATCGTCGAATTTGCAGCGCCAGGTGATCCACGGCACGTCCACCGTTGGCAAATTGAAAGTAGAAAGCGCTAGAGAAAAACTACTCGATTTGAATCCGGAGATCCAAGTGGATGTCTTCAACGAGCCGTTCACGTCTGAAAATGCGATGCGCATCGCGAAGGATTACGATGTCATCATTGACGGTACAGATAACTTCCCGACACGCTATCTCACAAACGATGTCAGTGTGTTTCTTGGCAAGCCCAATGTTTATGGTTCCATCTTCCGTTTTGATGGACAGGTGAGTGTTTTCTACGCAAAAGAGGGGCCCTGCTATCGTTGTCTCTTCCCCGAACCGCCACCTCCAGGACTGGTCCCTTCGTGCGCGGAGGGCGGTGTGCTTGGCGTGTTACCCGGCACGATTGGCACATTGCAAGCCACCGAAGCTTTGAAAGTTTTACTAGGTATTGGCGAGCCATTGATCGGTAAACTCTTGCTTTACAACGCGCTCGATATGTCCTTTGACTTTGTAAAGCTCAAGAAGAATCCTAACTGCCGTGTGTGTGGGCCAAACGCGGACGTCAAAGAGTTGATTGACTACGAGGAGTTTTGCGGCGTACCGGGTCATGACCATGAAGAGGGTTCCGCTGGAGCAGGCCGGGATATCACTGCTACTGATCTCGCTGAGCGCGTCAAGACGAATCACCTCAAGCTGTTGGATGTGCGTGAACCGCACGAGTTGCAGATTTCAGCGATGCCAAATGCAGTGAACATCCCCTTAGGTCAACTTGCTGGACGCTTGGCAGAACTGGATAGCGCTGAAGAGATGGTCGTGTTTTGCAAAAGCGGAGCTCGCTCCACGCGTGCGCTTGAGCTGTTGACCAGCGCGGGGTTTAAGAAGGTGAAGAATCTCAAAGGCGGCATTAACGCCTGGGCGCGCGAGGTAGATTCTAAGCTGCCAATTTATTAAGTAATTTGTAGTGGTCACGCTTTAAGCGTGACCTACTTGTTATAGGTGACAAATGAAACGAGTCTTGATTTTGGGCGGAGGCTTTGGCGGAATTGCTACAGCACGCCGACTTAAGCAGAAACTTAACCCGAATGATGAAGTAATTCTGGTGGACCGGCGTGCCCACTTTATGGTCGGCTTTCGTAAGACATGGGCGCTGGTCGGTGACTCGACGCTCGAAGAGGGGCAAAGGCCCTTAGAAAGCCTCACCAGGATCGGTGTCCGCGTGATCCAAGAGTCGATCACAGCATTAAATCCGCAGGAACGCGCGGCAGAAATTAATGGTCAGCGGATTGAGGCTGATGCACTGGTTGTGGCTCTTGGAGCTGAACTTGCTCCTGAGCTAGTGCCAGGCTTGAAGAAATATGCCTTCAACGTTTATGACCCTCAGGATATCCCCCGCGCTGCACAAGCACTGAGTGAATTTCGCGGGGGCAAATTGACTCTCGGCATTTTTGGTGTACCGTATAAATGTCCGCCTGCGCCATACGAAATGGCACTGCTTATCAATGATTCTTTGAAATCGCGCGATATAAATGCAAATATCGACGTGTTCACGCCGCAGCCAATGTCACTGCCTATTCTAGGTCAGGTAGGCTGTGATCTAATCGAGAGCCGGTTGGCTGACAAGGGAATTACATTTTTGCCAAACCATAAAGCGACAGCGGTCGAAGCCGGTGAAGTCGTGTTCGCGAATGAGCGCCGACCGTATGATCTTCTGCTCGGTGTGCCGCCTCACAGGCCTCCTGCCATTGTGCGAGAGAGCGGGCTGGTTGGCCAATCAGGTTGGGTTTCGGTGAATTCTTCTACACTTGAGACACAGTTTTCTGGAGTATATGCCATTGGAGATGTGGTGCAGATAGCACTGGCAAATGGAAAGCCACTACCAAAAGCCGGTGTATTTGCCGAAGCAATGGGAGAAACCGTCGCTGACCGTCTTGCCGCTATATTCAACGGGCAGGAACCTGAAGCAACTTTTAAGGGTGAGGGAGGCTGTTATCTTGAAGTGGGTGCTGGGCAGGCGATGATGGTGCGCGGCAATTTTCTTGCCGAGCCGGAGCCTGAGGTTATGCTCACCGATGCCTCGCCTGAATATCTGAATGAGAAACGCGCTTTTGAGATGCAGCGATTACAAACATGGTTTGGATGATGAGGAAAGAAGAAAGATGAAAAAATAGCTCTCGTCAAGATTCTTGGCGGGAGTTGTTGGTTAAGAACCCGAGTGAAGGATCTATTGTTCCGGTGTTTTGCCTACAAATTCATGAAAGAGGCTGACGATCTTTTCCTTTGCCATTTCCACCTGTTCGTCTCTGTACTGAACGTTGTACAACTCAAAGACATCCTCAGACCAAACAGCATTTTCTTTGTTCATTGCCTCGAGACTTGCCGTATTTTTGATTATATAAGCGTGCCAGGGATTTTCGTGCCGCCAGCGTAAGTACAGGAGGTAATCCACGCCATTGCGTTGTAGATGATAATAACACTGGCTTGGACACCAGATTAACTCATAAAACCATTCTTCGACTGGGAGTAGTTCTTTATCATTTTCAGGTAGGTGAAACAAGTCGCTAAGCATGGCTGTATGATAACATATCAGATTTATCCAACCTGCTAGGTGCGACGCACTCTCTCCTGCGGTAAAATTGCCCCTACCAAAGGTATAGAATGCTTAATCGCATTTCCTACATAACTTTATGGGTGAAAGAATACGATGCCTGTCTCAGGTTTTATCGTGACCTACTTTCCTTGCCGCTAGAATCCGCAGACGAAAACTTCGCGCAGTTTAGCACCGAGGGGATACGGCTCTATCTTCATCGCCTTGAGTCTGGACCTCCTCTGCGCTCACATGTATTGGAAATCCATTTCGAAGTTGAAAATGTAGATACTGCTTATTCTGATTTACTCACAAAAAGCGTCCAATTTGAAAGTAAACCGGCGAATATGCCATGGGGCACACGTATGGCGGCATTACGTGATCCCGAGGGAAATATGATTGAAATTGTAGGGCCACTTGATCCGAACGAGCCTGCAAAAAGTTATGCAGAATCTTAATGTGATGAGGTATTTCAAGGAGAGAGAATGGCAGGGTTAAAAGAATCCAAAGATAAACGGGTGTTCAATAACATATTGGGAGCGATAGGAAACACACCATTGGTCAAGCTAGAGAGAATTGGCCGTGACTTGCCAGTACCTTTATACGCAAAACTTGAATTTATGAATCCCGGAGGGTCGGTCAAAGACCGGGTGGGGGCATATATTATCGAGCAGGCAGAAAAAAGGGGAGAGCTTAAACCCGGTGGCACGATTGTAGAAGCGACTTCTGGAAACACAGGCGTTGGACTCGCGATTGCCGCTGCACTGAAGGGTTATAAGACTATCTTTGTCATGCCTGATAAGATGAGCAATGAAAAAATTCTTTTACTGCGTGCATATGGTGCAAAAGTGGTTATTACACCAACTGCTGTGGAACCGGAAGACCCACGATCTTATTACGAAGTTGCAAAGCGATTTGTCCGCGAGACTCCCCATGCGATTCTGGCAAACCAATATCACAATCCCGATAACCCGAAAACACATGAGATGACGACAGGCCCAGAAATCTGGGAACAGACAGATGGCCGCGTGACCGATGTTATTATGGGGATGGGAACCGGTGGGACAATTTCGGGAGTCGGTCACTATTTGAAGAGTAAAAATCCAAGCATTATGATTGTGGGGGTAGATATCGAGGGGTCAATATTGACAGAGATTTGGCAAAATAAAGGCAAGATCCCTCAAGGCGCATATCCGAAGACGTATAAAGTGGAAGGGATTGGCGAAGACTTTTTACCCTCAGCCACGGACCTTTCGGTCGTAGATTGGATCGAGCGTGCCAATGATAGAGAGTCGTTTTTATGGGCACGCCAGTTGGTGAGGCAGGAAGGGATTTTTGCGGGTGGTTCATCGGGATCTGCAATCTCGGGAGCATTTAAGTATTGTCGAAAATTGCCACCCGATAGATTACCCGTGGTTATCCTGCCCGATTCAGGTTCACGTTATCTGTCCAAGTTCTACGATGACAAGTGGATGCGTGAATTCGGTTTCCTCACAACGGAATTTGGCGAAACTTCTCTCGCAGATCTGTTGATCGCCAAGCCAAATAAGGCTTTGCATACCGCCACGCTAGGTGATACGATCCGCAAAGTTGTGGGCATGATGCACCAGAACGGCATTTCTCAAATGCCAGTCGTGGGTGATGATGGAACATTAGTTGGACTGATCGAAGAAGTGGACTTGCTTAATCACATGCTGAATGAGCATGAACACAGCCATGATGAAACCATCGATTCTTTGGTGCAGAACGCAGGCGCAGTCTTCCCACCCGAAACTTCTCTTGAGGAAGCCATGCCTTCACTGACCAGCGGCTATGCTTTGATCGTTGTGGAAAATAGCCAGCCGGTTGGGATTCTCACGAAGATAGATGTATTGGATTATGTGGCAGGGAAGATCTGATAATTTTAATTATGGCATCCTGAGCGGAGCGAAGGATCTCTAACATGGAAATTATGAGACTCTTCGGTCGCGGCGAACGCTCCCTCAGAGTGACATGATATTTTGGAGATGAATTCTACAAAGAGTCAGGGTTGTAGTGTAGCCATATATATTGAGATGGAGAAAGCTCTATTGTCGTTTCTCCGTTGCTGATATCATATTCTTGACCGCCCAAGACATCTCTGTATAACCCCTCTTTGAATTCATTCAGCACGATCTTTTGTGTAGCCTCACTCAAGTTATGGAGTGCAAGTATGGCCTCATCTTTATATGTGCGCGTGAACGAGGCGATGTGGTCATTGGATAAATCCAGCCACTCGAAGTCTCCTCGTCCAAAGGACAGGTATTGTTTGCGAGTAGCGATCATCTTTCGGATTGTGTTCCAAAGAGAGCTTGGATCCTTCTGTTGCTTCTCTGCATTGACTTGAGCAGTTCCGTAATTCTCGCCGCTAATAACGGGTGAATAAAGCGCTTCGGCAGGTGCTTGCGAGAAACCAGCATTGTCTGATGTATTCCATTGCATGAGTGTGCGGACTCCATTTCGATCGAACATCCAAATATTATCACCCATACCAATTTCGTCGCCGTAGTAAACGATCGGGGAACCCGGGAGAGTAAACAACAAAGAATGAATCAATTCAATCTTCTCGCGGCGGTTATCGAGAAGCGGAGCTAAGCGACGTCGAATACCAAGGTTCAAGCGCATGCGTAGGTCAGGAGCGAAATTTTCCCACATCCACTGGCGTTCCTCTTCTGTAACCATTTCGAGGGTCAGTTCATCGTGATTGCGAAGGAAAATACACCACTGGCAATTCGAAGGGATGGATGGTGTGCGGCGCAGGATTTCGCGCATATCGTCAGCGCGCCCCTTTTTGATATCCATAAAGATACGTGGCATGATGGGGAAGTGAAACCCCATGTGAAATTCATCGCCATTTCCGAAATAAGCGCGCACATCTTCAGGCCACTGATTAGCTTCACACAAAAGGCTGCATCCAGGATAATGCTCATCCATGAAGGCCCGTAACTTTTTTAAGTAGGCATGTGTTTCGGGCAGGTTCTCACAGTTGGTGTCTTCTCGTTCAAATAAATACGGCACAGCGTCAGCACGAAAACCGTCCACGCCTAGGTCGAGCCAGAATTTCATAACATTAAGCATCTCGGCCTGTACCGCGGGATTGTCAAAATTTAGGTCAGGCTGGCTTGCATAAAAGCGATGCCAGTAATACTGCGAAGTCGTTGGTTCCCACGTCCAGTTCGACTTTTCAGTGTCGACGAAGATAATACGGGCATCGCGATATTTCTCATCAGTGTCGCTCCACACATAGTAATCCCGATAAGGTGACCGGCGGTCTGCGCGAGCGGCCTGAAACCAGGGATGCTCATCGGAGGTATGATTCAATACGAGGTCCGTGATGATGCGAATACCGCGGGCGTGAGCTTCCTTTAGGAGTTGTTTGAAATCTTCGAGGGTTCCATAGTCTGGATGGATGCCATAATAGTCCGCGATGTCATAGCCATCATCCTTGAGCGGGGATGGAAAGATAGGCATCAACCATACGCAGTCTATACCCAGGTTTTTCAGGTAATCCAGTTTGAGCGTTAGTCCATGCAGATCGCCATGACCATCCCCATTGCTGTCATAGAAAGCCCGAACGTAAACCTGATAAAAAATTGCATCCTTATACCAGAGCGTATCGTTCATGATTCATCACATCATCTAATTTGCAATAAACGTATTCATCGCGCTGCTAACACTATGGTCTCTGGCTGAAGAACGTGTTCATCGTTGACTACTTGGATAAGGCGCGTTTCGCCCGCTTCCAGGTCGAAGTAGTTGTCACTAAAACGGGTATCCTTGTGTGGCACCACAAGATGCACGAAATAGGCGAAGATCGACGCTTTGATGGACACGCATAGTTCATGCGGCGTGATCTGCACAATGCTCTTCTCGGGAAGCACGCTTGTGCGCTGGAGGTTTTGTATGGCGGCGAAGAAATGCCGGTTGGCTGGAAACTGACCTGTGCTCGACCGGACGGCGAGGTAACGATCTGCACACCCAGAGACACCAGCCGCTGACCAGGCATACACTTTCTGGCTTGTGTTCACCGCCACAGCAATGGGATGCTCTTCAGCCCAATATTCACTGCCATCGAAGCCGCGCAACCACACCTGGGCAACGTCACGCGCTTCAGCCAGGGAGTCGTTCGTAACCCATAGTTCCACGCTACCATCCCGCAGCGATTTGAAGGAGGCGAGCACTGGTGTATAAGCTCGCCGAGCGTAGTAGTAACCGGCTTTACCTACGCCGTAGTAATCCAGCACACTCCAACTCAAACATGGCCAGCAATCGTTCAACTGCCAGAAAAGTGTACCCGAGCAGTGCGGCATCCGGCGACGATAATGCTCGATGGCAAACTTCAGTCCTTCGGCCTGAGCAATCATACTGAAGGCAATGTACTCGTCCAGGTCGCGCGGCAATCCTGTGACGGAGAGCATCAAGTTGTCGCCCTTGTTTTTCGGATTATCCTTGTTGTGATGATCCAGCGCCGGGCTGTGGTGGTACATCTGGTCTGGTGGAATAACCTGCTCAAGAGTAGCGCGCACCGGCGCGGCGTGCATGCCAAATTCGCTGATAAAACGGCCTAGGTCCGCGGCGTAGTTAGTATAGGTAACCCCTTCTGGGGTGAAATCTTGTCGCGGTGGCTCGCCGAAGTGCCGCCGGAAGGGACGTAGGCCGTGCCAGACATCCCAGTTGTGGCGGTCGCCCTCATCCATGCTGTTGTGGTCGTTGCCACCGAATGGACTGCTGGGCCAATAGGGTGTTTGACCATCATAGGTCTCTACCAGCCGGGGGAGGAGATCGTCGTAGAGGCGTGATCCTGGCATGCGATGGTTTGAGCGATCCCAATAGTTCTGGTCGTGCAGCCATTGATTCTCATTGTTCCCGCACCAGAGCGCAAGACAAGGGTGGGTGCGCAAGCGCCGTATCTGATACTCCGCCTCAGCCTCAATCTCGGCGACAAAGACCGGGTCGTCGTCCGGGTACATCGCGCAGGCAAACATGAAATCTTGCCAGACGAGCAACCCTAGCTCATCGCACATATCATAAAAGATATTGTGCTCGTACAAGCCGCCACCCCACACGCGGAGCATGTTCATATTGGCATCCCGCGCGGTACTCAATAGCCGGGTGTAACGCTCAGCTGGGATCGCACCCACGAATGAGTCGGCTGGTATCCAGTTAGCGCCTTTGGCGAATAGCAGAACGCCGTTAAGCACAAAGCGGAAGAAACGTGTGCCCGGTTCGGCCGGGTCGGGCGATTGATCCAGCCTGAGAGTGCGGATGCCGACCCGCCGCGATTGCCGATCAATGACCGTTCCCGCGCAACCCAAGCTGACCCCCAGATGATATAGAGCTGGAATGCCACGGTCGTGCGTCCACCACAAATGGGGCTGATGCACGACGAGATAGATAGTGGCATCGAGCCGAGATGCGTTGCCCTGAAGATCCACCGTTTGCTCAACAGCAGGTACAGGCTCTCCCTGATCGCTGGACGCTGTGAGGCGCAATTGGGCCACGAGCGGCTGTTGGCTGCCGAAACGCTCTGCTTCGACATGGGCCGCGACGAGGGCTTGTCGTCTGGACGCATCAATTTCCAGCGTTCTGAAGTGGATCCCACTGATGATGGCGACACGCTCGCGACGCAGTTCCACCGGACGCCAGATTCCGACTGTGGGCAGGCGCGGCCCCCAGTCCCAGCCATAACCAAATTGAGCCTTGCGCATGAAGGCTCTCTCTGGGATCGCCTCCCAGGAGCGAGAAATGTTCGGCTGGCTGACGTGATCGAGAGGCCGGTCGAAACACAAGGCTAGTGTATTAGCCTGCCCTATGCGGAGATGTTCCGTTACATCAAAGGCCGCCTCGCGGAACATATTTTGATGCCGGCCCAGTTTGTGACCGTTGAGCCAGATTGTCGCAAAGGTATCGAGCCCGTGGAAGATCAAGCGGAGGCGCTGATCCGCCGCCAGCGATTTGGCCCTGCCAGCGAACGTGACCCGATACCACCATTCGCGCTCTTCCACCCAGGCACACTGCGTTTCGTTGTCACCGTAGTATGGATCGGCGATCCGCCCAGCGGCGATCAGCGCGCGATGCACATCACCTGGCACAACAACCTCGATCCAATCGCGATCGTCAAAGGATTCGGTGAAGGCGTTGGCGCGCGTACCCTCGCCTGGCGCAAAATCGTGCAGTTTCCAACTGGCGTCAAGAAATATGCTCTCACGCATTTCGATCTCTTTGGATTAACTCTTCAATTTGTCGGCGCAGGCTTAAGCCACGCGCACGATGACGCCTTCGTTAGCTCGCAGGCGGAACTCTGCCAGGCTCTCCATCCCTTCCCGGTCTAACTCTGTCGAGAACAATACTTCTCCCTGCTTGGCGGCTGAATGGAGGTTGAGCAACTGAGGCGCGTCGCTAAAGCTAAGGATGACCAGCAGGCGAGTGCCGATGTGCTGGCGTTCGTAGGCGAAAACCGCGTTGACTCCCGCATCCAACGACCGGTAACTGCCCACGCGGAGGGCCGGGGTTTCCCGGCGTAGAGCGGTTAAGCTACGGAAGAGCGCGAGCGTGGATTGGGGGTCTTGATCCTGTACGGCAACATTTACGCGCTCGTAATCCCCGGCAAGGGGGAGCCAGGGATCGACGCCCGCCGGGCAGAAGCCAGCGTTAGGTCCCGCATCCCACTGCATGGGCGTACGCTCTGGATCCCGAGAGAACCGTTTGGCATCGGAGGGGGTGTATCCAGCCGTGTCTCGCAGCTTCTCCGGTGGGATGTCCACATTCATCATTCCAATCTCGTCGCCATAGTAGCAGGTGGCGGTGCCGCGCAGGGTAAGCAAGAGCATTTGGGCAACGCGGGCTTTGTCCTTCCCGATGCGACTAGCGATGCGGGGTTGGTCGTGGTTCCCCAGCACCCAGTTGGGGCAGGCACCTAGAGGAATGGCTGCATCGTAAGCATCCACCGTTTGGCGCACCACCTGTGCCTCCCAGGGCGTGTAGAGCAGGTGAAAATTGAAGGGCAGGTGACACTCGTCCAGGTTGGCCCCGTAGTAGCTCATCAAGCCTTTGATCGGGTCGAGTTCACCCAACATCACGCGCTCGTCATATTCATCCAGTACTCGGCGCATCGCCCGAATGTAATCGTGGGTTGCTGGCTGGTCTTCTGTGTAAAGCCGAAGGTGCGATCGGTAAATAGGTTGTCCGGGCCGGTAGTCAGGATTGGGTGGCTCGTCGCGGAACTGGTCATCTTTCCCCAGAAGAGCGACCACATCTACACGGAAGCCATCTACGCCCTTGTCGAGCCAAAAGCGCATAATGTCCAGCATCGCCGCGAGCACGGGCGGGTGGCGATAGTTCAGTTCGGGCTGTTCCTTGCGGAACTGACGTAGGTAGTATTGTCCGGTCGTTTCATCGTACTCCCAGGCCGGGCCCAGCCAACCCACCCAGTTATTGGGTGGGCCGCCATCGGGCGCCGGATTGCGCCAGATGTACCAGTCGCGCTTGGAATTATCTCGCGAGGAGCGGCTCTCCAGGAACCAGGGGTGTTGGTCGGAGGTGTGGTTGGGCACCAGGTCCAGAATCAGGCGCAGGTCTCGCCCATGGATCTCGGCCAGAAGATGGTCGAAATCGGCCATGTTGCCGAAGAGGGGATGGATGCCGGTGTAATCCGATACATCGTAGCCGAAGTCTTTCATGGGCGAGGGGTAAATGGGCGAGAGCCAGATGGCATCCACGCGTAGGGAGGCCACATAATCCAGCCGTCGGATAATGCCCGGCAAATCGCCTACACCGTCGTCATTACCATCCATAAAGCTAAGGGGATAAATCTGGTAAATGA
>WNGA01021789.1_pt1 | contig 10712 bp, 13 predicted proteins | sample 5400061 | NCBI WGS metagenome assembly WNGA01 (sample SAMN13153366, study PRJNA577476) | soil metagenome | isolation source: 100 cm soil or saprolite under grassland replicate 2 | place: USA:California | collected 2016-06-15
CCAGGAGGTGCGTGACGACACATGTCCGAACCATCCGGAAGCTGGCCTCGAACGGCTATCTCTGGAATAGTCAAGGCGAGCGGTTCACGACGGCTATGTTGGAAGGCAGACTCCGTCTGTACGACAATTGGCGACGCTAAGTGGTCGCCAGTGCCCGGACGTAGTGAGACCCACGCGGAGGGAAGAAGCATATGACGCAGAGCCATACGACGGCTCCCTCGCTGCTGGGCCTCGAGGAAGACGGTCGAGACCTGTTCGGACTCGCCGCGCACAAGCTGAACACCCCGCTGGCATGCATACGCGGCTTCGTCCAGACGTTGCTGCAGCGTGGCGACCAACTCGACGGCGAAACCGTCCAGCAGTTCCTCCAGCTCGTCCTCACACAGGTCGACCGGCTGCAGGGACTGGTACGGGACTTCCTCCTGCTGGCTCGGGTCAGCGGCGGCATCGAGGCTCTGAGACGCCCCTTCCAGCCGAACGAGGTGCTGCTGAACCTGATCGACGATCTCGGCACCGAGGGAGTTCGGGTTGAGTCAGCCGGGGACATGGAGGCCGAGATCGTGGGTGACGCCGAGCTGGTCCGCATGGCGCTTCGCCCGCTGGTCGAGAACGGCCTGGTGTACGGGCCGCGTCTCGGCATGGTCACGGTCACGGTCACGGCTTCCGGTGACCAATCCCACTGGGAGGTCCATGACGCCGGCACGCGCCTGTCGAGCGAGGCGATGAACAACCTGTTCCGGCCGTTCATCCGGTCCGACGAGCCGATCGAGCGGCGCGGGTCCGGGGCCGGTCTCGGGCTGACCCTGACGCGTGCGTACGCCGAGGTGCTCGGCGGCACGGTCGGCGGTCGGGTCGACGAGCATGGAACGGTGTTCTGGCTTGACATTCCCACCCCGACATCGGAGAGGCCGCAGCGGTGAGCGAAGGACCGGACCGGAACGGCGAGGCCAATCGGACGCGAGTGCTCGTCGTCGACGACCACTCGGTCACGCGCCACGGAGTAGTTCTGCTGTGCAAGAACGCCGAGGGGGTCGAGGTCATCGGCGAGGCCAGCGACGGCAACGAGGCGATCGCCCGGGTCAGCGAGCTGCTGCCCGACGTGGTGCTGATGGACGTCGACATGCCCCGGCGCGACGGCATCAGCGCGACCCGGCAGATCCGCCAGGACCATCCGTCGGTCGGGGTGGTCGTGCTCACGGTCCACGAGGACCAGGAGACCATTTTCGAGGCAATCAAGGCGGGAGCCTCAGGCTATCTCCCCAAGTCCGCCACACTGGACGACATTCGTTCGGCAGTCAAAGCGGTCGCGGCCGGTGGCTCCTTCCTCGACCCGGTCCAGGCCCGCAAGCTGCTGCACCAGTTCAACCGCTACGCCGACGAGACCAAGGCGGCGGCAGACATCTACTACCTCCTCACCGGCCGCGAGCGCGAGATCCTCGCGCTGCTCGCCGAGGGGCTCACCTCACGCCAGATCGCCAGCCAGCTCGTCATCTCGGAGCGCACGGTCAACACCCACATCGGGAACATCTACCGGAAGCTGCACGTCAACAACCGGGTAGATGCGGTGCGGGAGGCGATGCGCATCCGCTTGGTGGAGCCTCCCCGCTGAGGTCGTTGCCCGCATCTCGGCCGATCAGGCTAGGGCGTCTCAGCACAATTCCCTAGACCCCTTCGATAGTTCGGTGCATGGGAGCGCGGTGGGCCGAGGCCGTAGCATGTCGGCCGACGGCGCGGTTCCGCATGGCCTGGCCCCACACGCCAGCGGTGATCGCTGCTGGACGCCGACACGGGAGCAATGTTGTTGTCCAGTCATGTGCTCGTACTCGATGCCGACAACGGCATCGGTCTCTGGATGCGTGACGCGCTGCTGGACGCCGGGCTCCCATGCGAGCTGATCCGCGAGTCGAATGACGCCGACCGCAGGATCGACGCCCAGCGACCGAGCCTGGTGGTGATTCCGGTCGACCAGGTGCAGCGCTGGGCGGCGCTGCTGAGCCAGCTCGGCCAGGCGGCGACGGGCGTGCCCGTGCTCGGTGCGGTGAGCCGCGACTCCTCGATCGATTTCACCGCCGCGCTCGCGCTCGGCGTCACGGACCTGGTCACCTACCCGTGCTCGACCGAGGACCTGGTGGTGCGGGTCGCGTCCTCGATGCGGGGCGGCCGCCGCACCGAACGCATCCCTGAGCGGGTTGAGCCGGCGTCGCCGCTGACCACACTGCGGTCGGTCACCGAGGCGGCCGAGCAGGCGCTGCTGCGCACCGAGACCGCGGCGGCGCGTGTGACCCGCTCGGAGGAGCGCGAGCACCTCCGAGCCGCCCGCGACGCGCTGGCCCACTCCCTCCAGGTGATCCTCGGCACGATGATCGGCAACACCGAGGCCGGCGGGCACGGCCGCGAGGGCCACGCCCAGTTCGCCGCCTCGCTCAGCCGCGACCTGATGACCGCGCTCGGCTGGCCGGCGGCGAGGGTCCGTGGCATGGAGCTGGCGGCCATGTTCGGCGACATCGGGTTGCTGGCCGTGCCCGGCGCCCTGCTCGGAGTCCGGGGGCCGCTCACCCAGCAGACGCTCGAGCTGGTCCGCGCGCACCCGGAGACCTCGGCGGAGATCCTGGAGCCGCTCAGCCGCGTGGGCGTGCCGGTGGCCGCCGTGCGCGCCCACCACGAGCGCCTCGACGGCTCCGGCTATCCCAAGGGGCTGCGCGGGCGCCAGGTGCCGTTCGGCGCGCAGGCCCTGGCGTGGATCTGATGCACGAGGTGATCGCCGGCCGTGCCCACCCGGTTCCCTCCGGCAACGGCAATCGAGACTCCAGGCATGCCGTGACCGGGACATCGCGTTCGCGGCTCGGATTGGCCGCCGGCGTCCAGCCCGCGCCGGACGGGGCCCGCAGCCTCCGGTACGACCCAGGCCAGCCGCTCGGATAAGAGAGCGACGGAACGGAAGGCTCCATGGCGGTCATCATCGTCGAGCCCGTCGAAGCGGGCGCCGCCTGGCTGGCGCATGCCCTGGCAGGGCTCGACCAGCGCATCCTGCGCACTACCAGCCCGGACGAGGCCATGGGCGCGATCGCGACCGAGGGCAGGGAGGTGCTTGCCGCGCTGGTCGGCTCGGGCTTGGACGACGAGCAGGCGCTCGGCCTGGCGGCCCGGCTCCAGCAGGCCGCTCCCGAGGTGACGGTGGTGCTGCTCCGCGAGCGCGAGTCCGGGCAGATGCTGCGGTCGGCACTGCGGTTCGGCGTCCGGGACGTCCTCGGAGCCACCTCGCTGCGTGGCCGGCTCGCCGCCGGGGGCGGAGGCGGCAGGCCGGAGGCGCCCAGCGGCCGCCCTGGCGAGATCATCACCGTTTTCAGCGCCAAGGGCGGCTGTGGCAAGACCTTCCTGGCCACCAACCTGGCCGTCGCCCTGGCCGCGGGCGGGACCGCGGTCGCCCTGGTCGACCTCGACCTGCACTTCGGGGACGTCGCGATCGTGCTGCAACTCTTCCCGACCCGCACCATCCAGGACGCGGCTCGCGAGCGCGGGCTGGACGCGGCCGCGCTCCGGTCCTACCTGACGCCCCATCCGGCTGGCGTCTGGGCCCTGGCGGCGCCGACCGAGCCCCCGGTCGCCGACACCGTCAGCGCGAGCGCCGTCTCGACCATCCTCAAGCTGCTGCGCTCCAGCTTCGCCTACGTCGTGGTGGACACCCCCGCAGCCGTCACCGACCAGGTGCTCGCCGCCTTCGACGAGTCCGACGCGATCGCGCTGCTGGCCACGCTCGACGTGCCGAGCATCAAGAACCTGAAGCTGACCATGCAGACCATGGAGCGGCTCCGCTACCCGCCCAGTCGCATCCGGGTGATCGTCAACCGGGCGGACTCCCGCGTCGGCCTGCGCCTGCCCGACGTCGAGAAGGTCCTCGGCATCCCCGTTGACCTCACCATCCCGTCGTCGCGGTCCGTGCCCATCTCGGTGAACAAGGGCAACCCGGTCCTGCTGGAGGAGCCCCGAGGCAACGTCGCAGAGGCTATCCGGCGGCTCGCCGCCCAGCTCGCGCCGGGGACCGCCGAGGAGCCCATGCCCCCAAGGTCCCGCCGTACCCTGTTCCAGCGGTCCTAGAGCGCCAGCCAGGTATCCCGGTTCAGGGTGAATTGCGTGCGCACCGGGGCGGCGCGCAAGGTCTTGAGCCGCATGGATGGTTCGGCGCTGCATGCCGCGCCGGATACATGACCGGCGCTCTCTGCGGTCGCCGCAGGCGAGGACGCGGCGACGACGGTTCCCAACGGATAGCATTTCCCCGTACCCTGGTCGCTACCGTTCCGGCGCTCGTCGTCTTGGAGCTGCCGACATGTGCTTGGAGATCGTCAACCCGCCGCGTCCCTGGAGGTGCTGGTCGTAGTGCCCCGGCGCGTGGTGCTGCTGACTCGCGACGCCTCGCTGGTGGTCGCGGTCAAGGCGCTGCTCGACGACGACGACTGGGTGAGCGAGCTCGAGTCCCCGCAGGAGCTGCCGCCGGCCGGCGAGCTGCCCGCGGACGCGGTCGTGGTCGATCTGCCCGGCCCGGCGCGAGCGGCCTCGATCGAGCGCGTGCGGGGCCGATTCTCCGGGCCGCTGGTCGTCCTGCTCGGTCACGGGGAGGACCCCGCCACAGCCGGCGTAACTTACCGGTGCTCGGTGCTCACGCGCCCGTTTGGCATGTCCCAGCTCTGGTCGCTGCTGGTCAACCCGGCCGCCGAGGCCGTCACCGAGATCATCCCCGCGGTCCAGCGCGGCGGTCCGTCACCGGCCCCCCCGCCTGACCCCTCGGGGTCGTCGCCCTCCCGACCGGTTCCGGCTCCGGCCTCCGAGCGCCCCGCCGCTCCGATGCCCGGGACCCATGAGCGCCCCGCCGCTCCGATGCCCGGGACCCATGAGCGCCCCGCCGCTCCGGCGCCCGGGCGGCCGGTTCGTGTCTCGGACCAGCCGGAACTGGCACCCGAGCGGCACGCCCGCCTGTCCGAGCGCCCATCGACCCCAGCGCCTGGGCGCCCACCCGCGGCGGGGGAGCGGCCGGCCGCGGCCGCCGCCGAGCGCCCACCCGCGGTGGCCCCGGAGCGCCCGCCTACGGTGGCCTCGCAGCGCCCACCCGCGGTGGCCCCGGAGCGCCCGTCGGTGCCGGCGCCAGCGCGGGCCCCTGCCTGGAGCTGGCGGTTCCGCCGCTTCCAGCAATCGCCTGACGCCGATGAGCTGACCCAGCCCATGCCCGCCGTGCCGCCGACCGGCAACGGGGCCGTGCCCGCCGTCGACCGCGCCGGACGCCCGCCCGGGCCGGCGGCTCAGGCGGCGGCTCCGGTCGAGCCCCGCCGAGAGGACCCGGCTCCCCGGGCCCAGGGGGAGGCCGCGCGCCCGGCCCCCAGGGCCGCCGCGCCGGACGAGGTCTCGCCCGACCCCCCAGAGGCCGTCGCCGGGCGACTGGCCGAGCGCCTTCGGGCCGACACTGTCGTGCTGCTGCTCGACAACAACCGCGGCCTGCTCGAGGTGGCCGGCGGAGTCGGGCTCACCGCCGCCGAGCGCTACCTCCAGGTGGAGTACGGGCACGAGGTCCTGCTCGAGCTGTTCCGGGTCGGGGTCGGCCTCATCGAGGACACCGACCGGGTCCGCGGGCTCATCCAAGGGATCCCGGGGAGCCGCAGCCAGAGCCTGGTCATGGTGCCGCTGGTGCACGAGGGGCATGGCTTCGGTGCGCTGATCATCGGCCGCACCAGCCAACCCGGCGAGCCGCGCCCCGAGTTCACCGAGCCCGAGATCGAGGCCCTCATGGACTTCGCCGAAGACATCGCCGCTCCGCTGCGCAGCACCGTCCTGCTCCGCCGCCTGAAGGGCCAGCTGAACACCCGCGACCGCACCTGACACCCAGCGTGGCCCAACTCGACGCGTTGCGACTCTCCCTGCCCGCCGCTAGACTCCGCTTGCTCCCGGGCGCGTAGCTCAGCGGGAGAGCGCTGCCTTGACACGGCAGAGGTCGGAGGTCCAACTCCTCCCGCGCCCACCACCCGTCTCCGCTGGTCATCGAGTCAGCGCGTCTCCCCATTCTGCTCTCTCGGCTCTGCTTCGCGGCCCTCGGGGCACATCTGGGGCACGGCGATCGCGAGCCGTTCTTCGATCGCCGCGACCACTCTGGTGAGCATGTCTGGCGTGGTGTGGCGGTAGATCCGAGCCATGGGGCTGCCCTCGTGGCGCGGCCCTGCGGAGTGGCCCATCAGCCCGTCGATCACCCGCGACGGGATGCCTTGACCACCTCGGCCAGGCCCTCGGCTGGTCTGACCCGATGCGGCGGTAGGCCCAGCAGCTCGCCGGGCCGGAGCCCGGTGCGGACTTGGGTGATGAAGTGGCGGTGGCAGAAGGATGGGCACGCGGCCAGGAAGCGCCTGAACTCCTAGGCGTGAGCGTGCGCCGTCTACTGCCACCGCTCCACCAGCAGCGCCGAGATGCTGTCGAGGCGGCGAGGCCCGAACGTCGGCCGCAAATGGAGGCGGAGCCGACTCTCGGCAGGCTGGAGCGTCGCTGGGCTCTTGCCTGGCGACCAGACCGCCCACCACTGGTCCGCCCATTCGTCGAATCGGATGCGCCCTCGGGCGGGATCGATCCACGTCCCGGTGTCCTTGGCGCCTTCCTCCGCCCGCAGCCACGCCTTGGCGTCGCGCTCCAGGGCGAAGCTCTTGCGATGCTGGCGGTTGTCCGAGCCCCAGTAGCGCGCCCGGTAGGTTTCGGCCGGTCGGGCCGGTAGTCGATCGAGCCCATCAGTAGGCCTCGGCCAGCGGTCGCGCCTCGATCCGGCCGGAGGCGATGTAGTCGGCAAGGTCGTTCTCGTCGATGCGGACGTGCTTGCCGAGCTTGTGGTAGGGGATGCGTTGCTCAGCGACCAGGCGGCGGACGAACCGGTGTCCCGTGTTCAGCCGCTCGGCCGCCTCGTCCAGGGTCAACAGCTTGCCCATCGTGCGTTCGCGCCCTCCATGGACCGGATCAGGTTGGTTCAGGCGATGTGGGTTCTGGCCTCCTCTCGTGCTATCTGGCGTTGCTCCCGGGCCCAGGCGGCGGCGGACTCGGCCAGCCAGGCGTCGCCGAGGGTGCGGTAGCCGATGCCGGCATAGGTCCAGTCCGCCAGGACGATGACCGCCTGGTCGTCGAGCTCGCGGCCCCAGGCGTCCAGCGGAATCGTGTCGCCGAGGCGCTGGCGTCGGCCGAACTCGGCACGGGCCCGGCGCAGGCTGGTGAAGGTGATCGAGTAGCGGCGGCTCTTGGTCTGCCAGTAGCCCCGGAAGCCGAGCATGTGCGCCCACTGCCGCGCAGCGGATCAGCCGGCGCAGCGTGATGATCGCATGCGCCAAGGCCAGGAACGCGTCGATGACCTGGTCGCGTCGTTCGGTGTTCCAGACCAGCTTTTTGAACTGGTGCCCCAGGCGTGGGTGCGCTCCACCGGCCACCGGCGGCTGGCCTGGATCGGGGCGGGCGTGCCCTTGACGGCGATCTGGCCGGTCATGCCGCGGGCGGCGAGGACCTCACGGGTCGTGCGGCTGTCGTAGCCGCGGTCGAGATGCACCGTGGACTGCTCGGGCAGTGGCCCGAGCCGGTCCAAGGTGTCCAGGGTGGGGCCGAGCAGCGGGGCGTCGTGGCGGTTGGCGCCGGCGGCGACCGTGCCCAGCGGGATCCCGTGGGCTTCGGTCACGGTGGAGCGCTTGCGGCCTTGCTTGCCGCGGTCCACGGGGCTGCGGCCGGCGGCATCGCCGCCGCAGGGGGCCTTGGTAATGCACCCGTCGACAGCAAGGTCATCCAGGTCCAGGCCGATCATGCGGTCGTAGGCGCCCAGGACCAGCAGCTCCAGGGTGGCGAAGACCCCTACGGCGCTCCACTGGTCGCGGCGGTCGCGGATGGTGGTCGCCGAGCAGGTCTGGTCGGCGATCTTTCGGTAGCCGCAGCCGAACACCAGCACTTGGACGAGCTTGTCGAAGATCACCCGATCGGCGACGCGGGGCTGGTGGCAGCCCAGCGGGTGGTCGGGGTGGTAGGTGGGGGGCTGGGGCAGCAGGGCGGCGAACTGGTCCCACAGTGGGGTGGTGAGCCAGGATGGGAGGGCGGGCATGAGTCCTCCGATGATCACGAAGCGTCGACAACTTCATGATCGTCGTGGCTTCTGCCCGTTCTGATCTAGTCAGGACTTCCGCGCTACTCAGCGCAGGCTCTACGCGTGAAACCACGTGCCAGCTGGGCTTCCGCATCGCCCAACCATCGCCGATACCATCGGGCGAACCCCAGCGGCGATCCGTCGTCGTCGACCAGCGGCCGGAACCCGTCGCCATCGGCGGAGTCATCGGCCCACATTTGGCCTCTCGCGCGGCCGCTGACCACCAGCCCTTCCCGCAGCGCGCAGCCGAGGTGGCACAGGTACAGCAGCCCGACCCACTGTTCAGGCCGCCCGGTGGCCTCGTCGTGGTGCTCCCAATAGGCGTCCTCGGCCTCGTTGAACGCCTCCTCCGAGTCGTAGTCGTCCTCGTCGGGCGGGTCAGGCAGCCCGTCGGCCAGGTTGAATGCCTCGACGTGCGGAAAGGGCTGGGCCAGCGCGTCCAGGTCGGTCAGATCGGCGCCGTCGCCTTCCCACCGCCATCGTCCGTCCACGCGACGCAGCGGAAACAGGCCATAGCCAGGGCCTGCTCCGCCTCGACCCGCCTGCAACAGAAAGATCGGTACTCGCCTGGCAGTTCCGCCCGCACCTGCGACTCCACCGCTGCCAGCTCGGCGGTGCGCAGTGGCGGCTCAAGCCGCCACCTGTGGCCGTTGGAACCGTGGATCCCGCCGGCATTCGGGTCGGCGGCCAGGCCCGCAAGCCGCTCACGCATGTCTGACCAGTCTGAGTGAGTCATGCCCGGATGCTACTGAGAAGTCCATACAGCGAGCAATCCACCGGATCGCCCAGTTCCAGGCCGATCATGCGGTCGTCGGCGGCCAGGACGAGCACCTCCAGGCGGGTGCGCTGCCCAGGGTGAGCCACTGGTCGCGGCGGTTGCGGAGGGTAACGGTCTGCGCCTACCTCCTACGAACTGCTCGTTATGCCTCTTGGGTGCCGGCCCAGGTGAAGACGAGCCGGATCGCGCCGGGCACCTCGCGGGCGCAGAAGTCGCAGCGCAGCGGGACGCCGACGCTGTCAGCTCGCGTGGAGTCAGTCGGCGCCGGCATGGTCGGGACGTTCTGCCAGCTCGTTTGCCCAGCCGTGGAGCACTCCCGCGGCGAGCCGGACGACTGCGGGCACCTCGATGCTGGTGGCGTCGGCGACCTCGATGGCGTAGCCGATCGCCCAGTCGCCCCAGCCGGTCACGTCGGGAAGGCTGGCGGCGACTTCGATGAAGACGGCCTGATGGGTGCCGTCCTGGTCGGTGTCGAGCGCAGCGGCCAGGCTCATCAGGTAGGCGATGGCCCATCGCGCGGCTTCGGCGAGGTCGGCGATATTGCGCATGGCCAGGCGATTGACGTTGGTCTGGCCCTCTCTGGTTGGTGGGATGGCGCTGTGGTTGGATGCCTGGTGCACCGAAGGCTTGCTCCTTCGGTGCCGGGCCGGGGGCGTTCCAGCGCCGCCCGGCCGCTCAATGGTGATCGGGGGCGGCGCGGCGAGAACGTCCATGGTCCGCTCCGCCGCGCCGGTCTGGCGGCCCCGCTGGTGCTGTCGGCCAACGGCATCGACGCGGTCAACCTCGGCGTCGAGGTCACCCGGGTGGTGCCCGCCTGGGGAAACCTGACTGTGTGCGGTCAGCAGTTCTGGCTCCGGCCGGACCGCGCTGGCAGCCCGGTCACACTCTGGGCCGACACCACCGTCGTGCACTTGATCCACAACGGGGTACGGCTCAAAACCGTTCCGTCCCGGCTCATCATCGCGCAGCTGCGCAGCTGCTGGCCGAGGACGGCCACCCGGCCGGGCCGCCACCCATCCAGACCGGCAAACCCGGCGGCGCGATCGAGGTTGACCGGCTCGTCAACGCCTCCGGCCTGGTCGCGCTCGCCGGCCGGCAACACCCCATCGGCTACCAGTTCGCCGGACAACGCGTCACCATCCGGATCGACGGCGGTGTCATGCAGATCATCTCCGCCAACGGCGTCCTGTTGCGCAGCCTGCCCAGCCCCCTTGCCCCCGCCGACCACATCCGCATCCGCGACGCCCGCCCCGCCGGGCCACCACCGCGGCCGTCGACCGAACCGGTGCGCGTCCAGCGGCGCGTCAGCTGCCGCGGCGCTCTCGTCGTTGCCGGGCAACGCATTCACGTGGGAATGGTCCACGCCGGTCGCACCGTCACCGTCGAAGCCGCGATCACACCTTCCGCGTCTATGACGGCGACGAACAGCTGACCGAGTCGCCCGCACGACGCTCAAAACCATCGCCCGGTTCGAGGTCCGCAAACCTGAACCTCCACGCCACCTCGACCGGTCACCATGACCCGATGCCGCTCGACGAGCACCAGCTATGGCATGTCCGCACGCCGAGCGGTCCGTGCTGGACTGCCACGGATCTCGGCATGACCGGATGTCTCGTTCTCGTTAGTCTCGCATCACTATGCAGCCCGCACGGTAACCATCACGATCTACGGGGCACGCGTAGCCGCCGTTCTGTCCGTCCTTTCGCCCCTACCCGCGCTTCCGAGTCGCGCGCCGGCTTCCGATGTCGCCGACCGGCTGCCCGGGATCTTCGAGGACCATGACCTCGTCGGTCCGGA
>WNGA01027756.1_pt2 | contig 10712 bp, 9 predicted proteins | sample 5400061 | NCBI WGS metagenome assembly WNGA01 (sample SAMN13153366, study PRJNA577476) | soil metagenome | isolation source: 100 cm soil or saprolite under grassland replicate 2 | place: USA:California | collected 2016-06-15
GTGATGAAGGACTGGGTCCAAGGGAAGGGCATGCCCCTGCCGGAGGTCCTGATCGACATCACGACCATCAAGGACTTGGTCGGCATCAAGTCGGACGGCGGAGGCACCGTCATTGGCGCCGCCACGACCTTGTCCGATCTCATCGACAACAAGGACATCGCGACCAAGCTGCCGGTGCTGACGAACGCGGCGCTTAGCGTGGCGTCGCCGCTCATCCGCAACTTCGGGACGCTCGGCGGCAACATCAATCAGCGTCCTCGCTGCTGGTTCTTCCGTGGTGAGGACTTCAACTGCTACAAGAAGGGTGGCGACTTCTGCTACGCCGTGACCGGTGACAACCGCTACCACGCGATCATCGGCGGCGAGCTCTGCTACATCGTTCACCCTTCGGACACCGCCACGGCCCTCCTCGCGCTCAATGCGTCGGCGAAGATCGCCGGCACCGGCGGAGAAAGGACCGTCTCGTTCGACGAATACTTCACCGGACCGCGTGTGGACGTCCTCCGCGAGAACGTCCTCAAGTCAACGCCAGCCGGCGGCGCGACCGAGTTCATGACCCACGTGACCATCCCCAACCCAGCTGGCGGCACCAAGTTCGGATGGACGAAGCTCAAGGACCGTCAGGTCTACGACTTCGCGCTCGTCTCGGTCGCCGCCGTGTTCACCGTCGAAGGTGGTAACTGGAAGGAGGGCCGCGTCACGCTCGGTGGCGTATCGCCCGTCCCGTACCGCGCCAAGGTCGTTGAGGACTTCCTCAAGGGCAAGGACATCAAGGCGACGGTCAAGCAGGCCGCCGCACAGATCCGGACCGTTGCACGTCCGATGAGCCTGAACGCCTACAAGGTGGACCTCGCAGCGGGCCTCATCGAGCGGACGATCCTCGAAGCGCTGGGCTAGCAGCTATCGGGGCGGCGACCACGTGGTCGCCGCCCCGTGACCTTCCAAACCTTTCGCTAAGCCTTCGCGCGGTCTCGATTCTGATCCCGCAGCCACTTGATGGTCTGCAGCGCCCACTTGTGTGACACCGCGTTGGCCGCGACGTAGCTCCCATCCGAATGCAGCCACGAGCCTCCGTCCGCGTCGGTCAGGAGACCGCCAGCCTGGCTCAGGATCACCCCGGCTCCCGCGATGTCCCACGGCTGCGCGTCGAGCGTCCAGTACGCATGCACGCGGCCAGCAGCGACGTAGCAGAGGCCGAGCGCGGGCGATCCCAGCACTACGTGGTGCAGGACCTCTTCCGAGATCATCGGGAACGCCTGTAGCGCCTCCTTGCGCCGCGGCCCGCTGTGCGGAATGTCGCACGCCACCCAGGCCTGCTCCCAAAACTCCGGACCGAGCGCGACCGAGAGGACCGTGATCGGGCGCCCATTCAGGTGCGCGGGCGCGCCGAGACGGGCGCCGAACATCTCATCGCGCACCGGGTCGTACACGACGCCGACACGCAGAAGACCATTCACGCGAAGCGCTACCGAGACCGCGAAGAACGGTATGCTTTGCGCGAAATTCAGACTTCCGCAGATAGGATCGACGATCCAAAGACGCGCGGCGTCGACACTCAGCGGCTCGTCTTCTGGCCCTTCCTCGGCGAGGATCGCGTCGCCGGGACACTCCTTTTGGAGGACCGCCACGATCTGCTCCTGGACGTCCAGCGACGCTTCCACGACGACATCGCGTTGGCCCTTCCATCGCAGGTATCCAGGCGCGCCGAGGCGCGCCAGAGCGGCCCTACCGCCCCTGAAGGCGGCCCTGGTGGCGATGTCGAGGGCTTGTTCGTCGTCCATGCGTTCCCACCTTCGGCGCGCGGCCTGGTGGCCGACGGTAGTCACGGCGCCATGAGTGGTCAAACCTGGGACGGCGACAAGCGGCGGCTCGTCCAGACGATCGTCTGCGCGTACACGCAGGCGGAACTCCCGACGCCGTGGCTCGCGATCTTCCACCGCTTCGAGCGCGTTATGCAGAAGGCCGGTCTCCGGATCCGGGTACGCCTGTTCCCGCTCGAGGCGCTGCCTGAGAGCTTCGAAGTCCTGGTGGTTCCGCCCGAGCTTCAGGGTGCCGCAGCGGCCCTCGAGACCGGCGCCCGGCTCATCGTGGCGAGCCGGGCCGAGGCGCCCGCCGCCGCCGACGCGCTCCTGCGCGAGCTCGAGCGTGGCGAGACCCTGTATGCGGAGAAGGTCCGTCCGGGAGAGCCGAAGCAGCAGGTCCGCGCCTTCAAGGAGCTGCACCAGAGCGAGCTGCAGATCATCCTCGACGAGCTCAGCGACATCGTGAAGCAGGTCGACGCGGAGAAGGCAGCCGAGGCTGCGCGCGGCGCGGGCGGGGATCCCGTCGATCCGGCTGATCCCGCGGCGTCATCGCCGAAGCGCGCCAAGTGGCTTGCCGAGCAAGCGAAGAAGGCCGCACCAAAGTCGCGGCGCGACCTGTTGTTCGGAGAGCGCGACACGGAGACCTAGCTTCTGCGTGCGTCGTTGGGTGTAACGATCCGCGTGGCGCGGATCAGAGTTGTCTCAGCTGTCGTGATCCCCCGATCGTGCGGGTTCCTCCCGACCAACGAGGGGCGCACCATGCAGCGTGATGGGAAAGGGATGGGCCACCGTATTTCTCCTTATCTGCACGCTCGTCACCGCGTGCTCGTCAGTCGCGCCCGCTGCCGAGCCCGCCGCCACGCCGGGCATCGCAACAGTGCCCATCACCGTGAATACCTATGAGCCTGAGGTCGAGGCCGAGGTCGAACGCGTCGCGCTCACCTCGCGCGATCGACTCGTTCGCGCGGCTGACGACGCGCAGTGGGCCGTTGTGCCGATCGTCGCGGACGAGGCGACCGCGCTGCTCGAACAGTTCGTGACAGCAGAACGCGCGGTGCGCGATCCCGCCGTGACCGGCGGACAGCTCGCGTTCATGGGCCACCTTCAGCAGCTCGTCTATCGGCAACTCATCGAGCGTCCGGATCTGCGCGACACCGTCTTCACGGCGATCCCGCCAGATCTACGCGGCGCCGCGGACCTCAACGTCGCGGCCAGTGCCGATCTCTACCTCTTCGGTCCGGTGCGCGTGACGGAGCTGCCGGCATGGCGGATCGTGGCCGCTCCGCCGATCAACGACCTGCTCAGGTATTACCGGGAGGCGGAGGCCGAGTTTGGCGTGCCGTGGTACTACCTCGCCGCGATCAACCTCGTCGAAACGCGCATGGGTCGGATCCGCGGTGATTCATACGCCGGTGCGCAGGGTCCGATGCAGTTCATGCCGAAGACCTGGGATGCCTATGGCGAGGGCGACATCAACGACACCCACGACGCGATCCTCGGCGCGGGCCGCTACCTCAGCGCATCCGGCGCGCCGGAGAAGATCGAAAAGGCGATCTGGCATTACAACCACGACCCCGAGTACGTGGACGCGGTCATGAAGTACGCAGCGGTGATGCGAGTCGACCCGAGCGCGTTCCGCGGGTACTACGGATGGCAGGTGTACTTCGTCACAGCGAGCGGCACATATCTGCTCCCGGTGGGCTGGTCCAAGACCTGATCCAGAGTCACGTCATCGAAACTCAGTTCGATTGGCCGAGATTCCGCGCAGATTTGAAAGGTAACGACGGGAGCGGGCAGTCTCTCTGGATAATCAGGCGATCGTGCGGCGTGTGAGTCAGCGATGCCGCGCCGCTTTTTGCATGTCTGGATGCGAACACGCTCGATAGCTCTCTCTTTGAGTCGACCACTGTGAGGGCGGATGACCCAGATCGTGGCGGCAGGCAATTGGACATACGCGGCGGTGGTGGCGGAGAGGCGATTCACAGTCGACGGCGTCCTCGTTGATAGTGCGGCTGGTCGCTTTCACCCTTCATCACAGCTTGCACACCCTCACACCAAGTCGATGCCCAAAGGGCCAGGGGTCCGGGGACCGCTCACGGTGATGTGGTAGACACCGTCCGCAAGAACGAAACACACCGATTGAGCCAAATTGCGAGAGTGCGTCTGATGAGTTCGTCGCGGCTGATACTGGCCTTTGCGTTCCTCGGCGCGCTGATCGCGACGCGCCGCCCGGAGAACCGGCTGGGTTGGGTGTTCACCGCCAATCGCGTTCGTCCACACGTTGGGCTATCTCGCGGCCGTGCTCGCGGGTTACTTCGTCTACCGCGGCCCGACGCCCGAGCGCGCGGGCGTCATTCTGGCGTGGTTCTTCGCCTGGAGCGCGGGCCTCCACTACATCCCATCGGTCACCTTTGTCTTCCTGCTCTTCCCAGACGGCCGACTGCCGTCACCGCGCTGGCGTCCGCTCGCCATGCTCACGTTGATCGCGCTTGTGATGCTGCCCCTAGGTGTCGCCATGCTCGAGGGTCCGCTTCCGGTCTTTACCGACCTCAGCAACCCGTTCGCGCTTTCGGCGCTCTGCGGCGGGCGCCGAGCGCCAGCAGCTGAAGTGGATCCTGTACGGCAGCGCGACCTCACTCGTCGCAGTCGTGTTCGTCATCGCCCTCGGGATCCCGGTCATCTCGGCGACGGTCCTCGTCCGCGGCGCAACCGTCGTGCTTGCCGCCGCGGCGGGCGTCGCGATCTTGCGCTACCACCTCTACGACATCGATCTTGTCATCAACCGCACGCTCGTGTACGGATCGGTGACTGCGATCCTGGCCGCCGCGTTCGCCGGGTTGAGTACGGCGGCACAACGCAGCTTTGAGACCGTGACCGGTGGGCGCTCGGACTTCGTATCGCTCGTCCTCGGACTCACCCTTGTGCTGGGCTTCGTACCCTTACGTCGGCGGATCCAGCCGATAGTCGACCAACTGCTTCCCGCTCGTGCACTGCGCACGCTGCTCTTCACGGATATCGTTGGCTCAACGACGCGAGTGGTCGAGTTGGGGGACGATCGCTGGCGAAAGCTCCTCGAGGCTTATCGCGCGAACGTGCGCCACGAGCTGGCACGGTTCGGGGGCCGCGAGATGGACACCGCTGGCGACGGCTTCTTCGCGACGTTCGACCGAACGTTGCAGGGCCTGCGCTGCGCCGTGACCCTCAGGGAATCGCTGCGCGCGCTCGGCCTCGACAGCAGGATTGGACTCCACGCTGGAGAATGCGAACTGCGCGGGGAGCGGGTTAGCGGTGTGAACGTCGTCGTTGCGGCACGCGTCATGGCCGTCGCTGGAGCGAACGAGATCGTCGCCTCGGACGCCGTGCGAGAGCTGGCTGCCGGCTCGGACTTTCGATTCACGGAGCGCGGGACCCACACGCTCAAAGGTGTTCCAGGAGAGTGGCGGCTCCAGTTGGTCGATGCGTAATCTCATTGAGCCTCGTTCTCTTCACCTCTTCACACCCCTCACACCAAGTCGATGCCCAAAAGGGCCAAGGTGGGGAGGGAGAGTGAGGTAAGGGATCAGTCACAGGAAACATGTCGACAACGCGAAGACTCCTGCGGGCGACGGGCAACTCCCGCGGCGTCACGCCGTGGATCCCGGTCGGCGTCGCTCTGCATAGCGGGCAACGGCTTTCGTCGGCACCGTGGGCCGGGCCGATGGGATGGTGGACCTCACGGCGCTCGGCGAGGACGTGAACGTCGCCGCGCGGGTAGCCTCCGCAGCAGGTGCAGGCGAGATCCTTATGTCCGAGCGCACGTATCTAGCGGTTGGTCCTGCGCGTGATTGCGGAGCTGCGGGACCTAACACCCAAGGGCGTCGGCGGAGTCGTGCGCGTCCGCGTCCTGCGGGCCTGACGTGCTCCTCGCGCTGGTCGACGGGATCGCGCGTCGGGTCAGCGGGCCCGCCGAGGCCAGCGAGGTGCGCACCCAGAAGACGCTGCTCTTGCTCTCCGCGCTGCTCTTCATCCCACCGAGCATCGCATGGGCCGCGATCTACTTCTTCCTCGGCGAACCGCTGTCGGCGGCCATCCCGTTCGCCTACGTGGTCGTGACGCTGCTGGGGTTGGCGGTGTTCGCAGTGACATGTCGCTTCACGCTCCTTCGGTGGATCGAGCTCACGCTGATCCTCGTGTTGCCATTCGTGCTGCAGCTCACCCTGGGAGGCTTCGTGCCAGCCAGCGGCGTGGTGCTCTGGTCGCTGCTTGCCCCGATCGGCGCGCTCGTCTTCGGCGCACCACGTTCTGTCCTGTGGCTAGTGGCGTTCCTTGTCCTGGTCGCGACCGCCGGTGTTTTCGAGGGCAGCCTGCGCGGAACGTACGCGCTCTCGGACTGGCTGCGCACGGCGTTCTTCGTCCTCAACATCGCCGCGATCAGCACGCTCGCCGTCACGCTTCTGGCCGTTTTCAACCGCCGGCGCGATCAGGCCATGCATCTCCTGGCCGCGGAGCAGGAGCGCTCGGAAGGTCTGCTGCTGAACATCCTTCCGCAGGAGATCGCGGAGCGCCTCAAAGCCGGGGAACGACGGATCGCCGACGCACACGAGCACGCCACCGTGCTTTTCGCCGACCTTGTCGGCTCGACCGCCTTGGCCTTGGAGCTCCCGCCCGAAGCGCTCATCGGCGTCCTGAACGATCTCTTCTCCCAGATCGATGAGCTGGCCCAGCGCCACAGTGTCGAGAAGATCCGCACCATCGGGGACAACTGAATGGGCGTGAGCGGCGTCCCACTTTCACGGGATGATCATGCGCAAGCGGCGGTTCGTATGGCGCTGCACCTGCGGGACTTCGTCGAGCGCTACCGCACGCCTGACGGTCGCCGACTGGCGGTGCGCATCGGTCTCAACTCAGGGCCGCTGGTCGCGGGCGTCATCGGGAGGCACAAGTTCGTCTACGACATCTGGAGCGACACGGTGAACACGGCGAGCCGCATGGAGTCCCAAGGCATGGCGGGTCGCGTGCAGGTGAGTGAGGCCACGTACGCGCTGGTCAAGGAGGACTTCGTATGCGAGGAGCGCGGGATCGATGTTCGCGGCCGCGGGCCGCTAACGACATATTTCGTAATTGCGGCGCGTTGATCAGCGCCCGACGAGCCTTCTAGGGTGCGTTTCGGGAAGCCGTAAGACGACGATGATCGCGGAGGCGAGCGTCACTCGTCCGGACTAGGTCATGAGCACCGTGGAGGACGCATCTCCCGTGCCAAATGGCTCTCGCTTTGCACGAACCCCGAGTGCGAGTGCAACCCATGCGAGCTAGTCGTCCGGTCGTGCTACGAGCCGCTCATCGATGTAGCACCACAGCCAAGCCTCACCCGGCTCGACGGATCGCATGAGTGGATGACCGCTGTCGCGAAAGTGTCGCGTGGCGTGCTTGCCCCTCGACGAGTCGCAGCATCCGACATGACCACAGATCAGGCACATCCGAAGATGTACCCACCTCTGGCGCTCCATCTGGCAACTCTCGCACTCATGGGAACGCGGCTCGACCGAGGTTGACTGACCGATGTGATCGCAGGGCGCCGGCGTGCTTCGACGCAAACGCTGCACTGCGAAGCGGAGGTTCGAGAGGAGCGCCACGTTCTGCTCGCGCACGAGTCTAGAACAAGTGCTACCGCGTTAGCGTGAAGCGCAGCAGCGATCCCCGGATCCGCACTCACAGTGCGTTAGCGCCGAAGGCGACCCCGGAATCAGATGGCTCAGTGCTCAGAGGCACGCTGCCAGACCACTCGGCGCGACGCGGCATCGATCCGGACGAGTGCCGCGGGAAGCGGTCGTGGCGATCCAGATCGAGCCAGACGCCACCGCAAGGCTGATCGGTGTTCCCGCGATGTGTATCGACGTTATCGCGTTCGTTAGAGGTCGACTCGCGTGACCTGAGCGGTCCTGCAGGACCCGCCGGCGACCCAGACACTGTCGTCATCGACAGCCAAGCGCCACACGCCTCCGGGCGTGACCGCCCGTGCGCCGCGTAATGGATGTCGCCTCACAACGAGTGATCGCCATACGACTCCGCCTCATGCTGGAGCGTGCGGTAGAAGTCGACCACGAGTTGTCTTCCGGGTTCCGCCAGGCGTCGGCGGTCTCGGTCTCGAGAACCAACGGCGAGTCCCGTCGTGCCGACATGAAGTCGATGATCTTCGTGAGCGGCCATGCGAACTCAGTGTGCGTTCTGATGGCTTGGTAGACACCGAGCGTGCCGAACTTCGCCAGTAGATCAGCGTCCGCGACGACCTTGGCTTCGAGGCCAACCGGGCGCTGATCGAACCGACTTCCCCTTATGTGTATGGATGCAGCTAGCCAGTTTGGCGATCTCGTTCGAGGCGTAAGGCACTCTGGCGGCTTCGAGATACTCGGGCAGCTTCTCGGCGCCGCGAGGTCCATGGTCTTCGGCTGGTCCATACAGAAAACCGATGTCGTGCATGACAATCGCCGGCAACACAACACTCATGTCAGCGCGCTCTGCTTCGCCTATGACAATCGCGTTCAGGGTGTCGCGGTAGATGTGTTCCCCGTTATGAGCGGTCAACTTCGTCTCGGCGTCAAATCGTTGCTTCGTGTACGTGGCCACAGATCGAAGCCGTTCGTCTTTGGCGAGGTGACCTTGCAGCTTCGCCTGCAAGTTCCTTGTGGCCGGCGGTTATCACAGATTCGCTCCGATCTCGACACATCGGTCGTCATTGGCATGAAACTGCGCCATCATTCGCCAGCCACCTATCCCGAACTCACGACCGCTGCTGGCGAATCCTGTCCTGCCGCCACATCGCGTTGAACGAATCCCGACAGCGACCCCGGCAATCGAGGATCGGCTACTGGTAGTGCTTGATGTCTGGCGGCCCGGACAAGAATGGCGTCACAGCTCCGACGAAGGCCTTCTCGTTCACGCTCATCCACGCCATGTGGTCGGCGACCGCGTCCCAGTCGACGAACAGAAGCAGTCGATTTGGGGCTTCAACACCGCGGCGCAGCTCCATCTCGTGGAAGCCTTTCGCTCCGTTGAGCATCCCTCCCGCCTTGCCGAGTGCCGCCTGTAACCCGCCGACGTCCTTCGCATCGAACGTAATGATCGCCTTCACGATCTGACACTCTCCTCACTCGTACCGAACCGTCGCTAAGATAGTCCACCGTCTACGCCAGCGGCCGCTTCCGGCAGACCGTCGACGGCGCGCAAGGTGCATTTGATCGGTAGTTCGGGGCCACGAGTGGGCACCCCCGTCTCACTCCCGCGTTTGCCAAAGCCGCCCGAACGGTGCCGTCTACGACATTGGTCACCAATCAGCGGTCGCGTGGGTCTGCCGTCCGCAATGTCCGTGCCCTCCGGATTACTTGGCCAATCCACCGTCGCTGTGGACCGTGCGCGCGCGAAGTCGCAACGGTGCGCTCAGGTCCGTAACGAACCGGTGCACCGTCTCGCCCAATAACATCGCGTCACCATGAAGGTCTTTGCTCGGATGTACCCGCGAGTTCCGCCGCGTGCGAAGAGTGGCGGTGAAGCTGGAGCGTACTTCCAGGATGAGGCCGCGGCGGCGGAGATTCTGATCGCGAACATTCGCCTCGTCTTTGCGAGCCTGGCCCCATTGATTCTGCTGGCGCGTGCGGTCGTCGTTCCCGATGTCGCGTCCTCACTAGTCGTCCCGGGGCTGGTCGTCTGGGTCGCGTTCTTCGCGTACGCGCTTGGTGTCAGGCTCCAGCTTGCGCGCAACTACTGGCGACCTATCGGTTACGTGACCGTACTCGTCGACGTGGCGACCATCGCGATCCAAGAAGACTTGTACTCGACCCTCTCAGGCGAGTACGGCCTCGGAACGAAGGCAGTCACGAACTTTGCGTACTTCTTGATTGTCGCAGTCGCGGGCCTCCGCTACTCGGTGCGCCTCGCCATGTTCGCCGGCACCGCGGCCGCGGTGGCATACACGTCCCAGTTGCTTCCCGCGGTCGTGTTTGCGCCCAATCTCCTAATCGCGACTACCAATGACCTCGCGACGCCGCAGGTTTCCGTCGTTCGAGTCTTGATAGGCGCGCTTCTCCTTTTCGGTTCCGGGATCGTCGTCGCGCTATTTGCGCTTGGTGCGCGGCGCGTCGTCTCCCGTGCGCTCGACACGTTTACGTTCATGTTCGCCGACTTGCGCGAATTCACCGCGTTCATCGAACAGCACGGCGACGCTGCCGGCGCGGAGCTGGTCGGCGCGTTCCGATCGATCGTGCGCGCCGCGTTGTTGCGGTTCGGAGGCGGCGAGATCCGAACCGAGGGCGACAGCTTCTATCTCGTGTTCACGAGCGCCCGGCAAGCGCCGCCGTGAACAACGCGTCGAGCCCCGATCGGCCGCTGCATGTCGGTATCGGGCTGCACGCGGGTGAGCCAGAAACGCTCTCCGAGGGATATGTCGGGTCGGCCGTCAACCTCGCGGCTCGACTCGGTCAACGCGCGGAAGGCGGTCAGATCCTGGTGAGCGAGCTCGTGCGCGGGCTGGTGCGGACATCTGGTCTGGCCGCCATGCGCGAAGTGACCGGAGTCGCACTCAAGGGCATCGACGACCCGCCCCGGGTGTACGAGGTGCTGTGGCAGTCGCGAAAGTCGGTCCCTTCTAATCAGATCTAGTGCGCATGCGTCCCCGGAAGCCTCGCTCTCCGTAACCGCAACCAGTTTTGCCGTGACGCCCGACATCGAACCTCCGATTGGCTGATCCAGAGTCAGGTCATCGAAGTTCAGTCTCGATGCGTTCCGCGCCTACTACGACCAGCACCGGCCGCACCCCGCGCTGGGCGGGCGCACGCCGCTGGTCGCGTGGACTGCGCGCGTCAGGGCCCGACCGCCCGAGTGGCCGCAGACGGTGACCGACTTCCGCGTGCGCCAGGACAAGATCGTCATTTATGACAT
>WNGA01031287.1_pt1 | contig 10711 bp, 10 predicted proteins | sample 5400061 | NCBI WGS metagenome assembly WNGA01 (sample SAMN13153366, study PRJNA577476) | soil metagenome | isolation source: 100 cm soil or saprolite under grassland replicate 2 | place: USA:California | collected 2016-06-15
CCGCGTGATACAAACGAGTGGTGTGTGCAATGAAGAAAGCTCGTGTCTTATCAATCCTGTTTGTAGTGGTACTGCTTGCTGTTGCAGTCCTAGGCGAGGCGCAGCAACCGGCAAAAAAGATTCCCCGAGTCGGTTTCCTTTCTCTCACGCCGGCAACCGTTCAGAAAGATCGTATCGAAGCATTTCGTGAGGCATTACGAAAGCTAGGATACATCGACGGGCAAAACATCGCCGTCGAATACCGCTTCGGGGATAACAAATCCGAACGAATGTCCGGGCTCGCCGCCGACCTGGTCCATCTCAACGTCGATGTGATCGTCACGACGGGAAGTTCAGCAACCCGCCCTGCCAAAGAGGCAACCACTACGATTCCCATTGTAATGATGTCGGACAACGATCCGGTGGGCTCGGGCTTTGTCACCAGTCTTGCCCGTCCCGGCGGAAACATTACGGGGCTCACAAACATCAGTAAGGATCTCGGTGACAAACGGTTGGAGCTTCTTAAGGAAATTATTCCCAAGCTCTCGCGTGTAGCCGTTTTCAGGGATTTGACGAACGTCACTGAGGGGACCGGCGTGGACGAGATAGAGCCAACCGCCCGAGTGTTAAAGTTGCAAACGCAAAGGTTCGAACTGGCAAGGGTCGAGGACTTCGATAGTCAATTCCAAGCGATTATGAAATCGCGCCCCGGTGGTCTAATGATAGCTGGCGGTCCGCTGATGAACGGACACAGAAAACGGGTCGTCGAGTTCGCCGCGAAGAACAAACTCCCAGCGATGTACAACAGAGAAGAATTTGTCGATGCGGGCGGGCTCGTCAGTTACGCTACAAGCATTATTGATTTAACCCGCCGCGCGGCGACTTTTGTCGACAAGATTTTAAAGGGGACGAAGCCCTCAGACATTCCCGTCGAGCAGCCGACAAAGTTTGAATTGGTGATCAATCTCAAAGCCGCCAAGCAGATCGACCTCACGATCCCGCCGAACGTGCTGGCGCGGGCGGATAAGGTGATCAAGTGAACACGCGGACGATGCCAGGATTGAACTGAATTCTCCATCTAACAAATCTTGTGAGATTTGCTTGTCAAGGCGATCAGTTCAATCTCAGCTGAATGTGGTCTTCCCACTCGACGAATACGTTCCGTCGTGAATCTCACTTTTCTCTACTACCGCTACCGTCCGCGTGATACATAACGACTGGTGCGTGCAATGAGGAAAGCGGGTGTCTTATCAATCCTGTTTGCAGTGGTGCTGTTTGCCGTTGCAGTCATCGCCGAGGCGCAGCAGCAGGCAAAGGTACCTAAGATTGGGTATCTCTCACCTGCTCCCGCTACTTCGTCCGCCAGGTTCGAGTTATTGCGGCGAGAATTCCGTAAACTTGGCTATGTTGAGGGCAAGAACATAGCCTTCGAGTTTCGATCCACTGATAATAAGATTGACCGACTCCCCGCCGCGGCTGATGAGCTGGTCCGTCTCAAAGTCGACGTGCTCATCGCGCCTGGGACGCCTACTGCCCTGGCCGCCAAGAATGCTACCCGAACGATCCCCATCGTTTTTGCAGCCGTAGCTGATCCTATCTCGGCTGGGCTGATTGACAGCCTGCCGCGCCCTGGGGGAAACATCACGGGGTTCACCGAGATTCCGGAGGGCTTGGCTGGCAAACGGCTGGAGTTACTCAAGGAAACCATTCCCAAGCTCTCGCGCGTCACCGTGCTGTGGAACCCACAGAATCCAGGCAATGCGCAACAATGGAAAGAAAGCCAACTGCCGGCACGAGAGCTGGGGCTGCAACTTCATTCCATGGAGGTAAGCAGCGCCGACAAATACGAGAGCGCGTTCAAAGAGGCAGCGAAGGCGCGTAGCGGTGCTCTCGCCGTGGCGCAGGACGCGTTGGCCGGTTCTAATTTAAAACTAATCGCGGACCTCGCGATCAAAAATCGGCTGCCGGCGATTTATCCTCGGGGAGAATTTGTCGACGATGGCGGCTTGATGTCCTACGGACCCGACCCAGATGAAACCTCCAGACGCGTCGTGGCAATAGTCGACAAGATCTTAAAAGGAACAAAGCCCGCCGACATTCCAGTCGAGCAACCGACGAAGTTGGAGCTAGTGATTAATATAAATACCGCTAAGACTCTTGGCCTCACGATTCCGCCGAACGTGCTGGCAAGAGCGGATAAGGTGATCAAGTGACCGAAGACAACGAAGCGGCGATGCTAGGATTGAATTGTATTCTCCATCTAACAAATCCCATAGATTTGTCCGTTGCGTCGATCAGTTCAATCTCAGGCTAAAAATCTGGTTTTCCACTCGACGAATACCTTTCGACGTGAATCTCACCTTTCTCTACTACCGCCCGCGTGATACATAACGAATGGTGTGTGCAATGAAGAAAGCGGGTGTCTTATCAATCGTGTTTGTCGCGCTACTGCTTGCTGTTGCAGTCATAGCCGAGGCGCAGCAGCCGAAGAAGGTCCCTCGGATAGGATTTCTCAGTCCCGGTAGCTTGGGCAGCTTCGTCGCATTCCGACCGAGCCTGCGCGAGCTCGGTTATGTCGAGGGGAAAAACATTATCATTGAATATCCAAAGGCGGAGGGGAATTTCACTCCCGCGCCGGCGCGCGCGGCCGAACTTGTGCGTCTCAAGGTAGATGTCATCGTCACGTCTGGTGCGACAGATACCCGGGCCGCCAAGGAAGCGACAACCACGATTCCCATAGTTTTTATGCAGGACCCCGATCCGATTGGAAATGGGTTAGTGACCAGTCTGGCGCGACCTGGGGGAAATATCACCGGGTTATCCACGCTGGGTGCGGACTTATCTGGAAAACGGCTGGAGCTGCTCAAAGAGGTTCTACCCAGGCTGTCGCGTGTGGCGGTGCTTGGGAATTCTGCCAACGCGGGCAACGGAATTCAGTTAAGAGAGACCGAAACGCGCCGCAGGGGCATTCGGGATGCAGCTTCAATACCTAGACATACTAAGCGCCAAGGATATAGAGACTGCGTTCCGAGAGGCTATCAAGGAGCGGGCTGACGCAGTTTTCGTACTGGGTTTTCCTGGGCCTCTTTCTGAGCGAACACTGCTGGCCCAACAGGCCGTAAAGAGCCGGCTCCCGGCGATATACCCGCAAATTAGCTTTGTGGAAGTCGGTGGGCTTATGAGCTACGGCACGAGCTTCGCCGACTTGGAGCGGCGCGCCGCAGTCTACGTCGATAAGATTTTGAAAGGCGCCAAGCCGGCTGAACTTCCTGTGGAGCAGCCAAAGAAGTTCGAGCTCATCATCAACCTCAAAGCCGCCAAGCAGATTGGCCTCACGATCTCGCCGAATGTGATGGCGCGGGCGGACAAGGTGATTAAGTAATCGAAGAAAACGAAGCGGCGATGCTAAGATTGAATTGAATTCTCCTTCGACTCCATCTCATCTCAAATCACATTGACGCGTCGTTCAGTTCAATCCTGGCCAAAAGTATGGCCGACACCGGCGCGCCGACTGTCATCGCCTTCCGCCGCTTCATCGTCCGCAAGCGAATCAAAACGGCTACTCCCCTGTAGTCGAATTGCGACTCTTGCCCGCTTGCTGCGCCCCAAAATTATCGTTTTCATTAGCTCCCGCTTGTGGCATATCCGTTGCTGTGAAAAGGCGACGACCATGAATGGAAAAGTCCTTTGGCTGCTGACGGCTTTCGTTCTCGCTTCCCTTCATTTCGCCGAAGCACAGCAGCAAAACAAAGTCGCCCGGATAGGATTCCTGATGCCTCTCTCCCCTTCCGCTATCTCGGCCCGCATCGAGGCATTCCGTCAAGGTCTGCGCGAGCTTGGGTACACGGAGCGGAAAAGCATTGTCATCGAGTGGCGATCTTCGGAAGGGAAAGCGGATCGCCTCCCGGAGCTTGCGGCCGAACTAGTGCGTCTCAAGGTAGACATAATCGTCTCGGCTGGTCCGGTAACAACTCCTTTTCTCAAGCAAGCAACTGTTACGATTCCCATCGTCATGGCCTATGATGATGACCCTGTTGGCTCGGGGTTCGTCGCCAGCCTTGCGCGTCCCGGTGGGAACATTACTGGATTCTCCACGCTGGCCCCGGAGATAAGCGGAAAACACCTGGAGCTTCTGAAAGAAATTGTCCCTAAGCTCTCCCGCTTGGCCCTCTTCGGGAATACGAGCCAACCGGGTCACCCGCAGGCGCTAAGAGAGATCAACCTGGTCGCAGATGCGTTCCGAGTGCAGATTCAATACCTAGAAATCCGAGAACCCAAGGATATCGAGATTGCGTTTGAAGCCGCAAGCAGGGAGCGCGCTGAAGCAGTCCTCCTGGTGACGACCCCCGTCCTCTCCTCTCAGCGGAGACAGGTGATAGACCTCGCAGTAAAGAACCGGCTCCCGTCAATATACGGCAGGCCAGAATTTGTCGAAGACGGGGGGCTCGTGTTCTATGGCGTGAGCTATACCGACTTGTACCGTCGCGCCGCTACGTATGTGGACAAGATTCTAAAGGGTACCAAGCCAGCCGATCTCCCGGTCGAGCAGCCGACAAAGTTTGAATTCATCGTCAATCTGAAAGCTGCCAGCAGATCGGGCTCACGATTCCACCGAACGTTCTAGCAAGAGCGGACAAGGTCATAAAATGATTTTAGATTGCCGATTTTCGATTTTCGATTCAGTGGAGAAAACGCATGACTGAAAAAACGTCGCTACGAGTCTTGTCTCCTTATTCCGACAATCGGAAATCCAAAATCGATAATCAAAAATGGCTGGGGCTTTCGGTAATCGCTTTCGTGCTCGTGGTGACAGGAGCTGTGGCTCAGGCGCAGCAGACAGGAAAAATCTTCCGCATAGGTTTCCTGGATGGAAGCACTGCTTCCGGTAGCGCAGTCCTCGTGGAGGCGTTCCGGCAGGAGCTCCTCAAGATGGGATGGATTGAGGGAAAGAATATTACCATTGAGTATCGGTTTGCGGAGCAAAAGCGTGAGCGCGTGCCCGAACTTGCGGCGGATCTGGTTGGTCTTAAGGTTGATCTGATCGTGACGTCAGGGACACCGCCGGCGACAGCGGCGAAGAAAGCGACTGCTGCCATCCCCATCGTGATGACGAATGCCGGGAAGTAATGTCACGGGGCTCTCAAGTTTAGGGATCGAACTAAACACCAAAAGGTTAGAGATACTCAAGGACGCGGTCTCCAAGCTCGGACGAGTCGGACTCCTATGGCCGCACGGAGCCACCGTAGGAGTTGATCTGCAACTGAAAGAGATCAGGCCCGCGGCTGTGGCACTAAAGCTCAAATTGGAGGAGATCGAGACTCAACTCGACGCCAAAGGTTTAGAGAGCGCTTTTCAAACCGCAAAGCAGAAGCAGGTGGGCGCGATTATGACGACCTCGGGTCCCTTATTTTTCGCTGAAAGAAAACGGATCGTCGAGCTTGTCGGCAAACAGCGGTTACCGGCTATTTACTTTCAGAAGGAGTTTGTCGATGAGGGCGGCCTCATGTCCTATGGCACGGACAACACTGATCTCTATCGGCGCGCGGCTGTTTACGTGGACAAGATCTTGAAGGGAGCCAAACCGGCTGATCTGCCTGTGCAGCAGGCAACGAAGTTTGAATTCATCATTAATCTTATAGCCGCTAAACAAATCGGTCTGACAATTCCAGTCCGCGTGCTGGAGCGGGCGAATAAAGTGATCAAGTAATCGAAGAAAAAACGAATTGACGATGCCCGAATTGAATTGATGCGTTTCCTTCCATTTATCCGGTACAATTTTGCGGCAGCTCGTCACGCAAGGAAGAGAACCCTATTTACAGCGAGAATGGACAGACCGATTTTCGTGCTGAAAGTTTTCATTCCAAGGCGAGTATGATTGAGATGGGATTTGATTGACGCGTCGTTCAGTTCAATCTCAGGCTATAAATCTAGCAGCCCAATCGGTGAATACTCGTCGACTTCCGTTGTAAATCTCACTTTTCTCTTCTACCGCTACCGTCCGCGTGATACATGTCTGTGCAATGAGAAAAGCGCGTGTCTTATCAATCCTGTTTGTCGTGGTGCTGCTTGCTGTCGCAGTCATAGCAGGTGCGCAGCAGCCGCAGAAAATCCCGCGGATAGGATTCCTCGGTACCGCTCCCCCTCCGCTATCTCGACTCGCGTCGAGGGGTTCCGACAGGGTTTGCGCGAGAACGGCTACGTCGAGGGACAGAACATCGCTATTGAGTATCGCTGGGCCGAAGGAAAACTCGACCGGCTTCCAAAGCTTGCGGCTGATCTGGTTAGTCACAAGGTCGACATCATCGTGACCCATGGAGATGCAGCGATCAGGGCTTTGAAGCAAGCCACGAAGACGATTCCCATCGTTGTCGGAGTCACTGGAGATCTTGTCGTGACCGGGCACGCTGCCAGCCTCGCTCGGCCTGGAGGAAACATTACGGGTTTCGTGGACACGAGCCCGGACTTGAGCGGTAAACGACTGGAGCTTCTTAAAGAGATCCTGCCCAAGGTATCGCAATCGCTATTCTTTGGAATGCGGCCAATCCAGTCAAGGTGCTCGATTTCAAAGAAACCGAGGCGGCGGCCCAAGCTCTGGGGCTAAAGCTTCAATCCCTGGAAGTGAAAGCTTCGGAGGATTTCGAGAACAAATTCAAAATTGCCACGACGCAGCGCTCCGGCGCTCTCGTTGTGCTGCAGGATGCCCTCACCACCGCGAACGCAAGGAGCATTGTGGACTTCGCGACGAAGAGCCGCTTGCCGGCAATGTACGGATCGTCTGAAGTCGTGGACGTTGGCGGTCTCATGTCCTACGCTGCGAATCTCCACGACTTATTCCGGCGTACCGCTGTCTACGTCGACAAGATCCTCAAAGGCGCCAAGCCCGCGGATCTACCCATCGAACAGCCGACCAAATTCGAGTTCATCATCAACCTAAAAGCCGCGAAGCAGATCGGTCTGACGATCCCGCCGAATGTGTTGGCGAGAGCGGACCGGGTGATCCAATAGCAGGGAGCAAAGGGCAAGGAGCAGGGAACGGCAAGAACACAGGAATAGATTGATGAGAAGAAAATTCTTTGGTCTTGTGCTTAGCACTTTGCTCTTAGCGCTTTGCTTTCCCGCCCAAGCGCAGCAGACCAAGGTCTATCGCGTGGGAGTTGTCCACCAAGGCGGACCTTATAAAGCTGTGGCGGATGGATTGCGGGACGGACTCAAGCAGTCGGGGCTCGAAGAGGGGAAACACTTCCTCCTCAATATCCGGGATTCCAAGGGAGATGTGAAAGCAGTCGAGGCGGCCGCCAAGGATTTTGAACGGGACCGCGTCAATTTGATCTTTTCGGTGACTACGTCTGCAACCACGGCGGTGAAGAACGTTACCTCTGAGATCCCGATTGTCTTCTCCGTGGGCAGCGACCCGGTCGGCAGCGGATTTGTGCAGAGCTTCGCGAAACCCGGCGGAAGATTTACGGGCGTTCAATATTCGACGACAGATCTCACGGGAAAGCGGCTGGAGATACTAAAGGAATTGCTGCCGAAACTTAGTCGGGTGGTAATCATCTACAACCCAAACAACCGCGTCGCCGTAGAGGCCGCCGCGTTGGCCCGGCAGGTAGGAAAGCAGTTCGGCGTCCAGTTGGCCGAACGGCACGCCAGTTCGGTAGAGGAACTGCGGCAGCGCGTTGGCGCGCTCAAGGCCAAGGAAGCGGACGCCTTTTTTTACACCTCGGATGCGATGGTAATCAGTCAGGCGCAACTTCTCATCGACACAGCAACGTCAAAAAAGCTGCCGACGATGTTCTCGGAGCAAAGTCTCGTTGCCATGGGTGCTCTTGCTAGCTACGGTGAGAATTTTTACGAGGTAGGTTGGCTGTCGGCCAAGTATGTTCAGAAAATTATGGCAGGCGCGCAACCGGGGGATCTGCGGATTGAAACGGTCGATAAGTTCGAGCTGGTCATCAACCTCAAGACGGCCAAGAAAATCGGTCTGACGATTCCGCCGAACGTGCTTGCGCGAGCGGATAAGGTGATCAAGTGACAAAAGTCAGAGATCAGAAGTCAGACGTCAGGGATCGGAAAAGCCGGACGGACAGCAATGACTAAAAAAATCATTTTCCTTGCTCTATGCTCCCTGCTCCTTGCTCGGTGCTCTGCAGTCGACGCGCAGCAGTCAGGAAAAGTCCTCCGCATAGGTTTCCTGGATCAAAGCACCGCTTCTGGTATGGCAGGGCTCTTGGAGGTGTTCCGACAGGAGATGCGCAAACTTGGATGGATCGAGGGAAAGAATATCACCATCGAGTACTGGTTTGCAGAGGGGAAAACTGAGCGCCTGCCTGAGCTTGCGGCGGACCTGGTTCGTCTAAAGGTTGATCTGATCGTGGTCTCAGGGAACCCGGTGGTGTTCGCGGCGAAGGGAGCCACTAGCACCATCCCCGTCGTGATGACGAACGCTCCGGACCCCGTGGGTTCAGGTTTGGTTGCCAGTCTGGCGCGACCGGGAGGCAATATCACCGGGACCGCAAGTTTAACGCCCGAGCTAAATACCAAAAGGTTAGAGATACTCAAGGACGCAGTCCCCAAGCTCGCCCGAGTTGGATATCTGCAATTGGGTAGCATCTTATCAGACCTCCAACTTAAAGAGCTCAGACCTGCGGCTTTCGCGCTGAAGCTGAAATTGGAGGAGATCGAGACTCAACCCGACGCCAAAGGTTTAGAGAGCGCCTTTCAAACCGCAAAGCAGAAGCAGGTGGGCGCGATCATGACGACCCCCGGTCGGCGCTTTTTCGCCGAAAGAAAGCGAATCGTAGAGCTTGCCGGCAAATACCGGTTGCCGGCTATTTACCCAGAGAAGGAGTTTGTCGATGAGGGCGGACTCATGTCCTATGGGGAGGACTCCACTGACCAATTGCGGCGTGCGGCCGTTTACGTGGACAAGATCTTGAAAGGTGCCAAACCGGCTGATTTGCCGGTGCAGCAGGCGACGAAGTTTGAATTCGTGATCAACGTGAAGGCAGCAAAACAGATCGGCCTGACGATTCCAGTCGACATCCTCGCAAAGGCGAATAAGGTTATCCAATGACAGAGGTCAGAGATCAGAGGTCAGGTGTCAGCGAAAGCCATGCGCGTAACACGATGCTCTTTGCGCTTAGCCTTCTGAGCGCTTTGCTCTTGGCGCTTAGCTTTTCAGTGGAGGCGCAGCAGCCGAAGAAAATCCCCCGGATAGGATACCTAACTGGTACCTCCCTTTCCACTAACGCGGCCCGCAACGAGGCATTCCGGCAGGGTCTGCGCGAACTCGGGTACGTGGAGGGGAAAAACATTGTCATTGAGTGGCGATCTGCTGAGGGAAGACTCGATCGCCTCGCCGGACTCGCGGCTGAGCTAGTGCGTCTCAAGGTAGACGTCATCGTTACGGGTGGTCCGCCAGCAACCCGTGCCGCCAAGGAAGCAACTGCTACGATTCCCATTGTCATGGCGCACGATACCGATCCTGTGGCCTCGGGGTTCGTCGCCAGCCTTGCGCGACCCGGTGGAAACATCACTGGATTGTCAACCCTTGGCCCGGAGATAGGCGGAAAACGACTGGAGCTTTTGAAGGAGATCGTTCCCAAGCTCTCCCGCGTGGCCGTCTTCGCGACTTCAACCCAGCCGGGCTACGCGCAAGAGTTAAAAGAGATGGAACTCGCCGCAGGGGCGTTGAAAGTGAAGCTTCAATACCTAGACATACGAGATCCCAAGGATATTGAGACTGCATTCCGAGCCACAGGCAAGGGGCGGGCTGATGCAGTCCTTATGCTGGCGGCGGGCAGCCTCGTCACTTCTCACCGAACAGAGATTGTCGAACTCGCGGTAAAGAGCCGGCTCCCGGTGATCTATCCAAATAGCCAGTGGGTGGACGCAGGTGGCCTTATGACCTACAGCGCGAGCAATACCGATATGGAACGGCACGCCGCTACGTATGTGGACAAAATCCTGAAGGGTGCGAAGCCCGCCGACTTGCCCGTGGAGCAGCCGACGAAGTTCGAGCTAATGATTAATTTGAAAGCGGCGAAACAAATTGGCCTCACTATTCCGGCGAACGTGCTGGCGCGGGCAGATAAGGTGATCAAGTGAGCAAAGAAAGCGAAGGGGCGATGCTAGGATTGAATTGAATTCTCCAACAACCAAATCCTGTGAGATTTGACCGTAGCGTCGTTCAGTTCAATCCTACGTGGAAATTAGCCTTTTCCCTCTCGACGAAACGTTTATTTCTTCTGCCGTAAATAATCCTTTCCACAATTACCGCGTAGGTGATAAGTCTGCTCAAGCACGAGATGAGCAATGAAGAAAACTACTCTCTTATCAATCGTTGTCGTCGTGATGCACCTTGCTGTTGGAGTGATCACTCACGCACAGCAGCCAGGAAAAATCTTTCGCATAGGTTTCCTGGATACGAGCACGACTTCTGGTAGCGCAGTCCTCGTGGAGGCGTTCCGCCGGGAGATGCGCAAGCTTGGATGGATCGAGGGAAAGAATTTCACCACCGAGTACCGATTTGCCGAGCAAAAGCCTGAGCGCCTACCTGAGCTTGCCGTGGACCTGGTTCGTCTTAAGGTTGATCTAATTGTGGTCTCAGGGACGCCACCTGCGTTGGCGGCCAAGAAAGCCACAACGACTATTCCCATCGTGATGGCGAGCCCAGCGGACCCCGTGGGTGCAGGTTTGGTTGCCAGTCTGGCACGACCGGGAGGCAATGTCA
>WNGA01012995.1_pt1 | contig 10710 bp, 8 predicted proteins | sample 5400061 | NCBI WGS metagenome assembly WNGA01 (sample SAMN13153366, study PRJNA577476) | soil metagenome | isolation source: 100 cm soil or saprolite under grassland replicate 2 | place: USA:California | collected 2016-06-15
AGGGCTACGCCGAGATGGCGCGCTGGCTGCGCGAGGAGTACGTGCCCAAAGCGGCCGAACGCGAACCATGCGGCGAGGAGCGCTACCGGCTCCTCTCGCGCGTATCACTCGGCGCGACGATCGACCTGCGAGAGACCTACACGTGGGGCTGGGAGGAGCTACGCAGAGTCGAGCGCGAGATGGAGGAAACGGCGCAGAAGATCGTGCCCGGCGGCACCGTCGCGGCGGCGAGAGATGTTCTGCTGACCGACCCCGCTCGGGCCGTCGAAGGCGTCGCGGCCTACCGCGAGTGGCTCCAGCAACTGCACGACGAGACGATCGCCTCTCTGCACGGGACGCAGTTCGATATCCCGCAACAGGTACGCCGCGTCGAGGTGATGATCCCGCCCGCGGGCGGAGCCCTGATTCCGTACTATACCGGGCCTTCCGAGGACTCTTCACGGCCGGGACGTACCTGGTGGCCGGTGGACGGCACCACCCACTTTCCGAAGTGGGGGGACGTCAGCATCGCTTATCACGAAGGCGTGCCGGGACACCACCTCCAGATCGGCGCCGCGCACTGCCTGACTGAGGATTTATCGCGCTTCCAGCGAATGCTGACTTTCATCTCAGGTCACGGTGAGGGCTGGGCGCTCTACGCTGAGCGCCTCATGGGCGAGCTGGGATACCTTGAGACGCCGGACTACTATCTCGGCATGCTGAGCGCGCAGGCGCTGCGATGCGTGCGGGTCATCATCGACATCGGCGTTCACCTCGAGCTGCCGATTCCGGCGACCGAACGCTTCCATCCGGTCGAAAAATGGGACTACGACCTGATGCTGGAGTTCGCCACGGAACGCAGCCAGCGGCCGCGCGAATTCCTCCAGAGCGAGGTCGTGCGCTATCTCGGCTGGCCGGCACAGGCGATCTCGTACAAAGTCGGCGAGCGCAAATGGCTCGAAGCGCGAGAGGTGGCAAGAAAGCGGATAGGGACCGCATTCGATTTGAAGGAGTTTCACACGAGAGCGCTGGCGCTGGGGCCGATGGGGCTGGAGATGATGGAAGACGAGCTGGGAAAAGCAAAGGGGGAAGCTGGCAGTGGCTAAAGGGCGCGCCAAAAAGAAGAACTCCGGAGACAAGAAGGACCGCGGTCAAACCCTGCTCACGCTCGTACCTGAGCAGATCGAGCGCTACGCGATGGTGCACACTGCGGCGTTGCCCCAGCTGCTGGAGGAGCTTATCGCCGTCACGCACGAGAAGATGGGCGAGCCGCGTGCCCGCATGCTCTCGGGTCAACTGGAGGGAACGCTGCTCCAGACGCTGGTGGCAGCGCTGGGTGCGCGGCGCGTGCTGGAGATAGGCACGTTCACCGGGTTCGCGGCGCAGATGATGGCCGCCGCTCTGCCCGACGGCGGCGAGCTCATCACCTGCGACGTGGATCCGCATGCGATAGAGATCGCGCGCAGCTTCTTCGAGCGTAGCCCGCACGGCCAGAAGATAACACTCCGCGAGGGGTCCGCCCTTGAGACGATGCGAACGCTCGAGCCGGGGTTCGACCTCATCTTCATCGACGCCGATAAGGGGAATTACATCAACTACTACGAAGAGGCTCTGCGCCTGCTCGCGCCGAACGGCATCATAGTCGTCGACAATGTGCTTTGGAGCGGACGTGTGCTGGACCCCAAGGACGACAACGATCGGGCGATCGTCGCCTTCAACGAGCATGTGTCCAGCGACGAACGAGTGTCGCAGGTAGTGCTTACGGTGCGTGATGGAGTGATGCTGGTGAGGAGGAAGCAGGAATCCCCCGAAGAGTAACGTAGGCGCTGCTAGAATGCGGGTGTGAGTCTGATTCTACGCTCACGGCCCAGCCGCCTTCTGTTCCTGCTCCTGCTGATCGTCGCGCTTCCGGCGCTGGCGGCCTGCGGCGGTGGTTCCTCTGGGCCGAAAGTAACGGACGCGCCGGACATCGGCTCGTACGAGGACCCGTTTGACTTCGAGAGCTTCGCGGAGGACCTGGATGCAGCAGTCGCCGACAACGACGTGCGCTTCTTCCTAAAGAACGTCCGCCTCGAAGACGTGCCGTGCTCCGAGGAGCGACCCTCCCCTCCGGCCGCGTGCGCCGGCAGGCCGCCTGATGCTTCGGTGCCCGCCGTTCTGCTCGCCATCTGGGAAGCAGACGACCGCTATCTCGACGAAGAAGAATACCAGAGCTTCCTGCAGGAGTTCCTCGGCGAACACGCCGATGATGTGAGCGACGCCTACGGCAATGGTGAGCCACGCCTGTACGCTTACGGTATCGTCAAGGGTGAGGTTAAGCCATCGCCCGCAGGCGACGAGACCGTCGAAGCGATAGTCACGCGGATCGGGCAGACCGACTCGGGGACGGAAAGGGAGACCCTGCTGATCAGCGCTACCTTCGACGGAGAGCGCTGGACCGTCACACGGCTGACGAAGGGTCCCGCCATCTTCCTGGACCCGTACGGTCCGAAGCCGTCAGGCGGCGGGGCAGATAGCGCCTTCGAGTTCTGGCGCCGCTGGGAAGATTAGCCGCCCAGCCTGTAACGACACATCCCCCCGCGCGTCTATCTAAAACGTAACCCGCGTTTATTCCTGCCCAGCGCTGGTCATGCGTGCATCCCTGGGCCGGTAGAACTAGAGGAGGACTAGCGTGTGGAAGCTGGCAGCGCTCTTTGCCCTGGCGTCTGTCTCGATTCTCCTGTCGCAGTCGCCACTTGCGAAGGATCACGACGCCGACGCCAGCCCGGATGTCGTCGAAGTCACTCAGCACGTCCGGTTGGGGTTCGACGCCCAGTTCGCCTTCGGCGATTCCCGAAGTGACACGATCGAGGGCCCCTTTACTGAGGACCTGATCACCTACAACTTCGGCATCGACGGCACCGCCAACATCACCGCGGACATGGGCGTCGACATCACGGTCTCCTATGACCGCGCGGACATTGTGCCCGGCGGCACGGTACCCGTCGAAATCACCTACACACCGACGAACGACGCTGGCGATGAAGTTACGCTCACCGGCACCGGCACGCTGACCGCGGATGTAGACGTGACGGCGGCGGGCTTCATAGAGCTGTGCGGGATCTTTCCCCCGATCTGTCCCGCCCTCATCGCCCTGAACACCATCGACGCAGAGATCGATGGCTTCACGCTGGGTGCCGGTTCCGCCGACTTCGCGGCGCCGATGGCGGGAGACGCGCCTGTGGTCATACCCGGCACCGGCGACTCGCTCACCATGAGCTTCCTCGGGCTTGACCTCGTCAGCGCAACTCTGAACAGCAGCCTGACGCTTTCACCGTCCCCGCCCGTAGGCGGGGCCTTTCCAGGCCTGGGGGGTGCGGGAGCCGCTCTCGCCGTGACCGGAGCAGACCTGAACGGCGTAGACAACGCAGTGAACGACAGTGCCGTATTTCCGGCAGGGGCGGCCGATGTCGGCATCCTCGAGTGGAACGCAGCAGGTGACGCAGGCACGGCAACCCTTCAGCTTCCCGCCGATCCGTCTGTCAACGTCAACATGGCTATGCAGCCGGTCATGCACTGGCTGGCCACGTCCGCAAACCTATCCCTGGGTCTCGACCTGATTGGGCCGCTTGGGCTGTTTAGCGATCCGGCGCCGATCAATCTCTTCTCCGGCAGCCTGGCCCCCGTCTACGTCCAGAGCGGTCTCGACACTTCCATCAGCAGCGCCGTTAGCGCGGCTCTGGGTGGCCTTCCGGACCCAGGGGTCGGCGCGCAGGTGGCGGCCGGCAACATTCCCGTACCGGCGCTTGTGCCTCAGCCGCCGAGCCCGCTTCCGAGCGTCCCGCCGATACCCGCGTTCGCCGCGTTCAACTTCAGCATCGACCCGGACGCAGACGACGATGGGCTGCTGGACGGACAGGAGATCGCGCTGGGAACGGACCCGGACAACCCCGATACCGACGGCGACGGTCTGACCGACGGGCAAGAAGTGCTTACCTACGGCACCGATCCACTCGACGCCGATACCGATGATGATGGCCTCACCGATGGCCAGGAAGTCCTCGTCTACGGGACCGATCCCCTCAACCCCGACACGGACGGCGACAACTGCACTGACGGAGTTGAGGTCAACGTCATCGGCACCGACCCACTCGACCCCGACACCGATAACGACGGCATAACTGACTGCGTGGACCCCGACTTCGTGGTGAACGTAGTGAATGCCTTACCGGATGACGCCTTTAAAGGCAACGGTCATCGAACGGCGATCCTGGCTCACCTGGATGCAATTGCGCACCAGGTCTTACTCGGCCACACCGACGTCGCGCTCAAGATGCTGGACAACCTGCGCAAGCACGTGGACGGTTGTGAGAGCGGCCCAGAACCGGACAACGACGACTGGATCATTAACTGTACGGATCAGCTCGCCGTATTGGCGATGATCGACTTCCTGATCGCAAACCTGGGCGGGCCGTAATCAGCCGGATCTTATAGACGCGAAAGACCGCAGGGGCGGGCTAGTTCTGGCCCGCCCCTGAATCATTTGCCTCGGCGCTCTTATGCGCGCCCTCGCTCGTGCGGACTGCTAAGATTGGCTTGTGATGCCGCAGCCTTGCAGCGACCCAGACTCCCTCCTGCGGGCGATCAACGACGCTGTGCTGGCGATGGCTGCGGAGCTTCGCGTCGAACCGATATTGCAGCGGCTCGTGGAGAGCGCGCGCAGCCTCGCGGGCGCCACGTACGCCGCCCTCGGCATTCCGGACGGTGAGGGCGGGTTCGAGCGCTTCATCACGTCGGGGATGAGCGAGGAGCTCATGGCCGCAATCGGCCCGCTGCCCAGGACGCACGGCCTCCTGGCAGCCATGCTGACCGAGATCGCTGCGTACCGGACAAGCGACATCCGAAGGGACCCGCGGTTCGAATGGTGGCCACCCGCCCACCCCAGGATGAAGTCGTTTCTGGGCGTGCCGGTTTTATCCAAGGGACGAGTGATCGCTGCCTTCTACCTGACGGACAAGGTTGAGGCGGTCGAGTTCAGCTACGACGACCAGGCGGCAATAGAAATGCTTGCGGCCCACGCGGCGATCGCCATCGAGAACGCGCGTCTCTTCGAGCGCAGCCGCGAGCTATCGGTCGTTGAGGAGCGAACAAGGCTCGCGCGCGACCTTCACGACTCGGTGAGCCAAACTCTGTTCAGCATGTCGCTCGTGGCCGACGCGGCCTCGGTGCTGGTCGAGCGGGACCCTGCCAGGGCGAAGAAACAACTGGAGGGCCTGCGCGACATGGCCCGGGCAGCGGCCGCCGAGATGCGTTCGTTGATCTTCGAGCTGCGTCCGGCGGACCTCGACGCCGACGGGTTGGCAGCTACCCTGCGCAAGCACGTTGACGTGCTCCGCAGCGTGCACAGCGCCGAAATCGAGTTCAAGGAGGACGGGTACCGGCGGCTCGAGCCTTCCGTCGAGCGCGAGATCTACCGCGTGGCCCAGGAAGCTATCGGCAACGCATTGAAGCACGCGAACGCCAGCCGAATAGAGGTCGCGCTACAAATGGCGAACGGCACGGCTAAGCTGTTGGTTACCGACGACGGCGCGGGCTTCGACCCAGATGCGTCGCAGATGCGGGCGACCCGGCTCGGAATCACGTCGATGGAAGAGCGCGCCGAGGCCATCGGAGGCAACCTCCGGATCAAGTCTGGACCTAAGGGCACGCGTGTGCAGCTCGAGGTTCCGGTTGAGTGAGAAGGTGCGGGTGCTGATCGCCGACGATCACGCGGTCGTGCGGCAGGGACTGCGCGCGTTTCTCGAAGTGCAGGACGACCTCGCAGTGGTGGGCGAAGCAGGAGACGGCGCGGAGGCAGTGAGGCTCGCCGCCACTCTCAGCCCTGACGTCGTTGTGATGGACCTTGTGATGCCGCGACTGGACGGCATCGAGGCGATCAGGCAGATTCAGGCGGCCGGCTCAGGCGCGAAAGTGATCGTCCTCACCAGCTTTGCCGACGACCAGAAGGTGTTCGCGGCCGTACGCGCCGGCGCGGCAGGATACCTGCTGAAGGACGTGCGGCCACAGGAACTCATCGACGGAATCCGCACGGTAATGCGCGGGGAGGCGCTGCTGAACCCGGTGGTCGCAGCGAAACTCATGCAGGAGTTCGCACAGGATGCGCGGCCGGCGGCCGCGCAGATGCTGACAGAGCGCGAGATGGACGTTCTGCGGCTGATCGCGCGCGGGCGGTCGAACAAGGAGATCGCGCTGGACCTCGGCGTCGCCGAGAAGACGGTGAAGACGCACGTGAGCAACATACTCGGCAAGCTCCACCTGGCTGACCGGACCCAGGCGGCGCTGTATGCAGTAAAGGAGAGGCTCGTCGAAATAGAGTAGGTCTCCGGTCCTAGGACTGATTGCCAGCGCAGGCAGGGCCGCCGCCCGATGAGACGGGCGACGGCTTCTTTTATGTTGGGATCAGGAGGGACCACATGGAACTAAAACACAGCGTAGCCCTGATAACGGGGGCGTCGAAGGGACTCGGGCTGGAGATCGCGAGGCTTTACGCAGAGCGCGGCGCGCCGCTCGTTATCGCCGCGCGGCATCCGGGGCCGCTGGAGCTAGCGGCTGAGGAGCTTCGGCACGAGACCGAGGTCGTGAGCCTCGCAGTCGACGTTTCGCAGGATGCTGAGCAGCTGGTGGAGGCGGGGCTCGAGCGCTTCGGCAGGATCGATGTGCTGGTAAACAACGCCTCCGAACTGGGACCAAGCCCGATGCCAGACCTTGAGTCGCTCGACTGGCAGGACATGGAACGGATCCTGCGCGTAAACGTGACCGCTCCGCTGCACCTTGCCCAGCTCGTGCTGCCGCAGATGCGGGCGCAACGAAACGGCGTCATCATCAACGTCACCTCGGACGCCGGGGTGAAGGCGTACGCGGGCTGGGGCGGTTACGGGGCAAGCAAGGCTGCGCTCGAGCACCTGTCACGAGTGCTGGCGCAAGAGCTTGCCGGCAGCGGCATCCGCGTCTACGTCGTCGACCCCGGCGACATGAACACGGAGATGCACCGGCTGGCGGAGCCCGGCGTCGACCTCTCACACCTGCCGGGTCCGGATATCTCAGCCCCGGCGTTCGTGAGGCTGGTGGAGGAGGAGACAGCGGCCTTCGGGCGCTTCCAGGCGCAGGAGATGGCCGCCACACCCGCAGGGAGAGGTTAAACAGAATGGCATTAGCGACGGATACCCTTGATTTCGTCCTTCCCGAAGAACTCGAGGCGCGCGAGCCGCCGGAGGCGCGGGGCCTGGCCCGGGACCAAGTCCGGCTGCTGGTCAGCTACCGCGAGAACAACGCCATCGTGCACGCGCGCTTCGACGAACTGCCGCGATTCCTTCGCGCCGGCGATCTGCTGGTGGTGAACATATCGGCGACGCTGCCGGCGGCACTGACGGCGATGCGATCTGACGGAAGCGAGATCGCCCTGCACCTCTCGACGCAGATCGACGCCCCGGTCTGGGCGGTCGAGCCGCGCAAGACGGCAGTGAGCGAGGGAGAGAGGCTAACGCTGCCCGGAGGTGGTATCGTGACCTTCATTCGGCCTCACCGTGGCTCGTGGAGGTTGTGGCTGGCGCGGCTTGACCTGCCCGCGCCGATCTCTGATTACCTGCGGCGTTGGGGAAAGCCGATCGCCTACCCGTACGTCACTCAGGAGTGGCCGCTGGAGATGTACCAGACCGTATACGCGAGCCGGCCGGGCTCGGCCGAGATGCCGTCGGCGGGCAGGGCGTTCAGTCCGGCCGTCATCGAGGCGCTGCGCGCGAAGGGTGTTGACTTCACGTCTATTGTCCTCCACACGGGCGTCTCCAGCCTGGAGAAAGACGAGCCGCCCTACGAAGAATGGTACGAGGTGCCGGAAGAGACGGTTGACGTGGTCCGGGCGACAAGAGTCCGGGGTGGCCGCGTTATCGCGGTCGGGACGACGGTTGTGCGGGCGCTCGAAAGCGCGAAGGATGCTGGCGAGCGGCTGATCGCGTCGCAGGGTTGGACCGACCTGGTGATCACGCCCGAGCGGGGCGTTCGTTTCGTCGATGGCTTGCTCACGGGCTTCCACGAACCGAAAGCCAGCCACCTGGCGATGCTCGAGGCAATAGCCGGACGCGAGCACCTGCGGAAGACCTACGCCGCCGCGCTCGACGCAGGCTATCTGTGGCACGAGTTCGGCGACCTCCATTTGATCCTCTGAGCCGTTCCGGAGATTGAGCGCCCGCCTATGAATGTAGCGGAGGGCCTTTAGGCATTCACGCGGCTCCGCTTGCCCGTATAATTGGCGCTATCTGCTTAAGCACCGGAGGCGCCGATGATCCACCCAAAATACATCGCATCTAAACCAGAAGCAGCGGGGATCGACAGCGAGAAGCTGGAGGCCGTATTCGCGCGGGCGAAGCGGGACGTAGACGAAGGCGTGCTTCCGAGCGCTCAGGTCGCCGTCGCGCGGCAGGGTAAGCTGGCGGGCCTGCGCACCTTCGGAGCGGCCGTGCAAGGCGGGACGGAGAAGCCTGCGACGGACCAGACGCTGTACAGCATCTTCTCGTCGACGAAGGCGATCGTCGGTGTAGCCATTTGGCTGCTGCTCGAGGAGGGCCTGCTAAAGCTGGACGAACGCGTATCGGAGATCATCCCGGAGTTCGGAACGAACGACAAAGATGCCGTCACGGTAGAGCAGGTCTTGCTGCATACGGCTGGCTTCCCGTACGCGCCGTTCAGGCCGGAGCACTGGGGAGACCGGGGCAAGCTGCTGGAGGCGTTCTCACGCTGGCGTCTGAACTGGGAGCCGGATAGCCGCTACGAGTACCACCCGACTTCGGCCCACTGGGTGCTCTCCGAGATCATCAACCGCCGGTGCAGCATGGACTTTCGCGACTTCATCCGCCAGCGGGTGACCGGTCCGATGGGCCTGGACGAGCTCTTCGTGGGGCTCCCGCCGGAGTTCGACGCGCGGGTGGCGGAGGTGCGCTGGGTGAGCGAGGCGGTGGAGCCACCGGGCGGCTGGGGCGAGGTGACCCCTCAGGCCGTGCTGCGCTTCAACGGCACGGAGGCGCGGCGGTCAGGACTGCCCGGCGCGGGCGGGATCGCGAGCGCGGCGGAGCTGGCGTTGTTCTACCAACCACTGATCAACGGCGGCCAGACGGCCCACGGCAAGCGAGTGCTGAAGCCGGAGACGATCGAGTTCGGGACGAAGGTCCGCACGAAGGAACGACACGTCGATCCTATCTGGAAGATACCCGCGAACCGCGGCCTGAGCATCGTCGTGGCGGGCGACGATGGGAACGCGTTCATGCGCGGCTTCGGGCGCACGTGCTCACCTAAGGCGTTCGGGCACGGCGGTGCAGGCGGCCAGATCGCCTGGGGAGACCCGGAGACCGGCATATCGGTCGGGTACTGCACGAACGGGTTCACGGACTGGCTAACGGTCGGGCGGCGGGTAACCGCGCTATCGAGCCTCGCGGGCAACTGCGCCGCGTAGATGCGACCCGGCGGGTCGCAACTACACGGCCGATATCGGCGGTCGCTTGCCCACCCATGGCCGCGCTTCCTCCAGCTGAGCGGCGAGGCGAAAGAGTGTGCCCTCTTCGCCAAAGCGACCGGCGAAGTGGACGCCGACGGGCAGGCCTTCGTTGTTCCAGTACAGCGGAACAGACATAGCTGGTTGGCCCGTCGCGTTCTGAAGCGGCGTGAACGGCACGTACTCGATCGCTCTTTCGAAGCCGGCCATCGCGTTGTCGGGCGTGGCATCGAAGTGACGGAGCCTGGGCGGCGGCGAGGCCAGCGTGGGCGTTAGCCAGAGGTCGTAGCGTTCGAAAAAGCCCGCCACGGTGCGTGACATCTGCTGGAGCGCCGTCACGGCAAGGAGGTAGTCGCCGGCGAGCGTCTGCTTTCCCTGCTCGTAGAGTGCCCAGGTCAGCGGCTCGAACTTATCGGGCGAGGGCTGGCGGCCCGTGAGGCGGCCGATGGCGTCGACGCCCCAGGGAACCCCCGCCGCCCAGATGGTAATGAACGACTCCTGGAGCATCTCCGCGTTGATCGGCGGCGGCGCGCTCTCCTCAACGTGATGGCCGAGGTCCTCGCAGAGCGCGGCCGCGTCCCTGACGGCGCCGATGTTGTCTTCGTGCAAGGGAGTGCCTGTCGCCGTCCGCGTCGAGAAGGCGATGCGCAACTGACCCGCGTCTGCCCCGACTTCTTCGACGTACGGGCGTTCCTGTGGCGGAGCGTAGTACGGATCGCCCAATTCGGGGCCGGCGGTGGCGTCCAGGAGCGCCGCGCTGTCGCGGACCGAGCGCGATACCGCGTGCTCGCAGACAAGGCCGCCCATCATGTCGCCGAGAATCGGCCCCAGCGGTACACGGGCGCGGCTGGGCTTCAGGCCGAAGAGGCCACAGCAGGAGGCAGGAATGCGGATAGACCCGCCACCGTCGTTAGCGTGAGCCATCGGCACGACTCCGGCGGCGACAGCGGCCGCGGAACCCCCGCTGGAGCCGCCGACGGAGTGATCGGTGTTCCAGGGATTGCGCGTGGCGCCGAAAAGGCGCGGTTCGGTCGTCGGGACCAGGCCAAACTCCGGGGTGTTGGTCTTGCCCGTGATGACGAGGCCGGCGCGCTTGTAGCGAGCGGTAAGCTCGCTGTCGAACGGCGATACGAAGTCCTTCAGGTATTCGGAGCCCTGGGTCTGGCGCACGCCGCCGTAGCCCGCGCCCAGGTCCTTCAGGAGGAACGGCA
>WNGA01012996.1_pt1 | contig 10710 bp, 8 predicted proteins | sample 5400061 | NCBI WGS metagenome assembly WNGA01 (sample SAMN13153366, study PRJNA577476) | soil metagenome | isolation source: 100 cm soil or saprolite under grassland replicate 2 | place: USA:California | collected 2016-06-15
GAGCGCGGTCCACAGCGTGGCAGGCCTGATCGATCCAGAACGCCCGCTTCTCGGAGCGCGGCCGTTCCGCGCTCCGCATCACACCGCGTCGCACCTCGCGCTCGTCGGTGGCGGGTCGCCACCGCGCCCGGGTGAGGTGAGCCTCGCGCATGGCGGCGCACTGTTCCTCGACGAGCTCGCCGAGTTCTCGCCCTCCGTCCTCGAGACGCTGCGCGAGCCTCTTGAGGAGGGCGCGGTCACGATCTCGCGCGCGGGCACTGCGGCGACGTATCCCGCGCGCTTCACCCTCGTCGCGGCGATGAATCCCTGCCCGTGCGGACACGCCGGCGATCCCGCGGAGCAGTGCACCTGCCTACCGGACGCGGTCGACCGTTATCACGCCCGTCTCTCGGGTCCGCTGCTCGATCGCATCGATCTGCGCGTTCACGTCCCACGCATCGCGTATGAGGAACTGCGCGAGGACGGTCGCGAGCCATCACGCACCGTACGCGAGCGTGTCGTCGCGGCGCGTGAGCGTATGAGCGTGCGGCTCGCCGGGACGGGCCGCCGGTGCAATGCGGAGCTATCCGTCGCGGAAGTGCGGCGGCATTGCCACCTCGCGAGCGAGGCCGAGACCCTCGCGGCCGAAGCCATGCGCGGCCGCCGTCTGTCGGCGCGCGGCTTTCACCGCGTTCTTCGGGTCGCGCGGACCGTCGCGGATCTCGCGGGCAGCGATGACATCCATACCGCCGATCTCGCCTTCGCGCTGATGCTCCGCGCTCAGGCGTGATCGCGGTCACGCCGTCCGACCCGCGTTATCCGCCGCCCCTATTAGACCTCGCGCGTCCGCCCGATCCGCTCTGGGTCGACGGTGACGAGACGGTGCTCGCCGCGCGCTCCGTGGCGATCGTGGGCACGCGACGCATGACCGGATACGGCGAGCGCGTGGCGCGCGAGATCGCCGCCTCGTGCGCGGCGGCGAGTGTCGTCGTCGTGTCCGGGCTCGCGCAGGGGATCGACAGCGCGGCCCATCGCGGCGCGCTCGATGCGGGTGGACGCACCGTTGCGGTGCTCGGCGAGGGGATCACGCTCTTCCTTGCCACCGTGCGGGGCCGGCGCCGACCGCTGGTGCCGCGCATCCGCGCGAGTGGCGCGCTCGTGTCGCAATACGCGCCCACCTTCTGCGCACAGCCCTGGGCCTTTGCGAAGCGCAACGCGACGATCGCGGCGCTCGCGGAGGCCGTGGTGGTGATCGAGGCGGGAGAGCAGTCCGGTGCGCTCATCACCGCCGATGAGGCGCGGCGTCTGGGCCGATCGCTCTTTGCCGTCCCGGGTCCGCTCGGCTCTGCCGCATCGGTCGGAACGAACGCGCTGCTGGCGTCGGGAGAAGCGCGTGCACTCGTCAGCGCCGGCGCGTTGCTGGAGGCTCTCGGCCTCCGGGCCTCATCCGCGATCACGTCGTCCGCCGACCCGATCCTCGTGGCGCTCGCGACCGGCGCTCTTGACGCCGACGCGCTGCGACGGCGCGTGCGTGTTAGCGAGAGTGAGCTTGCGGACCGGCTGATGCGGCTGACACTTGCGGGTCGGATCACACAGACACCAGATGGACGGTATAGAAGCCGGTAGTGATACCCGGCCGGCGATCGAAGCGCTCGTTGATGAGGAATGGAAGGCCGTTCGACTGAAGGACACCGGTCGTCGGACGACGAGCGTCGTGGACGTCCAGGGACGGCTCTCGCGCGTCGCCGATGTCGCGGACGCCCCGCGGCTCGCCCTCTCAGAGGAAAGGCGCTCCGCGCTGAACAGACCCTCGGATAGGGCCGGGTCGCGTCGGCGCTCTCGGGTCGATAGGCTGTCGCCATACGTCGCCGGCGGGGCGGCGGCGCGAGAGGAGTTTCGACCATGAACTCATTGGACACGTTGCTGGATCCGCCATTCGCGAAGGATCCGCCCGTGAAGCTGGACATCCGGGCGAAGACGCTCGGCTTGATCTACGCGATCTTGGCCGGCATCAGCACGTTCTTCGGGGTGATCGGCGTGCTCGGCGTGTCGGCGCTCACTGCAGTCGCTGACACCGGCGCGCTCTTCCTGGTCGGCACGGTCATCAATCTCGTCGGCTCGGCGCTGGTGGCCTGGGGTGGCTACCAGATGTACCAGGGGGTTCGCGACGGAAAGAGGCTCGTCATCTACGGGCTCGTCGCGAGTGCCGTCGGCAGTCTGATCGCGGCGCTCGGGAACCTCGGTCTCGGCGGCTGGATCGTCAACGCCGTGATCCTCTTCGTCCTTTACTACCTCGTGATCATCAGCCGATTCGAGGGCGAGCCGAAGCTGGTCGCCAGTGCACCGCGGCCACCCATCGAACCACGCGAGGGGCCGCCGCCCGCGCCCTGAGCCACGCGCACGTCGACGTCTTCGTTCAGTAAGACGCGGCGAGCAGTTTGGTCGGGTCGGCCTGCAGCGGGATGATGTTCGCGGTCCGCAGCGTCGCGGTGTCGAGCACGGCGACCGCGTGCTGGACGCCGGCGAGCGCGACGTAGAGCTCGTCGGCGTTCGGCGAGATGGCGATGTCGACGACCGAGCCGAGGAACGAGGTGCGCGCGCGCACGGCCTCGTTGCCGAGATCGATCGCGAGCACGCCGTTGGCTGTACCGACGTACAGCGCTTCCTCGCGCGGTGAGACCGCGATCGCGGTCGCCTCGCTGTCGATCGCGATCCGCTGCACCACCGCGTACTGCTCGGTGTCCACGACGTCGATGACGTTTTTCCCGCGGATCGCGGTGTAGATGCGAGTACCCGAGCCGTTCATCGACATCGCCCCGGCCGGTCCGTCGATCGGGATCGTGTAGGGAGTGCGGCCGCCGAGGTTGAGGTAGAGCAGATCGATCCCGCGCGGCGTCGCGACGAAGATGTGGTTGTGCTTGTAGCTCGGCGCGAGCTCCTGCGGTGTGCTCGAGTAGGCGAAGAACTCCTGCTGTCCCGTGGTGAGGTCGATCTGCTGCGCGCCGCGTGCGCCCACGATCAGCGCCGAAACGCCATCGCGATTCGCGCCGACGATGCCGTTGTCGATCGCGACCGTACGCGTGCTCGGCTCACCACCGGTGAGGTCCCAAGCCGTCAGCGTCTTCCCGTCCAGCGCGAGCAGCGTGCGGCCGTCGGTCTGAATGGCCACCGATGAGGCGCGCACCGAAGACGCCGCGAGCGCGATGTCGTGCGGCCGGCCGATGCCCACCGTGCCGCCGGACACGACCACGAGGCGGACCTCGCGGGCCGGGCGCGCGAGCGGTGGCTCGTAGTGGTCGATCGTCGACCCCGTCTTCTTCTTCCAGCCGTCGCGCTCGACGAAGGGATATGCGTCGACGGCGCCGCCCGGACCGAGGATCCCGTACGGCGTGTCACCGATGTGGTCCTTATCGGCATCCGTCCCCTTGTAGTCCGCCCACCAGTTACCTTCCTTCTTATCGGGGTCGAACCACTGGTTCGCATCCGGGTTGTTGTCGCTCACCTGCGGCGAGTTGCCGGAGACGTTGTTGTGGAAAATGAGGTTGCCCTTGGCATCGCTGAACCAGATGCCCCAGTTCACGTTGTTCTCGATCGTGTTGTCGATGATGCGGTTGCCGGTGCTTCGATACAGGTAGATGCCGTAGCCACCGGGGCTGTTGTAGGTCTGGCGGATGAGATTGTTCCCCTCAACGAGGTTGTCGCTCGCGTCCTGTAGATGCAGTCCATAGACGTTCCCGACGACGGTCGAGCGGCGGATCGCGTTCCCGTTCGAGGCGTGGATGTAGAAGCCGAAGCGGTTGCGCTCGCTCGTGACGTCCTCGATCCGCGACTTCTCCATGTCGATGAAATAGATGCCGGTCGAGAACTGGCTGATTGTTCCATTGCGGACGGTGACGTTCGCGTGTCCTCCCGTGCGCACACCCACCGTGTCGAGCTGCGGCTGCGGCCAGGTCTGCGGGCCCATGCCAGGACCGGTGATCGTGTGGCCACCGAGGTCGAGGGTCACGTTATCGGCGTTGATGACGAAGGCGTCGGTCGTGCAGGTCATGTTGTTCGCGAGCACGAAGTCCGCCGTGATCCGCTGACCGCACTGGGCGCTCTGAGGCGCCACGTTGATCGTTGGGGTCGGGGTCGGCGCAGCGGATGCCGACGGGCTCACGACGGCCGCGGACGCCGGCGGCGTTCCTCCTGCGCCAGGGCGGGCGGCCTGGCAAGCCACGGCCGTGACGACGAGCAGCAGGGTGCCAGCGGCCCGGACGCGCATATCCGAAGCCTATACAACGGCACCCTGCGCGGGTTCCCACGACACTCTCGTGATGCGGGAGGAAGCGCAGCGCATCGACGGCCGGCTCGAGGGCACGCTGCGCGTGCCCGACACCGAGCCGCGCGCGATCGTCGTCATCGCTCACCCGCTGCCGACGCACGGCGGCGAGATGCGCAATCCCCTCGTCGCCACCGTCGCGCGCGCCTGCGCCGAGCGCGGCTGGTACGCGCTCCGGTTCAACTTCCGGAGCGTCGGTGCCAGCGACGGGAATTGGACCGGCGGGCGCGAGGAGGCGGACGACGTGGGCGCCGCGCTCGCGCATGCGCGCGGCATCGCGCCGACGCTGCCGATCGGTCTGGTCGGTTACAGCTTCGGCGCGCTCATGGCCCTGCGCTGGGTGTCACGTGGTGATCACGTGGACGCGCTCGTGCTCGTTGGACTGCCGCTCCGATCCGTCACCGGGCGCGACAACCATCTTCCACCGTTGCCCGACGGGACGTTCATCGTCGCCGCGGAGCGCGACCAGTTCGGCACCGCAGCCGAGCTGCGCGAACGCTTCCCGCGCTCGCGCATCGCCGAGGTGCGCGCCGCCGATCACTTCTTCGTCGGACAGCGTGATGAGATGGCGCGACTGGTGACCGACGAGTTGGCGCGCACGTTAGGATGACGGTCCCATGACCGCGGAAGTGAGCGTTCCAAAGACCGCGCCTGCGGCCAAGCAGACGCGAAAGCGCATCCTGACGGGCGATCGCCCGACGGGCCGCCTGCACGTGGGCAACTACGTCGGGACGCTCGCGAACCGCGTGAAGCTGCAGGACTCGTACGAGACCTTCCTGCTCGTGGCCGATCATCACATGCTCACGACGAAGCTCGACGGTCTGGGCGAGATCGAGCAGAACATCCGCGAGGACGTCATCGACAACCTCGCGGTCGGCGTCGATCCCGAGAAGGTCACGTACATCCTGCAGTCTCTCGTGCCGCAGATCCCCGAGCTACACCTCTACTTCTCGATGCTTGTTTCAGTCCCAAGGGTGCAGCGGATCCCGACGCTGAAGGACCAGCTGCGCGATCACGGCCTCGCGCAGCCGACGTATGGGCTGCTGGGCTATCCGGTGCTCCAGGCCGCCGACATCCTCATCGTGAAGGGAGACCTCGTGCCCGTCGGACGCGATCAGGAGTCGCACATCGAGCTGACGCGGGAGATCGCGCGGCGCTTCAACGAGCTCTTCGCACCGGTCTTCCCCGTCCCCGAGTCGCTCATACCCGACATGGGCCTTCTCCCCGGTATCGACGGGCGAGAGAAGATGGGGAAGAGCCTCGACAACGCGATCTACCTCGGCGACGACGCGAAGACCGTCGAGAAAAAGGTCATGTCCATGTACACGGATCCCAATCGCGTGCGCGCCGACATGCCCGGTCGCGTCGAAGGGAACCCGGTGTTCGTCTACCACGACACGTTCAACCCCGATAAGGCGGAGGTCGACGACCTCAAGTCGCGCTATCGCGAGGGAAAGGTCGGCGACGTCGAGGTGAAGCGCAAGCTCGTGGCGGCGATGGAGAAGTTCCTCGCGCCGATCCGTGAGCGACGCGCGGAGCTGGCGGCAAGGCCGAATCTCGTCGACGAGATCCTCGCCGCCGGCAGCGAGCGCGCGCGGCGCGAGGCGGCCGCGACCCTGCACGAGGTCCGTCAGGCGATGCGTCTCGACTACTTCGGGCGCTAGGCGTCTTGCCCCGGCTCTATGCGCTGATCCTCTCAGGCGGGGCGGGCACGCGGCTCTGGCCACTCTCGCGGCGCGACAAGCCGAAGCAGTTCCTGCCTCTCACCGGTGAGCGCACGCTGCTGCAGGACACGGTCGATCGCGTCGTCGAGTTCATCCCTATCGAACGCATCTTCGCGGTCGCGCCGCCCGAGCACCGCGAGCTGATCCATGATCAGCTGCCCGAGCTGCGCGCGGATCATGTCGTCGTCGAGCCGTATCCGCGCGGCAACGCCGCGGCGATCGGGCTCGCGATGGCGGCACTCCACGCGTTCGACCCGGAAGCGGTCGTCGCGATCCTCCCGTCGGATCACGTCATCGAGCGGCGGGCGAAATTCCGCGAAGTGCTCGTCGCCGCGACGGCCGCCGCGGAAGCGGGGGATCTGGTCACGCTCGGCATCGAGCCGGAGAGCCCCGACACCGGCTTCGGCTACATCGAGGCGGGGGACAAGCTCGATCTCAAGGCGCCGCTCCCGGTGCACGCGGTCAAGCGCTTCATCGAGAAGCCGAAGCGCGACGCGGCGGAGAAGATGATCGCCGCGGGTGGGCACTACTGGAACGCGGGGATGTTCGTGTGGCGCGTCGCCGAGATCGTGAAGGCGTTCGAGGAGCACCTGCCGGCGACCGCGAAGGCGCTGCACGCGCTGGCCGACGCGGTCGGCACGCCACGCTACGAGGGTGTGCTCGCGGAGGTCTGGGAAGAGACCGACAAGACCACGATCGACTACGGCATCCTCGAGAAGGCGAAGAACGTCGCGGTCGTGCCCGCTGACATCGGCTGGCACGACGTCGGGAGCTGGGGCCGCCTCGCATCCATCGTCCAGCACTCCGATAACTGGTCGTCGGACGGCCACGTGGCGATCGCCGCCGGCGACAACTACGCCTGGGCTCCGGGGAAGGTCGTGGCCCTGGTCGGGGTCGAGGGGCTCATCGTCGTGGACACGCCGGATGCCCTGTTGGTGGCCTCAAAAGAGCACGCCGAGGAGGTAAAGGACGTCGTCGACCATCTCCGCCGCGAGGAGCGCGAGGACCTGCTCTAGGGCGGCCGGGAACAAGGCCTCTAGCCGGTACATTTAAAGTGGTAGGAGCGGTAGGGCGCCCGTGAGGGCGCTTTTCGTTATGTGAAAGGCGGCGTCGGATTGGCGGAAGCGAAACAGGACCTGGTGGTGGTCGAGTCACCCACCAAGGCGAGGACACTCGAACGGATGCTCGGTACCGGCTACAAGGTCGAGGCCTCCTACGGCCACATCCGCGACCTGCCCAAATCGAAGATCGGGATCGACCTGAAGACGTTCGCGCCCGAGTACGTCATCCCGGACGACTCCGAGAAGCACGCGCGCCTGCTTCGCAAGGAGGCGAAGACGGCGCCGCACATCTGGCTCGCCACCGACCTCGACCGCGAGGGCGAGGCGATCGCGTGGCACCTGGCCGAGATCATCGGCGGCGTGAAAAGCAAGATGCGTCGCGTCACGTTCCACGAGATCACGCCCGCCGCGATCGCCGACGCCTTCAAGCATCCGCGCGACATCGACCAGGACCTCGTGAACGCGCAGCAGGCGCGTCGGGTCGTTGACCGGCTCGTCGGCTACACGATGTCGCCGCTCCTCTGGAAGAAGATCCGCTACGGGCTCTCCGCCGGGCGCGTGCAGTCGGTCGCGCTGCGTCTCATCGTCGACCGCGAGCGCGAGATCCAGGCGTTCAAGGCCGAGGAGTACTGGAGCATCGACGCGCTCCTCGCGAATCACGCCGGGGAGTCGTTCACCGCCGAGGTCATTCAGCACAAGGGCCACAAGATCCACATCACGAGCGGCGAGGCGGCCGACAAGCATCGCGCGGCGCTCGCCGATGCGAAGTACATCGTCAAGAGCCTCGAGAAGCGCGAGAGCTCGCGCAACGCCGCGCCGCCGTTCACGACCTCCACGTTGCAGCAGGATGCCTCGCGCAAGCTCGGCTTCTCCGTGAAGCGCACGATGGTCCTCGCGCAGCAGCTGTACGAGGGCGTCTCGCTCGGCGACATGCCGGTCGGCTTCATCACCTATATGCGTACCGACTCGCTGCATGTCGCGGAGAGCGCGCTGCGTCAGGCCAAGGATGTGATCACCAAGGAATTCGGCGCGCAGTACGCGCTCGAGAAGCCGCGTCACTACAAGACGCGCTCGAAGGGCGCGCAGGAGGCGCACGAAGCGATCCGTCCGACGGACCTGTCGCGCACGCCGACGTACGCCAAGAAGTACCTCAAGCCGGATCAGCTCAAGCTGTACACGCTCATCTGGCAGCGGACGCTCGCCTCGCAGATGGCGCCCGCCAGGTTCGAGAACACACGCCTCGATGTCGACGCCGGTGCGTACGTGCTGCGCGCGAACGGGCGGCGCGTCACGTTCGACGGATTCATCCGCGTCTACGCCGAGGGCACGGACGAGCCGGAGAAAGAGATCGCGCCGCTGCCCGAGGTCGTGGCTGGCGAGGACCTGAGGCTGCTCGCGCTTGATGCGGCGCAGCACTTCACACAGCCGCCGCCGCGGTTCACCGAAGCTTCGCTGGTGAAGACGCTCGAGGAGCACGGCATCGGCCGTCCCTCGACATATGCGCCGACGATCTCGACGCTCACGGGTCGCAAGTACGTGCGCAAGGACGGCCGGGCGCTCGTGCCGGAGGACGTCGGGTTCGTAGTGACCGACTTCCTGAAGGAGCACTTCCCCGACATCGTCGACCTGGGCTTCACCGCGCGCATGGAGCTCGACCTCGACCGCATCGCCGGTGGCGAGACGGAGTGGGTGCCGGTCGTGCGCGACTTCTTCACTCCGTTCATCAAGCTTGTCGAAGAGAAGACGAAGTCGGTGAAGAAGTCGGACATCACCGAGGAAAAGACCGACCGGATCTGTCCCAAGTGCGGACGGCCGGTGATCATCAAGCTCGGTCGGTTCGGACGCTTCTACTCGTGCACCGGATTCAAGAAGACGAAGAAGGGCGCGCCTCAGCCGCCCGGCGCATGCGACTACTCCGAGCCGCTCGAGGGCCAGCAGGAGCCGCAGCTCGAGATCATCGAGGGCGAGATGTGCCCCGACTGCGGGAAGCCGCTCGCGCGCCGGCGCGGTCGCTTCGGACCGTTCATCGGGTGCACCGGCTACCCGGATTGCAAGTACATCAAGAAGACGCAGGTGAAGACCGGCGTGACCTGCCCGCTGTGCGGTCAGGGCGAGCTGGTCCAGCGCCGCGGACGCGGGCGTTCGCTCTTCTACGGCTGCGAGCGCTACCCGGAATGCACGTTCACGGCGCGCCAGCTGCCCGGCAAAGAAGCACCGGGCAAAGAAGCGTCCGGCAAAGACGCTGCGTGACGACCACCGGGGGGCTCTGCCCCCCGAGAACCCCCCACGCCGTCGTGCGGACATTCGTTTGAGGGCGACGACGGCGACGGCGAGCGACGTCCAGCACTGGGACGAGCTGGTCGTCGCGACGGGACAGCCGCACGTCCTGCAGTCCGCCGGCTGGGGCGAGCTGAGAGCGGCGACAGGTTGGAGCGTCCGCCGCTTCGTGCTCGACGGCGGTGTCGCGCAGGTGTTGCTGAAACCGTTGCCGCTCGGTCTCTCCGTCGCGTATGCGCCGCGCGGCCCGCTCGTCGCCCCGGAACGTCTCGCCGATGCGATCGCCGCATTGCGTGAGGCACTCGCACGTGAGCGGTGCGCGAGCCTCCTGTGCGACCCCGAGGCGTCGGACGACCCACAGGTCCGCGCGAGCCTCGGGCGCGCCGGCGTCCGCGCGTCGCCGGTGTTCGTGCAGCCGCGCCGCACCCTGCTGATGGACCTCTCAAAGACCGACGAGGAGCTCTTCGCGGCGATGCGCAAGAAGACGCGTCAGTACATCCACAAGGCGGAGCGGGCGGGCGTGGTGACCGAGGAGAAGCGTGATCTCGACCGGTTCATGAAGGTGCTGAGCGCCGTCGCAGTACGCGACCGGTTCGCGATCCGCTCGCGCGACTACTTCGAGAGGCTCCTCGCCGCGTTCGGCGACCGCGCGCTGCTGATGTTCGCGCGCGTCGGCGATGAGGACGCGGGCGCGATGCTGCTGGTGCGTATGGCCGACCGCGCCTGGGAGCTCTACGGCGGCTGGAGCGGCGCGCACGCCGAGGCTCGTCCCTTCTATCTGCTCAAATGGCGCACGATGCTGCGCATGCGACAGCTCGGCGTCCGCCGCTACGACATGTGGGGTCTCGCCGAGGGCGCGGACGATCCGCTGGCCGGCGTCGAGAACTTCAAGCTCGGATACGGCGGCGAGGTCGTGGCGTGGATCGGCGCGCTTGAGACGCCGGTGCGTCGGACGCTCTACCCGTTGTGGCAGCTCGCCGCGCGCCGTCGCCTCGCGCGCTCGGCGGCCTGATGGAAGCGCCACGCGGCTGGGACGATGCCGCGGCACGCTCGCCGTGGGGGCACGTGCTGCAGTCGTCGGTATGGGCCGCGGTGCGCGAGCGCCAGGGCTGGTCGGCGGAGTATGTGCGTGTCGGCGACGAGCTCCCTGTCGCGCTCGTGCTGTGGAGGGACGTGCTCGCGGGGCAGCGCATCGCGTACGTGCCGCGCGGTCCGATCGTCGCTCCGGGCGACAGCGCGGGGCTGCGCCGCGCGCTCGTGCGCGTTTCGGATCTCGCGCGCGAGCGAGGCGCCGTGTTCCTCAAGGTGGACCCCGAGCTCGCGCCCGAGTTCGCCGGCGAGCCGCTGC
>WNGA01012997.1_pt1 | contig 10710 bp, 5 predicted proteins | sample 5400061 | NCBI WGS metagenome assembly WNGA01 (sample SAMN13153366, study PRJNA577476) | soil metagenome | isolation source: 100 cm soil or saprolite under grassland replicate 2 | place: USA:California | collected 2016-06-15
TGACGCCGTTGAGAAAGCAAGCGACGAGCCCGACTTTCCAGGCCCACACCGGGTCCTTGGTCTCCTGAACGATCGGCAACATGATAAAGAAAACGAAAGCGAACAGACTTACGGTGTTGATGCCGTAGGGCAGCGCGGTAATGTCTTCGCGCCCGGTCGCGCGCGCGAGCCGGCGCGCCTGCCATGCATAAAAAAAATTGCCGACGAGAATCGAAATCGCCGCGCCGGGAAGAATCTTGCCGAAAATGTATTCATCCGGCAGCCGAACCAACTCGCGACAAAGAGTGACGATAAGGATCAGCTGAATCAGGTTATCAATCATCAAGCCAAAAAAGCCGTCGAGATCTTTACGCACAAACCAGGGTGGATTGAAGGAAGCTTGAGGCATGTGATTCGAATTCTCCTACAAAATTTTCGCCGAATGTAGCTGTCGCAGCTCTTTTCTGTCAAACAGCTTTAGTCTGTCTTAGCGCAGCTTAGTTGCTGGCGGGAAGAAAAACTGGATTATGTTTACGAGCGGTAACAGTAACGGTAAGAATGGATCGGTGACCGCTATGACGGAGATAAACTCAGTTCACACGTAAGTTGAGACCGATTTAGATATGGTGGGTACGGATACCGGAGAAAATGTCCCGCGGTTCTCGTTCACTACCGATTTCTGCGTACTCTCCAGCAGAACAAGGTTCAAAATTCTCCGGCCAATCCGCAGTTAAAGTACAAAGCAACCGTAATTGAATGGGGGCATCAGTGTTTACTCGTTTCACCTGCACCTGAACTGCATCTGGATCATTTGCTAGAATTTCGAGAAAATCCCGCGAAATGTATCTTGGACAATAGCCCACAATCGTCGCCGGATCGTGTGTTCGGAGCGCAAGCGCGCAACCATCGTATTTATTCTGCGGATCTGGCATGAGATAGAGCCGGTCCCCCGCCTGGAGCTTACTAATTCTAATCCGTGCTTCGTCCGGTAGGTATCTCAGCCCGTGACTAAAAAAATGGACTACGTATTTACCCTCCGGGTCGCGCTCAGGACAAGGAAATACCGTCAAAGAGTCCGTCTCCCGAACCCCTTCCGTGCGGGCAAGCACTACTAGAGGGTCCGCTTCATCTTCTCGTAAATCGAGCCAACGTAAGAAATCCCTATACTCAGGTCTTTTCTTAGAGATGAGACGATTGGCAAACAAAGGAAGCAGGTCATGGGACTTGTACACTGCGTGGAGATCCTGCATGAACCCAAATGGCATGAAATTCTTGGAAAGTTCCGCTCCCTTTGTGTAGACGAACCGATAAATACCGCGATCCGAGCTCAGTTTTCCTACCGGAAACCATTGCCGGGACTGCGGGTCTTGCCAGGCTAAGTACAGAACTTTCATTTCACACCTCCAGCTTAAGAAGGCGTCTCTGATTTAGTTCGAGCATTTTCATGGCAAATCGCCTGCCAGCGTCCGAAATTCGATCGACTGGGATCTGGTCAAATATACGTGTAACATCATTCTCTGAAATTTGCGCCAGCCGGTCAAGCCAGGCTTTCGCCGCTAACTGCCTGAGCCTTGATGCTTCTTGAAAAACATCGAATGTTGGCATTGGTTTATTACTCGAAGGCGAACTAAAGAACGCCGAAAGAGCCCGCTCCACGTATCGCTCCATTGTTCTTCGACGATCTCTCGTCGAGAGTCGTTGCAATCTGATGCTATCGGTTTCATTCCAACCGAGGCTCGAAGCGTGGTCGAAGGTTGGGGCGAGATGTATAGTGATGTCCGGACTAACTATAAACCCCCAATTCTCGTGATGGCGATCCTGGTTCGCAATCCAGGCGTCCAACATCAAATAGCCAACAAAAACATCGAGCGCCGATTGTACCGCACCGAATGTATCCCAGTTAAGAGGCGGCTGAATAACGTCTTGTTTCATTATGGTCAAGACCAGTCTCAGCGTATGTTGTCTTACTCCGTAGAACCGTTCTTTTGGATAACCTTTCTCGATTTGAATCAGAACTTCATTTCCCGCGACCAATCTTCCACGTGGCGGCGCGAAGCTAAGGGATGCGACGCCGTGTTGGTCTTTCCACGTCGCAAACTCGTAGTTTGCGTGGGGTAGACCAAGAAGTTCGCAGAGCTCGCTGACAACTTTTTCACTCCAGTCTTCGCCTGTCGCGTCTTCACCCTCGCTTCTATTGAGCTTGAAGAGATATCGATTAGCATTCGCGTCGCTAAACCAAAATTTCGGTTTGGTCCCGAGTTGTTCTAAGATATCTCCAGCCTCATCAGGAACTGTAATGACCGGATACATTAGGCCTAGCGCGTAACTCGCATTTTATCTCATTCGATTATTACACCAATAAATGTCTCTGGCCTTCACCTTCAGCTCTTCGGCTCGAGCACGCCAATCAGGCAGTGACCGATCTAAAATGCGCCACAGCTCTGGCCCATGGTGAGGTTCAAGCAAATGAGCAAACTCGTGCGCGATTACGTAGTCGATCACACGGGGAGGTAACTGTAAGAGTTTCCAGTTGAAGTAAACTATGCCGTTCTTGCCGCACGATCCCCAGTGATAACCAAGGTCGCGAATATGAATCCGCTTCGCTTCAATGCCCAGTCTGCGAATCAGCAGATTCACTCGATGGCGAAACCATCCGGCCCCGGTTTGAATATACCAATGCCTGAAGTGTGCTGCGGCTTTGGCTCGGGCGCTTTCGCTCAAAAGAAAATTCTTGCCATCAAATTTAAATGGCTCATTTGTCCCGCGAACTATTTTGAGCCGAAACGTCTTGCTCAGGTAGCAGAAGCTCTCTCCGCTCACGAACTCGGGCTCTCGAACTCGCGGCAGCACATCGGTTTTGTCTAAGAGCTTCCGGTGAACCCACAGGAGCTTCGATCGCGTCCACCGCGCCAACTCATCACGGTCGCTTGACTCTGGCGCGTGAATCACCAGCTCGCCACCACGATCGACCGTCAGCCCGAGCGTTGCTCGCCGTGGGCTACGCCTCACCTCAAACACGAGATTGCTAAGTTCTAAAGTCTCCATCTTCATCGCGTCAGGTTTTCGTGGTTCTCCTTTGCAAGTGCCACCAGTCTTTGTGCCAGATCCCGCTCAGTACCGGGTCGACAGATACCGGCCTTGTCAAGATCGCGGACCAACGTTCGCGTGAGCAGTTCGCGCATTGCTTGGTTCCTCCAAAAGCCCACCTTACGAACCTCCTGCCGGATACGCTCAACCATCTCGAGTGTGACGGAGAGTATGGCCGACCGCTGCGTTTGATTCAGTTCACGGCCCTTGCTGCATTCCTCTAGCACCAGCCGGACAAACGGTACCTGCACACTGGGATCTAGGTCCAGGAAGTCATTCCGGTCACCACGCTTCAACTCCTCGATAAACCTCCGCAGTTCCCGCTCCAGGGCATCCCAGTCGTCCTTAAAACGCTGGAGTATCTCCTCCAGCTTCTCGCTCATCTTGCGCGCGTAGACGGGATTTTGATTTGAAAAGCCGATGATGTGAAAGCGAGCGGCATGCTGCATTTGCGTCGCCCTTGCGCGGTTGCTGAGCTGAGCCTGAAGGATTTTCTCGAAGTCCGCATCCGTGATCATCGTGGGAGGAATTTTCGGGTCCACGCCACGCGCGGACACATGGGCGTTGATAAGTATCTTTACTTTTTCCGCCACGCCGAGAAGATTTAATGCAGGATCGCGGTAGAGGTTGGCAGCGACCTTGTTGATGAAGCCGAGCAGCTTCGCGTCCCTGAAAACATCGGCGGGAACCTCCGGCCGATGTTCAAGTATGTTGAGCGTCTCGTAAAACAGCCGAAGTTTGTTGATGAAATCGGCCCGCACCTTCAAATCTTCCAGCAACTGGACGCACGCGTCCACCTGTCCTTGAAGATCCGTAATGCCGCGGTCGGTAAACACGGCCACCGCGCGTGCCCGACGGTCAAGCAGCTTGGGCAATTCGATACGAATGTCTATAAATACGCACTCGATGTCCTCTCTATCATATTCCTTCAACGCCTCGTTCAGGTGCCGCGCCACGCCGATGTAGTCCACCACGTAGCCGCATTTCTTACCACCACAGGTGCGATTTACCCGCGCGATGGCCTGCAACAAGTCATGGGCCACGATCTTACGATCGAGATAGAGCACTTGCTCCACCGGCGCGTCGAAGCCGGTCAGCAGCATATTATTCACGACCAGAATCGTCAGCGGATCGGTCTTCTCCGTCTTCTCCAGCGCGAGCTTTCGTTTGAAGCGCGCGATGCGCCCCTCCTGCTCGTCCTTGTCGGACCAGTCCCACCATGACTCGGGGTCGTTGTGATCGCCGGAAATGACCACCGCCGTTTCCAATACGCGCAGCTTCGGCAGCAGCGGATGGGCACTAACCAGGAAGCGGGTGTTCGGATCGAGTTTTTCGACCTCATCATCCGTCAATGCCAGCGTCGCGGGCGGCAATGCTTCAAGGTCACCCACCAGTTCTCGCCGCGCCTGCTCCAGTTTTTCATAATAGGTGACCGCCGCCTGCCGGCTGGTCGCTACGACCTGCGCCTTAAAACCCTCAGGCAGGACCACGCCGACATAGTGCCGGATCATGTCCCGCGCTTTTTGCTCGATGAGCATCGGCGCTTCGAGCACGTCGCCTTCGGTTGCGTATTTGGCCTTGATAACCGCTAACTCATCGGCCGTGTAGTCCTGAAACATGTCTTCGAATAATTGATCGAGCCCTGGCGCGTCTTTGACCAACCCGTCCGCCGTGCGCCCTTCGTAAAGGATGGGCACAGTGGCGCCATCGAGCTCCGAGTCCTGCAATACGTACTTATCGATGAAATCGCCGAAGATCTCGCGGGTCTCGGTCTTCTCTTTGCTGAGGATGGGCGTTCCAGTAAAGCCAATGATTGTCGCGTTGGGCAGCGCCTTGCGCAGGTTGCGATGGAGCGTACGCGTATGTGAGCGGTGGGCCTCGTCTACCAGCACGAGGATATCCTCCGACTCATTGAGCACAGGGAACTCCTCAAAATGAATGCTCTCCTCGAATGTGATCTTTCTCTCCACCACCGGCTGATCCTTGCCAGGCTTCTTTTCCTTGCGGAAGATCGTCATCGCGACTTTTTCGCCGCCATCCCGTTTTTCGACGTCCTGATACTTCTGCAACATCGCGAATACGATGTCCGGCGTGGTTTCACGCAGAATGCGCTGCGTAAGCGCCGTAGGCGATTCACGGCGCGTGGTGTCGTAATCGGTGGGCCTTAACGCCTCGCCAGAAAGACGCGCGGTCTCGCGAAGCTGTCCCTCCAAATCGGTGCGGTCTGTAACTGCAACAATCTTGAAGCGGTTAAGGCGCGACATCATGCGCATCTTGCGCACTAGGAAAACCATGCTGAGACTCTTGCCGGAACCTTGCGTGTGCCAAATGATGCCGCCGCGCTCGTCGCGAGCCGCGCCTTGCCGAAGTGTGCGGCCTTCCTGAAGCCGCGCGACAGCCTTGTGGATGGCGCGGAATTGCTGGTAGCGCGCGACGACCTTGCGTGTCTTACCGTCCACCTGCTGAAAGACCGTGAAGTTACGTACCAGGTCAAGCAGGTGCGTCGGGCGCAGCATGCCAGCGACGAGAATCTGTTGGCTGCGCAGGGTAGCACCGTTATTGCGCATCGCTGCCGGTCGCTGCTCGGGCTTACGGAAAAAGATCGGCGTACCGGCCCGGTCGGATTGCTCAGGCCCCAAGACCGCCAGTTCTTGCTCGGCTTCGGGTTCGTCGGACGAAGTGGAAAGCACGCCCAATTCTTCCGCCACCGTACTCAGGGGCACCGGACTCGTGTCGGCCCATTCCAGATAAGCCTCCGGCGGAGCGCCGATGGTGGCCGCGCGCGCCTCGAAGAAGTCGCTCGCGATGAGAAGCTGGTTCGTGTGAAATAGGCGCTCCACGCCTTCGTTGTCTGTGTAGAGCGTGGGAGATAGCTCGCGTCGTTGGTTCGAGTAGCGCAAGAGCTGGTTGACGGCCTCGTGCAGTGGATTCTGGATGCCGGGACTCTTGAACTCGGCCACAACGACCGGGATACCGTTCACGAAAAGTACCGCATCCGGGATGACGTGCCCGCGTCCGCTGGTCAACTCGACCTTGAATTGATTGACGACGAGAAAGTCATTGTTCGCCCAGTTTTCAAAATCTATGTAGCGCACCGGCTGCGGACGACCCTGGTCCCAATCCGGCAGCCCATCAGCGACCGTACCTTTGAGCAATAGCTCCGTCGCCGACTGATTGATCTCCATCAGCTGATGGCCGGCAGCCTGTTCGAGATCTCGAATGGCGCGCGCAATGCGCGCATCGTCTAGCCATGGTTGGCCATCGCGCAAGTTGAGCTTTCGCAGCGCCGCTGCGAGTCGAGTCTTGAGTAGCACCTCGCGGAAGTTATCGCGCTCTGTCAGGTACGGGACGTCGGTATCGCCCTCCAGCCACTGCCAACCCATCAATTTGAGCTGCTCGCAGAAAGGCTTCTCGGCGAGATCGTATTCCCACTCAATCTTCATGTTCGTCAGTTGCCTTTGGCATCCAGCTTTCGACGACTGCCCGCTTTGAAGCGCTCCGGTGACCCTTTAACAAGCTCCAACGTATAGCGGCGTCTCGGGTTTTCCTCAATCCTTTGGCCGTCTGAATGCGCACCCATAAGAAAGCATTTGGTGCCAGCACCATGAGTGCACAGAAAGAGACAAAGTAACCGTCGGGAATCAAGCGATTCCCGCGTATAGCCCAAACGATGAAGAGCGGGGAAATGCTGCTCAAAACCATGAGCAGACGTGCGGTCTTCAAACCTTCTGTATTTAGACTGTTAGACACTTGTAAGCTTGACCGGCACGCGGACATTGCCAGAGAGCAGGTCAGACATTAGGCCAGCTTTAAGAGAAACTAACTTGCCGTGCTCCTGCATTAAAGCGTTGATTTCTTCGTCCGCTGGCACGACGGCGTCGAGGATGCGACGCTGTTCATCCACTCCGGGATAGGCCAACTCAAGCAAACGGATTATATCCTGGGAAATATTTTTCATGCTACCACTCGTACCTGTAGCATTGACTTCAATCTGAGTCCGAGCGGTGCGTGTTTGTAGCAGGAGCGCGAAAAAAGAATTGAGTCCGCGATTAGGCTTCAGCCTGAGTCTGAGAGTTTTGTCGCAGAGCATCAACCGGGGCGGTGCGTTGCTGACGATACACACAAGGCCAACCAGCTCATAGGTGTTCGAACGAGAGATCAGCAAATCACCGTCTCGAATTTGGAAGGCGGGAATCTGATGTATGGACTGAGTGACCCACTTGTTCTCGTGAGGGCGGAATCCTTCGGGCCAGATAGCGCTGACCTTCAGAACACCCCATTCACCAGGCGGAGCGGGCCGGTCTGAGTAATCTGGACTTTTCCCGGCGTCAATTCCCTCAAGCACCTCGTCGAATTTCGAGAAGTGCCACTCTCTCGGAATCCGCCCCGGCGGCGAATGCCAGAACTGCTCAGGCTGCGCGATCGGGTCGCGGAGTTGGCCATTCTCGTCGAGGCCGCAGGTGAGGAAGTCGTGCAGCAGACCAGCGCGCACCTGCTTAAGCTTCGCAATTACTGCCTCAGTCTTCGCAATCGCTTCGTCGACCGTATCCAGGATCGCCGCGATGCGGGATTGTTCATCCCGTCGTGGACGACCTGTCTTAATTCGCGAGAAATCGTTCTTCGAGATTTCGAGGAAAGTTGTGCCCGACGCCAAACGCGTCATTTCCTGCTTTAGCGATCCGACTCGGTAGTAAGCGAATACGGAATCTGTATTCTCGTTTAGGATGATGCTCTTGAAGCCTTGATTCGTTGCCACTGGAACAGCAGCGATCGCGACTTCGCCCAGCGTTGCACGAGTGGTGACTAACAGCGAGCCGACGGGTAGCAACTTCGCGGCGCTGGCGGCGAGGCCTTCACGAGTAATTTTCTCCCGTGTGTCGCGCAAATACTTGCTGTTAAGGCTCTTGATCTCTCCCGGAGTTACCCACGGAATCGACCCGCTCCAGTACGACGAATTGCCTCGACTCGGAGTCCCGCCTGCAACGATTTCACCAAAATCCTGAAGTGTGACTTCTTCCCACGGTGGTGCTTTGTCGTTCACGAGTAGCTCATCCCCTTGAGAACCGCATTGACGGTCTCTTCGAGTTTTCTACGATCGCGCCGCAATTGCCCCAGTGGCACGCGGTATTTATCCCACAATCCTTCGACAAACCGCACTAGAGTCTGACACTTCTCGCTTACGGCAGCGTTAAGGCCTGCCTCCACGTCCTGGGAGAAGAGTTCGAGCACTAGAAGACGCTTTCGGTCGGAGCCCATTGCGCCGCAGCGGTGTTTAAGTTCGTTCACAAAATCATTAGTAAGCTCGCGGTAGCGAGCACGAGCGCTCGAGAGGTCGCGCTTGATCTTCTCGTAGGGCTCAAGCGTAGCTTGAAGATCCGTAAGTTGGTCGAATACGGGCATCAGTGCGGCCTTGGCGCCGCAGAGGGCGCGACGGTCGTCGTCCGTTGTCTTGGGTTTAGCGGTAGCTTTCTCCAGCTTGATCAGTTCTTTCAGTTTTTCTTTGTTCTCCGCTTTCAGCTCACGCATCTGGCGTTCGACGTCTTTTGCGTAGTTCCAGTTTTCCAATTCCTCTTCATCGCCATCATCGGGGGCATTACTTTGCTCGAAAGCTTCCTTCTCACCCTTGAGGCGAGCGACATCGGCCTTGGCACTGGAAATTTGATCGAGATAGTCAGACATCGTATGGCGTACCAGCTTGTGGGAGAACGGATCGAAGATCGGTCCAGAAGCTTCGTCATCCTCCACCGCATCGGCGATGGCGTCCACCCATCCGTCGATGACTCCGGAGAATCCGTTTTCGAGCAACGTCTTGAAATCAGGCAATGTGTCGGTCCACCAGGTGGCGATGACGCCGGCGAGCTTGAAACGGTCCAGTACTACCAGTGGTAAGAGTGCACCGCCGAAGGAGTCGAGGAAGTCGGCGCGCACGCGGTTGAGTTCGCGGTGCTGCGGCAAGTCGGCAAGCCGCGCTGAGTGTCCAGCCCACCATGCACTGAGCGCATCGCGGAGTGACTGCACGCACGCCTGCACGCCAGGATCATTTTCAACAACAAGTGGCCTGATGGCGGCGCGCTCAGTGATCGCGGGACTAAAGTCGAAATAGCCGGAGCCGTTCTCGCGCGTGACAAACGCGTGCGCTGAATCAAACCCGAAGGCGTTAAAGAGCGATCGCTGTGCCTCCACCTCAGTCACCGGCACACCGCCCAGCAGGTGGCCGCGCACATCGTGCGGCTCGGGCGGCGGCGAGTTGTCCACGTAACGACGGATGTTGAGTTTCCAGTCGTTGATCGAACTGCTAATTTCCGCGAGGGGAACGCGCCGGGCGTAACCGGGGACATCCTCAAAGTGATCATAGGTGGAGACGATCTTTTCGACGTGCTCGGGGTGCAGGTAATTCTGCGCGCGCCCCGCGTAGAACTCGGCATCGGCATTGATGAAGAGAATCTGGCCGCGGCGGTTCTCGGGCTTATTCGGATTGGACGACTGGCCGGTCAGATTCGGTCGCATCACCAGAATACAAGCGGGAATGCCGGCACCGTAAAAAAGATTGGGCGGCAGTCCGATGATCGCCTCGATCAAATCCTGTTCGAGAAACTTTTTGCGGATCTCCTTCTCCGCGCCGCCGCGGAAGAGCACGCCGTGAGGCATGACGGTGGTTACCATCCCGCCCTGCTTACAGACAGCGAGCATATGCTGGGCGAACATCAGGTCGCCCTTCTTGCCAGTCGTCGGCGCCCAACCCCAGCGGAATCGCTCAGGATACTCCATATTATTAGTGCGCGAATAATTTTGGCTGAAGGGCGGATTGGCGATGACACGATCGAAGCGTACAAGCTCGCCCGCCTCGCGGTGCATCGGGTGAAGCAACGTGTCCTGGAGCTGTATGTCGGCGCCGGGCACGCCATGCAGCAGCATGTTCAGCTTGCAGATGGACCACGCCGAGGCGTCGTTCACTTGGCCACAAAGGCGGACATTGGTGGGATCGCCGCCGGATTGCTCAATAAACTCGCGGCTGATGATGAGCATGCCGCCGGAACCGCAGCACGGATCGTAAACGCTCAGGCCAGGCTTCGGCTTGAGAATGCGGACCATCAGCCTGATAACGTCGCGCGGGGTATAGAAGTCGCCGCCTTTTTTGCCTGCCGATTCGGCGAACATATTGATGAGAAATTCATAGGCGGAGCCAAGGAGGTCGGAAAATTGAAAGTCTTCGTTTCGCAGCCGATATTTGCTGAAAAGTCGAACGAGATCTTTGCAGGCGTCGTCCGAAACGATACGTTTATTGCTCTGCACACGCATGAAGCTGATGTGGTCGAGAACGTGTTCGAGCGAGTCGTTATGCTCGGCCAACGCGGCAAGAGCTTTGTCGAGCACGCTACCATAAGGTTCCTTCGCGTCACTCAACTTATCTTGGAGATAGTTCCAGCGGGCACGCTCGGGGACAAAAAACTCGTCATAGAAATCCGGGTTCTCGCCGTACTCGGTCTCGGCTTTTTCCTTAACCATTCCTTGTTCGACTTTGGCACCAACGATCTTCTCCCGCTCAGCATCGAAAACATCGGAGCTGCGTTTCAGGAAAAGCATCCCGAAAATGTAATCCTTGTACGTCGCAGCATCCAAGCCCTCCTGGCGGAGCCGGTCAGC
>WNGA01025430.1_pt1 | contig 10710 bp, 10 predicted proteins | sample 5400061 | NCBI WGS metagenome assembly WNGA01 (sample SAMN13153366, study PRJNA577476) | soil metagenome | isolation source: 100 cm soil or saprolite under grassland replicate 2 | place: USA:California | collected 2016-06-15
ATCCGTCGCCTGCCCGGCAAGCGGGTTGCCGATCACCGCACAGGCCGCAACGCGGGTGACCGGCTGGACTGCCGGCAACCCTCCCTCGGCATGAATGGTGTCCTTGACGAGCACCAAGCGCCGGATGTCCATCGTTTCACCTCCCGGTCAATCGGTCGAAGTTCCGGCTCAGCACCAGCTCCGCGGCGCGCGGCGGCAGCGCCTCGCGCACGAACGTCACCGGATTGGGGACGACCAGCGGAAACGGCGCATCGCTTCCCATCACGAAATGCTCCACCGGCACGACCGTCGTTGCGAAGCGCAGGATCGCCGGATCGAAACAGGCCGTATCGAAGTAGAGGCCGGCAAGATACTCGCCGATCGAGCGCTCAGGTGCCCATAGGGACGGCGCGGATTGGTGTCCACCTCGCATTGCATGCGCGCCCGAAGAACAAGGCTGAACGCGCCGGTATGGGCGAACACGAGCTTAAGGCGGGGCCAGCGGTCGAGGAACCCCGAGCACACGAGATTGAGGATGTTGATGGTGTTGTCGAACAGGTAGCCGGCGACGACCGTGAGCTCGTAATCGCGCGTGCGGTCCTTGCCGGCGGGATCGGCCGGATGCACGAACAGCGGCACGTCGAGGTCGGTCGCCGCTTCGTAGACCGGGCGGAACGTGTCGGCGTGAAGGTAGGTGCCCCGCACATTGGAGGCGACGTGCCCACCGACGAAGCCGAGGTCGCGCACGCAGCGGGTGAACTCGGCGGCGGCGGGGGGATCCTGCAGCGGCAGGAATGCCCAGGCGCCGAAGCGCGGATTGTTCCGGGCGACGGTCTCGGCCAGCGCATCGTTGAATACGCGGGCGGCCTCGATCGCGACCGAGGCGTCGAAGCGGCTGCGGCTGGCACAGCAGTACTTCTTCGTGTCCTGCTCACGCCAGGACATGATCTGTTTGCTCGGGAAGCGCACGTCCACGACGGGGCCGGCTGCTCTCAGCTTCGCGAGGCCTGCGGCGGGATCGCGCAGATAGTCCTGGCTCGTGAAATCCGTGCGCAGCATGCGTTTCCGCTCACTGGCAGCTCAAGAATGGGAATTGAGTGACGCGTGTTCAATGCCCGCTGCTCATTCCCTGTACCAATCGTTGGAATGGCCCGCCACCATTGACGCCGCGTGCAACGAAGCCTTCTACGTGGTCAATGGCGACGTTCCGCTGGAGCCGGATGTAGGAGTCGCCGGCCAAGGTGCACGGTCAACGCCGCGCGGGTTCAAGCATGTTGGCTGCCAGTTGCTCGAACCATTCTCTTACATTGGAGGGATGCGGGTTACGAGTCATAAGGGCCCTCGCAAACGCGCCTTCGGCAACGTGAACACCAAGCTGACGATACGCCTCGAACTGCTCTTCGTCATAGAATTGATCTATTGTCGATTGATGGGGGAAATCGGGGTTAAGGGCTCGGTATCTTTTCAAAAGTTCTGCCTCGTCGCCCGTTAGAGAAAGTTTGAGGTACAGCATCAGCCCAAGGCCGGCGGAACGGCCGTCCATCGTGATCGGGTATTTGATCCGGAAGAGTTGGGCGTGGGTCCTGCTAAACCGCGAATGGGGATCCGGACGCATCTCGTCCAGTCGCGGTTCAATTTGGATTCCGAAGTCAATCTGAGCATGCCTAACCAAGGTTAGCTGGCCGTGAAAAGTGCTCGCCGGATCAGCCTCTCCGTCAACGCAGATGATGAACTTGCAACGCCGACGCAACAGTTCATACAGGCCCATATTTTCAATGTGCCCGCCATCCGATATGTTCAACCACGTATTCCGCTCTGACATGAACGCACCTGCCATCTCGCGCACGATGCAGGAAAAGCCGGGTGGGCCCCAAGGCGCCGGACGTTTGGGGTTGGCGATCCAGAATCCGAGCCGTATGTTGAGGAGCGTCATCAGCGCCGAAAGGGTCGGAAATGAACCGAGCCCCATTTGTGGGGAAGCGGCCGCACCCGACACCGCCATGACGGTCGCTAAGTCTACGGGCCGCCCGTTCGCCTTCCAATCGTCGGTCGCGGAATAACTCACTGCCCTTGAACCGCTCCAGCATTTTGAGAACAGAAAGAAATCTCCTTTGCGGTCGCGCAGCACTGGACTCGTGCTGGACGGTAAGTTTACGGTGGCGTTGATCAGATGGTAGGGCGCGCGACATTCTGGATTCATTTGCTTCAACCAAATGTCCGATCCGTCAGAAGGCCAGATGAAAGTCTTGGCGAGCTGATCCCGATATAGCTTATGTGGGCCCGTTAGATTGACGTTTATCAGGAGGAACGACACGAGGGCGGATACCGCGAATACTAACACAAGGACGAATTGACCACCGGCGTAGCGCAACGGATTCAACCAGGAAGCGTCCGGAACAATCTTGCTGCTCCCAAGGTCGCGAAGCATATAGAAGGTGAGTACGGCGAGCAGCGGCACCACGAGGCCCGCCGTATAAAGCGTGATTTTGAACAAGGCCTTCCGATATCGCTCATTGCGGAAGACAGGTAAGAAGCGCGCAATGACCGGCGCGATAACCGCAACCATCGCGATCACTACAGAGAGCGTTGCCTCGTGGGGTGACCGAAGTTTTGTATATCCCCATTCTAGGATCATCATGGCAGAGCAGAAAATCGCCCCTGCCACGCAACTAGCGACGAGGGCCCTAGTCCACAGTCCCGCCGACCAGCGGATCGTAATGCCATGCAGAATGATTGCAAGCAACGTGAGCAGCATCAAGCCGCCGCTGGCCGCCGCCCAGCTGTCGGAGCCGAAACGAATGTTAGAGGCGCAAAGTGCCAATAGAGACAGGATCGCGAGCGGCGCCGACCAGTTGAGAACGAGACCGGCCACCGTCCCCGCGATCATCATCCAACGCTGCTTCAAGTCGACTGCACTGAGATATTTTGCGTTCTGTCTTATATGCCTCACGGCGGCCGTATCGGGTCCGGATGGGTGCGCCAACTGCTCGAAATCGGCTCCGCTCCCGATAAGCGAAGAGATGAAGCTTCCCGTGTAGCCTCCCCCAGATACAGTGGACAGATAGTCGATGTCTTTCCCTAGGCCACGCTCGGACAGTACCTGCACCACTCCGAGGCAGAACGTCGCAGATCGTATTCCGCCTCCAGAAAGTGCTAGTCCGACGGCATCGAAGCCAGCCCTCGCCTGCGTGCCCCACACCACTCGTCGCTTTTCGATCTCTTGTATCTCGCTGGCCGCGATCGCGGTCCAGCAATTCTCCGCGCAGTCGATCCCAAACTGCAGCGGCAATAGGCACTCTGCGATTTCAGCTGGCTCAAGAACGTCCGGTGTTACTTCGTCCTGCACAACCTGGCCATAGGCCATCTTCTGGAGTGCCTCGGCAAACTCCACCAGACGGCGTCGCACTACGGCAAGATCGGCACGGAAGTCGTTTGCTCCGTCCCGTGAGTTTAGGATACCGGCCTCGTGGGCTCGGTGCCACTTGGCTGTGACCGGCCGCAGGTCGACGTTGAGCATGTTGGTCGTAATTCTAGCGAACTCTGAGCAGCCCGGATGATCCTTTATGGCTTTGCGGGCCAGTCCGAAAATCTCCCACAGGCTCTGCAGGGCCCTAGACTCAACGCCGTACTGGTATGGAAGGGGTTGGATGGAAATTCGGGTTCGCAGCTCGGACAGGAGGTCGTGAGCTGCGAGCTGGTCGGGGGAAAGTGTGGGCGAGTTCGGCACTGCGAATTCCTCGGAAACCCGGAAGATGGCGCCCGACCCAGCTAAGGGCTTCGTACGATCACAGAGCGGAATCTCTAGCTGCCGTGAGCCAATCTCCACTTGCATGCCATAGAAGGTCTCTCGATGGGGCCGAGACAACCTTCGTTCTGATGCTTAGGTACTATCGCGGGGTTGGTAGGAATTGAGGGTGGCGTAGTCTCCGGGGTGATTAACCTCGAATCATCCGGCGTTGAAGCGTCGGACTGGAGACTACGCCATGACGAACGTTACCACGAAGCCCGAGTCGTCGCAGCCCCAGAATGAGACGGCTGTACACCTTTTCGACAACTGGTTTGATCCGATCGAAGCTGGCCTGCGCGATCGGGTTCGCGAATTCATCCATGCGATGATCGAGGGCGAGCTCGACATTGCGCTGTCGCGGCCGCGCTACGCTCGCCATGCGAAGCCGTCGAGCGACGAAGCAGAGGTTGCGGTCGGTGCCACCGGTCACCGCCACGGCCATCGGTCTCGGTCACTGCTGGGAAGCTTCGGCCGGGTGGAGATTGAGGTGCCGCGCGCCAGGCTGAACACTCCCGATGGCAAGACGACGGAATGGAAGAGCAAGGCGCTGCGGGCCTATCAGCGGCGAACGCTTGTTGCCGACGCGCTGATCGCGGGCGCCTACCTTGCCGGCACCAACACACGCCGGGTACGCCGGGCGCTCGCCCCCCTGTTTGGCGGCGCGGTCGGCAAGGACACGGTGAGCCGGGTCTGGCGCAAGGTGAGGAGCGACTGGGACGCGTGGAACGCCCGCTCGCTTGCCGAAGAACCGATCGTGCGGCTCATTCTCGACGGCACCGTGGTGCGCGTGCGGCTCGACCGCAAAGCGACTTCCATCTCGCTCCTTGTCGTCCTCGGCGTGCGCGAGGACGGCCAGAAGGTACTGCTCGCGATCAAGAGCATGGGCGGCGAAAGCACCGAGGCCTGGCGCACCGTCCTCGACGATCTCATCAAGCGCGGCCTGCGACGACCCGAGTTCCTCATCGTCGACGGCGCGCCGGGGCTCGACAAGGCGATTGCCGCCGTCTGGGACGGCGTGCCGGTCCAACGCTGCACGGTCCACAAGCACAGGAACCTTCTCGCGCATGCGCCCGAGCGCTTGCATGACGAGATCACCGCCGACTACACCGACATGATCTACGCAGCCACGCGTGAAGAAATTGAAGCCCGCCGCAAGGCCTTCATCCGCAAGTGGCGGCTCAAGCACCGCGCTGTCGCCGATAGCCTGGAGGAAGCCGGCGACCGCCTGTTCACCTTCGCCCGACTGCCGCCGAGCCAATGGCGCAGCGCGCGCACGACCAATGCGATCGAGCGGCTGCACGAGGAGTTCAAACGAAGGATCAAGACGCAGACCGTCCTGCCGTCGGCAGACACCGCCGCCATGTTGTTCTGGGCGCTGCTTGCCTCCGGCCAGATCAACATGCGCAAGATCGACGGCTGGCAGACGCTCGCCACAAAGCCCATCGATCAGCCGATTGACCTCGCAGCCTGAAACGATACCTTCATGCTACCGGAGATCACGCCACGCCGAATTCCAACCACATTCCGGGCGGCACCGATGCTTACTGAAGCTCCGGTCTGTCGCCCGGACGAAGGCGGCGCGCGTGAGAGAGTAAAACGCAGAACAAGTTGTATCCCCGCGTAAGAGGACATCCCTTGTCGCGGTGAGATCAATCTGTTTTGGGAAGTCTTTTGGCGTTCGTGCATAAGCCCTAGCTAACCAAACAAATCGCCTACAGCCAACTGCTCGCGATCCGACCTGCGACCACTTCCCCGCTTGGGAGCAGTAGCTGGCGGCTTAGGCTGCATGCCTGTTGTCCTTACTACGCAGCCGCTCGGCAAATCCCATTTAGGGGGAAAGAAAAGATGTATATCGTCCTGAGCCCCGATATATTTCGCCTTGATCCTGCTGCGAGCGCTGGTGAGTTCCGGAGCCGCCTCGCGGCAATACTTGTCGAGTTCGCAGAAAAGTCCTTGACAGTCGATGGCGTGCAGCTTCCGGCCGAACAGCCCGTTGAAGGGCAAATTGAGTCGGGCAAACTCCCCTTCTTGTCGTTCTACCATCCACAGAATAGTTTCTGCAGGAGTAAAATCCCCCAGGTCGGTGAATGCCTTCTGCAATCCCCTCAGAGCGCCGGGACCTGCCTGAGTATAATCGTTCTCGCTGAAGTCGATGAGTTCTGAATAGTTGAGATCGATGGCCGTCTGATAGGCCATAAACGGGCCCATGAGCGGAAAGCTCTCGAGCAATTCGACGACCGCCTCAAAGGAGGGCGCTTGGAGAGCCCGCTCAGCGCAAGCGTTATCCAAGAACATATACTTGAACAGACCGACATGGTTCCGATGCTTCTCATCAAAGCCAAATGCCTTGTTGGCGCAAAGGATGAAGGCTCCCGTATAGAGTCCCCCGTTTGCAGCTTTGATTTGGTCGAGGGCCCTTTCGAACGCTCCGTTACGAAGATGTTCAAGCCGTGGGGTGCCGCCTAATTCATCCTTCACGCCACGCCAAGTCTGGATGTTGCTGAAGGTGCGGAAAGCCACAATCTGGAAAATGCGGTCCCTTGCTGTGCTTCCCGGATCATATTCGTACGCCACGTCCCGAATCATGAATTGCGAGACGCGATCCGCCGCCCGGAACACGTTGCAGAATTTGTAAGTCCGAAGGATTTGATCGTCAGTCCAGGGCCACGGTTTTCCGGTCAACCGGGCCTCGAATGCCGCTTGACGGCGCGAGGCAAACGTCCAGTAGAGCTCATATACACCCAGTCGAGGTTGGGGGGGCGAGCGGCGGATATGGAGGGTTAGGGCCTTAGTCATCGTTGCCTCAAAAACACTCCGGTGCCATGCAGGTTGAAGTAACGCTCGTCAGCGGCAAGCGCTTTTGCGGCTATTCTTTCACCAATCGTATCGAGGTGCCGATCGTGGCCAGTCCAGTGGTCGAAGACGATTGCACCACCTACAACGGTACGGTCTGCTATGACACGAACGCTCCGTCTTGGCGGAAAGCCACTAAAGGTGTCAAACCCAAAGACTTTCCAGTCTGCGCCCATCTCCTCGATAAACTTGGAAACAAGCATGGTCGTTCCGCCCTTAAACATCCCGAATTCGGCTACCACTCCCTTGAGCCCTTGCCGGTGTGCATTTTGCAGACACTGGTAGATGTGCACGAGGGAATACTGGTAGCCATTGGCGAATGATGGGATGAATAGTTCCCGTAAGACGCGGTCAAAAATCTCATCTCGAAAGCTGAAATGCGCACCCCCCCCCGATCAGGAGCTTGGTCTCGGCAGGAAGTATTGCCGCCGCAGCCTCCAGCAGCGACTCCTTCCCCCCATCATCGGCGATGACCACGATGTCGGGCTGGTCCGCCGCCAGCGCTTCCAGGGGTTTGACGGACGCCTGCACCATGGGTTTTCCGGGCAGGAATATACCTAAGAGCAAGGCGGCACCGATCGAGAAAACGGGATCGGCAGCAAGCTCGATGGCTGCCGGGGTCCACCCGATGATCGCGACCTTGGCCCCAGGGGGGCGGGCCACGACCTCATCACGCAATTTCATCTTCAGCTTGGTCACATCATCGGGATTCATGAGGAACGCTCCAACTGAACAAATCGCACCACGGTAGCCTTGTCGTCCGCCACGAGTCTTGCAACGAGCCTTCCAGCCGACTCAGCCAGCATGCCAGCAACGCTCAGACGTTCGGTCCTAGAAACCTCCACCTCCGCCTGGCGCCAACACATATCGAAGCGGCCAACGATCTGGTGGACCAATTCCTCCACGCTTTGATCGTCAACGGCCAGATCAAGGCGGTCGACCAGGACGTCGAAATTTTCATCGTAATCGCTGAGTGGTTGTGGGGCCCCGGGTGGAAGCAAAGCTCCCTCATCTAGTTCTTCCGCCAAGAACAACCGATACTTTTCAACGTAAACAAGCAGGTCGATTGCAGTGTCCAGCATTGTTTCACCGATCACCTTCCCGCCCGCCGTTGTGACGATCGCCTCAAGTCGGTCAGACTTTCGGGCAATATTGGGAAGGATACTGACCAGCTCGCCGCGGCGCTTCCAGGCGCTGCCGTAAGCGCGGTCCTTCACGGCATGGAGGCGCTTGATGGCGGACTTGAACGCATTTGGAAGGTTCGAGGTGCGGTTGCGGCAGGCCTCAAGAAAGCGGGCAATAGACGGCTGCGCCAGATCCAGTAATAAGGCGGGATATGTCCGACCAAGCTGCTCATACATCGCGGCAACGTAATCTTCTGAGGGAAGGGCAGCGAGCTCCTTTGCCAGACGGTCAAAACCCCACTGCTTGTGTGCCCAAAACACCTGAACAAGCGCCAGCCCGCTGTCAAGCAATGGGTCTTCTGTTCGCCCGTGAACGAAGAGTGGACCATCAGGTTTCGAGCGGATTTGCTCTTCCAGCGCGAACCATTGATCAAGCTTCGCTGAAAAATCATCCCAACGGGTCTGAAAGGTAGCCCGGCTGATTCCAAAATCGTAAGGCGTCAGGCCGTGAAATCCTTCGCCTATCTGCTTGGCCCTGTTGAAATGGTGGTCATACAGATGGAACGAAGTGGCAAAGTATGTTGCGCTGCCAATCTCGAGTCCTAGCCAATAAGCCATGACCTCTTGCAGGATGCTCCATTCGAACGCGTTGACGCCCGAAAATCCCCACATGGCATCGTTGCTGCGGATGGCCACGCTGAGGTGGAGCCTGCCGTCTCGTGCAATCCAACTGAGCCAATTGTTGCAGGGGATATCCTTGGAATCCTCGAAGTCCCGTACCGGATCAAACAGCACCATGACGGCTCGCCGACTTGCTCGATCCTCGCTCAGCAGCCGTCGCACTTTATCGATTTGATCGACATCACCTGCCCAGCGTCGTAGGCGCGGCCCGTAAGCGCCATGCCATGTCTGACCGTCATCGGAATAATCTGAAGCCCTTGGCAGGTATCTTGACAACCAGGCGATATCATTACGCCCGGCCAGCATCCACATGGTCTCCGCGAATTGAGCAAAGACGTTGTTGCGGCGCTTGGGCAGAAACAGGTACCGCTCTAGCGGTTGTTCAAGCGTGGTGAGCCTGCCAATCAGCTCACGTGTGGCTTTGTCCCGAACGACAACATCCGAACCCTGGTCATATACTTCGACCACGCTATCAGCGGTGGCAAAGCTTATATTCCGATAACTCGGCATGGCCCAAAACAACCTTGCGCTGCTTGCTCGAACTCGACGCGTGAGGCAAGTCTTGTCAACAATGTGCAGCACTAAGACTCGGTGGTTGCATTCGGCTTCTTAAACCATAAAGAGATATGTGTGTCACGTGCCTTGATTGGCCTACACGAACTCTTATGCCTCGCATCCGGCATCACGTGACGCGAACATTGATACCTTTTGCAGTGTAGCTCTATATCAATCTGTTGAGAGTCCTAGAATATCGCTTTTCGCTCATTCGGAATTGGAAGGGATCGCCTAGAATTCGATTGATCTGCTCCCCAGCCGTGGCCTTTATCCAATCTAACAACCCTTGACAGCCCTCCTTCTCATACACGCGATGTCCTCGGCCGTTTCTATAACCGATTTTCTCAAGCAACTTCGACGGTACAACGGGCGCATTCTCGCCAAAATAGAAGAACTCTTCTGAGATTAAAACGCGGTCGGTCTGGGTGTCGTGCTCCGTATTTGCCAGGTCTTGTTCGCCATTTGGTTTACTGTGAACGGAATTTTCCTGCAGCCATCTCCCACTCTGGGGGTCGGTCCGATAGATGTTATCGCCCACCATAGCTCTTCGACTACCATGACGGACGGGACGCTTTGATCTAAACTGTTCTGAATTCCAGTACTCATTAAAGGTCAAATTGTCTGTCACACGCATCGCGTAAATACACCGGCCTGTAGCCTTCAAATCTCTTCCGCCCATCCCAATTATCCAGTCCCCGACGCCGGCAGTCCTGCGTACAACGGGCATACAGCAAGCGAATGTACACACTCCGTCAAATGGGTTGGGGGCGAAGCCGAAGTCATACCTCACGACATAGATATATACCCTGGGCACAGCGCACTAGCAGCTTGAAGTGGAAAGCACGTGGATAGGTGCCCGCTCTCCACCGCCAGGCTTCTCAAAGGGGCTATCCTTCCCTTCGATCGCATCGATGATGTTATCTGAATTCCAGTTTACTCGTGCACTCTCATAATCATTCAGAGCCGGCGGCACGTCAGCCTCTGTTCCGCCCCGCGTGTAAACGCCGACAATGCGCTTTCCTAGCTCGTTGGCCTTTCTTATTTCCCAATCAACCCAAGGACGCTTATGCGTCTCCTTGCCAATTAGAACAACAACTGTAGACGCCCACGACATCTTCATCCGCAGTAGACGCTTGATCGTTTCGTCCTTGACCTGACCTCTGTCCAAACGTGCTTGGTTTGCCGGCTTAGCGCGGATCGAACTGTTACGAAGCTCAAATCCGTTCCTTTTGAGCATGTCCGTTAGCCTCGTGACGTGATCGTCGTCAGCGTGGTGATGGCTGATGAAAACATGCTTGCGTTTAGACATGGGACCTGCAGCGGAGTTTCAGTTGGTCGGCATTACGCCGAATCCTATACATAATAATAGCATGGGTACTCCAATAAAATCCCGAGTCTGCCCCTCGGCTAGCCCTTCGCCTTTACGTTGCTGGCCCATTTGCGGAAAGGCGTCGAGGGGCAGCACTCTCGCGGTGAGCCATCGCGACGTCTTTGTTGACGCCGCCCCCAACGTTCGTCAGCGCCGACATCATCCAGGACGGCCTCCCCTCTGACACGCAGCCGATCGCTCAGAATTTTAGTGCAATTCCAATAGCATAGGTCTCCGCAATTAGTTCGGACTGGCGCACCCCAAGAGATTCGAAGCCTGACCCCAGACTCGTAATCTGGAGGCCTACATAGCTGGATTTGTTCTTTTCAGGCTCTGGATTTTGGATGATGCCGGCCGGCTGG
>WNGA01029544.1_pt1 | contig 10710 bp, 11 predicted proteins | sample 5400061 | NCBI WGS metagenome assembly WNGA01 (sample SAMN13153366, study PRJNA577476) | soil metagenome | isolation source: 100 cm soil or saprolite under grassland replicate 2 | place: USA:California | collected 2016-06-15
AGCGAGGTCGGGATGCCCCTGCTGGAGTCCGGTATGACGGAGAGGGAGATGCTGGAGGCCCAAGCCGACCTGGGGTCAAGGATGGCTCCCCTCACCGAGCAGGCCCTCCTCGCCATCTACCACGGGCAGCAGGAACACATCTGGAGCAAGAGCGCCGTCGAGGTCGTGGAGGACGCGCTGGAGAGCGCGGGCCTGTTCAGTCGGTTGCGCCGGCCGCCGGCGGTGTGCTTCCTCGACATCACCGGGTACACCCGGCTGACCGAGGAGCGGGGGGACGAGGCTGCGGCGGAACTGGCGGCGAGGATGGCCACCCTGGTGCGGCGCTCCTCCCAGGAGCACGGGGGACAGCCGGTGAAATGGCTCGGCGACGGCGTGATGTTCCTCTTCCCGGACCCGGGCCCCGGCGTGCTGGCCGCTCTCGACATGGTGGAGGGCGTCGCGACCCACGCCCTTCCGCCCGCCCACGTCGGGATCCACTCCGGACCGGTGGTATTCCAGGAGGGTGACTATTTCGGCCGGACCGTGAACATCGCGGCGAGGATCGCCGAGTACGCCAGACCCGGCGAGGTGCTGGTGAGCCAGACGGTGGTGGACGCGGCCGACGGAATTCCGGTCTCGTTCACGGAGATCGGGCCCGTCGAATTGAAGGGCGTATCGGGCACCCTCCCCCTCCACACGGCCCGTCGGGGCGGTTGAGCCTCGGGGGCGCGCTCCGGACGCGAGTCCTGCGTGCTGTCCTGCTCGCCGTGGCTCGTTCGGACTGGGATTCCCGTGCACGCGGTCCGGTGCACGGCGGCTCACAGCCAGTCCGAAAGCTCCCGGCCCGTGGCCGCATAGAACTCGGCGATCACTCGCCGGGCCGTCTCCACTGCCCACCGCGCTTCCTCGACCCCGATTTCGGCCGGGATCTCCGGAGGCGGCGTCAGGGACCGGCGGTCTAGCCTCTCGGGCTCGCCCCGGAACCCGAGCGCCGCGTCGCGAAGGGCCTGCAGGCGCTCCAGGTCGGGCGCCGCCTCGAGCTGCCGTCCGAGCGTTCGCTCGCAGAGGTCGTGCCACTTCGGCAGGAACCGAGCCCGATAGTTGAAGCTCGCGATCTCTTCTCCCCCTACCCGGTTTACCAGGGCCTCCAGGGCGCCGTGCGCTGCCAACACTGCGGCCACCGCCCGGACCCGACTATCACTCGCACCGGCGGCCAGCTCGTTGGCGACCGAAAGGAGCGTGCCCGGCTCGACCATAGGAGTCAGGCTAACGCCCCGCTGTACCGACGGTGCGTCAATTGCGATCAGCCGCCAGCGGAAGAAGCCCAGCGCCATCTTCTGTGCAAGCGTCCCCTCGAACACGGGCACGGCCTGCCCTGGCACGCCTTGTTCGGAACGGGCGGCGCTCGCGCAGACCCTCGGCGGGCCGTACCCTCTCCGGCGGACCCATGAGCATGGAAGAGCGCTTCCCGACGATCCTGGCGGCGGCCCGGGCGGGGGAGGAGTGGGCCCTCGCGGAGCTGTACCGCGACCTCCACCCGCGCATCCTCCGCTACCTTCGAGCCCTCGAGCCGGCTGAAGCCGAGGACCTCGCCTCGGAGGTCTGGCTGGACGTCGCGCGGGGCTTGGCGCGGTTCGAAGGTGACGACCGGGCCTTTCCGGCCTGGGCGTTCACCATCGCCCGGCGGCGGCTCGTCGACATGCGCCGGCAGCGGGCTCGACGACCCGCGGTCCCAACCCCCGTTGAGCACCTCGTCGAGCGGGGCGGCATCGGGGACGTCGAAGAGGAAGCCATGGCCGGCCTGACCACGGAGGCGGCGATCGCCCGCATCGCGACCCTCCCGCCGGATCAGGCCGAGGTGGTCCTCCTCCGGATCCTCGGCGGGCTCAGCGTGCGGGAGGTGGCGGCGATCACGGGGAAGCGCCCCGGGACCGTGCGCGTGCTCCAGCACCGAGCCCTGAGGCGCCTGGCCCGAGAGGTTCGGCGGGAGGCTGTAACGAAATGACCCCCTGGGACGATTCCGAGGACGAGATGCGTGGGCTGTTCCTCGATCGAGACACCGCTGACCGGCTCCTGGCCGGCGCCGTCGAGTCGGACGACGCCCCGCCCGGCTACGCCGAGGTGGCCCGTCTGCTCCGGGCGGCCGGTGCGCCGCCGACCGCCATCGAGCTCATGGCAGAGCAGCAGGCGGTGACGGCGGCCGCTCGAGTGGTGAGCCGCACAACCCCGCACTCGCCCGTTCCCGCGACCAGGAGGTCGAGCGTGAGATCGAGATTCTTCCGCGTCAAGGTTGCCGGCCTGGTCGTGGCCGGCACCGTTCTCGGCACCACAGGCCTCGCCGCCGCCGGCGTCCTGCCGGACGCAGCCCAGAACGCGGCGTCGAGCGTGCTGTCCTCGGTCGGGATCTCGGTCCCGGCGGCCGATGAGCATCCCGCCAGCACCGGCACCGACATCTCCGGGATCGCCACCACGACCGACGCCACGGGCGTGGACAAGGGCGCGGAGATCTCGTCCATTGCTAGCGGCGGCATGAGCCAGGCGGGAGTCAACGGTTCATCGCCGGTGACGACCCCCAACACCGGTGGAACCGGCACCGCCGACACGGCGAGCGGTGGCGCGGCCGACACGGGCACCGCAACCGCGGACGACGCGAGCCAAGGACACAGCGCGGCCGGGTCGGGGAACGCCGAGGGCCACACCCCGTAGCGCCGCACCGGACCCCCTCGGCGACCCGGATCGGGGTGGAGCTGCGGGTCCGCTTGCAGGCTCTCAGATATGGAGTGCGGGGGCGACCCGCTTTGCGAAGAGCTCCATCGTGAGCTCGTCGACGGGTGGCCGGGCAAGCATCAAGAAGTCTCCGACGCCCATCCCCCGGAACGGCCGCAGCACGTCCGCGAATCGCTCCGGCGTCGTCGCCATGAACCGTCCCCTGAGCAGGTCCGCGTCGATCCCGGTGGTCGCCGCGCGCTCCTTCACCCGATCCTCCGCCTCCGCCTCGGTCTCGCCCAGGATCACCGAGATGCTGAGCTGCTTTCTGATGTCCCCTGGATCCCGCCTGAAGTCCTCGCAGTGTCCGGCCAGCACGTCGAGCTTGTGCCGATACTCCTCCTCGGGCATCAGGAACGTGTTCCACCCATCGGCCACCTCGGCCACCACTCGGAGCGTCCGGCGCTCTCCCATCCCGCCCACCCACAGCGGGATCGACGGTGACTGCACCGGCTTCGGCTCACACAGCGCGTCCTTCAGCTGGTAGTGCTTGCCCTCGAACGTCGTCCGCTTGTTCGTCCACATCGACTTCAGGATCAGGCACGCCTCGCGCAACATCTCAGCCCGGGTCCGAAACGGCGGGAACGGGATGCCGTACTGCTCGTGCTCGAGTTCGAACCAGGCGGCGCCCATCCCGAGCTCGAGCCGGCCGCCCGAGATGTGGTCGATGGTGACAGCCATGTTCGCCAGCACGGCCGGATGGCGATAGGTCACCCCGGTCACGATCACCCCGCACCGCAAGCGCGAGGTGTGCGCGGCTGTCGCGGCGAGCAAGGTCTGGGCCTCGAAGCAGGGCCCCTCGGGGTCAGAGAAGATCGGCAGGAAATGGTCGAAGCACGAGGCCCAATCCAGGCCGAGGTCCTCGGCCTTCCTCCAGGTGGCGAGATAGTTCGGGAAGTCCGTGTTCTGCTGGCCGGCCTGGATCCCGAATCGCAGCCGTCCCTCGAAGATCTGCACGAGCCATGCTATCCCGCTCGAAGCGGGTGGAGGCCCAGAGCATGCTCGGTAACGGATCCCGAGCGGGGTCAGTCCAGCGCGAACGATCCTGTGACGATCTCGCCTGCCGGCTCGTATGTACCGATCACGACGCCGGTGGTGGAGACCTTGCTGTCCACGAGCTTCAGCCCCGAGGGGATGGTGCCGTCGGAGAACAGGCGTTTTCCCGACCCGATCACGAGGGGAAAGACCCACAGGCGGTACTGGTCCACAAGGCTGTGGCGCATCAGCGTCTGGATTAGGTTACCGCTGCCATGTACCTGAAGCTCCGGCCCATCTTCCTTCTTGAGCCCCGCGACGCCTTCGGCCGCGTCTCCGTCGATCAGGACCGACCTCTCCCACTCCAGCGTGGGGCGACTCCGCGACGCGACGTACTTGGTGGCATCGTTCAGTGGTTTTGCGCCGGCTTCCTCCGGGGTGTGTGGCCAGTACGCGGCGAAGATGTCGTAGGTCCTGCGTCCGAGAACGAGGTCGAACGGCGTGCTCATCGCCTCGGTCATGACCTGACGCATCTGGTCGTCCCAATAGTGCACCGACCAGCCACCGTACGCGAAGCCGCCGCTGTCGTCCTCTTCAGGTCCGCCCGGCGCCTGCATGACCCCGTCGAGAGTCAAGAAGGTGCTCACGATCAGCTTTCTCATCTCTCGTCTCCTGTCCCCGCCTTGAGTCAATCTCACCGCAGCATACGACCGCCCGGCGGAGCAAAACTCATCGCGAGTGCAGAGGCGACTACCGGAGGGGCTATGGCTGCGGGCGGCGGATCCGGACCCTCAGGATGTCCCGGAGGCTCACGATGCCCAGCAGCGTCGTTCCCTCGATGACCGGCAGGTGCCGGAAGCCCTGGCCCATCATGATCTCGGCGGCATCATCAGCGTCCACGTCAGGGCCGGCGGTCACGGGGTCGCGGGTCATCCACTCAGAGACTGGCGATGTAGTCAGGTCGGCCCCCGAAGCGGCAGCGCGAAGCACATCACGTTCCGTGAAGATGCCGACGAGCCAGGAGCCCTCCATGACGACGGCCGATCCGAACCGGCCCTTCACCATGCTGTTGGCCACTGGCCACGTCGGCGACCGACACGTCCCCCGTGGTCGTGAAGACGTCGCCCGTCATGATCTCGCTCAGCGTGGCCATACCCGCTCCTCGGTGGGCGGTTTCAGCCGCCTTCCCCCCCGACCTCGTGAAACTCGGAGTCCTCGAGCGGCTTCGCGGGGTCGGCGAGGTCCTCGTTGAGCCGGCGCCAGAGCGCGCCTGCCCATGAGCTGACGTTGGGCCAGCGTTGCCAGAAGACCTGCAGCGACGCCTCGTCGAACGTGCGGGCGGCCTCATCGGGAGTCGCGGCCTCGGCTACACGCTCGCACTCGTCGAGGGCCTTCAACAGACGCTCTGAGACTTCGTCCACGCGTCTCCTCTCTTCGAGCGAAGTCTAGCCCGGACGCGGCGGGGGTTGCGCGTTTCGGGACTGGCTGAGAGACTTCCCCCCGCAGCGTTCACAAGCGCCCACGGGAGGCAGCGTGGGAACTTCTCCAGCTTGTTCGCCCGCAACCGCGAGGCTGGGTCCCTACACCGAACGCGCCCCGCCCACCCGTCCGCAGTGAGGACCCCCGCCGCCCCCGGCGAGGGACGCGCTTCATCTGCATGAAGGAGCAGCCGAATGAAGGCCGCTGTGAAACGACCGCTCTTGGTATTGACCACCGCGGGCAGTCTGATCGCGAGCCTGTCCCTGGCGGGCCTGCCCCAAGCTCATGGGTCGGCGGTGAGCGCCCTGGTCACCGTGGCGAGCCCCACTAACCTGCATCCCCGGAACGCCCAGAACGAGCCGGCGCTCGCCGTGGATCCGATGCACGCGGACACGTTGGTTGCAGGAGCGAACGAGCTCATCGACATGCAGCCGTGCTCGAAGCAGGCCGCGACGACCGCCGGGGCCTGCTCCTTTCCCCTCGGCACCTTCAACCTCGGCGTGGGGCTGACCGGCGTCTACTTCTCCTTCGACCGGGGCCACGCGTGGACCCAGCCCACCTATCACGGGCTCACCGCGGCCGGCTGCAGCCCGACCGTCGAGCCCTGCACGCCCGTGGAGGGGGACATCCATACGGTCCCCAACTTCTTCGAGAACGGGCTCCGTTCCCGGAGCGATCCGGCTGTGGCCTTCGGTCCGACTCCCGATGCGAACGGCAACTTCTCCTGGGCCAACGGCTCCCGCCTGTACTTCGGCACCATCGCCACTAACCTCACAGATACATTGATCCAGCAGGGCAGCCAGAACAGCACGTTCGCCCTCACGGTCTCGCACTTCGACAACCCGACGCCGTCCAGGATCCAGGTTCAGTCGAACTGGTCCGCGCCGTCCTTCGTCCCCTCCCACGTAGCGGCGTCCGAGGGGCTCGACAAGGAGCAGGTCTGGGCGGACAACGCTGCCACGAGCGACTTCTTCGGCAACGTCTACACCTGCTTCACGGACTTCCATAGCTTCAGCCGGGGCAACAACTTTGCCCTCTTCCCGATGGTGGCGGTCTCCACCGACGGAGGCGTCAGCTGGACCGCGCGTCATGTCGCGCCCCCGACGACGGCAACTCCGCAAGGCTTCCATCAGGGATGCACCGTCCGGACCGACAGCCACGGGGTGGCCTACGCGTTCTTCACGCACTTCTCGGAGACTTCGAACACGGGCGCCCACACCATGATCAAGTCCTTCAACGGCGGCGCCACGTGGGGCCGGCCGCAGGACGTCGTGACGATGAACGACGCGTGCTTCAAGGTGGACCCGATCTCGCGTCGGTGCATCCAGGACGGGATCGCGGGCGCGCGCACCGACCTCGCAGCCATGCCGAGCGTGGACATCGCGAACGGTGCTCCGACGGGAGCGGGCGCCACGAACGAGATCGTTGACGCGTGGGCGGACGGGCGTGCCGGGCTGAACCACGAGCAGGCGATGCTGTCCCACTCCACGGATGGCGGTGACACGTGGTCGTCCCCCTCGGCCGTGTCGCTTGCAGGAGACCGAGGCTTCTACGCCGCGCCGGCCATCGCTCCCGACGGCTCGAAGGTCTATGTCGAGTACATGGCGTTCACGCAGGCATTCGACACGACGACGGCGAACCCCCGGCCCGAGCACGGTGTACTGCTGTCGGCGCCGATCGGCGCTGGCGGCACACCGGGAACCTGGACCACCGAATTCGTTGAGCCCACGACGGGGACCGATGCCCGAGGAACGTCCCAGGGACGCATCCTGTACAACGAGTTCCTGGGCGACTACGTCTATGCCATCGCCACGCGTACCTATGGGGCGGGGGTGTGGACGAGCGTGCAGCGAACCTCGGACTGCCCGGCCATGGACGCTTGGCGGCAAGCCTCCTTCACGGCCGGACACCGGGTGTTCCCCGCGCCATGGCCGCTGGACTGCACCGGCAACTTCGGTAACAACGACATCTTCAGCGCCACCACGGGCTAGGGATCGGATCTCGGCAGGGGAGGGCGGCGAGGGCCGCCCTCCCCCGGCGCGCCGCGCCCACCGGGCCATCCGGCTTACAGCGCGAGGTCACATGGTGACGGCCGTGCGGCCGATTCCCGACAGGAAAACACCTGTCAGAGTCGTCTCGACGTCGAGTGACGGGTGAGCGAGGGGAGGATCAGTCGCCCCGCGCTAAGGAGGCCCGCCGGTGACTGCTGGCGCTTCGTCTGACGGCAGCGCCACGACGGCCGCCGCCAGATTCTCTCTCAGGCGATGCGATGCGTTCTCCTGCTCGAGCAGCAACACGCTGAGGGCCCCGCCTCGTCGCGCCTGCTCAGGCGGGCAGAGGATGCTTCCCGACCCCCCGATGGACGGTCTAAGGTGACGAGTGTCAAGGATGGAAGTGGGCAGCGATGCCACGTCTGAACCGGCGATTGCGACAGGGGACGACCGCTCGGCCCCTCAGGATCCTGGTCGCCGCTCCTCAACCACTTCACCGAGAGCTGGTCCGCTTCTTCCTCGAGGAGGCGGGGTGCAACGTTGTGGCGTTGGTTGCGTCGGGCGAGGATGCCGTCAGCCTGGTTACCTCGAAGCGGCCCGATGCCGTGATCCTCCACGAGAGCCTCACGGCCAAGGCGGGCACGAGCCTCATCCAGCGGATTCGTCAGGGTTCGACGTCCACGAAGATCCTGGTCGTCACGCCCCAGCCCGAACAGGCATGGAGCGGCCCGTCCCGAGGGGCCGATGCGTTCGTTGAAGAGTGGGTCGGGATCCAGGAGCTGGGGATCCTCCTGCACCGGCTGTGCCGGGGCGCGCCCCTCCCGGCGCGATCGGCTCGGGTGCAACCGGAGTCGGGGGGGGTGGGCTCGTCTCCAGCCGCCGGACAGGGCGAAGGGCTGCCCCTACCTCCTCGAGCCGTCGACCCGTCGATGGGGTGGCAGGCCCGTTGGTACGAGCGCTTGCGGGGCGCGGCGGTCGCCTCCGTGGTCCTCATCTTGCTGCTGCTCGGTGGCGGGCGGTTCCATCTCTTCACAACGTCGGAGGGTTCGGGATCTGCCGCAGCGTCCGCGCACCTCACGAATGCCTACTCGACCCTCGAAGTCCTCGTTGCGAGCATGCGTGGGGGAATGTCCACGGAGGCCATCGCCGAGAACGCACGCCGGCTCCTCGCAGAGCGCGCAGCCGCGCTCGCTTCGGGGGCCGACACCACTCGACTCGACGCGGCGATCGATGCGGAGGTGTCCCCACTGCTGCCGAACGTCACGGACGAGGGGGCCGCTGCGGTCCAATACGTTCTCGGAGACCTGGTGAGCAACCAGGGTCCGCCGCCCAGCCCCGAGCCTGCCCCGGCCGAAGTGCCGAGTCCAGAGCCCAGCCCAACGGAAACGTCGGCCCCCAAGCACTCGCCGAGCCCCGATGAATCGCCGACCGCCGAGGCGTCGCCAAGCCCGGAGCCCAGCGAAACTCCAAGCCCAGAGCCCAGCCCAACGGAGACCCCGAGGCCACACCCCAGCCCGAGGGAGACGCCGAACCCCTCCGAAACACCGAGTCCGACCGAGAGCCCTAGCCCTTCTGATAGCCCCAGCCCCACCCAGACCCCGAGTCCCTCTGAGAGCCCCAGCCCCACCCAGACCCCGAGTCCCTCTGAGAGCCCCAGCCCCACCGAGACCCCGAGTCCTTCTCAGAGCCCCACCCCCACCGGGACCCCGAATTCGGACGTGAGCCCAACCGAATCGCCGAGCTCAACCCAATCGCCCAGCCCCTCGGAGTCCCAGAGCCCGGAGCCCAGCGAGTCCGTGTCGCCGAGCACACCTGGCCCGGCGGCGATTCCAGCCATCCCGGCCGCAGCAGGCCTCGTGTTCGGGAGCCTACCCATCCTGTCCTGGATGCGGACCCGGGTCCGCAAGCGACCCTGAAGTCTGTCGGCTGAGTCGATCCGTGGATTGGATCGACGATCCTGGGGTACCTTTCGTCCCGAACGACGTTTGAATGATTGGTGGTGTGCGCCGCGAGGCCCCCCGAATCCGGTCTCCGTTGCGCTCACGGTTGGTGGAAGGACGCGGAGGCCCGAGATGCGCTGGTACGTGCTCGAGAACTCACAGGAAGCCGACATCCCTGCCCACATCGTGGCCGAGGTCGTCGCGGAGGTAGGCGAGGACGGAACGTCCACGCTTCGGGAGAGCCCGGTGCTCTGCGACGACCGCACCCTCGTGTCGCGGGATGAGCTCCTGACGACCGACGAGGGGCGGCGCGCCCTGGCGGCATGGGAATCGGGGGAGGACTCCGCATTCGAGGAAGCCACCCGCCGCCTCATCGCGACTGCAATCGAGGAGGATGAGCGGCTGTTCTCGACCGGCTCGGCTGGACCCCTCGGCGCGTAGCCCTGTTTCAGGGCCACGAAACGGTGGTCCGAGAACGGCCCGGTCATCCATCCACGGTGATTGGCGGGGGAAGCCCCGGGCGTGGCACCATCCCCGGATGCTTGCTGCCTCCGTTCGACGGGTCGGGCCGTGGCGGCGCTCCGTTGCGACGCTCGGGCTGCTCCCTGTGCTCGCGCTCGCTCTGTACGCACAGCCGGCGAGGGCGCAGGTGGGGCAACTCCCACCGCTTCGGCTCGAGGTCCTGGAGTTCAATATCGAGTACGGCGGCGTTCACGTCAGCTCCGACAAGGTCGTGGAAGCGATCCGGAGGAGCGGCGCCGACGTGGTCGCCATCGAGGAGGCCCAGGGCCATACCCTGGCCGTTCGTCGCGCGCTGGGGTGGCCGTACGCGAGCGGACGGCTCCAGGTCTTGTCGAAGTACCCGCTGATCGACCCCCCCGGTGCGGACGGGGTCTACCTCTTCGTCCAGCTCACGCCGGGGCGGGTGGTGGCAATCGAGAACATCCACCTGCCCTCGAACCCCTACGGCCCCTTCGAGGTCAAGCAGGGCGAGACCAAGCGCTCCGTGCTCGAGCTGGAACGCAGGCTCCGGCTCCCGGCCATCCAGCCGTCCCTCCAGGCCGCTGAAGGCCTTGGAGCTCAGGGCATCCCGGTGTTCCTGACCGGCGACTTCAACGCTCCGTCCTGGCGGGACTGGACACCGGAGATGGTGGGCGAGCGGTTCCAGATCCGTTACTCGGTCAACTGGCCGGTGAGCGTTGCGGTGGAGGAGGCCGGGTTCGTGGACTCGTACCGGGAGGTGTACCCGAGCCCCAAGCGCCATCCCGGCCTGACGTGGTGGGCGGCCCGGCCGCACCTCCCCTTCTGGAACCCGGGGAAGTACGCGCCGCAGGACCGGATCGACATCATCTACGCGCTCGGCAAGGCGAAGGCCACGGCCGCGGAGGTCATCGGCGAGGCCGGAGGGCCCGTGGACCAGAGCGTGACGCCCTGGCCCTCGGACCACCGGGCCACCGCCTCGACATTCACCGTCACCCCGGGCGCGCCGCCGGTCATGGTGGCGGCCGATGAGCGGTTGGTGGCCATCGGCGACGACGTGCACATGACGTTCCACTCGCCGGGAGCGGGCGGGGAACACG
>WNGA01013001.1_pt1 | contig 10709 bp, 15 predicted proteins | sample 5400061 | NCBI WGS metagenome assembly WNGA01 (sample SAMN13153366, study PRJNA577476) | soil metagenome | isolation source: 100 cm soil or saprolite under grassland replicate 2 | place: USA:California | collected 2016-06-15
ACGATCTTGCCGCTGAACAGGCACTGAAGTACAAGCTGAAGGCCAGTGGAGCGAAGATGTTCCCGGGGAATGTCATGCTGGTCTGTCGTTTCTACCGCGGGAACTATCAGCGGATCGACACTGACAACCTGCTCAAGCATGTCTGTGACTCGGCAAACGGCATCCTGTGGAAAGACGACTCACAAGTCACGCTGGTCCTAGGCGAAGTCCTGTACGACCCGCAGCGTCCCCGCACGATCATTCTGGCAGGCAACCATGCCTCGACTCTTCTACGGGGCATGGATGCGCACCGCGAGTGCGAGCGATGCCGAAACCTGTTCGTTCCACCTACCGGCAAACTTCGCGACGCACAACGGTTCTGCTCATCAAAGTGTGCCTACGCCGCCCGTCTCACCGCTCTCCCCGTCGCCACATGCAAGCAGTGTGGCGAGGCGTATCAACCAAAGACCAAACGGCAGGTCCTATGCTCGCCGCTCTGCCGCGTCGAGTGGATGCGCAACCGAAACAAGTCCAAGGGTGGGCCGCCGAGCCGTTGTGCGGAGTGCGGAAAAGAACTCACTCATCGTCGCGGTGGACGCTGCCGCGAATGTTGGCGCAAGGCTCCCGGTTTCTACGGCGACGCCAAGGTATTGCCAGATGGGGAGACGTCGTGACCGCCTATCCGATCCGCGAAAATGTCTCTTGCTGGTGGCTGCACCGTCACGTCCGGGCGAGCCTGCTACACGCCGTTCGCGCTGCCGAACTAACCGATCTAGAACTCCAGGCAGCCTTGGACGAGGGTGTGCCAGTGATCCGCTCGACTGTGTGCGGGCGCACACTGCCTCTCACCATGCCTGGTGTCCTGTCTCGTCTGAGCATGTCTCGCTGTCGGCGGTGCTGTAAGAAGCTGACCGTCCCACCCGGTAATGGCACACCAGCCAATCGTCGTGAGGTAAGTAAGTGACGGGCTCGGGGAGTCCGGGATCTGGGCTGACGACGCGCAGGTCGTCCGCGCAACTGTCCGAGCGATTCCCCGGTGTGATGGCCACCGACTACGGGCTCGACATCGATATGACCGCGGCACAGTCGTGGATGCAGGGGTGGAGACCGTGATCCCTGAGACCAAATACGCCGAAGCGTGCCCGGACTGCGGCGGCGACCCCGGAGATCCGTCACTGCACGCACTCGGCTGCCGTCGCATCTTCGATACGGGCGATCCTCGGCAGGATCTGCAATTTGGCCCACCGTGGGCTCCGTGGCGTGGGGCGGACCCGTCGTGACCGCCGGGCACGACAGAACCAGCCCCACCATGCACAACGACCCGCTGGTGGCGGTCGCGGCCAAAGCGTTGCACGAAGCGCACCAGGACGAATGCTGCCCTCGCGGCCAGCGGGACGCTGCCGCAGTGGTCGCCGCGCTGCGCCCCCACATCGATGCCGAAAAACGGGCGGCGGTGCACGATTCGCTACTTCACCAACCCGTCATCGCGCCGCGCATCGACGGCACCTTCGGCGTCTTCTGCGCCGCATGCTCGCATGAGGCAGAGGAGTACGTGTACCGATGCAAGGCACGCCCCGAATGGAACTACCCAAGCATCCTGGTCGCAGCAGGCGACGACCGTCCTCCCACTTACGCCGAGCCCGTTGCGGCCCGAGTCATGTTCGGTGAGAAGCAATGCAACGCCAGTCTGCGCTACCGCCGACACCCCGACTGGTATCACAACTGCGATCTGCCGATGGACCACACCGGGATGCACCTAGAACGGTCCTGGTTCCACGAGGACCAACGCCAAGGCAAACTGCCGGTCGTAACCCGCTGGGGCGAATGGGAAACAACCACCACGGGTTACGCCCGCCCTCCCGCCGACCCGGCAGGCGGTGCCGAATGAGCGAGCGCCGCATCGTAGCCGCCGCGGCCGGTACCACCATCGCCGTGGCCATCGGCATCGGTATCGTCACGGCGCTGCAACCCGTCGACCCCACGCCGCCCACCCCTGGACCCAGCACCACGATCATCCCCATACCCGACGCACCCCCCACCGGCCGGCCCGACGATGCCGTCACCCCCGGTGACACCATCACCAGCCGCGTCGCCGACGTGTGCACCCCCGGCTGGGCCACCACACACCGCCGCTCATTGACCCCGCGGCAGAAGACCGCCGTCCTCGACGCGTACCGGCTACCCGCCGGCACCCGCGTGACGGAATGGGACCACCGAATCCCGTTAGAACTCGGCGGCGGGAACGGCACCAAGAACATCTGGCCCATGACCGACCGAACCAGCGACCAGCGCAAAGACCTCCTCGAAAACCGGCTCCACGACGACGTGTGCGACGGGCAGCTGCCCCTAGCCGAAGCCCAAGCACGGGCACGCGAGTACTGGAAATGGTGGTGAGCTGGGTGACGGACGGGTCAGCGTTTGCGAGCCGGATGCCTACGGCGCCACGCATCCAAGCCCTTGACGGGCCACAGAACGGTGCGACCGACCCGCTTCGGTTCAGGAAAGTCGGGGCTCTTGCTGGCCTGGTTGTACAGCGTCTGCCGAGTGATGCCGAGACGAGCGGCAGCCTCATCGCTCGTCAGGTAGCCACGCACGAGGCCAAGAGTAGCCCACCTCCCCAGCGACTACCACAACGAGCTAACTGGACACCACCCTGTTGTGTTAGTGTGGCTAACACAACGACTAACACAACGGGAGCCCGCTGATGACACCCGACGAACTGTTCGCGCTCCGCAAGCGGTACCTCGAACTCGCCGACCAGGCCACCGCCATCACCGACGAGCAGACAGAGATCAAACGCCGCATCCGCCAAGACCTACCCGCCGGCTCGAAGCTCCCCGCCGGTGACGGACAGATCCACGTCCAACCAAACCGCCGCTTCGACACCGACAAGGGCGCCGCACTGCTCCCCACCGACGAAATCCGCGCCATGTGCCGACTCGACGGCTACGACGCTAAGAAGATCCGCAAGATGCTGCCGCCCACGATCCAAGAGATGTGCATGGTCGAGATCGGCGAGCCGAAGGTCGTGATCACCTAGATGTCTAAATGCATTCCACTGGAGATGTTGGCCCGGCCACTTTCCAGGCGCCTGCTGGCACAGGCCGCAGTGGAAGCCGACCTAGCCCTGAAGAAGATCACATGACGGCACCAGTCAGCCTCACACAACTCCCGCCCATCCTCGAACAGCGCGGCGGCGACCCCGAACTGCTCGCACAAGAACTCCTCCACATTATCGGCGACGCTATCTGCAACGACCCCCGCACACTCCAAACCCGCATCGGACCATCCGGCATAGGAACCCCCTGCGACCGGAAACTCATGCACCGCATCGCCGAAACACCCGACGCCGTCAAACGCCCCGCACCATGGAAACCCACCATCGGGAAGGCTGTCCACGCCTGGCTCGAAAACGTGTTCACCCAAGGCAACCGCGACCTGCACCCCGCACGGTGGCTCACCGAAAAAAGGATTCTAACTGGGCGGATCGGTGACACCGACATCAACGGATCATGCGACCTGTACGACCGGGTCACCGCCACCAGCGTCGACTGGAAAATTACCACCCGGAACAAGATCCGCGAACAATATCGGCCCCACGGACCTGGCCCTGAATACCGCGTCCAAGCCCATGCCTACGGCACCGGATGGCAGAACCGCGGGCTACCCGTCGACATTGTCGCCGTCATGTTCATACCCCGCGACGGGGAACTCGCCGACGCCCACTACTGGCACGAACCCTACAACCCGCAGATCACTGCAGACGCGTTCACCCGAGCCAACGACATCAACACACTCCACCAAGCACTCGGACCCGCAGCCTTCCCTCTTACACCAACCGCAGACGACTACTGCACCCACTGTGTCTGGTACGTCCCCGGCACCACCAACCTCGCCAAAGCCTGCCCCGGAGACCCGTCGCTACAGAACAGAACCGACCCCGTCACCGCACTCATCACATCGTAAGGAGCACAACAGCCATGACCAGCCCCGACGACTTCCTGTTCGGACCCAAAATCCCCTCAGCGAACTTCAGCCAAGCCGGCAACAGCGTCACCGGCATCATCAGCGACCTCAAGGTCAACCAGCAAACCGACTTAAAAACCGGCGAACTGAAGACCTGGCCATCCGGTGACCCCATGATGCAACTCGTCGTCACTCTCGACACCGACCAGCGTGACCCAGACCTGGACGACGACGACGGGCGTCGCCGCGTATTCGTCAAAGGGAAGCGGCTCACCGAAGCCACCCGTAACGCCGTGAAAGCGGCAGGTGTGAAGAAACTGGACCTCCGCGGCACCCTCACCGTCACCTACGTCCGCGACGGGGTGCCCGAGAACAAAGGGATCAACGCACCCAAGGAGTACGCCGTCACCTACATGCCGCCGGCCACCAACACGACCAGCGACTTCCTCGGAGTCACACAACAAACCACACAGCCCGCCGCCGCGCCCGCAGTCACCACCCCTTCTCCCGCTGCACCCAACGGTCTGATCGGCCCATACACCTCCGACGTCCTCGCCCAAGCAGGGATCACCCCCGAGGTCGCCGCCGCCCTCCTCAACGTCAACCCGGCCGCGCTCGACGCCATGGTCATCGCCGGGCTCGCCAAAGCCAGCTAGGAGGAACACCGCGACACCCAGCCCCGGGTGACTCCCTCCGTCACCCGGGGCACAACACACCTACCGCCCCGGGTGACGGAGAAACGAGCGGCGCATGAACGACCCCAAACTGCTCCCCGCCGCCTTCGCCTGGACCCAGGCCGGATACTCCGTCGTGCCCACACGCACCGACGGCAGCAAAGCACCAGCCGCGTTCTGGAAGCAGTACATGACCACGCCCGCCGACCCCGAGCAAATCAAGGTGTGGCTAAGCAACGGCGCCTACGACGGCATCGGACTCGTCTGCGGCGCCGTGTCCGGCCACCTCGAAATGTTCGAGCTCGAAGGCCGCGCCGTCACCGACGGTAAGCTCCTCAACCGTCTCGTCGCTGCCCTGACCGACAACGGGCTCGGCGACCTGTGGACCCTCCTCAACAACGGGTACCTGGAACTCACCCCGTCCGGCGGCCTGCACTGGCTGTACCGCGTCGCCGGAACCACCCGCCCCAACCTGAAACTAGCCCGCGACCGGGCCGGCCTCGTCCTCATCGAAACCCGCGGCCAAGGCGGCTACGTCGTCGTCGCACCCTCAGCCGGCCGCACCCACCCCACCGGCGGCGCGTGGAAGACCCTCGTCGGCGGACCTGACACCGTCCCCACCATCACCGAAGACGAACGGGACGCGTTGCACGCCGTCGCCGCGATGCTCGACGAAACTCCCACGCCAGAGCCCTGGAGTGATAAACCCGGTAATAATATTCCAGCAAATGTGTCATCGGGGGACCGGCCCGGGGACGACTACAACACCCGAGTCGACTGGCAGGACATTCTCTGTCACCACGGCTGGGAACGCGTCAAAACGTACGGCGGCGGCGCCTACGGATGGCGGCGCCCCGGCAAAGACACCCCCGGAATCTCCGCTACCACCAACACCCGCGACGGCGCCGACCGGCTGTACGTGTTCAGCAGCTCCACCGTCTTCCAGATCGAGAAGCCCTATACCAAGTTTGCCGCCTTGTGTCTTCTCGAACACGACGGGGACTGGGCGGCGGCCGCGAAACATCTCCGCGAGCAGGGCTACGGGAAACCCCTCGAACCGTCCCGACCCGTCGATGTCACCGACCTCATCGCTCCCACCGTCGAAGGCAACCTCGCCACCGTCGCCGACCTCGGGGAGCACCGCGACGAACGGCCGCAGCTCGCCGTCGTCACCGAACGGACCCTGGAACGGTCCGACGACGGGAACGCGCTCGCCCTCATCGACCGGTTCGGGCACCTCCTCCGCTACTGCTACGACCGCGGCCGGTGGCTCGCCTGGGACGGCACACGGTGGCACTGGCAACCACCCAAAGGCGGCGTCGCCCGCGAATACGCGAAACGGCTCGCCCGCGCCATGCCCGAGACAGACAAGGAAGCCGTCAACCACAAGCGCATCAGCATGTCCGCCGCCGGAGTCGCCAACACCCTCGCCATGGCCGAGACCGACATCCGGATCGCCGTCGGAATCGACGCCCTCGACGCGCACGCCTGGGAACTCAACACCCCCACCGGGATCATCGACCTGCGCACCGGGACCCTCACACCTCCCGATCCAACTCGCCTGCACACCCGGGTCACCCTGTGTGCCCCCGACTTCGACGCCGATGACACCGTGTGGACCCGGTTCCTCATCGATACGTTCGGGGACGACAAGACCCTCATCGCCTACCTGCGGCGCCTCGTCGGATACTCCGCCGTCGGCGAGGTCGGACCGCACATCCTCCCGTTCTGCTACGGGCTCGGAGGCAACGGCAAAGGCGCGTTCCTCGAAGCCCTGCAGAAGGTCCTCGGGGACTACGCCACCACCGCGCCCCTCGGGTTCCTGATGGCCAAGGCACACACCCAGCACCTCACCGAGATCGCCCGCCTCGCCGGCGCCCGCATGGTCCTCTGCGACGAAGTCAACGAAGACGACAGGTTCGACGAGGCGAAGGTCAAGCAGCTCACCGGCGGGAACACGCTCACCGCGCACTTCATGCGCCAAGACGACATCACGTTCACCCCCACCCACCAACTATGGCTCGTCGGCAACAACCAGCCCGCCGTCAGGACCGGGGGCAAGTCGTTTTGGCGCCGGCTGCGGCTCATCGGCTTCGAACGGGAAGTCCCCGAAGACAAGATCATTGATGATCTGCAGGGCATCCTCGCCCGCGACCACGGCCCGGCTCTCCTCGCCTGGATCGCGCGAGGAGCCGCCGACTACGCCGACGGCGGGTTACGCGAACCCGACTCGGTGAAGGCCGCCACCGAGGAGTACGCGCACGACCAGGACACCGTCGCCCGGTTCATGGAGGAGTGCTGCCGGCTCGGTGGTGGGGACCACGTGAAGTCCGCTGTCACCGATGTGCGGCGCCGATACGAGACGTGGTGCGTGAGCGAGAGTGAGACGCCAGTGAGCGCCAAAGCGCTCACCCAGGGACTGCGTAACAGGTATGGAACCGGGGAGGCCAAGGGAACCGGGGGACGGCGCTATCACACGAATCTGACCCTCCTCGCGGACGATGACGACGACCCCGATCCGCCACTCCGGGACGCCTCTGTCGATCAAGGATGGGTCCGGTGACCACGGTGACCACGATTACAAGTGGCGGATGTGCCACATCTGCCGCTCGTCAGCGGCAGATGGTGGCGGATACTTGCGAACCTCGAATCGGTCATCTTCGCAGGTCAGAGCCTTACAGGCAGCCTAGTGGCAGATGTAGGCGGATTATCCGCAAACTGCGAGTGGCGGATGTAGGCACATTCCCCTATATGAGTTCTATCGCGCGCGTACCTACACGCACACACGCGGCCCGGGAACCGGAGTACCTGCCTACATCCGCCACTTCTGCCACCTACGGAACCGTAAGTCTCTGATGCCATGACCTTGATAACGAGTGGCCGAACATGATCCCCACCTGGCTCCAACCCATCCTCGAAGACCTCGGACGCCTCGACATCGACGGCGTGTCCCGGCACTGCCGCACCTGCGGGCACGTCACTATCCGAGGACTCGACGAAGACCGGGCCGCCCTCGCCGTCACCTGCGATCCCCACCCGCTCGACGGCATGGGCGAAGTCGTCGCGTTGATGACTGGCCGACACACCTACCGGCTCGTGTGGCGAGGCCGCTACGAACTCGACCACCGCGACCAGCACCGCATCACCGGGAACCCCCCCGGCCCCGGATGCCATGTCGTCGCTGAACACCGCTGCCACGCCCCGCTCCTGCCCACCATCCCCACCCCGACCCAGCCAACCCCGAAGGAGCCCGCCCGTGGCGACCCCCCGTTCTGACCCGTTCCAGTGCCCGGCCTGCCACCAGTGGTTCGCCACCGAGGTGACCGCCCGCCGACACCGGCCCGGGATCGTGTGCCGCGACCCCGCCGCCGCAGGGCTCACGTTCGACGGGCGTCGCCGACTCTGGACCTGGCCCGGGTCCCGGTGACCCGCCGCCGACACACCACCCTCGGCGACCGGGCCGACAGCAGGCCCCGTCGTCCCTCAGTCGGCAAATCCATCGCCGACGACCACCTGGTGCCAGCCACCGTCCGGCCGCTGCCCCGCCGCATCGACGACCGGGCCGCCCGGTACGTCGCCAGCCGGGCCGTCGACGCGAACCGGGACGGTTCCTGGCCCGCCGACTGGCGACGACTCGCCGAGATGACCGCCGACTGCGACCGCCTCCTGAAAGCACTCGACCTTGCACCGCCACCGCGCCGAAGGGACCCCCGTTGAGCACACTCACGATCACGCCGCTGCCCCCGCCGGTCGAAGACGCCGCCCGGATCGCCCTGCCACCACCCCGGGTCGGCACCCCCCTGTGCCGGCGGGCCGCCAGGGCGGTGTGCGCCGCCACGCTGCGGTGGGCCGCCGACCAGTGGGACTCCGAACGGGAGGACGAGCAGTGGATACCCGCCGACCCCATGTCGGCCTGGTTGCGCGGCCTGGCCGCGGAGGTGTCCGGTCAGGGCAGGCACCGGCACCGGCACGGGGCCGCGTCATGAGCCGCGGCCTGGATTTCGCTACGCACGCATGCAAGGCCGGCGGCTGGAAATGCGGCCAGTATCGGGACAAAGCACGGTGGGGCGGCAGAAACACCTGCCACTGCACCGTCTGCGGTGAATTGTTCGCCCGTTCACAAGCATCCGACACGCATACCACTCTCGACAGCAACGGTGATGTGGTGTGCCGCGACCCGGCGACCCTCGTCCGCAGGAACGGCGACCCGGTGTTCGAGAAGATCCCCAAGCCCATGTGGGACCCACCGCACGTCTGGCGGTTAGTGCCTCATCACCGTTGGGCCGAGAACCTCCTCGACGTGAAACGACAGACGCCACCGACAGTGGTTCCTGGTGATCGGGGGTCAGCTGATGCTCAGGCGCGCTCAAATCCCGACGCGGCACCGCCCGGCGAGGCCGCCTCGTGACCGCCGCACGTGCGCCCCGCGTCGGTGACCTCGTGCAGACCACCGACCAGTGGACCGACCGGTACGGCACACGGGTCCGGGGCCTGGTCCGCACCATCGGCCGCGACTACAAGTACCGCCGCACCGTCGAACTGATCCTCGCCACCCCCATCGGGGACCACCACCGGGCCTGGTTCGACCCGAACGACCTCGAACTCGTGGAGGCGACGTGAGCGTCTGCGTGATCCCCCAATGCCGCGACCGGCGTACCGGTATCCCCCGCCGGGTGGACTACGGTCTCCTGTGCCGCGCCTGTCACAACCGGCTCCGCGAGGACCTCCTCGACATCCCCGTCTGCTACAACCTCCTCGAAGACGTCCTCGAACCAGGCACCACCGAAGCCGACCCTGACGGGAAACGAGTCAAACCCGGCCCCAAAACCCCTGCCCGCGTTGACGTGCTCGCCGCCACCGACCAACGCGGCGACTTATCCGTGATCCCGCTGCTCGTCTCCTGGGTCGCCACTGTCAGGGACGAACGCGGCCTGTCATCCCTCCCGTACCAGCCAACCGTCCAAACCGAGATCGACTTCCTGAACATCCACCTCCAATGGATCACCGAGCAGGAATGGGTTCCCGTGTTCGCTGCCGAGATACGCGAACTCCTACACGGTCAAGCGCACGCGCCCGGGCTCCGCGACCTTGTCGGCGAACACCGGGTCCGCCCCGTCGGACAGTGCCAGATTGTTCGCCACATGAGCGCCGGCGAAGCCACGGCATGCGGCTATGACGTGCCCGCCGACACGTACGACGACCAGGACGTGACTGTCGCCTGCTCGGGGCCGCTGCTCCCGTCCAATTTCGGCGGGGTCCGCTGCGCATGGTGCCACGCCTCGTGGTCCGCGCCGCGCGAACTGGTCCGCCTGGGCATGGTGCTAGGGGAGGTGGGTTGATACGCCGCCGCCTCATCCCCACCGACATTGTCGCCCGCATTCTCGGAGTGAAACCGGGCACGGTGCGTATGCTCGCCCAGCGCGGGCAGCTCACCAGGTACGGGACGGCCAGGCACCGCATGTACGACTTGGCTGAGGTGGTCGAGCTGCTGCGGCGACGCGACACGGGGCAGCCTGCTTGCGGGAACGATCAGCCTGTGTGACGCTAGCGCTCGACCTCGTATGCCCAAAATCTGATCTGCGGCCCCGTCCCAGTAGCCGATGCGTTCGGTTCCGGCGGGGCCGCACCCATTCGCCCCCCGCCGACCAGGATAATGGGAGGGGACTAGTCGATGGGTGTCACCAGCGACCCGAATGACCCGCGGCTGACGCATGGCCCTGACCCGGCTGATGCTCCATACCGCGAGCAAGCCGACACATACTTAGTACTCTCCGAAGACGAGCGGACCAAAGGGTTCGTGCGACCACTACGGTTCTCGTACTGGCACACCACGTGCGGTCGAATTACCACGATGGGGGCCCCCATCGCGGAGACCTACGCACGGCAGCCGACCTTCTACGGCGGCACCTACTGCGCCACGTGCGGGCAGCATCGGCCGGTTGGTCCTGACGGCGAATTCTACTGGTGCGATCCAGATGACCTGGAGTGTCAGGTGCCAGCGCGCCAACCGAAGGTCGGAACCTAAACCTTGCTCCGGTGGCGGCAAGTAGTTCTCAACCCCGAGAAGACCCGGGCTCGGTCCGTTGCACC
>WNGA01013003.1_pt1 | contig 10709 bp, 11 predicted proteins | sample 5400061 | NCBI WGS metagenome assembly WNGA01 (sample SAMN13153366, study PRJNA577476) | soil metagenome | isolation source: 100 cm soil or saprolite under grassland replicate 2 | place: USA:California | collected 2016-06-15
AGCCGGCCCTGCGACCACAGCTTCTCGCGCAGCTCGCCGATCAGGTCCGCGTCCTCGGCGAACCGCTCGACCAGGATCGCCCGGGCGCCGTCCAGCGCCGCCGCCGCGTCGTTCACCCCGCGAGCCGGGTCGACGAACACCGCGGCGGCCGCCTGCGGATCCGTGTCGGGGTTGCTCAGCAGCCCGTCGGCCAGCGGCTCCAGCCCGGCCTCGCGGGCGATCTGCGCCTTCGTCCGCCGCTTCGGCTTGTACGGCAGGTAGATGTCCTCCAGCCGCGCCTTGGTGTCGGCGGCAACGATCTGCGCCTCCAGCTCCGGCGTCAGCTTGCCCTGCTCGCGGATCGAGTCGAGCACCGCGACCCGGCGCTCCTCGAGCTCGCGCAGGTACCGCAGCCGCTCCTCCAGCAACCGCAGCTGCGCGTCGTCCAGCCCGCCGGTGACCTCCTTGCGGTACCGCGCGATGAACGGCACCGTGGACCCCTCGTCCAGCAGCCGCACCGCCGCGAGCACCTGCGCTTCGGCAACCCCCAGCTCGTCCGCGATCCGCTGCTCGATCGACGTCAACCCCACACCTCGTCCTCTCGCCGTTGGCCGAATGAGCATTCTGCCGGTTCCCCGGTGGAACGATCCCTCGGGGTGGATTGGTGGGCGGTCTCGGTCGGGCAGGTGCGCTTCCCCACCACTATCGCGCTTCCCGCCCTGTTCCGAGGAGTGGCGCGGCGCATCCGGGGTGGGTAACCGCACAGACGATCCCGGCCGCGCGACCTCCTGGGGACGGGACCTCCTGGTGACCGGCTCGATCATCATGGCCGGCCGCTGTGGTCGATGGGCTCAGGAAGCGGCCACGGCGGGCCCGGGGCGGCGGACTTGCCCTGCCGGCGCGCCGTACATCCCGCAAGTGGACTTGCAGGCACGCCGGTACGACGGACCTGGTGCGGCGTGTCGCCAAGGCAAGTGGGAGCGGTGACTGGGGAACCCGAAAGGCGCCGCGGCGAGGGCGGCGGTGGTCGCGCGCGTAGAGTGCGTGGCCGGCCGGGGTGATCCGGCGCGGCGACGGCTGGAGGGCGCAGTGGGCGTCAGCTTGTTCACGTTGGGCGGGACGATCGCGATGGCCGGGCACTCCGGCGGCGGGGTCGTCGCGCGGCTGACCGGGGCGGATCTGACCGCGGCGGTGCCCGGGCTCGCCGAGGTCGGTGAGCTCGACGTACGGGACGTGCACGCGGTGCCGAGCGCGAGCCTGACCTTCGCGCAGGTGCTGGACGTGGTCGCGGCCGCGTCGCGCGCGGTCGACGAAGGCGCCACCGGGGTGGTGGTCACGCAGGGGACGGATTCGCTGGAGGAGACCGCGTACCTGGCCGACCTGGTCTGGCCGCACGCCGCGCCGATCGTGTTCACCGGGGCCATGCGCAACCCGACGATGGCCGGCGCGGACGGCCCGGCGAACCTGCTCGCGGCCGTGCGGGTCGCCGCGTCCGGCGCCGCCCGCGATCTCGGTGCGCTGGTCGCGTTCAGCGACGAGATCCACGCCGCGCGCTGGGTGCGGAAGACGCACAGCACCAGTACGGCGACCTTCGCGTCCCCGAATGCGGGACCCGTCGGACATGTCGTCGAGGGCGTCGTACGGGTTCTGGCAACGCCGCGACGGCACGACCCGCTGCCGATGCCGGAAGGGCCGGTGCCGCGGGTCGCGCTGTACACCGTCACGCTCGACGACGACGGCGGCCTGCTGGAGCGGGTCGCGGAGACGCACCAGGGGCTGGTGGTCGCCGGGTTCGGCGTCGGGCACGTCTCGGCCGCGCTCGCGCCGGTGCTCGGCGGTCTGGCGGAGCGGATCCCGGTCGTGCTCGCGTCCCGGACCGGTGCCGGCTCGACGTTGCGGCACACGTATGGCGCGGTCGGCTCCGAGCGCGACCTGCTCGCGCGCGGGCTGATCGGCGCCGACCTGCTCGACCCGTACAAGGCGCGCGTGCTGCTGCGCCTGGTGCTCGCGACCGGCGGCGACGTACCGGCCGCGTTCGCCGAGCACGGCTGATCCGGGTACGACGCCCAGGCGCGACTCCTCCACCACGCCCGACTCGATCCAGCCCCACCCAACCTTCCGCCAAGTCGTGGATTTCCGCGCCGGGAAAGCGATTTCCGCGCGCAGGGATCCACGACTCGGCGCTCATGGGGTTGACGAAGGAGCTCGCCTTCCCCTCCGACACGGGTCGGGCGCCGAGGCGGGTGGGCCGTGGGGGTTAGCGGGTGCGGCGTTCGTAGGTGTGGAGGATGTCGGCGAGGATGGTGGGGGTGCGGCTCGGGGGCTCGGCCTCGACGCAGAGGGCGTCCATGGAGGTCTGGTAGGCGTCGAGGTCGTCGCGCTTGTCGAGGTACAGCGCGCTGGTCAGGTGCTCGACGTAGACGACGTCGGACAGGTCCTGCTCGGGGAACCGCAGGATGGTGTACGCGCCGCCGCAGGCCGCGTGTCCGCCCTTGCTGAACGGCATCACCTGGATCGTCACGTTGCGGCGGCGGTTGATCTCGATCAGGTGCTCGATCTGGCCGCGCATCACCTTCACGCCGCCGATCGGGCGGCGCAGCACGGACTCGTCGAGGACGACCCACAGCCGCGTCGGGTTGTGCCGGGTCAGGATGCGCTGGCGGCCCATCCGGAGCGCGACCCGGCGCTCGATCTCGTCGGGCGTGAGCTTCGTCTGGCTGAGCCGGACCACGGCCTTGGCGTAGTCGCTGGTCTGCAGCAGGCCGGGCACGAACTGCACCTCGTACTCGCGGATCAGCTCCGCGGCCGCCTCAAGACCGAGGTAGGACTGGAACCAGCTCGGCAGCACGTCGCCGTACCGGTGCCACCAGCCGGGGCTGTTCGCGTCCTTCGCGAGCGCGAGCAACCGGGCGCGCTCCTCCTCGTCGTCGAGACCGTAGAGGCTCAGCAGGTCGGCGACGTCGCGCTCCTTGAAGCCGACCCGGCCGAGCTCCATCCGGCTGATCTTCGACTCCGAGGAGCGGATCTCCCAGCCGGCGTCCTCGCGGCTGATCCCGGCGGCCTCGCGCATCCGGCGCAGGTGCGTGCCGAGCAGGATCCGCAGCGCGGTCGGAGCATTCTCGTGGTTCGAGGTCGTCACGGCACACCTCCCCACCCATTCCGCCCGTCACCCTCGACGGTCCCCAAGTGTAGGCGGGGCACGGCACGAAGTAACTGACTAAGACAGCAGATCGTCGAACTCGCCGTCCCTCGCCCCGGCGAGGAAGGCGGCCATCTCGTCGTGCGTGTATACGAGCGCCGGCCCGTTCGGGTCGCGCGAGTTGCGGAGGGCGACGCCGCCACCGGGCAGCTTGGCGAGCTCCACGCAGTTCCCGTTCGGGTTGCTGCGCCTGCTCTTGCGCCAGGCCAGGTCCGGTCTTCCCGCGGCTGGGACCCCGTTGTCCACAGCGGTCATGCTGTACCTCCGAAACGCCGTGAGCATCTGCACGTGCATTCTGCACTTGCATTCGCATTGTACGCCGGGAATGATTGTGCTCGTGGGGTCGTGATGACCCGGCTACGTGCCGTGAGGAGGGACGCCGAGGGGCGCCCCGGCACCGTCGGGCAAGCGACATCGGGAGGCACCTCGTGGATCTCGTCTGCATGGCGCTTGCCGCCGTCATGCTCGCGGCGCTCGCTGCCTGCTGGTGGTACGGGCGGCGCGCGCTCGCGGCCGAGGCGCTGGCCGACCGGCTGGCCGCCGAGGCGGAGGCTCACGCGTACGCCGCGAACCACGACGCACTCACCGGACTCGCGAACCGCCGCGCCTTCTACCAGCGTGGCGAGCAGTTGCTTCGCGATCCGCACGAGCTTCCCGCAGTCGGCGTGCTCCTCGACCTGGACGGGTTCAAGCAGGTCAACGACACGCTCGGCCACGCGGCCGGCGACGAGGTGCTCGCGGTGCTCGGCCGGCGGCTGTCCGGGTTCGCCCGCGACGGGCTTGTCGGGCGCCTCGGCGGTGACGAGTTCGTCGCGCTGATCAAGCCGTCGTACGGGGTGCTGGACCGGATGGCGGCCGCGGTGTCGGCGCCGATCCTGGTGGCCGGCCACGAGGTGCGGGTGACCGCCTCGGTCGGGCACATCGAGGTGCACGAGCCGACGGCGCTCTCGGACGTGCTGCTGGGCGCCGACACGGCGATGTACGGCGCGAAGGCGGGGCGTACGTCGGCGTGGATCAAGCCGCTCAACGGCACGGTTTCCTGGCGGATGCTCGCCGCCGCCCACACAGACTTCGGCACAGACTCCGCCGCCTCGGGCGAGGCTGTGCCGAGGCGTCCCGAGCGCCGGCGGCCTCACACGCCGGCGCGTCCGACGAGCCGGGCCGACGGTGCCCCGGCGGGCGTTGCGCGTCGCGCGTCAGCACCCGCCGCTGCACCGGGCGGCCCGGCTCCACTTTCCGCCGCCCCTGCCCAGTTCAGCCCGGCCCAGCTCGGCCCGGGACAGACGAAGGCCCGGGCCAGATGAAGGCCCGGGCCGGTCGTCGTACCGTCGATCAGGGCTTGCGGGCCACGCCCGCCCAGTAGTACGCCGCGTTCGGGTCGTCCGGCGGCTCGCCGTCCGGGCGCCAGCCCATCACCGGGGACACGCCCGGATCGACCAGCTCCCAGTCCGCGAAGAACCGCGCGACGTCGTCGCGGACCCGCGGCACGAGCGTCACCTGGCCCTGCTGCGCGGCGGCCACGATGGCCGCCATCGCCTCGGGGTTGAAGTCCTGTCCGGGGTGCGTGATCGCGACGTAGCTGCCGGACGGCACCGCGTCCATCAGCACCTTCGCCTTGCCCCACGGGTCCTCGTCGTCGGCCAGCAGCATCAGCACCGCGATCAGCATCAGCCCGACCGGGCGGCTCAGGTCGAGTGTGGCGGTGAGCGCCGGGTCGGCCAGGATCTTCTCCGGCTCGCTCAGGTCGGCGTCGATGTACTCGGTCCGGCCACGCTCGTCGCCGACCATCAACGCCCGCGCGTGCACCAGCACGATCGGGTCGTTGTCCACGTAGACCACCCGGGCCTCGGGGTTGATCCGCTGCGCGGTCTCGTGCAGGTTCGGCTTGGTCGGGATACCGGTGCCGATGTCGAGGAACTGGTCGATGCCCTGCTCGACCAGGAACCGGGTCGAGCGGTGCATGAAGGCGCGGTTCTCCTGCGCCATCGTGCGGATCGTCGGGATCGCCTCGACGAACATGGCGCCGAGCTCGCGGTCCGAGGCGAAGTTGTCCTTCCCCCCGAGCCACCAGTCGTACATCCGCGCGGAGTGCGGGATGGTCGTATCGATACCCGGCGGCGCCCACTCCTCTTCGGTGTGCTCGTCGGTGTGATCAGACACGGTTCGGTACCTCCCGGCTGTGTTTGGGGGCGGTCTTCCGCCTGGGACTGCGTCGAACGATACCGCCGCCACAGGCCCCGGCCACCCCGAATCGGCGTGGCACAGTGACGACATGGCGCTGGCGGTCTGCCTGTTGTTCGACCGGCCGGGCGAACGCCGGGTGCGTGCGCTCTGGTCCCGGCTGGCCGAGCTCGGCATCCAGACCCTGGCCGCGCACACGCACGGGCGGCACGTGCCGCACCTGTCGTACGTCGTGCTGCGCGAGTGGGAGCTCGACCGGGTCCGCACGGCGGTCGAACGACTGCCGGACGAAGGACCTTTCGAGCTGTACGTCGATGCCGTCGGCGTGTTCCGCAGGGGCCGGACCTGGCTCGCTCCCGCGCTCGGCCCGGACGTCGCGCGGCGGCAGCTCGCCGTACTCGAGGCGGTGCGGTCGACCGGCGCGGACGTGCACCGCAACTACGAGACCGGGGTCTGGACGCCGCACCTGACGGTCGCGCCGCGGGTACCGCTGGAGTCATTGCCGTTGCTCGTGGCAACGATCAACGACGTGCTGCCGCTGCGCCTGCGGGTCGACCGGGCCGCGCTGGTCGACAGCGGGACCGGTGTCGTGTACCCGCTGGCCACGATCCCCTGAGCCTGCCACTTGCCTGTGGCGGCCGCACGAGGTGTGCTGGAGTTGCCACCGAAGTTCATGAAGGAGGCGGTGATCGTGAACACGATCGCCCGACGCGAACGCGGCACGTTCGCGGACCTGTTCGACTGGCTGGAGTCCGAGCTGCCGGTGTTCCCGATGATGCGGCCGTTCTCCGGCGGGTCGGCGATGCGGGTCGAGGAGTACGTCGACGAAGGGCAGTTCGTACTGCGCGCCGAGCTGCCGGGGATCGACCCGGACAAGGATGTGGACATCGCGATCCGGGGCGGCGTCCTCACCGTGAAGGCGGAGCGGCGCGAGGCGCGCCAGGACGTCCATCGTTCCGAGTTCCGCTACGGCAGCTTCAGCCGCAGCATCACGCTGCCTTCCGGCGCCGACGAGGACGACGTCCGGGCGACGTACCGGGACGGAATCCTCGAGGTCCGGGTGCGGATCGCGGAACCGAAGGCCGCCGAGGAGAAGCACATCAGCATCACCAAGAACTGAGCCGTCGCGCAAGAGCCCTGGTCGCGTCCCGGCAGGCGAAAGGGACGCGCCGCGGTGTGCGGTGCGCCCCTTTCACGGTCCTCGCGCCCGGGGTCTCCAGGCGGTCAGACCAGCGCGCGCCTCCTCCGGCGGAGGATCAGGGCTCCGCCACACAGCGCCGTCGCGCCGGTTCCGGACGCGAGCACGAGCCAGTCGACGCCGCTCGAGTCGTCGGAGCCGGCTGGAACCTGGTTCACCGCGGCACTCGCCGCGCCGTACCCACCGGCGGTGCCCTGCGCGGCGTACGCGCTGCCGGGCTGCTTGTCCGCGTAGCGGGCGGTGACCTGCTTGCCGTACGACGCGACCGTCACCGGGGTGCGGCCGATCGCCTTGATCGCGCTGTCGTTCAACGCCCTGATCCGGTCACCGGACAGCGCGTACCAGGCGCCGATCTGCGGCTCGGTGAACAGCGCCGCGCCATGAGCGGCACGAGCCATCCGCGCCTCGGTGTCACCGGTGGCGACGTTGACCGGCCGCCAGGCCCCGGTAGCCGGGTCCGGCGCGGTGAAGACCGTCATCACCGCGCTGCCCTTGGTCGCGGCGGTCGCGACGTACCAGAGCGTGGCCACGTCGCCGGAACCGCTCCGGACGAACGCGGGGTTCAGGGCGTAGACGGGCACAGCCCCCTGCTGTACGACGAGCCCCGCCACGGCGGGCGTCGTACCGGATCGCTGGGCGACACTGCCGGCGACCTTGTCGAGCAGCCGGCCGGCCTGGGCCGAGTGGGCGGCGACCGAGGCGGCGGCGAGGTCCGGACCGGACACGGGGGTGACCGGCGCGGCGTGCGCCGAGCCGGCGGCCGAGATGGCGAGGCCGGCGCCGGCGGCCAGGGCGGCAGCCGCACGCAGCACGCGATTCTTCAGGTGCGTCATCGCTCAGGCTCCGATCTGGTAGAGCGTGTGCGTCCAGGTGAACTGGGAGTTGGACCGGTACCACCAGTAGGTCGAGTAGTTGTACCGGGAGTCGTCCGGCCACGGGTTGTAGTACTCGATCGTGGTGTCGGAGGAGTCGTAGCCGATGATGTCCATCATGTGACCGCCGCCGGACGTCCAGCCGATCCGCGTCATGATCGGCCGGTAGTTGGAGATCTCGGTGACGATGGTGCTGAAGCTCAGCGTCCCGCTGATGTACCAGCCCCCATAGATGCCGATCGTGTTGAACGCGCGCTGGTCGTTGGCGAGCGTGGCCTGGTTGTTCGCGCAGGTCCAGCTCAGCGGCTGGCTGAAGGCCATGTTGCAGAACTGGTTCTGCGTGTACGAGTAGCCGTAGTAGGCCGCGATGCTGTTGCCTGTCGCGGCCCAGCACCAGTTCGACTTCTGCTGCGCCTGGCCGTTGACGTACAGGTACCAGCTGGTCGGCGCGGCCGACGCGGCGGGAGCGAGCGGCACGAGCGACGCGAACCCGATGATGGTTGCCAGTAGCAACGACCACGGGCGGGGTGTCCTGACCCTCCTCATGTGTCCTCCTCGGTGAGCGGGTGAGCGGGTGGGGTGGGGCGGACACATCGTGAGGAGTGGATCACTGACCCGACAAGCGGTTGCTCCGCGGCCGATTCCGGCTGTGAACGATTGGCACTGGGTGAACACGGGGCTACGCAGCGGTTCCGGGCCCGGCTGTGAATGTTTACACTGACGCGCGAACCCGCCCAATCCCAGGGACACGACGATGAGCGACCCGCGGACCCACCTGCCGGACGTCGGTCCGGACGCGCCGTTCGCCGACGCGCTCCGGGCCGCCATCGCGAACCGCGGGCTGGCGCTGAACCGGATCCAGGCCAAGCTGGCCGACCGCGGCGTGCACGTCGGCGTCGCGACGCTGAGCACCTGGCAGAGCGGGCAGCGCCATCCGCGGCCCGACTCCCACGCGGTGGTCACCGCGCTCGAGGAGCTCCTCGACCTGCCGGCCGGGTGGCTGGCGGTGCGGATACCGCGACCCGCCCCGGGCGGATCCGTGCAGCCGTACACGGTGGTCGACTACGGCCCGACGCTGGCCCGGCTGCTGGACCAGGTACGACGAGAGGCCCACGGCCGGCTCCGCAGTGTCAACGTGGTCGAGGAGATCGTGATCGGGCCGGACCGCAGCGTGAGTGCCAAGCGGGTGATCCAGACCCTGGTCGCCGTCAAGGACACGGACCGGCAGATCGTGGTGCACCGCGGCGAACCGGGCTGCGACGTCTCGCTGATCTCGCCGCGCGGCGTGGCCGGGTGCCGTACCGGCCGGGTGGCCCGCGATCCCGAGGCCGGCGCGGTACTCGGTGAGCTGCTGCTCGACCGGGTGCTGACCGTCGGCGACACCGCCGTCGTCCACTACGAGGTCGAGGACCGCAGCGGGATCGAGTCGTTCGAGTACCTGCGCTTCCACGAGTGGCCCGGGACGCACTACGTGCTGGAGGTGCAGTTCCACCCGGACGCGATGCCGGTCCGGGTCAGCGAGGTCCGCCGGCGCAGGTCTGACGACCCGGCCGTCGTACGCCGTGAGCTGACGATGAGCCCGGACGGCCGCGTGCATGTCGTGGTTCCGTGCGCCGAGCGCGGCGTCGTCGGCATCGACTGGGAATGGGACTAGCGGGCGCCAGGTCGGATAAGGCCGATCTCGTAGGCGAAGATCACCGCCTGGATCCGGTCACGCAGGCCCAGTTTCATCAGGATCCGTTTCACGTGGGTTCGGATCGTGGACTCCTCGACTACGAGCGCCGCGGCGATCTCCCGGTTCGCCAGGCCCTGGGCGATCAGCGCGAGCACCTCGCGTTCTCGTGGCGTCAGGGTGTCCAGCTCGGCCCGGCCGGACAGGTCGGCGCTCGGTTGCCGGGCGAGGTGGTCGACGACCAGCCGGGTCACCGACGGCGACAGCAGCGAATCCCCCGCCGCGATCGTCCGGACGCCGGCGATCAGCTCCTCCGGGCGGGTGCGCTTCAGCAGGAACCCCGCCGCACCGGCGCGCAGCGCGCCGAACACGTAGTCGTCCTGCTCGAACGTGGTCAGGATCAGCACCCGCGACTCCGGGGCCAGCCGGGCCAGCTCGCCGGTCGCGGCGATGCCGTCCAGGTCGGGCATCCGCACGTCCATCAGGACGACGTCCGGAGCGAGCCGCCGCGCCTGCTCGACCGCCTCCCGCCCGGTCGACGCCTGGCCGACGATCTCGATCTCGGGGTCGACGGTAAGGAGCTCGGCGAGGCCGGCGCGCATCAGGTGCTCGTCGTCGGCGATCAGCACCCGGATCACGGCGCGCCGTCCGGAAGCCGGGCGCGCACCCGGAACACGCCGTCCACGCACCCGGCGTCGAAGCTGCCGCCGAGCAGGGTGGCGCGCTCGCGCATCCCGATCAGGCCGTGGCCGCCGCCGGGCCGGGTGTCGCTGCCCGCCGTCACCTGGTTCGTGACGGTCAGCGCGACCGCGCCTTCGTCGTACCCGATCTCGACGCGCGTGCCGCCGGCGCCGTGCCGGGCCGCGTTCGTCAGCGCCTCCTGCAGGATCCGGTACGCCGCCTGGTCGGTGGCGGGCGCGAGCGGCCGCGGCGCGCCGGTGGTGTCGAGTGTGACCGCGAGCCCGGTCGCGGCGTGCCGGCCGATCAGTGTGCCCATCGAGGCGAGCCCGGCGGGCGCCTCGACGTCGCCGGGCGCGCCCTCGCGCAGTGAGGCGATGGTGCGGTCGATCTCGCCGGCCGTGCTCCGGGCGAGGTCCTCGATCTCCCGCAGCGTGGCGAGCGAGCGAGCCGGGTCCCGGCGGAGCCGGGCGGCACCCGCGCGTACGGCGATCAGGCTGATCGCGTGCCCGGCCGAGTCGTGCAGGTCACGCGCGATCCGGGCGCGTTCCTCGGCGACCGCGAGTAGCCGCTCGCGTTCGGCGTCCCGTTCCGCCCGTACGGCGCGCCGGCGGTACTCGGCGAGCTGCTCGCGACGCAGCCGGGTGCGTTCGCCGGCGAACCACGCGACCGCCCAGGCCAGTCCGGTGTGCAGCAGCTCGAACCCCGGGACGGTCCGGTGCGCGAGCCCGGCGGCGACCAGGTACGCGGCCAGCAGCCCGAGCACGGTCGCGGTGATGCGTGCCGTCCACGTCACCTGCCGGCCGCGGCTCGCGACCAGCAGGTACAGCGCGACCGTCGGCCCGACCAGCAGGTCGACCGCGTAGCCGGACCCCGCCATCGCCACCCCGGCGAGCGCCGTAGCCACGAACACCCCGGACGGATACCGCC
>WNGA01013004.1_pt1 | contig 10709 bp, 9 predicted proteins | sample 5400061 | NCBI WGS metagenome assembly WNGA01 (sample SAMN13153366, study PRJNA577476) | soil metagenome | isolation source: 100 cm soil or saprolite under grassland replicate 2 | place: USA:California | collected 2016-06-15
CGCTGGTGCAGCAGGATGCCGCCGGGGCGGTCACCGCCATTGACGGGCTGGCGGCCCTGCGGGCGGCCTCGACCGATACCCAGCTTCCGTCGCTCGTGGTGGTGCAGAAGTACGCGACCACGATCGGCAACGTGCTGGCGCTGACTGATGAGATCGCGCTGGGCAGCAACGACTCCTCCCTGGCCGACACCGTCCGGGTGCTCGGCCTGATCTCGGCGATGAAGGCGCAGGCCTCGGAACAGGGCGCGATCCTGAGGTCGGCGCTGACTTCTGACCTGTCCGGGCAGGGCGTGTTCGGGCAGGACAAGCTGGAGGCCATCACCGCCGCGCAGGCCAACCAGCAAAGCGACCTGTCGGCGTTCGGTATCTCCGCCACCGCGGCGCAGCGCCAGCTGTACAACGATGCGCTGTCCAGCACGCTCGCGGACCGCGCGCAGGCGCAGGAGCAGCAGGCGATCGCGCTGGCCAAGAGCGGCAGGGCCTCCTCGGTCGACCCGACGATCGCGAACGCGAGCGCGGCCATGGCCTATCCGGTCAACGCCCTGCGCGGTGTCGAGACTCAGCTGGTCAACTCGGTCATCTCGCGGGCCACCGCGTTGCGCAACAGCGCGATCGTGTCCGCCGTCGCCGTCGGCGTCGCCGTCCTCCTCGTCCTGGTGCTCGCGCTGCTGTTCACCACCATCGTCGGCCGGTCGATGGTGCGCCCGCTGCGCAAGCTGAGGGCCGGCGCGCTGGAGGTGGCCGGGATCCGGCTGCCGGACACCGTGCGCCGGATGAGCGAGACAGACGGCGATGATGCTCCGCTGGACGTAGAGCCCATTGACGTTGACTCGGCGGACGAAATCGGTGAGGTCGCGCGCGCCTTCGATCAAGTGCACAGGGAGGCGCTGCGGCTCGCGGCCAACGAGGCGGCCCTCCGCGGCAACGTGAACGCCATGTTCGTCAACCTCTCCCGCCGCAGCCAGTCCCTCGTCGAGCGCCAGATCCAGCTGATCGACGACCTCGAGCTCGGCGAGCAGGACGCTGAGCGGCTGGCGAGCCTGTTCCAGATGGACCACCTCGCCACCCGGATGCGCCGGAACTCAGAGAACCTGCTGGTCCTCGCCGGCCATGACGTGTCGAGGCGGTGGAATCAGCCGATTGCCCTGGTCGACGTGCTCCGCGCTGCGGTATCGGAGATCGAGCAGTACGAGCGCGTCACGCTCAATGTGCAGCCGGGGATCGCGGTACGCGGGCAGGCGGTCAACGACGTGGTCCACCTGCTGTCCGAGCTGGCCGAGAACGCGACCTCATACTCGTCCGCCGAGACGCCCGTCAACATCGCCGGTCACCTGCTGAGCAGCGGCGGAGTGCTGCTGGACATCACCGACCAGGGCGTGGGCATGGGCGCAGAGGAGATGGCCCATGCCAACTGGCGGCTCGATAACCCGCCGGTGGTCGACGTGGCGGTCTCCCGCCGGATGGGGCTGTTCGTGGTCGCGCGGCTGGCAGCCAGGCACGGGATCAGGGTAAGGCTGCGCCCGGCTGCCTCTGGCGGCCTGACCGCGCTCGTCTGGCTGCCCGATGAGGCGGTCACGCACGAGAGTGACGGCGGCACGCCGGGTCTGCGCCGCTCCGACGCGAACGCACTCGACGCGGCGGCTGACGCCGCCGGCTTCGGGGCGGGCGGCTTCGCCACCGCGGCTCCCGCGCCAGCCGGATCGGTGGCCGGGGTGTTCAGCACGGGTGAGTGGGGCAGCGGCGAGCGCTCGGCCGCCGAAGACGCGGTCACCGCGGCCAGGACGCCGAAGTTCGCGCCGCTGCGCGCCGAGGCGGATGACAACGGCGGGCTGCGGTCGCGCCGGGTGCCAGGAACCGGTCCCCGGCCAGGGACGGCGACGGGCCCGCTTCCAACGTTCCGTACTAGCCCGCAGCCGGCCGGGGACGCGGGATCCGTGCTGTTCGGCGCCGGCTCGCCGTCGGTCGCCGGCACCAGCCCAGCGGCGGGCGGCGCCGAGGAAACACCGTTCGGGAATGGCGCGGACATGTTCGCGCCAGCTACGGATGCGTTCAGTACTTCTCCGGAACCCGCTGCGCCAGAGCCAGCGACCACGGACGCCGACCCGTTCGCGGCCAGCGCGGAGGCATTCGGCACCGCACCGCAGCCGGTGATCGGCACCGAGCCGCAGCCGGTTGCCGACACTGGGCCGCAGCCAGTGCTCGGTTCCGAGGCCCAGCCGGTGCTCGGCGCGCCGACCGCCGGCCGGACGGCCGAGCGGATGCCGTCTGTGGGTGGCTTGGCCTCCAGCGGCTGGACGCCCGGCTCGTCAGCTCAGGGCGGCGTGATCGTTCCGCCCGCAGCGTCTGTCGGGAAAGAGAACCGGCTGCCTATCTTCGAGTCGGTCGAATCCGACTGGTTCCGGCGCGGGCGGCATGCTGTCGCCGGCTCGGGACAGGAAGACGAGAAGGCAGATAGCTGGAGTTCGCCAGCCGATGAGGGCTGGCGCGCGGCCGAGGTGGTCAGCGCACCTTCGTCAGGCGGCGTCACCTCGGCTGGCCTGCCGAAGCGGGTGCCGAAGGCGAACCTCGTCCCCGGCACCGCCGGGCTTGAGCCAGCCGCGTCGGCGCCGGCTCGCTCACCGGCGGCTACCAGGGACCGGTTCGCCAGCTTCCAGCGTGGCGTCAAGGAAGGCCGCGCCGCCCGGCGCGGTGGTCAGGAGTCCGGTGAACGAGAGGACGACGGTGGCACGTGACGCGCGCGCTGATGTCGTTGAGGCGGGCATGCTGAGGCCTTCGTTGCGGCTGAACCGGATGGCGGGCCCGAGCGGGCCTGCGGCGGGGGCTGCTGGAGCATCGGAGGCCGGTCACGAAAGGAAGGAGCGCCCGTGAGTCCGCTAGTCCGCCCGGCGCAGGACCTGAACTGGCTGATCACGAACTTCGTCGAGCGGGTTCCTTCCGTCGCGCACGCGATCGTCGTCTCCTCCGATGGCCTTCCGATGGCGTTTTCGCACGGATTCCCGGCCGATCGGGTTGATCAGCTCGCGGCGGTGACATCGGGCCTGACCAGCCTGACTCAGGGTGCCGCCCGGGTCTTCGAAGGCGGCGCGGTGACACAGACCGTCGTGGAGATGCAGCGCGGCCTGCTGATCGTGATGGCGATCAGCGACGGGTCGAGCCTTGCCGTGCTTGCCGCCGCTGACTGTGACATGGGCCTGGTGGCCTACGAGATGGCGCTGCTCGTCGAGCGGGTCGGAAGCGCCCTCACGCCAGATGTGCGTAGCGCCCTGCCGCCGGACTGGCCGGAGAATGGCGCACAGTGACAGGAGACGCCAGTGCCGGGCTCAGCCAGGAATGACTGGGAGCCAGTTGACGGCAGATACCCCCCTGAACAGGCGGACAGCAAGCCTGTTCCGGGGAGCGATCCGTCATCGGGCGGCATACCCAACCAACGCGATCCGAGTCAGCATGACTCGAATCCCTACCGGATGGCCGAAAGCACTGGTAGCGCACTGGTCCGGCCGTACGCGGTCACCGGCGGCCGGACGAAGCCCAGGTATCAGCTGCAGATCGAGGCGATGGTGGCGGCCTCGCACTACGAGGCGCGCGATCTGTCAGTACTGAGCCCGGAATGTCAGGCCATCCTCGGGTTCTGCCGGGACTGGCGCTCTGTCGCGGAAATCTCCGCGGTGCTCCGGATGCCCCTCGGCGTGGCGCGCGTGCTCATCGCCGACATGGCCGTCCAGGGCCTGGTCCGGGTCCATCAGATGGACCATGCGCACGGGCGCCCGGATCTTAACCTGCTCGAAAGGGTTCTCAGTGGACTTCGCAAGCTCTAAGGCCGGCCCGGGGGACGTGGCCGAATCGGCCATGACGTCCGTAAAGATTGTCGTGGCGGGCGGCTTCGGCGTGGGCAAGACCACTTTCGTCGGCTCCGTGTCGGAGATCACTCCGCTCACCACCGAGGCGGTCATGACTTCGGCGAGCGATGGCGTCGATGACTTGTCACACACTCCGGACAAGACCACGACGACGGTTGCCATGGACTTCGGCCGGGTCACCCTCGATGCCGGGCTGATTCTCTACCTGTTCGGGACGCCAGGCCAGCACCGGTTCTGGTTCATGTGGGACGACCTGATCCAGGGTGCCATCGGCGCGGTGGTGCTCGTGGACACCCGCAGGCTGGCAGACTCCTTCCCCGCCGTGGACTACTTCGAGTCGGCGGGCCTGCCCTTCATCGTGGCCGTCAACGGCTTCAACGGCGACTTCCCGCACGCGGTCATCGACGTGCAGGAGGCGCTGTCGGTGAGCCCGCACGTGCCGATCATCCAGTGCGACGCCAGGGATAGGAAATCCACCAAATCAGCGCTCATCTCGCTGGTCGAGCACGCGATGGCGATGCAGCTGAGTGTCAGGTAGCGAGGATCGCGCGTCCGCGGCCTCGCTCGCCATCCCGCCCGAGCCGGGCCCCGCAGCGCCCGGGATACACGCCGGGCCGCAGCCTGCTGTAGTTTGTTGACGCAGTTCCGCGGGGCGGTAGCTCAGCTGGTCAGAGCAGCGGACTCATAATCCGCCGGTCCTGGGTTCGAGTCCCAGCCGCCCCACTCCTCAGAACCGCAGCTTAGAGAGCCTGACCTGCGGAAACCCATGACCTTGGTGATCTTGTCTCGCGGCCGGGTGTGCGGCTGTGTGCGGCCGCAGGCGGCGAAATGCAGGTCGCTGTGCCCAATATGTGCCCAAGTCCAAGATCACTAGTGGAGACAGCATCTATATCAGTCCTGCCGCAGGGCTTCGCTGATGCGGCGCTTGGCGAGCTCATCCTGGCCCACCACGCACCTGGCATAGATCCGCAGGAGCACATCCACGCTGTGCCCGGCCACTCGGCTACCTGGGTCGGGTAGACGCCGCCGTTGAGCCATGTGGACAGGCAGGCGTGCCGCAGGTCGTACGGGCGCCGGGCGAGCGGCGAGGCCTGCTCCGCGCCGCTCAGAGCCGTCTGGCGCGCTTTGATCCAGGCCCGCCGGTAGGTGATGGTTGGCAGTTCGCCGCCCCGGACGCCGCCGAAGAGACGGCCATCCGGGGCAGTGCCGAGCTTGTCGAGATGGTCGCGCAAAAGCCTGGTCAACTCGGGATGGGTGGGCACGATGCGGCTGTCTCCCTCGGCCCGGTGCTTGAGCTGACGTCGCTCCCGAGGACTCCCGTCGTCCGTCCACTCGCTGCCCGCATCGGGCGTCGCGCTGCGGATGTGTAGCTCGCCCCAATCCTCATCCTCGGGTCGACCCCAAGGTGGCAGGATCACGTTATCCGCCGCGAGATTGATCGCCTCCTCAGGGCGGAGCCCGGCGTAGTACATCACTGCGAAGAATGCGACGAGCCGGGGGCCGCTCGGCCGCTGGGCACGTACAGCGTCCAGCAGTGCCCGCGCCTGCCGCGGGTTCACAACGCTGCGCCGGTCTACCTGGCTGGAAACCTTGGGCGCCGCCCACTTGATCGCCCGGATCGGGTTCGTGTCGAGAAGGCCCAGTTCCACCGCGTAATCCGCGGCATTGGCCAGGATCGTGCGGTTCCGGCGAGCCGTGCTCGCGGCCGCGTTCTTGCCGTCCACCAGACCAGTCGCCTGGACGAGCACCCTCCGGGCGGTTGCGGCCTCGGCCAGTGCCGACACGGGACCGCTGTTGCGGGCCACCCAGGCGAGAACCTCGGCAACGTCCTCGGGCGGGTGGGAGCGCTGCTTGGCGTTGAATCCCCACCGCACCAGCGCCCGGCGGATGCTCGCGTCATCGGGCCGCCCACGGACCTCGGCCAGCATCGCTGGCGTTGCTGCGGTCAGCGCCCGGGCTATGTCCTTCCGGTACTTGGCAGAAGCCTGCTTCCACTTCATGTCCACATACGCGCCGGCGAACTCGTACCAGGTTGTGGCGGCCTTGCGCCGTTCCCATGCTGCTGGCCTGCCGGTGGTCATGCTGAACGCCTCGCCCTTCCGGGCAGCGGTCAGCAGAGCGCTGCGGAAGCTGTCTGCTTGTGCGGCGGTGCGGAAGCCCTCTTTCCACTGCCTGCCGCCGACCTTCCATCGCACCTTGTACGTGGTGACCTCGGTGCCCTTGTAGACCTCGGTCCGGTAGACCCGGGCGTCGTAGGTCGTGCCCTCGCTCATTAGGCAGCCTCCTCGCGCGACGCCAGCCAGCGCTGATACTCGGACCGCCGGATGCGCAGGCTGCCGTTCGGCAGCGTGATGCACTTGGGGGCCCTGCCCTTCGCCCGCCATTCGTAGAACGTCCGCCGACTGATGCCGAGATCGGCGCACACCTCCGCGATGGTGAGCTTGTCCCGCTCTCGGCGGCCGTGGAACTCGTCAGCCCCGGGCATGACGGCGCCCCTGAGCCCGAGTGCCGCACCGGCCGTCCGGCTCAGACCGCCGAACCAACCGGCACAGCCGATTGTCCATGGTTACTCTCCTTCCGGGTGGTGGGGAACCAGGCAGGACTGGATTCGCTACGGGAATCCGTCCTGTTCGTGAGGCGGCATTAGCCGCAGTGGCGGGCGCAGGGCAGGCGGCCCCTGCTTGCCGCGGCCAGACGGAACAGGTTGTAGGCCTGATGCCCATGCGATTGGCGCGAATTGGCGGGTAGCAGACCCCGCAGGTGATGCGCCGGTTCCTCATCCACGCCGGTAAGGCGTTCTTGATCTTGCCGGTGCCCTGGGCATCCAGCCCGGCACCTTCGGCAACGTTATGTCGGCTCCTGCATCCAGAGTGTAGCCACTGTCAGCGAGGCGCAAACACCGACCGCATGCCGGGGCCGGTGCGGCAGTGTGCGCAGACGTCCGTACCTGTCCGTCAGCGTCCGTCAGCGACCGCGATGGCCGGAACAATGTGACGTAAGTCACACGATTTGAGGAGGGACGAGCCCAGTCGCTGGCTGGGTCGGCGCTCAGGCGAGTGATGGCCGGAGCTGTCATACATGGACCGCATGCTGGATTCCATGGGCAAGTCGAAGCGCCGGTCGGGTCCGCGAATCAAGCACGTGCAGTCGCGGTGGCGGCAGCAGGCGTCAGCAGAACCCGCAGGCTCGGCGCAACGGGTCACCCAGCTGTCTGCACCCCAGGTGCTTGAGCAGATCGAGCACGCCCGGCACGTGCGGGCCGAGGCAGAGGCGGAACTCGCGACGCTCATCGACCATGCCGTCGATCAGGGCATCGGGTGGCCAGAGATCGCCGCCCGGCTCGGGGTCACCAGGCAGGCGGCACGCCAGCACTACCAGCGCCGCCACCGAGGCGGCACCAGCCGCCCGGATCGTGTGGCCTGACTAAACCTCCGCCAAGACGCTGGTGTAAAGCATCAGCTGGCACTTGAAAACACGTGTTGTCGGCCCTTGGTGATCACCAACGCGTGGAGATAGTCGCCCGACCAGCGGAAATCCCCGCATTGGCCGCCGACAACGGATGTTGTCCGAAGTTGTGACAACTTTCTCTACAGACTCAAGGGCACGCCTTCGGCGCGCCAGGCCGTCCAGCCCTGGCCGGGCTCTCAGGCAAGGGGCGCGTGGGTCACCAGGGGGAGTGCGTGACCGAGTCAGGGATGTCACGCCGTTGGCGGCCGGGTAGCCGGGGAGTCTCGCCGCTGTGGGCGGCAGCTTGGCCCGCTGCCTCTAGCGCGGCAGCGCACCGGCGCGGGCCGCTGCCGCTACCGCCGTTCCCCCGCACCCGCCGCCTGGCGATCCCCGCCGTCACGCACCCTTGGTGATCGCGCCTGCAAGAGCGGCCGGGCCGTCCTCCTCGCGCCGGGCATTGTGTCGCCGCGCAAAGATCACCGTCAAGAGCGCTCCCTGCGGTCGCGTCCTTCGGATGGCGCTACGCACCACTCCTGACAGTGATCTTCCACGGCAAGAACCAGCACCTATCGGAAGGACGGTCCAAAGCCGACTCGGTTGACACATCCGTCCAAGAGCTATAACTCAGCGGTAGATAGCAAGGATATCGAGCATTACGGCAGGTCCTTCGAGGTAGTTTTCATCCTCGCCTTCTTCGGGCCGCTTCCGCTCCAGAGCACGGCGTTCGGCTCTGGGCAGCAAGGATGAGCCAGGAAGTGCCAGCAGTGGCTTCCACACTCCCTTCGCCCAACGAGTCGAAATCTTCCCCACCATTCGTGCGCGACCCTCTATATCGCCGTTTATAAATTCACCCTTCAATTGGCCCGCTAGACGCCAGTCTGAGTCGTCCAGTTCACCAATCGCCACCTGATTCCCGCCAAGCACAGCAGCGAATTTCTTGACTCCCTCACGTTCCTTCTTACTGGGTAGACCGGTGGTATCAAACCCGAAAGTCTGGGCGGCAGGCAGCAAAGCCTCAAGTGCATCTAGCGCTTGCGTTATACCACCGCTGGAGGATAGTGCCTTGATGACGTCTGGGACGTACACCTCACATTCAACATCAATCATCGCTCCGGTTCCAGACTCCGCAAGATCTACTTCAGAATCAGTGACTTCCACCCATCCTGTAGTTTCGGGATCGAACTCCACTAGTTTCAGAAGGCGTTCAAAGCGCGCTTGCGGAGTGTCACTCATGGTAAGCAGTTCCTCATCCGCACGGCTGCGTGCAAGACCTCCCTTAAGAATTTTTGCGTCAAGACCGCCTTCTGAAGATCCCCCCGTCATTTTCTTTGTTTGAAGGGAACTGCGGATTCCTCCCTCCAGGGCACTTAGATAGTCAGTAACAGCAGGGCTATCAAGGTACAAGAACCGCTTCAACATGCATCCATCGTAGTAGCAGCAGCACCGGCTCCGTGGCCGCGAGGACGACCGTGCCAGATCCGCGCCAGAACAAGTCGGCCAGCACGGTCGTTCAGGGGTACCGGCACAGCACCCCGGCCCGGGCCGACCTGGGGGCGGACAGGTTGCGCAGGCAGGGGAAACGACCTCCTAAAGCTGTGAGTCGGCCGGTTGACACTTAAGATCTTGATTCCCCTGCGGGGCGCTTCCGGGGATGAGAATGGCGGTGCGCATGGTGCCCGCCGACGTCGGTTCCGCTTGGCTCTGCGAGACCGTGCTTAAGATTGACGCTGGAGCCCCCGCCTTCGGGTGTCCCCCGGTTGCGTCGCGAACGCGAGTATCAGTGTCTTAGATCATTTCGGGGCTCCGCGGGCGGCATGCGCGCCATTACCCCTACTGAGGCTGGGAGGCTGGCGGCATGCGGGTCCTGTACGAGTGGTGCGCGGCGGTCGATGCCGGCAAGGATGTGATCGCGGTGGCGGCCCGGCTGCCTGGCCAGGGGCCAGATGGCCGGCAGACGGTCAAGCGCACGTTCAAGACGTTCTATGGGGTGCTGGGTGAGGCGGCCCGGTGGCTTTCCTCGCTGGGGGTGACCCACGTGGCGATGGAGGCCACCGGGATCTACAGCATGCCGGTCTACCACGCCCTGATCGAGCACGGGCACTTCAGCCAGGTGCTGGTGTGCAACGCCGGGCATGTCAAGAATGTGCCGGGCCGCAAGACCGATCTTGCCGATGCCGAGTGGCTGGCGCACCTGCTGGAGTGCGGGCTGCTGAAAGGCAGCTTCATCCCGCCGGTGGACATCAAGGCGGCCCGGGACGTCTTCCGGTACCGGTCAAGGTCGTGCAGTCACGGACGTCGGAGGTTCAGCGGCTCGGCGCCGTGCTCCAGGACGCGGGCATCAAGATCGACTCGGTGGCCTCCTCCATCGCCACCAAGTCCGGGCGGGCGATGATCGAGGCGCTGATCGACGGCGAGCGCCGCCCCGCGGTGCTGGCGGACCTGGCCAAGGGCAAGATGCGCGCCAAGATCGGCGACCTGGCCCTGGCGCTGGAAGGCCGGTTCGATGACCACCACGCCCTGATGTGCCGGCTGCACCTGGACCACATCGATCACCTGGATGCGATGATCACCAGACTGGACGCCCAGATCGAGGCGATGATGGTGCCCTTTCGCGCCCAGCGGGACCTGCTGACCACCGCCCCCGGCATCGGGCCGCTGGCCGCCGCCGGGGTGACCAGCGAGATCGGCGCCGATCCCGCCGCGTTCTTCACCACCGCCGCGCACCTGGCCTCCTGGACCGGGCTGTGCCCCGGCAACCACGAATCCGCCGGCAAACGCCACTCCGGCCGCCGCCGCCACGGCAACACCCACCTGCAATCACTGCTGGTGGAGTGCGCCTGGGCCGCGGTCCGCCACGGCGGCTACCTCAAATCGCTCTACCACCGGCACGTCATGAAATGGGGCGGCTACCGCAGCCCCACCGCCAAGAAGAAGGCCATCATCGTGGTCGCCCACACCCTGATCGTCATCATCTGGCACATCCTGGCCACCGGAAAGCCCTACCACGAACTGGGTGCTGACTACTTCACCACCCGCCTCGACCCCGAACGGGAAACCCGGCGCCTGATCGCCAAGCTCGAAGCCCTCGGCCACCAGGTCACCCTCCAGCCAGCCGCCTGACTGGCAAGCCCCCAAGAACCCGGCTCCGCTCACGCTCCGCCGGGTGCTGCCGCCTGCCCAGCTGAGGGCCATTCACGTATCAGCGTCAAACCACTTGCGTGCAGCACCAAAGTGCAGCAACCGCACCGCCGTGGAGCGGTCCTGGGCCAATGACATTAAGTTAAAACTGGGATAGGCATCAGCCAGAAGACGACCCTGGTCAGCGGGGTCAGGCGGGTTGTTTCGCCGGGCTTGCGGGTCTTGTACCGGCCGCCGGGGCGCTTGGTCTTGCGCTCGTAGCGGCGG
>WNGA01013005.1_pt1 | contig 10708 bp, 8 predicted proteins | sample 5400061 | NCBI WGS metagenome assembly WNGA01 (sample SAMN13153366, study PRJNA577476) | soil metagenome | isolation source: 100 cm soil or saprolite under grassland replicate 2 | place: USA:California | collected 2016-06-15
AGCTTCGCCGCAAACAGGGCGCCGGCCCACGGCTCGGAAGGAACCCCGAGCTCGGCCTGGAAGATGGTCCGCCCGAGCTGCGCCGCCCGTGTCACAGCCCACTGCCACATCGCCGTACCGATGCCACGTCGCCGATGCTCAGGCGGTACGTCGATCTCGACCTCGACGGCGTCCACGTTGTCGCTGAGCCGGTACTCGAACAGCATCGCGCCGAGCACCCGGTCGTCCTCGAACGCGCCGACCGCGATCCGGCGCTTCAACGGTCCCGGGTTCCGCAGCGAGTAGCCGAGCGCCTCGCGCCCGACCACGAGCGCGGCCTCGCGCCCCGCGACCGCACCGGCCCGGAGCGCGTCGTACCACTCGTCGAACAGGGCCAGGTCGGCCGGGTCGATCTCGCGCACGATGATCACCCGGCCGACCCAACCGAACAACGGGGTCAGACCGCCACCCAATAAGGATCAGACGGGGGCGACCTTGCCCTGGTACATGTACATGATCACGAAGTTGTCGGCGTACGGCGCGTTCTTCAGGATCGGGTCGTCGTCGGCCGGGAACTTGGCGACCCGCACGCCTTCCAGCGCCGGGTTGTTACCGTAGCGCTCCCAGAGCGGGATGATCGGCAGCAGCTCGTTGAACGCCATCGCCGCGGCGGTGATGTTCTTCTTCTGCTCGTCGACGTTCAGGCCCTGGGCCGACTTGTCCACCACGGACTGCAGGTCGATCGGACCGGCCGTGGTGGTCTGCTTGAGCGGGAAGTTCATGCCCTTGCCGCCCGAGTTCGCCGCGATGACGTAGTTGAACGTGTACAGGTCCTGGACGAACGCGAAGTACGGGTGCGGGTGGTTCGAGGCGCCCCAGCCCTGGATGGAGATGTCGAACTTCCCGGCCAGGACGTCAGGGTTGAGCTGGGTGAAGGTGATACCCCGCTTGGTGATGTTGAACCCGAACTTGTTCAGCTGGTCGGCCGCGTTGGTGGCGGCCGGGTTCCAGTCGGCGAACTCGGTCGGGAACTTGAGGTCGTACGCCGCGGGCTTGCCGGCCGGCGTCTGCCACTTGCCACCGGACTTCTTCCAGCCGGCCGCTGTCAGCAGCTGGGTGGCCTTGTCCTCGTTCTTCTCGTAGGCGTTCAGCTTCTTCTGGTCGGCGTCGGAGATCCAGTCCGGTACGAGGATGTCGGAGAAGCCGGCCATGAACTTGCAGGGCTTGCCCGAATCGCCGAGCGCGACGGTGCCGTTCTCGTTGCGGTCGAGGACGTAGGCGATCGCCTGCCGCACCCGCGCGTCGGCGAGCTCCGGGTGGGTGGTGTAGTTGAACACCAGCGACGGGCCCGAGTACACCGGTGGGCGGAGGATCCGGAAGCCGTTCTGCTCGAAGGTCTTCTCGCTGGCCACCGCGAAGCCGTGGGTGGCGTAGTCGACGTCCTTGTTCATCACGACCGGGGTGATGTCAGAGGTCTCACCGTTGTACAAGAGGACCTTGGTGAAGCCGATCTTGTCGGCGAACAGGCCCTTGTCGTTCTTGACCAGGCTCATCTGGGAGTTGGTCATGCTCTTCGCGTCGAAGTTGAACGGTCCAGAGACGACCGGGTTCTCCGGACGGAACTTCTGGAAGTCGCCGTTCAGCTTCTTGCCCTCGGCACTGTCCAGGCTGGTCTTGGCCTTCCGCATGGTCTCGGCCTGGGTGGCCCACGTACCGTAGACGGAGTCCGGCAGGATCGGTGCCCGCAGAATGTAGCGCTCGAGCACCGTCGACGGGGTGCCGATGGTGAACAGCACCGTGGTGTCGTCCTTCGCACTGACGTCGGACAGGAACGTCCACGACTGCTGGCGCATCAGCCAGTGCAGGTTGAACGTCGACACGACGTCCTTGGCGGTCACCGGCGACCCGTCGCTCCAGGTCAGGCCGGACCGGAGCTTCATCGTGTAGGTCTTGCCGTCCGAGGCCAGCTCGCTGGACTCGGCCATCATGTATTCCCACTTCTTGTCCGCCCAGTAGTACATCCCGCCGCTCGGGTAGACCAGGTCGAGGTACGGACTCTGCTGCTGGATGCCGTCGGTGACGCCGGCGGCCAGGTTGAAGTGACCCTTGGGCGGCAGCTGGTAGGGATACGCGCCGTGGAACTCCTTGGTGGCGGACTTGCCGCCGCCCTCGCTCTTCGGGGAACTCGGCGAACACGCTTCCAGCGACCCGATGCCGGCGACGCCGACACCGGCGATGCCGAACAGCTGGAGCACGTGCCGGCGGGAGATCGCATTGGACAGGGCGCTCGGGCCCGGTCCGTTGGTGCCGGAATCGTTGGTGCCGGTGGGACTCATTCCTTCGTCCTTTCTGATCTGACCGCACGCCCATGTGGGTCAGCCACTACTGGTTTGACGTACTGCTAACCGCCCTCGCGTTTTTCCCGGCGCCGGGTCCACACGACCGCGGCGACGACGATCAGGCCCAGTAGCAGGCCCAAACACAAGGTGAACAGGGTGACGACGAACTCAGGCGTACCGGGCGTCAGCGTGAACAGCAGAACCACGCTGGCCAGCACCAGGAACGTCGCCCAGCCGAGCGCGACCCGGCCTATCTGGGATGTCATCAGGGCACCGGCTCATCCGACCGGAGCGCGTCGACGCCGTCGCGGGCCACCACATGGCACGCGGCCGACTGACCGGGACGGATCTCGACCAACTCAGGTACCGCGCCGTCGCACAGGCCGTCCTCGAACAGCGGGCAGCGCGGGTGGAACGAGCACCCGGGTGGCAGGTGCGCCAGGCTCGGGATCTCCAGGCTGCGCAGCGATCCCGCGCCCTTGGTCTTCGTCAGGTCGGGATCGGGCTCGGGGATCGCTTCGATCAGCGCCCGGGTGTAGGGATGCGTGGGCGCGTTGATGATCTGCGGGGTGGGCCCGAACTCGACGATCCGGCCCAGGTACATGACCGCGGTCTTCCCGTGCCAGCCGAAGTACTTCGCGATCGCCAGGTCGTGGGTGATGAACAGGAACCCGACGCCGAGGTCGTCGCGGAGCCGGCCCAGCATCGCGAGCACGCTGATCCGGATCGACACGTCGAGCATCGAGGTCGACTCGTCCGCGATGATGATCTTCGGGTCCAGCGTCAGCGCCCGGGCCACCGAGGCCCGCTGCCGCTGGCCGCCGGACAACTGGTGCGGGTACTTCGGCAGGAAGTTCTCGGCCGGCGTCAGGTCGACCTTCGTGAGCAGTTCCGCAGCCCGGGCGGCGGCTGCCTTCCCGCCCTTGACCACACCGTGCTTGAGCAGCGGCGCGGTGAGCGTCTGCTGGATGGTCCGGGTCGGGTTCAGCGAGGCATACGGATCCTGGTGGACGTACTGGACGCCCCGCCGGAAGGTCCGGAAGTCACGCCGGTTCATCGACCAGATGTCGGTGCCGTCGAAGTCCACGTGACCCTCGGTCGGCCTGGCCAGGCCGGCCGCCATCCGCGCGGCGGTGGTCTTGCCTGATCCGCTCTCGCCGACCAGGCAGAGGACCTCGCCAGGGTTGATCGACAGGTCGACGTGGTCGACCGCGCGGATCGGGCCGGCCTTGGTGTGGAACACCTGGCTGACGCCGGCGAGCGTCATCAGTGGCGTGCGTCCCTCGGACGTGGCCGCCGGAGTCGTGTCAGTCGCGGTCATGACGTCGTCCCCAAGTCATCGCTGCGCACCCGCCGGTCGAGGTGGACGTCTTTCCAATGGATGCAGGCGGCTTCGTGCTGCTCGCCTGGTTGATCGGTCACCGGCATGAGCGGCGGATCGGCCTCCTTGCACTCCTCGGTGACGAACCTGCACCGCGGGTTGAACTTGCACCCCGGCGGCAAAGCGGCCAGGCTCGGCGGACCACCCGGAATCGATTCCATATCCGGAAGGTCGCCGACGATCGGCGGCACGGCCTTGATCAAGCCCAGCGTGTACGGATGGCGCGGCCGGTAGAACAGGTCGCGGACGCCGCCGATCTCGATGATGCGGCCGGCGTACATGGTGGCGACCCGGTCGGCGAGCTCGGCGGCCAGCGACAGGTCGTGCGAGATGAAGATCATCGAGAAGCCGAGCCGCTCGCGCACTTCGTGCAGGACGTCGACGATCGACCGCTGGGTGAGGATGTCGAGGGCCGTGGTCGGCTCGTCCAGGATCAGCACCTCCGGCTCGAGCAGCAGGCTCATCGCGATCAGCACCCGCTGCCGCATCCCGCCGGACAGTTCGTGCGGATAGCAGTCCATCACCCGCTCCGGCTCCAGTCGCACCAGCCGGAGCAGCTCCGCGGCGCGCTGCTCGACCTCTTGCTTGGTCGCCTTGGTGTGCGCGCGCATCGTGTCGTGCATGTGCGCGCGGATCTTCAGCACCGGGTTGAACGCGTTCATCGCGCCCTGGAAGACCATCGCCGCGTCCCGCCAGCGGAACTGCCGCAGGTCACGCCCGTCCAGGCCGAGTATGTCGATCTCGGTGCCGTCGCCGCGGTTGAAGGTGACCTTGCCGGAGGCGTGGCCCAGCCGCGGCAGCAACCGGAGCAGACCGAGTCCGAAGGTGGTCTTGCCGCAGCCGCTCTCCCCTACCAGGGCAAGGCTTTCGCCGGGGTACAGATCGAGGTCGACACCGCGGACGGCCTGCACCGTGGCACCGGCCCCGGTCCGGTACTCGACCTTGAAGTCGCGGATGGACAGCAGTGGCTTGCCCTGGCCGCCGCGCACCGCGCGGCTCGTGCCCACTGTGCTGGTCTTGCTGGGAGGCGTCGCAGTCACCATGCTCACCGGTCCCGCAGCCGTGGGTTGAGGATCTCCTCGAGCGATCTCGTCATCATCACCAATCCGAGCAGCAGCAGGATGATCGCGACAACGGGGCTGAGGATCCACGCCAGGCTCGCCTCATTGAAGATGGCGCCCCCGATCCAGGCCCGGTTGAGCATGATGCCCCAGTTCGATCCGGTCAGCGGCGCCAGACCCAGCAGGTAGAGGCCGACCAGCTGGTAGATCGCGTTCGTCACGCCGATCATGAAGTTCATCAGGATGAAACTGGCCATGTTCGGCAGGATCTCGACGAACACCACCCGGACCGTGCCGAGGTCCAGCAACCGGGCGGCTTCGACGAACTCACGCTCTTTCAGCGAGAACACCTGGGCCCGGACGGCCCGGGTCAGGACCGGCCAGGACAGGCCGCCGACCAGCAGCGCGAGCAGGATCGGCGAGTCGAGCTTGAAGAACGCGCCGAGCACCGCGAGCAGGACGATCTGCGGGACCGTCAGGAAGACGTCGGCCAGGGTGACCACCGCCGAGTCGACCCAGCCGCCGAGGTAGGCGGCCAGCGAACCGAGGACGATCGCCAGCGCGGTGGAGATCGCCGCGGCGACGAAGCCGACGAAGATCACGGTCCGGCCGCCGCCGATCATCTGGATCAGCACGTCCTTGCCCTCGTTGTCGGTCCCGAGCAGGTGCCCGGACGACCCGGCCGGGAGCAGGATCTCCTTCACGTTCGGCGCCACGTCGGGGGTGAAGAACGGGCCGATCGCGGTGACAAGCACCAGCAGGGCCACGATCACGAAGCCGATGAACCCGGCCGGGCTGCGGCGCAGGGACCTGAGAATGCCCGCGAAGCGGGAAACGCCGGTCGTCCCGATAGCGGAGGCCGCGTCGGTGGCGGCTACGGTGTCTGCCATCTCGTCACCCCTTGGCCTTGCCGCCGACCCGGATCCGCGGATCCAGCCGGCTGTACAGGACGTCGGCGAGCAGGTTCGCCGCCACCACTGAGATCGTGAGGACCAGGAAGATTCCCTGTAGTACCGGGTAGTCGCGGCCGTTGACTGCGTTGAAGAGGCTGAACCCGATGCCCTGGTAGCCGAAGATCTTCTCCACGAAGATCGAGCCGCCGACAACGAACCCGAGCGAGACGGCGAGCGCGCTGAACAAGGGCAGTACGGCGTTGCGACCGACGTACCCGGACCGGATACGGGCGTCGGACAGGCCGCGGGCCCGGGCGACGGTCACGTAGTCCTCGCCGAGCGTCTCCACGGTCGAGGACTTCATCACCAGTGCCCAGGACCCGACCGTCGTCAGCGTGTAGGCGAGGATCGGCAGCGTCGCGTGGTAGAAGATGTCGTTCAAGAAGCTGAGGCTGAACGACGGTTCCACGCCCGGCGTGTAGGAGCCTCGGATCTGGGTCAGGTTGAAGACCTGCAGTTTCACGCCGAGGAAGACCACGATCAGGATCGCGAGGATGTAGTTCGGGATCGCGTGCAGCAGCGACCCGATCGAGGTGAGCAGGTGGTCGATCCAGCTCTCCCGGCGGTAGGCCATGATCATGCCGGCCGCGATGCCGATGATGAAGCTGAAGATCGTGGCGACGCCGACGGAGAACAGGGTCCAGGGCAGGTAGGTCTTGATGACCTGGGCCACGGTGGTGCCCGGTGACAGCAGTGAGTTGCCGAAATCGCCGTGCAGCATGTTGAGCATGTACGTCGCGTACTGCTGGATCAGCGGCTGGTCCGGGTCGAGCGAGAAGAGGTTCTTGGCCTGCGCGGCGGCGGCCTCGTAGGAGACACCCGTCTGCGCGATCTGGGTCTGGATGTAGGTGTCGACCGGGTTACCCGGCAGCAGCCGCAGCAGGAAGAACGTCCCGGTGGTCACTATGAAGACGGTCAAGATCGCCTTGAAGAGCCGCCGAACCAACCAGGCGTTGAAGAACCGTCTGACCGGTGAGGGTCTGGGTTCTTCGACCGGTCCTTCGATCAGCTTCGTAGCCGGTGTGTCGACCGCACCGCTCACTGCTCACCTCCAAGCGACTACCCGACGTACGAGAAATCCCCCGGTGACACCATTTAGTAAGAGACCCTGCCTTGCATTGATCTGCTCGCAGATCGACAGTCTGCGCAGCCACAGACACCGAGTCAACGCTTTGCGTGAAGCTGTGACGTCTAGGCCAAATTGTGATCAAACCCGATGCTCTGTGCACCGGTGGTGCGACTGTGAGTGCCGAGATTACTCGGCTCAGGCCCCAGAAACGCGGAAGTCGGCCGCCACCCGGCAAGGGCGGCGGCCGACGTGTGAGTGGGTCAGCGCGTGGCGCGGTTGATCGCGGAGACGACCGCCTTCAGCGACGCGGTGAGGATGTTGGCGTCCCGGCCGACGCCCCAGTAGACGTCGTCGCCGACCTCGCACTCGACGTACGCCGCCGCGAGCGCGTCACCACCGGCGGAGAGCGCATGCTCGTGGTAGTCCAGCACGCGTACGTCGTACTTGAGCGGCTTGATCGCGTCGACGAACGCCGACACCGGGCCGTTGCCCTCGCCGGACAGCTCGTGCGGTACGCCGTTGGAGTACACCTGCACGCGGAGCTGGTCGCCCTGGCCCTCGCCGGACGACGAGTTGACCGTGAGCAGCGACAGCTTGCCCGGCGCCAGGTACTCGGCCGCGAAGATGTCCCACATGTGCTGCGGGCCGACCTCGCCACCTTCGGAGTCGGTGTGCTGCTGGATCACCCGGCTGAACTCGATCTGCAGCCGGCGCGGCAGGTCGAGCCGATGCTCCGACTTCATGATGTACGCGACGCCGCCCTTGCCGGACTGCGAGTTCACCCGGATCACGGCCTCGTACGACCGGCCGACGTCCTTCGGGTCGATCGGCAGGTACGGCGCCTCCCACGCGATCTCCGACACCGGCTTACCCTCGGCCGCCGCCTGCTTGTCCAGCGCCTCCAGGCCCTTCTTGATCGCGTCCTGGTGCGAGCCGGAGAAGGCGGTGTAGACCAGGTCACCGGCGTACGGCTGCCGCTCAGGAACGCGCATCTGCGTGCAGTACTCGACCGTACGGCGGATCTCGTCGATGTCGGAGAAGTCGATCTGCGGGTCGATGCCCTGGCTGAACAGGTTCATCCCCAGCGTGACCAGGTCGACGTTGCCGGTCCGCTCGCCGTGGCCGAACAGGCAGCCCTCGACCCGGTCGGCTCCGGCCATCAGTGCCAGCTCGGTCGCGGCGACCGCCGTACCGCGGTCGTTGTGCGGGTGCAGGCTGATGGTGCTGTGCTCGCGCCGGGTCAGGTTTCGGCTGAACCATTCGATCTGGTCGGCGTACACGTTCGGGGTCGACATCTCGACCGTGGCCGGCAGGTTCAGGATGATCTCGCGGCCCTCGCCCGGCTGCCAGACATCGCTGACCGCCTCACACACCTCGAGTGCGAAGTCCAGCTCGGTGCCGGTGAAGATCTCCGGGCTGTACTGGTAGCCGAACTCGCAGTCGCCGAGCATGTCGTCGGCGTACTTCATCACCGTCTCGGTGCCGCGCACCGCGATCGCCAGGCACTCGGCCTTGTCGACGTTGAAGACGACCCGGCGGAACAGCGGCGCGGTCGCGTTGTACAGGTGGATGGTCGCCTTCGGCGAGCCCTGCAGCGACTGCACGGTCCGCTCGATCAGCTCGTCGCGGGCCTGGGTCAGCACCGAGATGGTGACGTCGTCGGGGATGACGTCCTCTTCGATCAGGCTGCGGACGAAGTCGAAGTCGTACTGGCTGGCGCTCGGGAAACCGACCTCGATCTCCTTGTAGCCCATGCTCACCAGCAGGTCGAACATCCGCCGCTTGCGGGCCGGGGACATCGGCTCGACCAGCGCCTGGTTGCCGTCGCGGAGGTCGGTGGACAGCCAGCGCGGGGTGTGGTCGACGGACTTGGCCGGCCAGGTGCGGTCCGGCAGGTCGATCGGCGGGAACGCGCGGTAGCGCTGGATCGGCATACCGGACGGCTGCTGCACGGGCTTGGGCTGATTCTTCGGTGCCACGGGGGTTCTCCTCGGAGTGGTACTGCGGGGTCGTGAGTGACGACCGGCGTACGACGAAACTCCGCGGCGAGGGAACCGGCCTTGTCAGGCCTCGCCGCGGCAGCGAAGGAGGAGAAGCTGGTGCCGCATGATGCCACGCAGTCTAAGCACAACCCACCCTCGCCGTCGAACCAGGGGTCTCGATCGGCGAGATACGGAGCGTGACGACTTGCCCTCAAGCGCGCTTGAGTTCCTAGCCTGGCCGCATGAGTGACTCCCTCCAGGACCGGATCGGCACGCATGGGCTGGGCGTGCTGGTCACCATCAAGCGCGACGGGCGGCCGCAGCTGTCGAACGTCACCTATGTGTACGACGGTGAGCGGATCCGGGTGTCGCTCACCGACGACCGGGCGAAGACGAAGAACCTCCGCCGCGACCCGCGCGCAAGCCTGTACGTCAGTGGCCCGCGCGGCCGCTCGTACGTCGTACTGGAAGGAAAAGCCGAGCTCAGTCCGGTAGCCGCCGACCCGTACGACGAGGTGGTCGAGGAGCTGGTCGACTACTACCGGACCGCGTCGGGCGAACACTCCGACTGGGACGACTACCGGGCCGCGATGGTCCGGGACAAGCGCCTGGTCTTCTCGATGACCGTCGACCACGCCTACGGGATGCCGTCGCCGTCGTGAGAACGTTCGGGCGCGGCCCGCGCGGGCCGCGCCCGGAGCGATCAGCGGAGGTCGAACCGGTCGAGTTCCATCACCTTGACCCAGGCCGCGGCGAAGTCCTTCACGAACTTGTCCTGCGCGTCGGCGCTCGCGTAGACCTCCGAGAGCGCCCGCAGCTGCGAGTTGGCGCCGAAGACGAGGTCGACGGCGGTCGCCGTCCACTTGAGCTCACCGGTGCCGACGTCGCGGATCTCGAAGACGTTCGCCTCCGACTCCGACGCCTTCCACTCGGTGCCGGCGGCCAGCAGGTTGACGAAGAAGTCGTTGGTCAGGGCGCCGGCCCGATCGGTGAAGACGCCGTGCTGCGCACCACCGGCGTTGGCGCCGAGCACACGCAGGCCTCCGACCAGGACCGTCAGCTCCGGAGCGGTCAGGGTCAGCATGTACGCGCGGTCGAGTAGCAACGTCTCGGGCGAGAGCTTCTCCTCGGCCCGCAGGTAGTTGCGGAAACCGTCCGCCCGCGGCTCGAGTACGGCGAACGCGTCAACGTCGGTCTGCTCCTGGGACGCATCCGTCCGGCCGGGGTGGAACGGGACGGTGACGTCGTGCCCGGCCCTGCGAGCAGCCTGCTCGACAGCCGCCGTACCGCCCAGCACGATGAGGTCGGCCAGGGACACCCGCTTGCCGCCGGTCTGCGAGTCGTTGAAGTCCTGCTGGACCTGTTCGAGGGCCTGCAGCACCTTGCCCAGGTCGGCCGGCCCGTTCACCTCCCAGCTGCGCTGCGGCTCCAGCCGGATGCGGGCGCCGTTGGCACCGCCGCGCTTGTCGGTCCCGCGGAAGCTCGCCGCAGCTGCCCACGCGGTCGAGACCAACTGCGAGACCGACAGGCCTGATGCGAGCAGCTTCTCCTTGAGCGCCGCGATGTCGTCGGCATCGATCAGCTCGTGGTCGACGGCCGGGACCGGGTCCTGCCACAGCTGCGGTTCTGCGACCCACGGCCCGAGGAACCGGGCGACCGGACCCATGTCGCGGTGCAGCAGCTTGTACCAGGCCTTGGCGAAGGCCAGCGCGAACTCCTCGGGGTGCTCGAGGAAACGGCGCGAGATCTTCTCGTACTCCGGGTCCAGGCGCAGCGACAGGTCGGTCGTCAGCATCGTCGGCTTGCGCTTCTTCGCCGAGTCGTGCGCGTCGGGAACCGTCTCGTCGGCGTCCTTCGCGACCCACTGGTGAGCTCCGGCCGGGCTCTTGCTCAGCTCCCACTCGTGGCCGAACAGGTTCTGGAAGAACTCGTGGCCCCAGCGGG
>WNGA01013009.1_pt1 | contig 10707 bp, 8 predicted proteins | sample 5400061 | NCBI WGS metagenome assembly WNGA01 (sample SAMN13153366, study PRJNA577476) | soil metagenome | isolation source: 100 cm soil or saprolite under grassland replicate 2 | place: USA:California | collected 2016-06-15
CGCGCTGCTCGCCTGGGGCAACAAGCACTTTGCGCCGGAAGGTCCAAGCGTGCTGCTCGTCAACACCAAGACCGGCGCGGCCGTGGATCCGATCCTCGTCGATAGTGCCACCGGGCGGCCGATCGCGGAGCCGGAATACGCATTCGCCCCGGGTCCGGCCGCCGGCGAGCGCACCCGACGACGGTACGCATCGGTCGATCGCGAGAGCGTGCCGGCGCCGGCACATGGCAGGCGCGCCGCGCGAAAGAGGGCTGCGAAATGAGCGTCGCGGCGATAGACCGGACCTTGGACCTCGATCCGCGCGAGACGGATGTCGCGAAAGCTTCAGTCGTCGAGCTCAGTCCACGCACGCGCGTGCTGCTGCACGGACCGATCGTGCCGACGTTGCTGCTGATGGCGTGGCCCAATGTTCTCGTCATGTTCGCGCAGGCCGCGACCGGCCTGATCGAGACCTGGTTCGTCGCGAAGCTCGGTACCGACGCTCTGGCGGGCATGGCGTTGGTTTTTCCCGGCGTGATGCTGATGCAGATGATCTCCGCCGGCGCCATGGGCGGCGGGATCTCGTCTGCGATCGCGCGAGCCCTTGGTGCGGGGCGGCGTGACGAGGCCGATTCGCTGGTGATGCACGCGCTCGTCATCACGGCCGCGCTCGGCGCGTCGTTCTCCGTGATCATGCTTGCATTCGGGCGGCCGATCTACCGTGCGCTCGGAGGCGAAGGCGGCGAGCTCGACGCCGCGGTCAGCTACTCGAACGTCGTATTCGCGGGCAACGTATTGCTGTGGGTGATGAACGGCCTGGCCAACGTCGTCCGCGGCACCGGCAACATGCTGGTGCCGGCGTTGGTCATCTGCGTCGGCGTGGTCTTTCTGGTGCCGTTGTCGCCCCTCTTGATTTTCGGCATCGGCCCGTTTCCGGCTCTCGGCATTGCCGGAGGTGGCGCGGCGCTGGTCTTGTTCTACGCCGCCGGGACCGGCGTTCTCGCCTGGTACATCCTGTCCGGGCGCAACATCGCTCGTTTGCGGCTGTCTCGCCTGCGCTGGCCGTTGTTCCGACGCATCCTGGGCGTGGGGGCGGTCGCTTCGGTCACCTCGTTGCAGACCAACGTGATCATTGCGCTTGCCACCGCATTGGTCGCCAACACGGCCGGGCCCGGCGCCGCGGCCGGTTACGGCACCGGCGCGCGGCTGGAATATTTGTTGATCCCGATCATTTTCGGACTTGGCGCTCCGCTCGTCGCACTGGTGGGTACGAATATCGGTGCCGGCCAGCGCGAGCGGGCGCTGCGCATCGCCTTCGTCGGCGGGGCAATGGCTTTCGCGATGACCGAGGCGATCGGCGTCGCCGCGGCCGTCTGGCCGCAGCTCTGGATCACGCAGTTCAGCGCAGATCCGCACGTGATCGAGACGGGAGCGGCTTATCTGCGCTTTGTCGGACCAACCTATGGGTTTTTCGGCTTAGGCCTTGCGCTCTACTTCGCTTCGCAAGGAGCGGGGCGCCTGTTCTGGCCGTTATCCGCCGGGTTCCTGCGCATGTTGGTCGCGATCGGCGGCGGATGGCTCGCGCTTCGCCTGACCGGCTCGCTGCAGTGGTTGTTCGCAGCCCTCGCGTTTGGCCTCTTCCTGCACGGCGCCGTGCTGCTTGCGGCCATCGCGTCCGGCGCATGGTTTCCAGCGAAGGCCTCGGACCTGCAACGGCTCGCCATAATGAAGACGGATTGACCTCGCTCTTGTTCACCGCCCGCTAGCTAGTGCCCCGTTTCCGAAGTTCGTGATACATTGCGGCACTCTCTCACACGAACTTCGAAAACAAAGGGGCACTAGCAAGTATATGATTCTAGTGCCGCTTTTCGATTTGAAGTTCCTAAACGAACTTGCCGCTAGCGCTGTAGGAACTTCAAATCGGCGGCACTAGTACGCAATCGTGCTCGCCGCGACTCCTTCACCAGCCATCGCCACGCTCATGCAGCCAGTCGTTTCCGTCGCAAACCTATCCAAGACCTACGCCTCCGGGTTTCAAGCTCTCAAGCGCGTCAACCTGGACATTCGTCGCGGAGAGATATTTGCCCTGCTGGGTCCGAACGGCGCAGGCAAGACGACGCTGATCAATATCATCTGCGGGATCGTAACGCCGTCGGAAGGGAGTGTTTCGGTCGACGGGCACGATATCATCGCCGACTACCGCGCGGCCCGGTCGTTGATCGGGCTGGTGCCGCAGGAACTGCACACGGATGCCTTCGAAACGGTATGGGCGACCGTGACTTTCAGCCGCGGACTGTTCGGCAAGCCGCGCAATCCGGACTATGTCGCCAAGGTGCTCCGGCAGCTGTCCTTGTGGGATAAGAAGGACAGCAAGATCATGACGCTGTCGGGCGGAATGAAGCGCCGGGTACTGATCGCCAAGGCGCTCGCGCACGAGCCTCGCATCCTCTTCCTTGACGAGCCGACAGCCGGGGTCGACGTCGAGCTGCGCAAGGACATGTGGCAGCTGGTGCGGTCGCTGCGCGCCTCGGGCGTGACCGTCATCCTGACCACGCATTACATCGAAGAGGCCGAAGACATGGCCGACCGGATCGGCGTGATCAACCACGGCGAGATCATCCTGGTCGAAGAAAAGAGCGAGCTCATGCGCAAGCTCGGCAAGAAGCAGTTGATACTTCACCTCCACGAAGTTGTGGAGGTCGTTCCGGACGCGCTCGCGGCGCACCGCCTGACGCTTACTCCCGACCGCCGCAGCCTGGTCTACAGCTACGACACGCAGGGTGAGCGTACCGGCATCACGGCGCTGCTGCAGGATCTCAGGAATGCGGGCATCCGGTTCCGCGATCTGGAGACGACGGAAAGCTCGCTGGAGGACATCTTCGTCGACCTGGTGAGGCAAGGACGATGAACCTTCGGGCTGTCGCCGCGATCTACACGTTCGAGATGGCGCGGACGGCGCGCACTCTGCTGCAAAGCATCGTATCGCCGGTGATCTCGACGTCGCTCTACTTCGTGGTGTTCGGCGCGGCGATCGGATCGCGCATCACCGAGATCGAAGGCGTGAGCTATGGCGTCTTCATCGTGCCCGGCCTGATCATGCTGACGCTGCTGACGCAGAGCGTCATGAACGCGTCGTTCGGCATCTACTTTCCCCGATTCACGGGGACCATTTATGAGATCCTCTCGGCGCCGGTGTCGTCTTTCGAGATCGTGTTGGGCTATGTGGGTGCGGCCGCGACCAAGTCGATCATCCTGGGGCTGATCATCCTCGCCACGTCGGGCCTGTTCGTGCCGCTCCAAATTGCCCATCCGTTCTGGATGATCGCATTCCTGGTGCTCACGGCGGTGACGTTCAGCCTGCTCGGCTTCATCATCGGGATCGTGGCGGACGGTTTCGAGAGATTGCAGGTCGTGCCGCTGCTCCTCATCACGCCGCTGACCTTTCTCGGTGGCAGCTTCTATTCCACCAGCGTATTGCCGCCCCTCTGGCGAACGATCACCCTGTTCAATCCCATTGTCTATCTGGTCAGCGGCTTCCGCTGGAGCTTCTTCGAGGTAGCCGACGTGAACGTCGGGGTGAGCCTTGCGATGACGGCCGTGTTCCTGGCCGCGTGCCTTGCGGCCGTGTGGTGGATTTTCAGGACGGGCTATCGGCTCAAGAACTGACGACCGCGAATCAAACGGATAGGGTTTTCGGAACCGACAGGGTATTGGCACCAGCCCGCGCCGCGTACTCCCATTCGGCCTCTGTCGGAAGCCGGTACTCGTGGGTGAAACCCATGGATCAGCCGTCTGGCAGGGCGGCATCAAGGATGGTAAAGGCCCTGTGCTGAGCCGGCGCAAGCAAGAGGATTATGGCGCCCTCGTTGCCGCCAACGCTTCGATTGGTTCGACAACCGATGCCGGAACATAACCTTTCAGTAGGGAGACCTCGATGCCTGGTCGTAAGAGCTCCCTCGGTTGGAAAGCCGCGATTTGCGCGCTGAGCTTGATGGCTTCCTGTCGCGTGGCGACCGCCCAAGGCGCCGCCCCGCCGCCGGCTGTTTCGGTGACTCCGGTGGCGAGCCGACAGATAACGGAAACGGTCGATTTCATCGGACGTGTAACGGCGATCGACAAGGTCGACATTGTCGCGCGGGTGCCCGGCTTCATCGAAGAACGGAATTTCATCGAAGGGCAGCAGGTCAAGAAGGGCGACCTGTTGTTCCGGATCGAACAGGAAACCTACAAGGCGGCGGTCGAGCAGCAGCGCGCCAATCTCGCCAAGGCGAGGGCGACGGCGGCCAACGCAAAGCTGCAGCTGGAGCGCGGCAAGGAGCTCGTCCGCAGTCAGAACATCCCGCAAGCCACCCTCGACCAGCGCGCCGCGGACGAGGCGGCGGCGCAGGCCAGTGTGTTGGAGTCGCAGGCGCTGCTCGACCAGGCGGAAATCAATCTCGGCTACACGGAGATCCGCTCGCCCATCGACGGGCGGATCGGACTCGCCAGTTTCACGATGGGCAACCTGGTCCAGCCTTCGTCCGGAAGGCTCGCAACGATCGTCAGCCAGGATCCGATCTACGTCCTGTTCCAGGCCAGCGAGCGGGACGTGCTCGACTACAAGCGCAGGCTCGCCGAGTCGCAGGACAAGAACCCGCACGTGACCGTCCACATCAAGCTGCCCAATGGCAGCGCCTATGAGCATCCCGGGTTGACCAACTTCCTCGACGTCCAGGTCGACGCAACCACCGACACCGTGACGGTGCGGGCGCAGCTGCCGAACCCCAATGGTCTTCTGATTCCCGGCGGGATAGTCAGCGTCACCGTGGAACGCGGCGGTACGCCGCGACCGGCGCTGGTGATCCCGCAGTCCGCCGTCCAGCTCGATCAGGCCGGCCGCTACGTGCTCGTGGTCGACGCGGCAAAGAAGGTCGAGCTGCGCCGCGTCACGACCGGCGCCGAGAAGGGCCGGGAGGTTGTCGCGACCGAAGGCCTCAAAGAAGGAGAACTGGTCGTCGTCGAGGGGGTGCAGAAGGTGCGTCCCGGTCAAGTCGTGGCGGCGGACGTCGTGCCGGGAAACTAGCCCGGATTTCCCACAGGATCGCGCGCGAATGTTTTCCGGCATCTTCATCGACCGGCCCCGGCTTGCCTTCGTCGTCGCCATCGTCATCACGCTGGCCGGCATCATCGCCATTACGGCGATCCCGATCGCGCAATTCCCCGACATCGTGCCGCCGCAGGTCACGCTCACTGCCACTTATCCCGGCGCCGACGCCGAAGTGGTGGAGGCGACGGTGGCGCAACCGATCGAGCAGCAAATCAACGGCATCGACAATGCGCTCTATTATCAGTCGGCCAGCGGTTCCGACGGCACCTACTTCCTCACCGTCACGTTCGCCCTTGGCACCGATCCGGACATCAATACCGTCAACGTGCAGAACCGCGCGAGCCTTGCCACGCCGCAGCTGCCGCAGGAGGTGACGCGCTCCGGCCTCGTCATCCGCAAGAAATCCGCCGCCTTGCTCCAGGTGGTCAACGTCTACTCCCCGAACAACACCTACGATCCCATTTATCTCAGCAACTACGCGACCATCAACATCATCGACGCGCTGGCGCGGATCAGGGGCGTCGGCCAGGCAACGCTGTTCGGACCGCTCGACTATTCGTTGCGGGTCTGGCTCGACCCCGACCGGCTGACCGAGCTCAACCTGACGCCAAACGACGTCATCGCGGCGGTGCAGAGCCAGAACATCCAGGCGGCGCTGGGCCGGGTGGGCGCGGCGCCGATCCCGAGAGAGCAGCAGGTCCAGCTCAATATCAAAACCAAGGGGCGGCTGTCGCGACCGGAGGAATTCGCCGCCATTGTGCTGCGCGCCAATGCCGACGGTTCGGTCATCCGCGTCAAGGACGTTGCTCGCGTGGAGATGAGCGCGAAATCGCAAGACCGCTACAGCCGCTTCAATGGTGCACCGGCGGCCGCGATCGGCATCTATCAGACTCCGGGATCCAATGCGGTCGAGGTGGCGCGTCAGGTGCGCGACACGATGACCGCGATGGCGACGCGCTTCCCCGCCGATCTTGCCTACAACGTGTTCTGGGACTCCACGGTGTTCGTCACGGCGACGATCAATGAGGTCATTCACACGCTCGTCCTGGCGGTCATACTCGTGGCCCTGGTGGTGTTCTTGTTTCTCGGCCGGTTGCGAACGACTCTGATCCCGCTCGTTGCGGTGCCGGTGTCGATCATCGGTACCTTCGCGGTGATGCTGGCCATCGGCTATTCGGCCAATACCGTCTCTCTGCTGGCCCTCGTGCTCGCCATCGGCATCGTCGTCGACGATGCCATCGTGGTGGTCGAGAACGTCGAGCGGGTGATGGAGGAGAACCCCGAGCTGCCCGTACCGGAGGCCTGCAAGAAAGCCATGGCCGAGATTACCGGCCCGATCCTCGCCATCACCCTGGTGCTGTTGTCGGTGTTCGTGCCGGTCGCCTTCATTCCCGGCATCAGCGGACAGCTGTTCCGTCAGTTCGCGGTGGCGGTCTCGGTGTCCATGCTGATCTCGGCGCTCAACGCCCTGACGTTGAGCCCGGCGCTGTGCGCCGTGCTCCTCAAGCACGGTCAGACGACCCGCGGTCCGATGCGTTACGTTCTCGGTGCGATCGACCGAGTCCGGGACGGCTATGTGGCGGTGGTACGCCGGCTGGCGCGCGTGGCGATCGTCGGCGTCGCGGTCGCGGCCGGCACGTTGGCGCTGGCGGCGTGGCTGTTCGGCAGGACACCACAGAGCTTCCTGCCGGATGAGGACCAAGGCGGAATATTCGCCGCCCTCCGGCTTCCTGAGGGCGCCTCGATCACCCGCACCGAGGCCGTAGTCAAAGAGGTCGAAGACATCGTGCGGCCGATCCCGGGGGTCGAAGGGGTGCTGTCGGTCGTGGGATTCAATTTCATCGACTACGTCGCATCGTCGAACCAGGCGTTCTTCGTCATCCGACTCAAGCCTTACGAGACGCGCACCGCCGCAGCACAGAGCGCCGGGGCGATCATCGCTCGTTTGCGCCCGCAGATGGCCGCCATAAGGGGCGCCATCGCATTCCCGTTCAACCTTCCGCCCATTCTCGGGCTTGGGAACACCGGCGGGTTCCAATACGTGCTGGAGGCGCTGCAAGGCCAGCCGCCGTCCGAGGTCGCCGCGACGTTGCGCGCCCTGCTGGTCGCGGCCAACGCTCAGCCCGAGCTGGCCGGCGTGTTCAGCACCTATGCGGCCGACACGCCGCAGATCCATCTCGACATCGATCGCGACAAGGCCCAGGTGCTCGGGGTGAAGATCGCCGATATCTTCAATGCCTTGCAGTCGACGCTCGGCAGCTTCTACGTCAACGACTTCAACGTGTTCGGCCGCACGTGGCAGGTCAACGTCCAGGCCGAGACGCCGTTTCGCGACAATATCGGCGATATCTACCGGATCTACGTGCGCAACGCCCGAGGCGAGATGGTTCCGATCCGCGCCCTGGCAGAGGCGAAGCTCGTCCAGGGGCCGCAGACGGTCGTTCGCTACAACGGATTCCGCAGCGCGATCGTGAACGGTGCGCAGAAGCCAGGCTACAGCTCCGGCCAGGCGCTCGCCGCGATGGAGCGCATTTCCGCCAGCACCCTGCCGACCGGCTACAGCTTCGAATGGACCGGGACCGCGCTGCAGGAAAAGGCGGCAAGCGGACGCACCGGCATCGTGCTGGGACTCGCCGTCCTGTTCGCTTATCTCTTTCTCGTTGCGCTTTATGAGAGCTGGAATATTCCGGTGCCCGCCCTGTTGTCGGTCAGCGTCGGGATCCTCGGCGCGATCGTCGCGGTGGTGATCGCCGGACTGAGCTTCGACGTCTACGCGCAGATCGGGCTCGTCGTGCTGATCGCGCTGGCCGCGAAGAACGGCATCCTGATCGTTGCGTTTGCGGTGGAGCAGCGCAACCTCGGGAAGGAAGTTCAGGCCGCCGCCATCGAAGCGGCAGGCCTGCGGTTCCGCCCGGTCATGATGACCAGCTTTGCGTTCATCCTGGGGCTCTTCCCCCTGGTCGTTGCGAGCGGGGCCGGCGCAATTACGCGCCACGCGGTGGGCACGCCGGTGTTCGGCGGCATGATTGCCGCATCCGTTTTCGGGATTTTCATTATTCCGCTGCTCTACATGACCGCAGAACGTTTGCGTCGCCGGACGCGAGGCCAAACGGGGACGTGATTGCAGCCAAGTATCGGCCACCACATCCGTCAATTCTCCAGCAAGGCAACCGTGCCCAGGCCACCGTCGGCGCATATGCTGACGATTGCGCGGCTGCTCTTCGGCAAGGCCGCAAGCTCTTTGACGGCCTGACTCAAAATGCGCGCGCCGGTGGCACCAAAGGGATGGCCAAGCGGAACGCTGCCGCCGTTCGGGTTCATCCGATCGCGCGGGAAGCTGCCGAAGGTATGCTCGATGCCGGCCTTTTCGCGGACAAAATTTTTGTCTTCGAGTCCTTTGATGTGACAGAGCACCTGCGCCGAAAACGCCTCGTGAATTTCCCAAAGCGCAATGTCGTCGAACTTCAGCCCGCGTCGCGCGAGCAGCCTCGGAATCGCAGTGACGGGCGCCATCAGCAGTCCCTCGTTGAAGATATCGATGGCGGCCATTTCGAAATCGAGAAGGCGCACGCGTGGTGTCGCGCTAGGCAATCGGGATAAGCCTTCATCAGTAGCAACCCAGATCGCGGCCGCTCCATCGGTTAGCGGCGAGCTGTTGCCGGCGGTGAGCGTACCGCGTCCACTGGTACGATCAAACGCCGGCTTCAATTTGGCGAGCTTCTCCAGCGATGTATCGCGGCGCGGGAAGTGGTCTTGCGTAATTCCGTCGACCGCGATGATCAGATCCGCGAAGAAACCGCGATCCTGAGCGGCGATGGCCCTTTGATGGCTTTGCAGCGCAAGCTCATCTTGCTCCCGGCGGCCGATATTCCAGGTCTTGGCCATATCCTCGGTGTGCTCACCCATGCTCCGTCCGGTGACGCGGTTCTTAACTTGGGGTACGAAAAGCCGGATGTCGGACGGGCGCAGTTTTCGAAGAAGGCCCATGCGTTGCGTGAGGCTGCGCGCTTGAACAACGCGACGCAGCCAATCAGACAAATTTTGTCCAAGTCCGATCTGAACGCGGCTCATGCTCTCGACGCCGCCGACCAATGCGAGCGCCGCTCCGCTCCGCCGAAGCATTCCGGCCGCTTCGAATACGCCGACCATGCTTGTGCTGCATTGCATGATCGTCGTAAACGTCGGCACGTGGGGATCGAGTTTAGCCTCGAGCCACGCCTCGCGCGCCAGATTGGTGTAGGCGAGATTGGGGATCACCGCGCCCCAGACGCCGAAATCGATCGGGCCGCTCGATCGTTGTGCCATGGCCTGCACGACCGGCACCGACAATCCAAGTGAATCCAGGTGTGCAAATGGTCCGTCGACGCCAACGAATGGCGTGCGGACACCAGCGGCCAGCCAAATCGATTGTTCATTATTCGCCATTGTTAATACGGCCGCCGTCCTGCTGCCGATGGCATGACGGCCGGCCTCACATTTGCGGCCGGCGTGCCTTGCGCCGCACGGGCCGGTTCTCCTCCGGCCGGTACAGGAAATTCTGCTCGCAGAAGCCGTTGTTGACGCGGACCGTCGCCATGCACTGCTCCCACGACACAAAGCCGCAGTTTCGCCCGTCTCTCCTGTACACGGCACACCAGGGATAATTCTGCGCGCCGGCAGTGCCCGCGTCGACGAGCATCAGCGCGACGGCGATCGCGGCCGCGGATGCGGTTCTCATGGCAGCGGCGTTGCGCCGGTCACCGGCGCCGGCCGGGCGCGTGTTCTGCGCTCGGGCGGAACATCGGATTCTGGTCGCAATAGCCGCCGTTGCCGCTGAGCGCGGCGCGACACTGCTCGAGAGTCGCAAAGCCGCAATTGCTCGTTCCCTGCATGCCATACTGCGCGCACCAGGGATAGGTGATCTCGGCCCGGCTCGGCTGGACGCCCACCACCAGGCCAAGGGCCGCGAATGCCAGAGCCGCCAGAAATGGTCGCATCGTATGTCTCCCGCTAGGACAATCCTGCGCCGTTATACACCGGCGGGCGCGGCCCTGTTCCCGTGGCGCCGTCATGCGCCGCGCACATCCGCGTGATTGGGCACCTGCGGGCGCTTCCCCGATCGCAAATCGTCATCAACGCTTCAGCTTTGCCGCCTCCCGCGCGAGCGCCGTGATGCGGGAAAAGTCGCCGGCTCCGATCGCCTCCTTCGGCGCCACCCATGATCCGCCGACCGCGATGACGTTCGGCAGCGCCAGATAGGCGCCGACGTTCTCCTGATCGATCCCGCCGGTGGGACAGAACCTGACGTTCGGCAGCGGCGCGGCGACCGCCTTGAGAAACGCGACCCCGCCGGCCGCTTCGGCGGGGAAGAATTTGAGAACCGCAAAGCCGAGACCGGCGAGCGCCATGGCCTCCGACACGGTCGCGCAGCCGGGCAGCGCCGGCACCGGAACCCGCGCCAGGGCCGCCGCCAATTCGGGCGGCGTGCCGGGAGTCACCAGGAACTTGGCCCCGGCCGACAAGGCCAGCCGAATCTCCGGAATGTCGGTGACGGTGCCGATGCCGACCACGGCTTGCGGGACCTCGGCGATGATCGCAGCCACCGCATCGAGCGCAACCGGGGTGCGCAGCGTCACCTCGATGACCGGCAGGCCGCCGGCGAC
>WNGA01013010.1_pt1 | contig 10707 bp, 11 predicted proteins | sample 5400061 | NCBI WGS metagenome assembly WNGA01 (sample SAMN13153366, study PRJNA577476) | soil metagenome | isolation source: 100 cm soil or saprolite under grassland replicate 2 | place: USA:California | collected 2016-06-15
CGCCGCGTGAACGCCGATCCGAAGGCCAAACCACGGATGCCATGGGTACAGCAGTTCTCGAAATTCGGTTCCGTGGGTGTTCTCAAGCTTTGTTGTACAACACGATCAGGCCTCACGCCTCAATCGGATACAAGCCACCGGCACCAGAGGTGTTCGTGCCTGCATTCGCCGCGTGGCCGGCTGCGCTACGCCGACCGGTTCCGCCGGCCGCGCTGGCGCAACGGGCCAACCTTAAACTAACATTCCACCCGGACCACTCAGCGGGGGCTGATCGCCATTCACTGACGATTACGGTCGTGAGCTATTGGCTCGCCCAGCCGCGGCGCGCAAGCCACTCTTTTTCTATCAATCACTGCATCGCCGTCTGAGCGCTCGATGCTTCAATCCCCTGACCTGCTGTTTTTCGACTTAATGAAACCGAACTCTAGCTGACGTCGGTCGGCCTTTTGCGGATTGTCGATCCGCACAATCCGAATGCCGCCGTCCACTATTGAAATGGAAACGCGCAGATTGTCTCCCAAGTCCACGGTGTTATTGGCACCCTTCGCAATAACAGACGCGAAATTTAATAAGTATTCCCCTTTGTTGCCGGCAATCTCGCCCAACTCCTTTAACGGAATGACTTGTTGGTCCTGCTGCTTTTTCGGCTCCACCCATCTAGGCCAAGAAGTCTCCATCAAGACGACATTCCGCGCAAAGCTTCCCCGCGATTGTCGCTTATCTTCAGCAACGATTTGCACTTCTTCCCAATCCGCGCCGGTTGCCGCCGCGAGAGCGCGGACGACTTCAAGCAAGTCCGCAAGTTCTGTCGTAACTTCCTTGGGGCTACTAGCTCGGAGCAATTCTTGTGTCTCTTCGAACAATTTGACTACCAATGCTGTTCGCGATTCATGCTTCGCAATCTGCGCTAAGTTTGCCCGCTCTCCATGCTCAGCGATTTTTGCCGGGATTTCATCCCTTACCAATTTGCGAAAAACTTGACGCTGGCGCACACGGCTGCGTTTGGAGGTATCCGTAACAACCGTCACTCCTTTGCGTTCCAACGTATAGTAGGCATGTCCCAAAATAGAGCCAGTCATTGAAACTGGGAAATTCTTTTCGAGCGAAACCGAAACGACAGTTTCCAAGAACTCTGAGCTTCTAAACAAATTGCTTTCTGGTTCAAGTGATAGGATGAACCTACCTGCTTGCCGAAGTCTTGCACTGCTTAAATCGTCTACAGACCTAATCGAAATTCGCTTCTTGCCAGGAGCAATTGGTCTGCGTGGCAAGCCCGATATTGGTTCAGGGTCCATCATGAACCATGGCACGTTCCGACCAATGCCAACTGACTGAGGAACAGCGCAAAACCACATGATCTGTATCGGCTTGTTTAGACGACTTGCAATGCGGTAGGTCTGAGTAGCGACTTCTCGCAAGTCTGCGAGTGACAGACTTCGGTGCCGCGCAACGTTTCTAGCAACATTGATTAGTTTCCATTCGCCGTTATCGGTCTCCTGAAGAAATTTTGGTTTGTAACGAATGTGCTCTGCTGAAATGCCATTGCGTCTTACGTCAAATTCAAATGTGTCGTGAGGCAAATATTGCAGGCCGTCTGGTAATCCCCAGAGCGAGTCGACAAGGACCAACTGCTGGCTTGGCTTTGCGAGCGCCCAGGCGGCTACCGTCGCAGGGATGAATTTGTGGAATATAAAGCAAATCTCTTCTGGTTTTGCGCCTTGACCCGTTAGGGATTCAAGGGTCGTGTTCATAAACGCTAACGCTCCTCGCGAGGAGACGCTGTCCGTTCTCGGAAGATTAAGGCGGTCAATTCCGGCAGCAGTACACTCTGTGCGGCATACAGCGCGCTCGCGAACAACTGCATGGATGTCTGCCTCCAAACTGCGTCCGACTTCTAGTGCGGCCTTAAGCTCTGCGCCGGTCAAATAGAACAGCGTTGGATACGGGAAGGTACGACCGTCCAAAAATTCTTTGACCTTGTCTATTTTTGGCCAACCTGTCTTGTTGCCGAAATCTGCAACGTGAATAGGCGACCCCGGTGGAAGCACACCAGTTGGAAGGCCATCATTTTCACGCAACAGCGAGTCCGGGTTAACGCCTTCGTCCGCTTGTTCCTCTTCAAAATCAAGCTGAAACAACCAAAGCGTTTGGCCCCCGAGTCCCCACTCGAGATGGATTCGGCCCTCCTGCAATTTCGTGCACCATCGCCCAATCATGCGAAACAGCTCCAACAGGCCCTTCCTGCCGTCTCGCTTGCAAGTAAGCGGTGTTTGCGTGTCGGGGGTTGATGCGCGTTGAGAATTAAAACGACCATCTGTGTAGTCTGGTGCTTCTATCTCCCACATCCAGTGATTGCTGGTCTTGGAAACGCGCCGCTCGTTTGACAAATGGCCTCGACGCGAAACATGAACTCTTGACTGGACAACCAATGCTATGTCGTCGTGCGCGCCAATTTCCGCGAAGGCAGAAAAAATCTCTTCGATTTTCCGAATGATTGACTGATCGTTGAAATCGGCAGGAATCTCTAAAGATTGATAGGCACCCCTGTCCGACATGCTTTCTTCGACGGCGCTGGAGCGGATAATCAAACCATGGTCGGCCCATCCTCCGCGTTGGGCAATGTAAGAATGGAGAGTATGGGCGGTCGGCGCAATAATGGCATGCCGACCTGACTGCGATGCTTGCGACCAATCGCGATACAGCGAGGTACTCACTACCAGAAACGGTGGCGTCCACTTCTCCGGCAGCGAAATGAGACCGAGGGCCTTGTTGCCAACAATCTTGCGCCAGCGACGTCGCTCTTCGCCATGAATTTGAGTCGAAGTTCTTGTCCAAACGTGATTGGCAACAAGATTGAACATCGACGCTCATCGCTCGGCTTGAGACGCTCCGGTCTGCGATTGTTCGGGTTTGCTTGTTGTACGGGCATCTACGGTCCCGAACGCACGGAAAGCGACCTTCTGCAAAGCCGCAAGCAAGTTGTCGGAAAACAGACCAACAAAAAAGCCAAGGGCCGCCCCCGAGGCCGGACCAGCCAAGGACGTTCGGTTGAGGAATGGCACGATGCCCGAGATAATCATCAGTGCAGTGAAGACTGCCAAGATTCCAGAAAGTGGGGGAACGATTAATCGCCAAATTAGTCGGTCACGATGCCAACGCTGTTTCGCGACGGCGTGATATAACCATTTCAGTGACGAAGCGCAGCCGCCACAAATGCCTGAAAGAGTCACGGCAGCATAAACGACGAGCGGTGTTGATTCGGGTGGGCTACCCACGAAAGCAACCACTGGGCCACTCGTTTCTTTGAGCACCACGTACTTTGCAAGCAGCACCAACGCGGCAAAGGACGTGCCCAGGACGATCAAGAGATACGTTAGCTCTCCGACTATTTGAAGCCACGCCCAAGAAGAATATGCCGACTGATAATGGCCTATCGCACGGCCGTCAGTCAGAGAAGCGAGACTTGTAGCGTCAGGCGGTCCAAACTTTTCAGGCTGCTCGGTGACGTCCCCGCGCAGCGGCGAAATGCTCAATGGTTCGCTGGGCGTTTTCATGGCATGGCCATTCTCGGTAATCCCAGGCGTCAGGCATTCCGCAAATGTGAGCTATCTTTCTTCGAAAATATTGTGACTGCGCCACATGCGGCAACCCAACATAGCACTCATCATCTCGGCATATTAGAAGATATTCCTGACCTGATGAGCATCTGCCCCATGGGTCTTGCACATCCGCAACCGTCCAAAGAACGGACTTATCAGCTAATGCTGAACTCAAGAGGTCGCCTTCCATTGGTACGACGTGAAGGTGCGACTGGTCGACGCCGCATCCCACGGCGCTCAATGGCTTAGACGGGCCATGCTCAAGAATGAAGGAGTTCCGTCCAAAGACCTTGACTTCGACGGCCAACCGTCGGGCAAAACTCAAGATGTCTTGACGATGCTGCTGAGGCAAACCTCTGAACGCTAGAGACTTCACCCTTGGCACGACAAGAAGCCAGCCTGGGACGAGGGAACCTAACGTCGGTACGACCGCTGCCAGAGGACAGTTGAACAGGTCTCGGTCGCACGCGGGTTGAGGCCCTCGGCTACATCCTGAAGTGACCCAGTCAAAACGCCCGGACGTGGACATGATTTCACCTGTTGTGATCAGACACCCACAATAGGGGTGCGGGATTTTCGAATCAACGGATCTGGGTTGGCAGTGTAAACGAAAAAAGATGTCGAATGCCGCCGCACTTTGCGAGTTGATTCGATCGCAGGACGATCAATCTCCCGGATCGCTGGGGCGTGACTGCTTGTGCTTTCCTCAGACGCACCAGTCTGTGGTACAAGTTCTCCTTCAGCTTCCTCGATTCCCGTCAGGCACGAGAGCTCCTGTGACTCAGGCGAGTCCACCGGTACGTTTTGGTATGCCCTGGCTACCCACCTAGCGGCCCCGCCGCAAGGCGACCGTCTATACTCACCCCGCTGACGCCAACCGCTGCGTCAACCTGGTCCAAGGCTTGCCGAGCTCAGCAATCGAATGGGGAACCGACTCGACCCGCAGCATCGCGAACCTGATCTTTAGCGGCACCTCACAGAAGTACAGGGACATCAATTGGATCTTCTCGCACGGCGGCGGCGCCCTGACGTCGTTCGCAGAGCGCTTCCTGGTGCAAATGACGAGCACGCCTCCCTACAAGGACAAGTTCACCCGCGAGTCCGTCCAGGCCGAGCTCAATCGCTTCTATTACGACACGGCACAAGTCACGATGCATCGCTCGACCAAGGCGGAAGTCGAGCAACGCCGCCCCGATCTCTACGACATCGTTGCCGCCATGGAGCCGATGACGGTCCGGCAGGTGTTCTATCAGGCCACGGTCCGGGGGCTCGTTGAGAAAGCCGAGAGCGGCTACACGGACCGCGAAATGCCGCCGCGAGCACCTTCACGTCATTTAGGATTCGAACCGGCGAATCCGTCCGCGAGTTATCTGATTGGAATTCCGTGACAACTTCGCCTGAGCTAGGGGCAAGCCCGGCGGCGGAGATCCTTCGCGTGCAAGCTGCCTGATATGGATTTGCAACTCCGGCCAAGATTTCAGCAGACGATCTTGGCGCGGAAGAGCGGACAGCATCACGAGGATCGAGTCGCATCAGGGCCGACGCCATTTTGCACTCGACTTCTGACGTAAACAGAGCATGCATGGTGGTCACGGTCACGGAGGCCGAGCCTGACCGGCTCGCTCCTCTCGCCCCGCCAGCGCCATTGGGCCTCCGCGGGGTTTGGGTGGTGCGGCGCGCTGTTGCGCCGACACCATGGAGAGGAGTTTTGACATGTCCAAGAGCAAGCGTGCGCGGTCCATCAAGGCGCGCTCCGCCTCCAAAATCCGGTCCAAGGCTGTTACTCGCAAGAGCGCTGCTCCTCATCACCGGACGCGAGCGAATTCCAAGCAGGCGCGGGTGCTGGGGCTGCTGCGCCGGCCGAACGGGGCCACGATCGCCACCATCATGGAATCCACCGGCTGGCAGTCGCACTCGGTGCGGGGGTTCTTTGCCGGCGTGGTGCGCAAGAAGCTCGGGCTCAAGCTTGCCTCCGAGAAGACCGACGGCGGCCGTGTCTACCGGATCGCTGGCGGCAAGCCAGGCGCAATCGAGCCTGACACCACCGCGGCCCAGCCGAGCGCCTGATGATGCGGCGGCGCTGGCGAGAGCCGGCCGCGATCGCGGCCGAGATCGATCGCGTCCGTTCGCTGCGGCTCGATGCGTTGCGGCGGCAGTGGCGGCGGGTGTTCGGACGAGTGCCCCCTGCCGGTCCGAGCAAGGACCTGCTGGGTCGCATGATTGCCGCGCGCCTGCAGGAGCGAGCTTTTGGCGGCCTTGATCGCGACAGCCTGAGGTTCTTGCAGAGCCTCGCGCGACACGAGCGCCCAGCACGTCGACAGCTCAAACCCGGGACCGTGCTCGTTCGCGAGTATCAAGGCCGGCGCCACATCGTCACCACCGTGCGCGACGGCTTCGACTGGCAGGGAACCACATATCCCAGCCTGTCAGCGATCGCGCGCGCCATCACTGGCACGGCCTGGAGTGGGCCGCGCTTCTTTGCCCTGCAAAGAGCCGGGGACGGCAGCAAGCCCAAGCAAAAATCAGCCGCCGCTCTCGATGATGGCCGGCGTCAACGCAGACCGACCAATGGCCGCAATGGTCCGCAAGCCGTGAACGGGTCGTCGCCAGTCCTGCACGTTGAAACAGCACCCAATGCATAAACCCGAAACCAAGGAGTTAAACCGTGCGTCCCTACTGGAAAGGCTATCTCAAGCTGGCCCTGGTCTCGTGCCCGATCGCACTGCACGCCGCCTGCTCGACCGCAGAGCGCATCGCCTTCCGGCAGATCAACAAGGCGACCGGCAATCGGCTGCGTCAGCAGCTCATCGATGAGGAAACCCGCGAGCCGGTCGAGCCCGAGCACAAGGGCCGCGGCTACGAGGTCGCCAAGGGGCAGTACCTGATCGAGAGAGTTCGTGAATCTGAAAAGATCGTATCACGAGCACCCTATTACTCTTCTGAAAAGGTGGCTGAAAAAGCAGACGGTGAGCACAGCGACTGGTGCTGCGCAAGCTCGCGCGCTCGCCTGCCGTCGCGATCGTTGCCAAGGCGCTCGCCGACGGGCGGGACATGGCCGAGATTGAATTAATGCGCGATATCGCACAGCGGACCCTCGCAGTACTCGCCAACGACCGGCGCAGGTGATTTCGCAAGAATTTCCTCGAGTAAGGAGGCGGTGCAACATGCGCCGTCGCCGCGTCCGTTTCACCCGCGCCAAGCGCGAGGCCGTTGCTGGAGTGGTCGCCGCGGGATCATCCTTCGGATCGGCAGAAAATCGTGGCCAATTCCTGCCCTCTCAGCGATGCGCCTCGATGACCAAGCGCCCGCGCAAGAAACGCTGCTGAGATCCTGGCACTAGGCCCGAGCTGCGTCTCCGCAACGCCGCAGCTCAAACGCGAAGGGTCTCTGGTGGCCACAATTCGTCTGGATCTGGGAATCTGAGCGACCTTTCAAAGGGATATTTTGCGCCGACATTTCTGAGTTCGAATCTCACATGCCCAGCCACGCAGTCGGGTCTCTGTGAACCCCGCACGGTTTCGGTTGGCCATTCACGCGCGCAAAGAAAAGCCCCGCGGACGGGGCGCGCAACTGATGGGGGCCAAGTATCAAGCAACCAGTGTGAACCTCATCACACTCGGAACGCGAACGTCGTCCTAGACTGACACACATAAACTTTGGGCGTCCATCCCTGCACGTTGCGGGGGAAGACAATGGAGCAGATCCAATGGCGGTGCCTTCGAAACGAAGCTTCGGACAAGAGATCAATGCTTGGGTACAGACAGTTGGCATACTCTTTGCCGCCGCCTGGGGTGGCTATACCTTCATTTACAAAGAGGTTTGGCTCCCTAACTCCGCACCAGTGAATATTTCCGTAGATCTCCAGCTTAAGAAGGTCGGGCAGATGGGGCCACACGGTGCGCCGGTGAGTGACGTGAGTGATAAGCCAAATGGTCTGGCAGGGGAGATCGACAAAAAGAAGCAACTCATCGGTGTAGAGATGCGGATCTCCGCGGTAAACCCGAGTCCTCGTGACGTGTATCTCCTACCGAGCGCGTGGTCTGCGTGGGGCATAGTTGATCGTGCCTCGTCGGATGATCTACCCATCGAGGATGTGGCGAAGTCACTAAATGCGGGTTACATGCAGTATAGCTTGAAACATGCAGTTCCTGCCGAAGCTTCCCTTGTTGCCGTCGGCGCTCTTTTCAAAGACACGGTGCTAAGGCCGAATGAGAAAGTAGGACGCACTGAAATATTTTATGTGCCCGCAGGGAGATATGACAGGATTTTGGTCGATGGTGAATTGAACACCATGAGTAAGCCAGCCAAACTCACTGTGCAATGGAAATGGGAGAATGAGCGGCTTTTCGCGCAACTGTATCGTGTGGGTGCAAACAACGAACCAATTGAATTGAAGAAGGACGAAAAGGCTCACTATTTCGAAGACAACGGTCTTCAAATACAATCTGCTTCCGGGCAGATTTTCTTGTGGCAATAGAATGCGGCTAATTGAAATTTGGGAGCGTCCACGTAGCGCGAGCATGGCTGCGGCACGCTGCGCACCATCCCCTAGAGGCCCGCACCTAATCCCCCAGCTGAACTTTCTGAGCAGGGGTTGACCATCTTTGTGCGCGGCCAACGCCATTCATTTTCCGCAGAGTTCCTTTCTGGTTATGGTTGAGAGCCGCGATGTGATCGAGCACGAAGGCGGCGCGCTCAATGGATACCTGAAGCTCTGCCAGCAACGAAAGGTTGTTGCCGAAGAGCTTCTTATTGCGGAGATTGCGACTGATCCGGTCTGCGAGCGCACGACATCTATCGACTGCTCCCTCGGCGCCCCGCCTCTCGATGGCGGACAGTGATCTTTTGATCTCGCGCGCTCGGTCTTTGGCGTACCTTTCAAATTCGGAAAATTGCTGGAGTTTCTGCATCGCGCCTCTCATCGTTGAAGTCTCTCGGTTTTGATCGAACCGATTAGGTTCGTCGGTACGATCCGCGACTCTGAAACCGAAAAGGTGGGCGGCGCGGATCGCCTATGACCACCCCGAATACGATTCATCACGATCAAGACAGTTCCGTTACAGAACAGTGTGCTCGGAGTTTTTCCGCAAAAGAAAATTTGACTGGAACTAAAGAAAATTTGACTGGAACTATTGCCCAACTTATTAAGCACTACTTTGGCAGATTTTTGAGCGGTGCGGGATTCCCGAATCAGTTTTTCAATGATTCATGGGTGGTCGGCTTGTGGAGGGGCCGACCATGGCGAAAACCACATTGGATTGGGAAGCCGAGCTTAGAGGCTGGCTTGAGCCGTTTCTGGAGCGCTTGGGTCACAAGGCACGGCGGCGGATGTGTCCGCTTTACGTTTCGGGGCTGATCGGGCCCGGTGATCGCAAGAGCGTTCAGCCAATGGCGGAACGTCTTGCGCCGAACGACTATGATCAGCTGCATCACTTTATTGCTGGTGGTGTCTGGGATTTGGCGCCGTTGGAGAGGGAACTGCTCATTCAAGCGGATAGGCTTGTCGGCGGCAGCGATGCGGTATTGGTCATCGATGACACCGCGGTGCCCAAGAAAGGCAAGCATTCGGTAGGTGTCGCTGCGCAATATGCTTCGGCACTGGGTAAGAACGCCAATTGTCAGACACTGGTCTCACTGACGCTCGCGCGCGGCGAAGTGCCGGTGATGGTGGCCTTGCGACTTTTTCTTCCCGAGACTTGGACGAGCGATCCTGCCCGTTTGAAGCGGACCGGCGTTCCGATCGCATATCGAGTGGCACGGACGAAGCCAGAGATTGCCCTGGCGGAAATCGATCGCATGATCTCAGCTGGTGTCCGCTTCGGCTGTGTATTGGCGGACGCGGGTTACGGCATGAGCGCGCCATTCCGCCAGCGGCTCACGGCTCGCAAGCTTGCCTGGGCCGTTGGCATCCCTCGTCACCTCAAGGTGTACCCCGTTGGCGTGCGGCTGATTTGGCCAATGACCAAAGGTCGGGGCCGGCCCCGTAAGCGGCGCGTGCCCGACATTCTATCGATGCCGGCTGAAGATATGCTGGCCGGTGCCAAGTGGAGAACGGTGAGTTGGCGCAGCGGCACGAAAGGCCGGCTGAAAGCCCGGTTTGCTGCTGTCCGTGTGCGCATCGCTGACGGGCCTCCGCAGCGGATATGGGACAAAGGTCAGCAGCATCTTCCCGGCGACGAGGCTTGGCTCATTGGCGAGCACCGCGTGTCCGGAGAGAAGAAATGCTATCTTGCCAACTTGCCCGCCGGGATGGATCTGCGCAGCTTGGCTGCCACAATCAAGGCGAGATGGATCTGTGAGCAGGCCCATCAACAACTGAAGGAGGAGCTCGGCCTCGACCACTTCGAGGGAAGGTCGTGGCATGGTCTTCATCGTCATGCGCTCATGACCATGATCGCTTATGCATTCCTCCAACACCGCCGGCTCGCAAAAGTGAGGCGGGAAAAAAAGAATCAACGGCCCGCCGCCTCAACCGACGTTGCCGGCCGTCCGGCACGCCATCGTCGATCTCATCATGCGATCAAGCCCTCGACGATGTCCGTACTGCCGAACCTGGATCGACACGCAACAGCGGCGTGAGTAAATCTGCCAAAGTAGTGCTAGGGCGTGTACTCATAAACGCGGGCAATGGCCGAACGTCTGCTCTTGGGGCGAACCGGACGCGCCGGCATGGCGGGAATGACGTGAATGACCCCAACCCGGCGTGTGGCCGCAAACAAAGTCACGTGGTCCGGCTTATTCCGGCTGGCCATGTTCGGTCATGCAGGCCCGGTATGTATAGATCTCCTGGTTACCCCAGAGGTACTGCGGATAACGGGCGGCCCTGAGGCTGCACTCGTGAAGCGCCTGCGCGCGTTCCTGGCTGATTTGGAAGTGGCCTTCCTGCGCGTAGCTTGGCGATGCCAGCGCAATCAGCGCGATACCCACAGCAAGCGAAGCCAGACCTTTCTTCAAGTTAATCATGACGAGTCTCCTTGTTATTGTCGCCCCGTCACGCGACACATCTAGGCGTCGCGGGAGAACTCGATTGCTACGTCTTGCTGCAAAGCGACTTCCTTTCAGAGAGTTAATACGGCCGATGCGTCCAAGCATCTTGCGGGGCTTTCCT
>WNGA01015433.1_pt1 | contig 10706 bp, 12 predicted proteins | sample 5400061 | NCBI WGS metagenome assembly WNGA01 (sample SAMN13153366, study PRJNA577476) | soil metagenome | isolation source: 100 cm soil or saprolite under grassland replicate 2 | place: USA:California | collected 2016-06-15
ACCGAAGGACCTCGATGAACCCATGCAGGAGCCGCCAGTTCGCACCCACGCCGGTCCCACGATCCCCCGGTGCCGTCAAGCCGAACCCGGCGAGGTCCATGGCGATGACCCGCCCGCGCCGGGACAGGCCGGGCGCGACCGCCGCCCAGTTCAGGTGGGAGCCGCCCAGGCCGTGCACGCAGACGAACGTCGGCCCGTTCGGCGGTCCGTCCCATTCCCGGTAGTGCACGGGGCCGTTCACGTCCGCCCATCGGCTCTCGGGCAGGCCGAGCGCTTCGATGGCATCCATCGGCTCGATAGGTTACCGATCCTCCTGTTACTGTCCGTCTAACGATCGGCAGGGAGACCCCCGTGTTCGAGCGGTTCAGCGACAGAGCCCGCCGCGTCGTCGTCCTCGCCCAGGAAGAGGCGAGGATGCTAAATCACAACTACATCGGCACGGAGCACATCCTCTTGGGCCTCGCGCACGAGGGCGAGGGAGTGGCGGCCAAGGCCTTGGAGTCGCTAGGGGTATCGCTGGGCGAGGTTCGCCGCCAGGTCGAAGACATCATCGGCCGGGGACAATCCGAGCCCAGTGGCCACATCCCCTTCACGCCGCGGGCGAAAAAGGTGCTGGAGCTGTCGCTCCGCGAGGCCATTCAACTCGGCCACAATTTCATCGGGACCGAGCACATCCTCCTGGGCATTCTGCGTGAAGGTGAAGGCGTTGCTGCACAGATCCTGGTGAAGCTTGGCGCCGATCTGAACCGGGTCCGCCTGGAAGTCAAGGCGCTCCTCGAGGGCTACTTCGCTGAAGGGGGGGCCGCCGTCGCGACCGCCGAGGTCCCCGTCGGAGCCGACCCGCGGCAGCTCCTCCCCGAGCTCGCTCAGCGGGGGCGGCGAGCCCGTGACCTCGCCGAGCGCCTGGCCAAGGTGCTGGCCGACCCTTCGATCACCGCCGACAACGTCCTGTTCGGGCTGCTCCTGAACGACGACCGGCTCACCGTTCTCGAGGGCTACGTCACGGAACTGGAGCGGAAGCCCAAGGAAGGACATGACGGGGGTGAGGAGTAACCGCGCCCGCCGTCACATCACGTTCAGGCCCCCCAGGTTCTTCATCAGGTCGCTCATCACATCCGGATCGGTGAGGGCATCGATCACCGCGGGGACTCCCTCGCCGGCCGCCTTCAAAGCTCGCTCCAGCGCCGGGCGGACGTCCGCCTGGTCGGTGATCCGCTCGCCGTGCCCGCCCACGGCTTCGGCCAGGAGGTCGTAGCGCATGGTCGAGAGCACCGCTCCCTGATCGGCCTCCTCCCCGTACCACATGCGCTGCTCGTGGCGAACGTCACCCCAGCCTCCGTTGTTGACGACGGGGCCGCGGTGTCCAGCTCGATGGCGGAGAGCCCGAACGCGCCGTCGCCGGTGAAGAGGAAGACCGGCTCGTCCGAACGAGCGGCGCGAGCCGCCAGCGCGAACGGCAGGCCGATGCCGAGGGTGCCCATCGCTGACCCGATGAAGAGGTTCGTCCCAGGGCGGTGGGCTTTGGAGAACGCGATCCCCCACAGCACGCTGTCGCCGCCGTCGGACACGAACGTCCCGGCGCCCTGCTCGTCGGCGAACCTTGCCACCTCCCGGGCCAGCCACCCGGGGTGGAGTCCCTTCGCCGGCCGTTCGCACTCGTCGTCCCAGCTCCGCCGGCTGATCTCGGCTCCCTGACGCGCCTGTTGGGTCCAGCCGTCGAAGGGGTCGGGCTTGCCCGGCCATGCATCAGTCAGGGCTTCCAGCGTGGAGCGGATGTCGCCGACCAACGCCACCTCGGGCCTTCGCAGGCCGCCGATGTGCTCCGGCCTGACGTCGACCTGGATGACTTGCTGCCCGGGCGAGAAGAGCGGCGGGCCGCCATAGACCAGATTCGCGTTGAACCTCGAACCCAGCACCAGGACCACGTCGGCGGACGCCAGGGCGATGCCGCCATGGACCAGGCCGCCGAGACAGCGCGGGTGGTCGTCGTCGAGGAGCCCGCGGGCCGCGCTGGTCGTGGTCACCGGCACGCCGGTCCGTTCGGCGAAGGCGCGGAGGGCTTCGCCCGCTCCCGAGAAGAACGCCCCGGACCCGGCCAGCGTGACCGGCCGGCTCGCTCCTTGCAGAAGGTCGATGGCTCGGTCCAGATCCGCGGGGACCGGGACGGCCCGCAGGTCCGCCGGGTAGCCGGCCGGCCATGGCTTCTCGGTCGGGGACGCAGACGCGCCGAACACGTCTTGGGGGATCTCCAGGTAGGCGACCCCCGGTGCGCCGGACCGGGCCTGGTGGAGCGCCTGGGCGACGTACTCGGGGATCCGCTCCGTCTGCAGGCACTCGGCTCGCCATTTCGTCACCGGGGCGACCGCGGCCAGGTGGTCGAGGTCCTGCACGGCGCCGCGGTGTCGCTGAGCCAGACCGGTCCGCCCACTGATGACGACCAGCGGGACCCCGGCGGCGTTCGCCTCGGCGAGCCCGGCGAAGGCGTTGGCCAGACCGGGGCCGGCGGTGACCGCTGCGGCGGCAGGCCGGCCCGTGGCCAGAGCCCATCCTTCCGCCATGAACACGGCGTTCTCCTCGTGCCGGGTGTCGATCAGCCGGAGACCTTCGACCCGCGCCCCCTCGAACAGCGGAAGGATGTGTCCCCCGGGCAGGGCGACGACGATGTCGACGCCCGAATCCTTGAGCGCCCGCGCCGCGAGGACACCGCCAAGGGAAGGATTCGTCATCGCGCCGGAGTATAGGATGCCCGCTATGGCCGGGCCTTCCACTGGGATGATGCGCGCGGCATTCTTCGAGGGCTACCAGTGCATCACGGTGCGAGACGCACCCCTTCCGGAGCCGGCATCCGGCGAGGTTCGACTGAAGGTCCGTTACTGCGGCATCTGCGGCTCCGACGTCACGTGTTACAAGACCGGGGCCCTCGCCGGCCCCGACGTGATCATGGGGCACGAGCTTTCGGCCGTGGTCGACCTCGATCCGGCCGGGGAATGGAACCCGGGAAGGCGCGTGACCGTGTTTCCCAGCGGCACGGGCTGCGGCGAATGCGTGTGGTGCCGCGAGGAGAAGTACCGATACTGTCTGAACCCCCCCGACGGGAGGCATGGCGGCGGGTTCGCGGAGTACATGACCGCTCCGGCCCGTAACCTCATCGGGCTCCCCGACGACCTCGATGACAGAAGCGCTGCCGCGGCCGAGCCACTGGGCGTGGCCCTTCGCGGCGTCGACCTGGCCAGCCCCAAGCCTGGTGACCTGGCGTTCGTCAGCGGGCTGGGGTCCATCGGGTTGTTCGCCCTGTCCTCGCTGGTGGCGGCGGGATGCAGGGTGGTGGGGTCCGATCCTCGAGAGGACCGCCGGAGCCTGGCGCTCGAGTTGGGTTGCGACGAAGTCTTCGACCCCACCGCCCGGGACCCCGTGTCGGCCACCGCTGCCCTCGATCAGCACGGCCCCCGAGTGGCCTTCGAATGTGCTGGGGTGCCGGAGTCCCTCCAGCAGGTGTTCGAGGCATGCGGGCCCGAGGGGGTCGTCGGGATCCTCGGCGTCCCGATGGCTCCCGTCTTCTTGCTTCGGATGACGCTGAAAGAGGAGCGTGCCTTCTCCATCCAGGGCCCCACCCGCGAGTCGATGCGACGCGCGCTGGACCTCATGCGAGAGCGGCCGGAGATCTCGAGGGTGATCACGCACACGGTCCCGCTGGAGCAAGCCGACGATGCATTCGCGCGGCTGGCGGCCGGCGATGGAGGCGTCAAGGTCCTCCTCCAGCCGGGAGCCTGAGAACGGCCGCCAGCGGCCGGCGGCGACGCGCGTGAGCCCGCGGACGTTGAGGGCGTCGCTCGGGCTCGACCTGCCTCAGCTCGAACCGGGGAAGCCGGGTGACCCGGGACTCTTCGGACCGGACTCCTTGATCTGGGCGGTCGGCCGCGAACGGATCCTGCTGGCGGGAGGCGCGGCAGCGCTCCTCCTCCAAATTGCCCATCCCTTGGTGGCGGCAGGTGTGGCAGCCCATAGCGACTTCCGGGCCGATCCCTTCCGCCGACTCCAGGCCACGCTGGACACGACGCTTCGGATCACCTTCGGCGATCGCGAGCAGGCTGCGGCCGCGGCCGAGAGGGTCGGGCGAGTGCACGCGAGGGTTCGAGGCCGTCTGCGCCGGCCGGTGGGCCGCTTTGACGCCGGCACCCCCTACGACGCCTCCGATTCCAGCCTCGCTCTTTGGGTCCACGCCTCGCTCCTCGGCACGTCGCTCCAGGTCTACGGCCGGTTCGTCAGGCGTCTCACCCTGGCCGACCGCGAGCGCTACTACCAGGAGGCGAAGCCGTTCGCCCATGTGTTCGGCGTCGGCGACGACGTCCTGCCCCCCGACTACCGGGCCTTCCGCGCCTACCTGGCCCGCATGGTGGAGGGGCCTGACCTGGCGGTGGGAGAGGACGCGCGGCTGCTGGCGACCCAGATCCTGGCGCCTCCGGTCCCCCTCCCGGCCCGGCCGGCGCTCCCCCCGCTCCGAGCCGTCACCGCCTGGCTGCTCCCGGCAAGGTTGCGTGGGGAGTTCGGCCTCTCATGGGGCCCGGGGAAGGGAGCCCTGCTGGCAGGGCTGGGCGGCCCGACCCGGCTGGCCGTTCGGACCCTCCCGGGCCGCCTCCGCTACTGGCCCCATCACGGGATCGCCCGAGTACGGATACCGAAAAGCGGGAACGATCAAGGCCGTTCGAGCGTTCTTGATTAAGCATTCTCATTGCACGTTTTCGGCTTTCCCAGATGGAAAGGCTACGCTTGCACATGGCCATGGCAGACCCCGAACCCAAGCGCACGCGCAAGTCCGAGCCCACGCGGGCCCTCGGCGAAGCGGACGACGTCCGCCTCTACCTGGAGGCGGCGGCTCGTGAGCCTCTCCTCACCAAGGAGGAGGAGGTCCAGCTCGCCATGGCCATCGAGCACGGCGAGGAGGCCGAAGCCAAGCTGGCCGGCGGCCGGCTCCGGTCCGAGACCTCGATCCGCAGGGCCAAGGAAGCCATCCGCAAGGGCCGGGAGGCCCGGCAGCGGTTCATCCGGGCCAACCTGCGCCTGGTCGTATCCATCGCCCGGAAGTACCAGGGCCAGGGCCTACCCTTCCTCGACCTGGTCCAGGAAGGCAACATCGGCCTGATGCGGGCCGTCGAGCTGTTCGACTGGCGCCGAGGGTTCAAGTTCTCCACCTATGCGACGTGGTGGATCCGGCAGGCCATCACCCGGGCCATCGCCGACCGCGGGCGGCAGATCCGCCTCCCCGTTCACGTGCACGATCAGATCCGGAAGCTCCGCCGAACCTACGTGCAGTACAGCCAGAAGCACGGCCGGGACCCGACGCCGGAGGAGCTGGCCAAGTCGCTGGCCCTGCCGGTCGAGGAGATCGAGCGGCTGCTCGAGGCCGAGCGGCGCGAGCCGGTGTCCCTCCAGGCCCCGGTCGGGGAGGACACGGAGCTGGGCGACCTCCTGGAGGCCGCGGAGGAGCAGAGCCCACTCGACGCCGTCGAGGACGCGATGCTCCGCCACGAGATCGGCCAGGCCGTCATGAACGTCCTGGACGCCCGCGAGCGCCGCGTGATCGCCCTTCGGTACGGCCTGGGCAACGGGCACTCCATGAGCCTGCGCGACGTCGGCAAGATCATGGGCCTGTCGGGCGAGCGAGTCCGGCTGATCGAGCGGGAGGCGCTTCGCAAGCTGCGGCACTCCGAGATCATCAACGCCGCCGGCTGGATCTAGAGCGTCGTGCCGACCGATGAGGAAAATCTCCGGTCGTATCTCGAGGCGGTAGGGCGGATCCCTCTGCTGTCTGTCGACGAGGAGTCCGATCTCTGGCAGGATTTCGCTTCGGGGGATGAGCGGCAGCAGCTCACAGCTCGAAAGCGGCTCATCGAGTCTCAGCTCGGTCTTGTAGTTTCGATCGCCACCCGATACAAGGGTTCAGCATTGCCATTGATCGATCTCTTGCAGGAAGGCAACATCGGCCTGACGCGGGCCGTGGAACGTTTCGACCGAAGTTCGAAATACCGATTCTCGACCTATGCGTCGTGGCGGATCCGCCAGGCCATCATCCGGGCCGTCGCAGAACGAGGTGGCTCCCCAGGATCGGATGAGCTATGAGTCCCAAGAAGCCAGGCAAGGTCCTGATCGGGATCTCCTCGTGGACCGAGCCCACCCTCATCAAGGAGGGGAACTTCTACCCCAAAGGCGCGAGCAGCGCCGAAGACCGGCTCAAGTTCTACGCTTCCCAATTCCCCATCGTCGAGGTCGATTCGACCTACTACTTCCCTCCTTCCGAACGGAACTCGGTTCTGTGGATCGAGCGAACACCGAAGGACTTCACGTTCAATATCAAGGCCTATTCGCTGCTCACCAACCACCCGACCAAAGTCGAGTCGCTGTACAAGGACATGCGGGAAGCCCTCCCGGAGGAAGTGGCCTCCAAGAAGAACGTCTACCGCGAGCACCTGCCCGAGAAGCTCGCCGACGAGGTCTGGGACCGGTTCCGCGAATCACTGATGCCGCTGCACTCCGCCGGCAAGCTCGGAAGCGTGCTGTTCCAGTATCCGCAGTGGTTCGTCATCGGGCGGAAGAACAAGGACTACATCCTGGAATGCCAGGAGCGCCTTCCCGACTATCGCATCGTTGTGGAGTTCCGCCACAAGTCCTGGATGGAACGAGGGAACGACGAAGAGACGCTGGCGTTCCTCTCCGATCACGACATCCCGTTCGTGTGCGTGGACATGCCCCAGGGGTTCGACTCCAGCCTGCCGCCGATCGCCGCCGCCACCTCGAAGGATCTGGCGGTCATCCGCTTCCACGGGCGGGATCCCGATGCGTGGAAGACGAAGTCGCAGCGCGCCGCCGATCGCTTCCGGTACGACTACTCGAAGAAGGAATTGGAGGAATGGGTCCCGAAGCTGGAATCACTCGCTGAGCAGGCGAAGGAAACGCACGCGATCATGAACAATTGCTATCGAGATCACGCCGTGCGCAGCGCTCGCCAGCTTGCAACGCTGCTCGAATAGCGGATTTCGTCTTCGCTTGTTGCAAACCGCGGATTCTCGGAGTTGCAAGGAGTGTGCATGGCCCTCTATGGTCAGCCGTGGGGAGGTGGCATTTCATGGACGAAAGGGACAGGGAAGACAACAGATTGAGGGAGTGGGGGTTCGCGGGGGTCAGCACCCCGGATCCCGCAGCTGAGGCCGCCAGGCGGCGAGCAGACGAGCTCGCAGCGGAAAGGGCTCGGCAGCAAGCCGCCGAAGCGATGCAGGGCGCGATGACGCGGGGCCAGGGCGCGCCCGCGCCGGCCCGCCCAACGGCCAAGCGAGCCAGTCGGAAAGCGACCGCGAAGCGCGCCACTCGGAAGGCCACCGCAAAGCGCGCCACTCGGAAGGCCACCGCAAAGCGCGCCGGTCGGAAGTCCGCCGCGAAGCGCCGGACGACGCGGGCCAGGTCCACGGCGAAGCGCCGGGTGACTCGTGCCAAGTCCGCAGTGAAGCGCCGGACGACCCGGGCCAGGTCCACCGCGAAGCGCCGGGTGACTCGTGCCAAGTCAGCAGTGAAGCGCCGGACGACGCGCGCCAGGGCCGCAGTGAAGCGCGCGGGCCGGAAGTCGGCCGCCAAGCGCGCCGGCCGGAAGTCGGCCGCAAAGCGCGCCGGCCGGAAGTCGACCGCCAAGCGAAGGACCACGCGGGCCAGGTCCACCGCGAAGCGCCGGACGACCCGAGCCAGGTCCACGGCCAAGCGGAGGACCGGCCGGGCGAAGTCCACGGCCAAGCGGAGGACAGGCCGGGCGAAGTCCACGGCCAAGCGGAGGACCGGCCGGGCGAAGTCCACGGCCAAGCGGAGGACCACCCGCGCCCGGTCGAGGGCCAAGCGGTCCACCGCCAAGCGAGGCACGCGCTCGCGCCGTTCCCGCTAGCGTTCGGGACCAGGCGTTGCCGTGAGCGTTCTGCTCACGGATGATGCCTGGATGGGCAAGCGGCAATCGGACGGGCAGGCGGGTCCGGGCAAGCGCTTCTTCCTGGTGCTTCTCGGGCTGGCCGGCCTGGGTGTCGGCGTCTGGCTGTTCCGCAGGCGCCGTCGAAGGCGCTAGGGCCCGCTCGCCGTTCCGGGCGAGGCGGTCTCCGCGTGGTATCTCCCGAGCTCGGGAAAGACGCGAGCCAGCGCGAGCACACCGAGCACGCACGCCACCCCCCCTGACACCACCGAGAACCAGGGAGAGACCAGCGCCGCCACGCCGCCCGCCTCGAAGTCGCCCAGCCGGGGACCTCCCGTCACCACCATGATGTGCACAGCCGAGAGCCGGCCGCGCAACGCGTCCGGCACATTGAGCTGCAGGATCGCTCCTCGGAACACCGCGCTGACCACGTCGGCGGCTCCCGCGAAGAAGAGGAAGAACAATGCCAGCCCGAACAGCTGACCGGACAGTCCGAAGCCCGTGATGGCCGCCCCCCACAATGCGACCGCCCAGATCACCGCTCGCCCTTGGTGCCGAACCCGCCCCACCCACCCGGCCGTCAGCGCTCCCACCAGCGCCCCGGCAGCGGGCGCGGCGTAGAGGAAGCCGAGCCCTCGGGGCCCCACCCGAAACACCGTGAGCGCCAGCACCGGGAACAGGGCCCGGGGCATACCGAAGATCATGGCGTCGAGGTCGATCAGGAAGGTCGAGATCAGGGCCCGCTTGCCACGGAGGTACGCGAACCCTTCCTTGATCTCTTGCCACGGGCTCGTCCCGTCGCTCGCTCCATCCCGTTGGGGCGGAAGCGGGCGGATGGCGAGGACCGTGACAAAGGACGCCGTGAAGCTGATGACGTCCGCTCCATACGCCCACGTCAGGCCGAACCGAGCCAGGATGAGACCCGCCACCGCGGGACCGACGATCATCGTGGTGTTGAACAGGACCTGTCCCAGCGCAAGGGCGGCAGGGAGCTGGTCGCGGGGAACGAGGTTGGGGATCGCGGCGGATCGGGTCGGCGTGTTGATCCCGTAGATGCCTGCCTGCACGCCGGTGACGGTGTACAGGTACCAGAGCGGGGGGTGGCCGACGACCGCGCCCGCCACGAACAGCGCGCTGGTGGCCGCCAGGCCGATCTCGGTGACGAGCAAGAGCTTGCGCCGGTCGACTCGATCGGCCACAGCTCCCCCGGCGATGGTCGCCACGACGAGTGGTACCACTTCCACCAGCCCGATCAGCCCGACCGCGAACGGAGAATGCGTCTGCACGAAGACCTGATAGGGGAGGGCCACGACCGTGATCTGGCGGCCGGTATTCGACACGAGCTGCCCCAACCACAGGAGCCGGAAGTCTCGGGATCGGCGAAGCGGCGTGATGTCCACCGCGAGGCCGCGAATCACGGATCTGGTTCTGGAACGCCGGGGAGGGACGGAGTTCTCCGGGAGGTCCGCCACGTCGGGGGGACGATAGCAGCGGTAGAGTCTCGGCGATGGATGATCCCAAGGAACTGTACGAGCAGCGGGGCCAGGTCCAGATCGTCGACGTGCGCGAGCCCTACGAGTGGGAGGCCGGGCACATCGAAGAGGCCATCCACATCCCGCTGGGCCAGCTCATGGCAGGAGATGAGAAGGGCCAGCTCGACGCGAACCGCCCGGTGATCGTGGTGTGCAAGACGGGAAACCGGAGCGAGCTCGCAGCTTTGATGCTCCAGGCGCGTGGGTATGACGCTCATAACTTGGAGGGCGGGACGGAGCGGTGGGTCATTGCCGGGCTCCCCATCGTCGCCGCAGACGGCAGCCCAGGGCAGGTGGCGTAGCGAACATGATCTCAGCGGACGAAGCCCGAAGCTCGGGGATGGTGGACTCGGTGTTCGAGGCTGCCACCGACGCGGCGGATGCGGTTCGAACCTACCTCGCGTCGGATCGGGGGCGGCGCCTGCGGCGCGCTGTTGCCACGGCGCTCATCGTGGGAGCCCCGCTCGTTTCGGAGCTGCCCATCATTCGCCGAAGCCCCATGGCCAGGGTGCTTCGGGCAGCCGGCGTGGTTGCGCTGGTGGTCAAGGGCGCCGAATGGCTCCGGGACTGGGAGCCGATCCTGGCATCCGAGGTCGCGCCGATCAGCTAGCCAAGAGGCGGGGCTGGCTGATAGCTGTCGGGAAGCTGGTTCAGGCCACGTGCTCAGACCCGAACCACGGGCACGTCCACCAGATGTTCGGCGACGAACCAGACCTGCAGTTCGTTGGTTCGTAGCACGTCGCTCATCAGCAGATCGTTCGTACCGTCGTCCTTGGTGTCCGCGGTCCTGGCGATGGCGTCGCGAACCTTCTCGATGATGATCTCGTGGGCCTCGAGGAGCCTGGACAGCATGGCGGGGACGTCCTCCACCCCGTTCGGAGGCCTGGGGACCGTGGTGACCTCAGCCACGTGGCGGGGATCGGCGATGGTCACGCCCCCCAGGGTCTGGACGCGTTCGGCCATCAGGTCGATGAGCTTCAGCTGCTCGTCGGCGTGCTTGTCCAGGAGGAGATGGAGCTGGAAGAAGGTGGGGCCTCGCACCAGCCAGTGGTGCTTCTTGTACAGGTTGTACAGGATGACCGAGTCGGCCAGGATCCTGTTGAGGAGCTGACAGCTCTCGAGGCGTGCATCGTGCCCGAGAGCGATGGGAAGCAGGCGCATCTCTCCGAACTTCTGGATCTCCACGCCCTTCTGGTGAAAGAGGGGTTGGCTCCCGCGCCGCTCACGGTTCGTCC
>WNGA01013017.1_pt1 | contig 10704 bp, 14 predicted proteins | sample 5400061 | NCBI WGS metagenome assembly WNGA01 (sample SAMN13153366, study PRJNA577476) | soil metagenome | isolation source: 100 cm soil or saprolite under grassland replicate 2 | place: USA:California | collected 2016-06-15
ACGGACATATTCTTGTAATCGCGGTCGCAACGGGAAGGTTCGTTTACGCCGTTGCCGCCCCATTCTGCAGCGGTTCGCATTGATCGTTTAGGGGCGAAGGAATTTTATAGACCATACCCCCGGTGCATTAAAATGCCGGCGTGCGTCGATGGTGGCGGCCGATGCCGCGGTCGTCAAGGAATCACGCGGGATATCGAGCTGTTGTACAGGAGTCCGGCCTCGTCTTGTTCGAATAGACCGAAGGCGAACAGCTCGAATAAGAGCGCAGCTTGGAAGGCGTAGGCGCCGTACGGACTATTGTCGCAGGCCGGTACCTTTTCCAGGTTCAGATCGGGCTGGCGGGACGAGATATATCTGAATCCTTTCGGACATCGCGTGTGCTTATAGCCGTCATCATCCGAATGGCGGGCTTCGTGAATCAAGGAATAGAGCCTTTCCAGCGGGCTCATTTGTTTAAAAAAGAGATCGCCGACGAAAAAATCCGCTTGGTTCAGGTTCGCGGCGGCGGTCCAAGAATTCTCATACGAGATGCTTTGGATTCGACTCAACAACCAACGGGAAAGGTCTCGGCCGTTAAAGGAAAAGCCGAACAATTCCTTGAAGTGGCTGAGGCGGTTGTAGATCCCCTTGTCGATTTTTAATTCGCCAGGCTCCAGTGACTGCAGTTGTCTGATCGTCGATTCCAGGACCAGTATCTGTTGTTCTGTCAATCCGAGAAGCTCGATGCGGTGCTCATCCCAATACGGCTCCCTCGCCATGACAGTTGCGGAATTCAAGGTCACAGACAGAAGCAAGATGAAGACCGGCGCAATTTTGGATCTCATGGCGGCAGCGATCCGTCGTTGAATGTCAGTAACCCCAGTCGACCGTCAAAAATAGCAGTTGATCCCGATCGACCATTCACTGCGGTTGTTCAGCACATTCCAGTTTGCCCGAACGTCCAGATTTTGAGAGAGCGAGTAGCGTTGAGCGACGGAGGCTTTGGTGTAGTGCGACCGGTGGCCGTAGGGGAAACCCAAGTAACTTCCCGTGATCTGGATTCTCCAGTCGCTCGTAAGATCGTACAACAACCCGAGCGTCGGCCCTCCGCCGAACCGATAATCGTGATCGAGCCGAGGGGACAGTTCCAACTCGACATTGATCAAAGCATAGGCCATCCCTGGCGAGAAAAAGCCCCGGCTATAAGCCCTCCCGAACCCGTAATTTCCCTTGAACGAATTACAATAACGGCAGTCCAGGTTCAGGTCTCTGATCGTATCGATGCCCACGCTCGCGGTCCATGAGTTCCTGTTCAATAGGGGATCGTAAGGCGTCAAGGAGGCGAGATCGATCAATTTGAGGTTGTCGAGCTTTGTTTCTTTGGAATCGTTATAACGCCGGACCGTCATATCCAGAAACAGGATCTGCGTGCCGCCGCCATATCCGGCATCGCTAGCCAGCAGATCGTGGAAGGCCGGTCGAATGGAAATCTCTTCGAAGCTCTCGCTTTCGTTCCGGCCGACCCCGGTTCCTATTCGCGCGCTGCCATGGCCCAGTTCCGGAGGGCTCGAAAAATGGGCCGTCTCCGGCCGATCCGTGGCCTGGTAGTTCAATTGGCTGCGCTCGACAAGTATTCGTCGAGTCACCGGGTCGATAACGGCCGCGGTGCGTTCCTCGCGCATGTTTCGATATTGAGCATGATCCAGGTACGCATCCAGGATCAGCGCCTTATCGGGCACGCTCAGGTCGAGGTATTCATGGTCGTGGACGACCTCGGGATCCTTGATTAGTCGATAGAACAGTTTATTTTGCCCGTCGGACATCCGGAGCCGTTTCTGGTTCATCTGGCTTAACAGGGAAGGCCGATAGACCCTTTTTGAAACGAGCCCCTCTTGCGCGGTGACCACCTTGACCGTTTCGCCGGGAATAACTTGAAAGGTGAACTGATCAGTCAGATGCAGATTCGGATTGGCCACCTCCAATAAAGAAAGAAGATGGTAGGAGCAGTTCTCCTGAAAATACCAATAGTCAAAGTAATTTCCTCCGAGCTCCCATAAGTGCAGCAGCAAATAGTTCATCTGGTCTTCGGTGAAATTCAGCTCGTATTCCCAGAGATCCCGGCTTTCAAGATTGTTGTACTCCTGAACCTTGACGTAGTATGGGTATAGAGAAAATACCCCTTTGAAACCTCCGAACAGGCCTTTGACCGCGTAGACCAGGACGTTATCCGTATCGGCGACGGCGGCGTAATTGACGCCGTAGTTCAATAGCTTCTGTTCCGGGCCTTCGCGTTTTTTGTCGATGCGTAACAGGGTATGCCCGAACATCGAGCCCGGATTGTTCAAAAAACGAGAGGCGAAGATCAAGGTGATCTTCTCCGGTGCCAGCCCCTCAAGCCAGGACTCGAGGCGCTCGCATCGCCGTCTGGGAAGCCGCACGGGATCGAAGGAAAGTCGGGTATCGAGCCATTTATAGCGGGCCGGAAACACGCACTGAGGGTGCTCCTCGCCCGGCTTCAAGTCGTCGGGCGACCTGAAAAAGCTTTTGATCGTCGCGACCAGCTCCGCCTGTGGGTCGGATTTTCCCAGCGGCGAATTGAAGAATTCAGGCGCGTCTTCCTGACTCTCGACGGCTCCAAAGAGCGTTTTCCTGTAGTGGAGCAGCAGATGCCAGTATCGATCCCGATGCAGCCCTCGCGCCTGGGCCTCTCCGGCAAGTTCGTTCAGGTAATCGTCGGAGTTCCGGGCGGCGGCGTAAGAAAAACTAGAGCCCAACCCGCCAATAGTTAGTGTGACAGCCAAATAGAAAGGGGCACGACTCCTTGCGTACAGCCGCAAGAAGATCGTGCCCCTGGACGTCAAAACAACTTCTGGTTAGTTAATACACGTCACCGACAGTTCGGCGTCGCGCGACACCACGCCTTTAGTGGCGGTCAATACCCCCGCGGGGGTAGCGCCGTCGTTTGCGAAGATCGTATTGTAATTTTGTTGCGCGACGGCATTGAAGCGGGTCTGCTGAACCGCAGGACATCCGAGCAGTCCGGCCAAGGCCGCCAATTGCTCTCCTTCACCGCTCGCCATGTCCTTGGCAAGGCCTGCGAAGTTACTGGCCACGAACTGCTCCTGCTGTATTGTCGCCGTGTTGAAACCCTTGGTATCGCAGTTTAACGTACCGGACGTAATGCCAAATGCCTGATTATAGGTGGAGTTGTTCGTCGTGGCCGCGAGTATCTGCATGGGCCCTGGCTGCCCTCCGAAGAGCAGTGAACCCAGACCGCAACCGGCTTCAGCGTAACCCGCGGCGAACGCCGACGGGGACAGCAGCATCGTTCCAATGATGATGAGTAGATATTTTTTCATGTGAAACTCCTATGGGACTCGGTTGTCGGCCTCAGATTCTCGAGCACGTCGTGGAAAGCATCGGATCGCTGGACAGGTTCTGCTTCAATGACGTCAGCATTTCCGACGGCGTCACTTCCGCGCTCGCGAAAATGGAACCGTAGCTTCTCTGAGTGAAGCTCGCGAATTGCCCGGCTTTGTCCGGCGCGCAGCCCAACAGCCCGGCCAGCGTAGCAAGGTCTTCCCCTTCGCCGGCCGCCATTTGCTTGACAAGGCTGGGATAGTTGTTTGCGACAAAAAGCGTCTGTTCGCTTTCAGCAGTCACCAGCCCGCTCTTCCCACATTGGGAGGTGCCCGATGTAATGGCAAACGTTTGATTACTCGAGAAGCCGTTCAACATCGTAGCGCCGAGCTGAGCCAAGATATCGTTATTCTTCCCAACAACTTTGCCACCCCATCCGCAACCCGCGGCGCCGTACCCGGCCGCGAACGCCGAAGAGGCGAATAACAAGGAAACAAGCATCGTAACCAATAGCGGAAGTTTTTTCATGATGTACCCCTTGGTGATTTAGATGTACCCCTTTACTCCTTGATGATTTACGTCTTCGGTCGCTGGTTGGACGAGCTACAACAAGATGCCAAGTCGACCTGGGGATCAGTTTATACCGTATTGATCCAAATGCCGCAACCCTACTCGATCGCCTTCGCGGAAGTCGTGGTTCCAGCGTCCAGCGGGGTCATGATTGACGTAGTCCAGCTGGCGCGCGTGGGTTTGGCTTCGAGGGCGCACGCCTACGACGACCTTTTATGGGCGGCTTAAGCAGGCCGGACTCTTCCAGGATATACCTCGGGGCCGGCTGCTGTTCCCGAGTCGTGCGTTACCTTGCTGTAGTTTTTGATGGTCATGTCGGTGGTCATTGTCGCGTATCTCCGTTAGGCTATGGTGCAGAGCAATGACGGTTTCCACAAACTGGTTTGCACCCTTGCAAGGGTACGTCGGCCCCTCGGTACGGAGCGTCGGGACTTCGCAGCCTCGGTCGGGCCTTTTGGGGCACGGCGAAATAAATCGTGCCTTCTGACATGAGACGCGTTGGGCTGGTTCTTGCATCGGCTTTGGCGGCGAACGCCTGCACGAATTTGTTTTTTCAACCGCATCATTTCCAGGTGCTGTCGCCTGAGCGTTTCGGGCTTGAATATGAAGACGTCACTTTAACGTCCTCGGACGGCGTCGAACTGCATGGGTGGTTCTTGCCGGCGGAGGGCCCCGCGCTGGGGACGGTGCTGCAGCTCCACGGCAACGCGGAGAACATCAGCACCCATTTCACCAGCGTGGCGTGGATGCCCGCGCGGGGCTTCAACGTGTTCGCCTTAGATTACCGGGGATACGGCGCGTCCGAGGGCGTCGCCACGCTGGAGGGCGTGCAGCTGGACATCGACGCGGCGATGCGAACGCTGCTTGCGCGCGGGGACGTCGACAAGAACCGCATCGTGGTATACGGCCAGAGCCTGGGCGGCGCGCTTGCGGTGTACAACGTCGCGCATTCGCCGTTTCGCGATCACATCCGCGCGCTCGTCACCGAGAGCGCGTTCTCCGACTACGTCGAGGTCGCCCGGGAAAAATTCGCCGACCACTGGTTCACCTGGCCGTTCCAGTGGATACCGTGGCTCACCGTGGACGACCGTTTCAGTCCGCTGCCGGAGATAAAGAAGGTCAGCCCGATCCCCTTGCTGATCCTCCACGGAGACCACGACCCGGTCGTGCCGGTCCACCATGGGCAGCGTTTGTACGAGGCCGCAATGGAACCCAAGCAGTTGTGGATCGTTCCCGGCGCCGGACACATTCAGACGATGCGGGAGCCCGCTCAGCGCGACAGATTGGTCGGGTATTTACGCGAGGCGCTCGGAACACGCCCCTAGGGCGCTTCAGCCGCGCCGCCAGGTGCCGAGCGACACTCCTGCGGGCGCGCAGCCTTCGCCGACCGGAAGCTGCGCGTGCCTCCAGGTGATCGTGTTCCCGTCTTCGGACACCCTGCCTTCGACCGGGAATTCGCCGGTCGGCGTCGCGCAGTGCCTGCCGTTCTGCTCCGACTCGAGCGCGGTGCCGATCGGCACCACGCCGACGAGCCGGCGGCCTTCGAGCCTGCCGCGGAACACCGGCCGGTTCGGATACTCCCTGCGGATGCAATCGGGAGTGCGGCAGGTTTCGACCAGCACGATCTCGATCGCGTCTTTGGAGGAGCGCGCTTCGTACCGGCTGGAGCTGTTGCGCCACTTTCCCGCCACGTCCCGTGCGGGCGGCGCGCCTTCCCCGCCCGGCTTGACCTCGTCGGCCCGGCGCACGCGCTCGGCGAGCGGATCGTAGATCGGCGCGACCCGCGCGCGGGCGGGCGCGACTTTCGCCGGCGCCGAAACCGCGGCCGGAGAGGGAATCACATCCTGGCCTGAGGAAACGCAAGGCTGCGGATTGAAACAGCGCGACCCGCAGCCGCGCGCCGCCAGGCTCCCGCCCAGCGAGGCGCGCGCCCCCTCGCAGGCCGGGCCCGACCCGAAAGGCCCTTCCCTTCCGTTGCTGCCCTTGCCGAGCTTCGCGCAGCCCGAGCAGTACCAGTCGAAATAGTAGGTAACCGCCGCGCGAGCGCCGGCCGGCAGCAGCAAGGCGCAGGCGAGAACGATCGCGCGATTCACTCGCTTCGCTCCTTGGCGGCGCCCCGCCGTTCTTTCTCGTACTGGTCGTAACTCGGGAGCTCTTCCTTCGATTTTTCCATGGGCGTCGATTTAATAGCCTTGTTGTAGGCTCTGCTGCCCTCGTAAATCCCTTCTGCCGTGCAAGCGGAGAACGCCGTCGATACGAAAGCGACGGATAAGAAAAGGAAGAATCTTTTCACTACATTCTCGTCGAATGGCATCAGCCTAGCGCCGACGGCTGCCGGACGCCACACCGGACAAACCGGCGTTGACCTTGTCATTTGCACCATTGCCTTTCACACGGAATCCCATCGTTGTTCCCGTCCATCTTTGTACCAGGGCAGTTCTGCAAGAAAAACGTCGCTTCGGCACATGACGTCATTTGTGAACAGTAGATTCGACCGTCGCACTTGAATTGACGTTCCGACGCCGAGCGTGGGATTGGGGGTGTTGCGACCTCAGCAGGAACCTCAGGAGGGATCTGTCTACGGCGTTGATATTGCGAGTAGGCAGACCAACCAACGAAAACAAACAGTGCCAACAAGATGACGTTCTTCATTGAGTCGATATGCCCGCACGCGCCCAACGACCGAGCACTGAGCAGCCGGCCCATTGACGATCGTCAATGACGAGGCAAGTCTGGCAGGCTCGCTCCAGCGCCACACTAGACGGCACTAGTCGCGAGGCCAGCGACAAATTCTTGGATGTCATCATTCCAGATGAAGAATGCCTGAAGTAGCTCCGTCCATCGCTCAGTGTCCAATTGACCGTCCAACTGGAACAGCTTGACTCTGACTCCCACTTTCCCGGCACTACGTACATGCGTGCATGTGCGAGCAGCCGCCTCTTCGTCGTCGAAAATCCGAAGGGCCCCGTCGGTGTGGACAACGGCTCCAGCATCGCGGTCGATGATCGCATGAAGAAACCGCGACGGACGGTACCGAGCCGCTGACGGCTTGGGGCACTCCTCGCAGCGCAGATGAACCTCATTGGCGCGAGGTGTCCAGACAACATCCGTAAACGCGACATCGCTGTCCTGGCGGTCCGGCATCCACCGATGGTGCGACTCATCTTTAAGCGCCAGAATCTTCCTCCACGTTAGAGGTCGCCCGTACACGAGCATCTTGTAGGCCATTGAGCGGTACCCAGCCCTTGGAGCACGCATGAAGGGATCCAGACGGATCCTGGGTCTTAGTCCCGCCTCGAATCCGTTGAGACTCATCCCGCTCCAGTACGAGGAATTCCGAGCGTCGATTGATGGCATGATCTCGAACACGGTCTGGCCACTCGCAAATCCGCCTTGGCGCTGATCAAGGAGCCGAAGCTCCATGAGTCCGTGGAGGTCGACCTCGAGACCGGCAAGATCATGATGCGCGTAGGGGTCTGGCCTAGCTTCCGACACTTGCTCGCGCAACCGTCGCAGTCGCCGCGCTGACACTTCGCGCTCAAGTGCGCAAGCAACATCGGGGGCCTCGCCAACCGTGCTCAGATACTGCTGGACCTCCTTGTACGCTACGTGTCGCGGATCGCTCGCGATGTCACGCAGCGTGAGGTCCGTCGGTGCACAGGTGCTTGCCGCGATCTCGATCAGCTCGTCCGAGAACATCTTGATACCGTTGGGCTCCGTCTAACGAGGCTGTAGAAAAAGTCCCCGACTCCAAAATCGCTCGGTTTTCCGGGGTCTGTTTATCCCTCCGAGGGACGCGATCGTCGAATACAGCGCGTTCTGAGAGGTCGATTTTTTCATCAGCGCAGCGTAATCAGGGCGAAAGGACTTTTTCTACAGCCTCAACGTCCTGGTTCAGCGGTCGGGCACTAACAACTGGATGTTGGCACTTTATCCCTCACGGACCGCTGCAACCGGTTGTTAGACGACAAGCGCTGCCCCGGATTCAAGTGCGCGGTCGTTGGGCACAGCGCTTCCGATCATCCAGGCGAGACGCCAGGCACTCTCGGCAAACGCAGCGGCCTCAACCGATGAGAGTGACTGGCTAGAGCCGTGTGCAATCTCGTTCCGTCTCCGCCGGAGCTTGTCGATTTGTGAGGCCGCGACCGAACCAATGCGTGAGTCGGCGCTAAACACCGCACGATACTCACGCGGCTTTGGTCGGATCCGCCCAAAGTACGCCACGAAGTAGTAATCCACGGCTCGTTCCAAGCGCCGCCACCAATCAAGCACGAGCGCGTGGGGTGTATTCGGTGCGAGAACGTCAACCATCTCCTGAAACGTGTTGAACTGGCGCGGTGTATCCATTTCGAATTCCCTCCGATTGTCGCCTAAACGTTTGAAGTAACCGGCCCCCGGAGCGCGCAGCGCGGAGGGAACCTGCAAGCGCAGCTTGCAGGCGGTCCGGTTGGCCGAGGGTTTAGCCGACATAGGATCCATCGTCGCGCAGGATAACGGCATCTTTCGGTGGCCAGTCCGGGTCTTGGTACAGGTCTTTGAATTCGGATTGCAGCACCATATGAGCTTCAAGGGCTAAGAACGAAAGCTCGGAATAGAGTCTCCATGCCTCTGTGACCTCTCGTTCGACTGCTGCGAGGGCACCAGGTCGGGTGAGTCCATGAACGATGGAAATGCGAATTGCATTGAGGCGTTCAGCTTTTTCCACAATGTATTTCTTGTTCTGAAACCACACGGTGGCCTTCAAGTCGGACAGATATTGGCCGAACATTCCCTTCTTGGTTCGTGTCAGCTCGATGGGAAGGGGATACAGTCGGAGCTGAGTATAGAAATGCGCGTCGTCGATGAGAACTTTTATTGTTTCTTCGGTGATCTGGTGGATGATGAGCATCGCTGCGAGATAGCCATCGGTCGTCGCTCTGTTCTTCGCTTCACCCGCCAACTTCTGCAACTGCTCTAGGTGCTCGACTGTCCCGATACCAGGTCAGCGAGTCGGGTCCCGCAAGCGTGCAACGAGAGCCTTAGCGTAGTGCTTCATGTCAGCTAACGTTCACAGTGGGAGGGCGGGCCGCTTGCGGCTCGCGCTCTCGACTGTGCGGTTGGGCGTCATGGTTGGCCAGGTACGGAAGAGGGTTGAGTCTTCTGCTTACGTATAACGTACCAGCAACGCAACGCCACGAGGATTGCCGACAGGATTGACCCCATAACTATCGGAGCGAAAGGCACATCGCCGCTACCCACTACCGTGAGATATCCAATTAATAGTGAGCTAACAATCCACGCGAGCACATTCCGCAACGCAAACCGTTGGCGCAGCGGCGGAATGAATACGAGCAATCCGAGGAAGATCAAGAAGAACAAGAACATCATCAATCCACTACCGATCGCATAACCCCATACCGCGGGACTCATAGGTTTTTCTCTTCTTAGTGCATATCAACTGGTCGCATACTTTCATGACACCCAACGTGGAGCCAACCGGCGCGCAGGCACAGTGGTCATACTTGGCCCGGCACTCGCCGCGCGTCCGAGTTGGGTGTTCAGCTAAGTGCAGTCACGGCAACGTGTGCGCTTTTGGATTGCCTTTTATGGCTTCCATTGCCTTTGCCATCTTGCTCTTGCAATCGGGTGTTGATATGTATTCAGAAAACTCCATCTTCCGAACTTTCATATCGGAGAACACGTAGTCTTTTGCGTATTGATTCAGAGCGCAATAACAAGCTTCGGAAGCTACTGCTTCAAAGAGCGGGGTATTAGCAATAATCTCGTTTCTCAGAGCGTACCTCGTCTGTCCCCTTTTCAGACCGGTAGCTTCGTAGTCTTTCGCCGCCGGATAAATAATAGAGCTCCGGCATAAGTTAACTGCCTCATAGAAGCTTTTAGTGGTCCAGCCATCTTTGTATTCAGCGTGGACAGACATTGATGCGACTGAAATTGCGATAAGCATTAGCGATCTGGATTTCACCGTAACCCCCTTCCGAGATTGTTTCGCTCCCGAGTGCGGCGTCTATGATTTGCACCTAATGTTCAATCATCTTTCCGAAAAACGTGCTAATTCGGGATGCCAGTCTACGCTTCCCGGAAATGCCCCGCAAAATCATACCTGTGTGTTGTGGTTCGGGTTTGTCCTTCGAGGAAAACGACGGTCTGTATAATTCCGCATCCACCCCCGGGAAATCTGAAATGCCCTCTTTCGACATCGTCTCTGAAGTCAACAAGGTCGAGCTGAAGAACGCCGTCGATCAGGCGAACAAGGAGATCGCGAACCGCTTCGATTTCAAGGGCTCGGACGCGCGCATCGAGCAGGCCGAGCTGGTGCTGACGCTCTACGCCGACGACGATTTCAAGCTGAAGCAGGTGACCGACGTTTTCCTGACCAAGTGCGCGAAGCGCGGCGTGGACGCGCGGATGTTCGACACGAAGAGCGTCGAGAAGATCGGCGGCACCAAGGTGAAGCAGCCGATCCACGTCAAGGTCGGCATCGAGCAGGAGAAGGCGAAGAGCATCGTGAAGCTCGTCAAGGACTCGAAGATGAAGGTCCAGGCGAGCATCCAGGGAAATGCTGTGCGGGTGTCCGGCGCGAAGAAGGACGACCTGCAGGCGGTGATTCAGCTCGTGCGGAAGTCGGTCACCGATATTCCGCTGCAGTTCCAGAATTTCCGCGACTAACCGCCGCTCGGCGCGCCAACGATCGTCACCTCGTCGTTCGCGGCGAGCGCGGCGCCCAAGTCGAGCACCAGCTACGGGTTGGATTTCTGCTCACCTTCTATGCGCTGAAGGAAAGGCTGGAGCAGCCGA
>WNGA01014926.1_pt1 | contig 10704 bp, 9 predicted proteins | sample 5400061 | NCBI WGS metagenome assembly WNGA01 (sample SAMN13153366, study PRJNA577476) | soil metagenome | isolation source: 100 cm soil or saprolite under grassland replicate 2 | place: USA:California | collected 2016-06-15
CGTGCGGCAACGCCGGCGCGGCCGTCGGTCACGCCAGTGCGGCGTGCCAGGGCGGCTCGGCGGCGACCCCACCGTCGGGTGGCGCCTGCCCGGGGGGTACCAGTTCGGGCAACACCGGGGCCGGCAACGGTAGCCAGGCGTGCGCCCCGGTCGCCGTGCCGGTGACGGCGTGCGGCAACGCGGCCGGTGGCCTCGGCAATGCGGACGCCAACTGCGTGACGCCGCCGCCGACCACCCCGCCGCCCTACACCACGCCGCCGCCCACCACTCCGCCGGCGATCCCGCCGGGCGGCGTGAACCCGCCGGGTGGCGTGAACCCGCCGCCGGGCGGATTCACCCCACCGCCTGGGTCGCTCGGTCCGCCGCTGGCCGGCACCGGGTTCTCGGTAGGCCTGCCGCTGGGGCTGGCCACCTTCCTGCTGCTCGGCGGTACCGCCGCGGTGCTGGTCGGTCGCAGCCGCCGCGCGGCAGCCGCCAGCAAGGTCGGGTAGCAGTTCGCGCCCCAGACGGGCCGTTCACCCCTGGGGTGGGCGGCCCGCCTGCCATTTGCCGCCATCCCCTGGCGCACCGGCGCGCGGCGTACAAGCATGGTGTCGTTCGTACATAGCCGACAGTGGGGTCACTGATCGGGGGTCGAGGTGGAGATCACCTTCACACACACCGGAGGTGGCAAGGACTGGGTGTACGTGCTGCGCGACGACGGCACGCCGCTGCGCTGGCCGTGGCCGTCGTACGGCACCGAACTGCCGGGCGACCTCTTGCACTACGTCGTGGAGACCCGGCTGGGCCTGCGGCACGGGTTCTGGGGGCTGGTCGCGGACGGGGTGAACTTCGGGTACCTGTCCGAGGCTGCCGACCGGATCAACGCCGGCGTGGCGCCGGACCCGGGTCCGGAGGTGGACCTGGTCGAGATGGTGCAGGTCGAGTGCGTGGTGCAGGCGCTCGGCGGCGACACCGACGCCGACTGCCTGGAGCTGGTCCGCCAGTGCTGCGCACTGCGCGGGGTGCCGGTGCCCGGCGTGCTGAGTGAGGAGGCGATCGGCCTGCTGCGCACCGAGGTGCGCGACCTGGCCAAGCGGTGGCGGGCGTTGGCGGCCGGCCGGTCGCTTGTGCTGTCGTACAGCCGCTGACCTTTGCGGCGGGCGGCTGCCGGCCGGCGGCCGCCAGCTCGGGCCGACCGACGCCGGCGGTGAGGTCCGGGTACCGCGGCCCGAGCCCGGAGCGCAGCGCCGCCGCGCGTGCGGCCGTACCATCGACGCCGGGGCCGGGATCAAATTGCGCGCGGGGGCGGCTGCGATTAGGTAGAATTCTCCGCTTGACGATTGTGCCGGCCAGATCGGAGCGATTACGCGAGTGGCGGGGAACAACTCGATTCTACAAGAGGAAATAGCGGCCGAGCAAATTCATATCGACCGGGTGTACGAGCGGCTGGCCGCGGCCGAGGAGCAGGCCCGGCTGCTGCTCGCCGAGGGGCACCGGCGCGGCACCGTGGGCAACTACGGCGCGCTGGTCGAGCGGGACGCGATCGTGCACCAGGCCGCCCGCCGGATGCAGGTGCTGGGACGCGAGCACGAAGGGCTGGTGTTCGGGCGGCTGGATCTGGCCGACGGGCAGGTGCGGTACGTCGGCCGGCTGGGGCTGCGCGACGAGGCGTACGAGCCGCTGGTGCTGGACTGGCGGGCGCCGGCCGCCGGGCCGTTCTACCGGGCCACCGCCGAGCAGCCGATGGGGGTGGTCCGGCGCCGGGTGATCCGCTGCGTCGGGCAGCGGGTGGTGGGCCTGGAGGACGACCTGCTCGACCCGGACGCGCTGCCCGAAGGGATGCGGGTGGTCGGCGACGGCGCGCTGATGGCCGCGGTGAACCGCACCCGTACCGGCCTGATGAGCGACATCGTGGCGACCATTCAGCACGAGCAGGACCAGGCGATCCGGGCGCCGGCCCGCGGTGTCACGCTGATCACCGGCGGCCCCGGTACCGGCAAGACGGTGGTGGCGCTGCACCGGGCCGCGTACCTGCTGTACTCCGACCGCAGGCGGTTCGAGGGGGGCGGGGTGCTGATCGTGGGGCCGTCCGCGGTGTTCATGCGCTACATCGAGCAGGTGCTGCCGTCGCTGGGGGAGTCCAGCGCCAGCCTGCGGGCGATCGGCGAGGTGGTGGACGGGGTGGCCGCCACCCGGCGCGACGACCCGGCCGACACGGCGGTCAAGGGGTCGCTGCGGATGCGCCGGGTGCTGTCCCGGGCGGTCCGCGAGGCGCCGCCGGGCGCGCCGGACCAGCTCCGGCTGACCTGGCGCGGGGACGTGCTCACGGTGCCGGCGCGGGACCTGGCGGCGGTGCGACGCGCGGTGCTCAGCCGCGGCGCCGTGTACCACCGGTCCCGGGGCAGGGTGCGGGACGCGCTGCTCGCGGCGCTGTGGCGGCAGGTCGCCAGGGACGGCCTGCCGGTGGATCCGGAGTTCGCCGAGCAGGTCGCGGACCGGAACGAGTTCGCCGACTTCATGGACGCGTGGTGGCCGGCGCTGACCCCGCTCGCGGTGCTGCGGGCGCTCGCCGACCCGGCCCGGCTGGCGGGCTGCGCGTCCGGGGTGCTGTCCGGCGAGGAGGTGGGCCGGCTGGCCGCGTCATGGGGGCGCCCCGGGCTGTCCACGCTCGACGTGGCGCTGCTGGACGAGCTTCGCGAGCTGCTGGGTCGGCCGCCCAAACCGCCCGCGGAGCCGTCGCTGTTCGAGCTGACCGGGGTGGCGGAGCTGTCCACCGCGGCCGAGCGGGAGTTCGCGGTGACCGAGCGGGCGGCCCGGGCCGACGACTACGACGAGTACGCGCACCTGATCGTGGACGAGGCGCAGGACCTGGCGCCGATGCAGTGGCGGATGCTCGGGCGGCGGGGCCGGCACGCGAGCTGGACCATCGTCGGCGACGCGGCGCAGAGCCTGTGGCCGGACGACGCCGAGGCGGCGCAGGCCCGGGACACGGCGCTCGGCCGCAAGCCCCGGTACGCGTTCCGGCTCACCACGAACTACCGCAACCCGGCCGAGATCTTCGACCTGGCCGCGCGGGTGGTGCGTCCGGCCGTACCCGACGCCGACCTGCCGCGCGCGGTCCGCAGCACCGGCCACCCGCCGCGGCTGGTCCCGGTGCCGTCCGCCCGGCTGGCCGGCGCGGTGGCCGAGGCGGTCGCCGGGGTGCTCGCCGAGGTGGAGGGCGCGGTCGGGGTGGTCACCGCGCAGGGCCGCCGGGACGAGGTGGTCGGTTGGCTCGCCGCCGCGGGAGGCCGGGTCGCGGGTGCCCGGGTTGCCGTGGTGGACGACGTCGATGTCAAGGGTCTGGAGTACGACGGGGTGGTGCTGGTCGAGCCGGCCGAACTGGTCGCCGAGTCGGCCCGCGGCGTGCGCACCCTGTACGTCGCGCTCACCCGCGCGACCCAGCGGCTGGTGGCCGTCGGCTCCGACGACTCCTGGCTGCCGACGCCCGCTTGACATGGCATCTCTGACGTCGACCTGTTCCGCGATGACCCGGCGTCCCGGATGGAGTCAGTCCGGAGCGCCCCGCAGCCGGTCGACCCCCGGCCGGTCGCCGAAGCCGGCCCACCCGGCCGGTCGCCCCGCAGCCCGTCGGCCAACAGATGTGATCGTCGCCGCGGAACTCCGGTGGTAGCCGTGTCACGGCGGCGATGATCACGGGTTGGGTCGCGGGCTGGTCTGCTGTGTTGGTCCGTTCGGCCGTTCCGGCGTGGTGTTCGGTTCTGCTGTTCGTGGTTGCGTTCCGTTCTGGCGGTCCGGCGGTGATCGTCGCCGCGGAACTCCGGTGGTGGCCGCGGACAGGCGGCGATGATCACCGGGTTGCCCCGAAGTCGCGTTGGAACACCACGCGCACCGGCCCGCGGGCCCGACTCGGGTCTTCGCCAGCGTCGGTGTTACCGAGTCGCGGCTGCGCCGGATCCGGTCACCCGAGTTCCGCGTTTTCGGGAGATACTGCGCATGGAGGGGTTCGGATGAGCAGGTCGATCGGGCGACGCCGCCCGGCCGGTGCGGCCCGCCCGGCTGCCGGCGGCGCCGCGCGCCCAGGCACGCGGCCGGCCGTGCGCCCAGGCAGGCGGCCGGCCGCGCTCGTGGTCGCGTTGGTCGCGTCGGTGGTCGCGTTCGCCGCCGGTTGCACCAGTGCGGTGCCCGGCCACGCTACCGCCGGGCCGCCGCCGCCCACCACGGCGCGCGGTGCGATGTACCTGGCGATGCTCAACCTGGCTGCCGCGTCGGCGGTGCGGTATCGCGGGTCGTTCGACAACGGCGGCGACACCACCGGCCTGGACGCCACCGTGACCAGCGCCGGCGAGGCCAGCGGGACGCTCACCGTGGATGGGGTCCAGTTGGGCATGCTGGTGCTGCAGGGTGCGACCTATCTGCGGGCGCCCGAGTCGTTCTGGGCCGGGGACAGCCCGAAGAACGGGATCACCAGGCGGTACGGCGGCAACTGGGTACGCGTACCACCCAAGGTCTTCGGGCTCGACGTGGGTGCGGTGCTCGCGCCAGCCGCGCTGGCCCGGTCACAGCACCCGGTGATCGCGGGGGTGCCCGAGGGGCACGTCGGTGACCTGGACGCGAGCTCGGTGAACGGCGTCAGGTCGGTCAAGGTCGAGGCGCAGGGCACCGTGTACGAGCTGTCCGCCGACCAGCCGTACCGGTTGCTGCGGCTGTCGACGCCCGCGGTGCCGAAGTTCACCGCGCCGCGCCGGTTCGCCACCGGTAGCTCGACGATCGCCGAGAGAGGGGGGACGTTCGGCCCCGCACCGCGGGCCGCGGTGCCGCCGAAGCCGGGCACCCCGGTGCCGGCCGCCCCGGACGCCAAGGACCTGCGGGTCGATCTCACCGACGCCAGCGCCGACCTGGCCAGGGTGTACGCCGAGCTGGCCAGCAGGGCCGGGCAGCTGTCCGGCGCCATCGACGGCGGCGGCAAAGTCAAGCTCGGCGCGCAGGACTTCGTCGGCTGCGGCGCGGGCAGCTGCACCATCACCGTCAACTTCACCAACGAGGCCGCCACCGCCACCCGCGTCGGCATGCACGCCGACTGGGAGGGCGACGCCAAGCCGATCGGCACCTGCGACGGCACCAGCGGGCCGGTGGCCGCGCACCGCACCGGCACAGTGACCTGCACGATCTCCTCCGGCGGGTGGACGGCGTTCTATCAGCGCGCGATCAGTTCACCGGGCGGGCTGTCGTACGGGGCGCGGTACTCGGTGCTGCCGCTGGCGCGGGCCCCCGACGCGGCCCGGCTCGCCGCGGACGTCACCGCGGCCACCTGCGCCACCGGCGCCACCCGGCCGGCGCGCTGCCCGGCCGCGGCACCGGGTGGCGCCGAGGCCTGGGACGCGGCGGTCCGGGTGGGGTACGGCGCGCTGAAGCAGCGTTTCGCGCGGAGCGTGCCGTACGGCGGGGTGGGCGGCCTGCGGCTGGCCGGAGCGGCGCCACCGACGGTGCACCCCCGCGACGGGTACCCAGACCTGGTTGTGTTCTTCGGCGACCGCCTGTACGTGTACCAGGTCGCCGACGCGACCACCGCGGAGCGTGCCCGGCAGCAGGTCGGCAGGCACCTGTCCGCGCTGCGCGGCGGGCTGTTCGACCAGGCGATGCTGGCCGACCCGGGCCCGCCGATCGGCACCGTCACGGTGCGCGACCCGCACCTGGGCCGCAGCGTCACGCTGTCCAGCCGGGACGGCTACCCCGGGGTCATCTTCTACTCGGTCCGCTGAGGATCACCCGGTCCGAGGATTCTCCGGGTCGGCTGAGGATCACCCGGTCCGAGGATTCTCCGGGTCGGCTGAGGATCACCCGGTCCGTTGAGGGATTCTCCGGGTCGGCTGAGGATCACCCGGTCCGCTGCTGATTACCGGATCCGCCGAGGATTACCCGGTCCGCCGAGGATCGGGAAGGCTGCGCGGCGAGGCCGACCGCGAGCGGAGTTTTTCGCGGACCTGTCCTGTACGGCACGGCGGGCCGCTCCTGTTACGTACCCGGACGAAGGGGTGCGTCGTGCAGCACACGATCGAGTACGTGGACCCGGTGGAGGGCTTCCACGGGTACCTGGTCTACCACGGCGACGGGTGCCGGATAGCGGCCGGCGGCTGCCGGGTCCAGCCGGGGCTCTCGCCGGAGACACTGCGCGCGCTGGCCGCCCGGATGCTGGACAAGCAGCGGCTGCTCGGCCTGGCCGTGGACGGCGCCAGGTGCGGAATCGACTACGACCCGCGCTCGCCGGGCAAGGCCGCCGCGCTGGGCCGGTTCCTGGCGTTCCTGCGGCAGGAGCTGGGCAGCCGGCTGTCGATGGGCTGCGACATGGGCACCGGCTGGCACGAGCTGGAGATGCTGGCCGCCGCGCAGGGCATCCCGTCGGTGAAGTACGCGATCAGGGCCGCCCAGGAGCTGCCCGAGGCGGCGTTCTTCGACCGGCTACACCTGCTGGACGAGCGGGTCGGCCAGCTCACCGTTGGCCAGTGCCGGACGGGGCACGCGCTCGGCCACGCCGCGCTGGCCGCGGCCGCGCACCTCGGGTTGCGCCCGGCCGGGCTGCGCTGCGCGGTGCAGGGCTTCGCCGACCTGGGCCGGGCCGCCGCCGGGTCGCTGGTGGAGGCCGGCGCGACCGTCACCGCAGTGTCCGACGAGTTCGGCTGCGTGGTCGACCCGACCGGCCTGGACGTCTCCGCCATGCTGGCCCTGCCGGCGCACCGCGAGGTCCGGTCCATGCACGTGGGCCGGGCGTCGCTGCCTCGGCAGGCGCTGTTCGACCTGCCCGCGGATGTGCTGGTGCTGGCGGACGGGTCGGACGCGGTGCCGCTGGACCAGGCCGCCGTGCTGCCGATCCCGGTGGTCGCGGTGGGCGCCGACCACGGGCTGTCCGGGCTGTCCGAGCGGCGGTTGACCGACCGCGGGGTGCTGGTGGTTCCGGACCTGGTGGCCGGTGCCGGCGGCCCGGCGTCGATGGACGCGCTGTTCGGACCGGCCCGCACCCCCTCGCCGGCGCAGGTGCTGGACCTGGTGGCGGCGACCATGCGCGAACTGGTGGCCGACGTGCTTGCCGGTGCCCGGGACCGGGGGCTCTCCCCCCGGCAGGTGGCGCTGGACATCGCCGCGGCGGCCAGCGTGTCGCCGCACGACCGGCCGTTCGGCGCCGGCCGGTACCTGAACGCCGGCGGGCCGACCAGGCGGCGGCTTCCGGCCGCTGCCTAGCCGGTGGCGCGGTGGCCGGGTCAGCCGGTGAGCCGCTGAGCCGCCATGCCGCGGACCGGGCTGTGGCGGTGGCGGACCGGGTGGCGGCGGACCGGGCGGTGGCTGACCGGGCAGTGGTGGTAGCGGACCGGGTGGCGGCGGCCCGGGCACTGGCGGTGGCAGACCGGGTGGCGGCGGCCCGGGTGGCGGCCGGCCCGGGCGGCGGCGGTGGCGGACCGGGTGGTGGCGGACCGGGCAATGGTGGAAGGGCAGTGATGGTGGCGGACTGGGTGGCGGAGGCGCCCACGGCCGCCGCCCGGATCGAGCTGCTCGACCTGGACGCGGTGCGCGCCGAGATCCGCCGCTCCGGTCAATCGCTGGTCGGGAAGCTGCGTGCGCGAGGTGATGGCCGCGGAACGCTGCTGTGACGACCCGGGCTGGATGCTGTCCGGGAACTACCGCACTCACGGGTGGCGTGGCCGGACGACCCGTCCCGCGACTCGTGCGCCCGGCTGTAACGGAGAGAGGCCGATGAGCCGAGAACAGGGGTACGCCGCCGTGGTGGCGTTCCACGGGCACTCCTGCCCGGACGCGGCCTTCGGGTACCGGGTGGCCGAGGCGGCGGCGGCCCGGCTCGGCCGGCACGCCGAGGGCAACGAACTGGTCGCGGTGGCCGCGGTCGCCGACTGCTCGGCCGACGCGATCCAGGTCGTCACCGGCTGCACCACCGGACGCCGGAACCTCCGGATCGAGGACTCCGGCATCAAGGCGTTCACGTTCCGCCGCGGGGACGGCGCCGAGGTGCGGATCGCCGGCCGCCCCGGCAGCGCCGCGTTCCGTACCCCCGAGGTGGCGGCGCTGGCCCGGGCGGTCCGGGCCGGCACCGCCGGCGTCGGGCAGGCGGCCCGGTTCGCCGCGCTGCAGGCCGAGCGGGTGGCCCGGATACTGACCGCCCCCGAGCACCAGATCCTCACCGTCGACGTCGAGACCGCCGCAGCCGCCTAGGAGCACGCCATGTCAGTACTGGTGATCGGCGCTGCCGGGAACATCGGCCGGCTGGTGGTGCGGGCGGTGCTGGACCGTGGCGCCCAGGTGACCGCGCTGGTCCGGGACACCGAGCGCACCGTGCCGCCGGGCAGCGTGCTGGCCGCCCCGGGGGTGACCCGGGTGATCGGCGACCTGACCCGGCCGGCCAGCATCCGCCGCGCCATGGCCGGCGCCGAGTCGGTCTTCCTGCTCACCCCGCACTCCCCGGACCAGGTTGAGCTGCAGAACGTGGCCGTGGACGCGGCAGCCGAGACCGGGACGCGACTGGTGAAGCTGTCGTCCTGGGGCCCGTCGGTGTACGAGACCAGCCCGGTGCCGGGCGCCCGGCGGCACTGGCTGACCCAGCAGTACGCGCTGGAGCGGGGCGTGCCGTCCACGTTCCTGTGCCCGAACTACTTCATGGACGTGCTGGTCAACCGGTACGCCGGCGAGGTGCGGCGGCGCCGGGTCCTGCCCGGCCCGGCCGGCTGGCGCGGCATCAGCATGGTGGACACAAGGGATGTGGCCGAGGTTGCCGCCAGGGTCCTCACCGAGGACGGCCACACCGGCGCCACGTACACGCTGTCCGGGCCGAGCGCGCCGACGTACTCCCGGATCGCCGACCTGCTGACCCGGCACACCGGCCGGGTCGTGCGCTACCACTACCTGTCCGACCCGGAGTTCGAGGAGTGGATGACCCGGCAGGGGCGGCAGGGCTGGGAGACCGCGCATGCGGCGGCGATCTTCGCGTTCTACCGGGCCGGCGGCGGCGAGTTGGTGACCGGCGACGTCGAGCGGATCACCGGCCGGCCGCCGCGCTCTGTCGAGGCGTTCCTGGCCGAGCGGTACGCGGAGTTCCTGCCCGCGGCGGCCCGCCGGCGGCCGCCGCCTCACCCGGGCACCCGCCTAACGCCGGGCGGCCGCCTGACGTGGGCACCCGCCTGACGTGGGCGCCTGACTCCGGCACCCGGCCTGACTCCGGCGCCGGCCTGATTCGCGCGCCCGCCGGGCGGCGACGGAGGGGGGTGGCCGGCCCGGCGGGCGCTGTGACGCGGCGTCGGTCAGCGGTTGCCACCCCCCGCCGGGCCCTTGCCGAAGCCGTCCTCGGTCGCGGTGACCTTGAAGTTGGAGTCGACCTTGACGGTCACCTCGGTCCCGTCGGACTTCCTCAGGTGCGCCTCGTACGGCGAGCCGGCCGAGTCGGTCTCCACCCGGATCACGGTGGCGCCCGGCACCGCGGCCAACGCGGCCGACCGGACCTTCTCCGCCGTGGTGCCGGTGAGCAGGGTCTCGTTGGGGCCGTGCCCGGCGGTGGCCGGGTCCTGCGGTGCGCTGCCCGCGACCGGCTGCTGGTCGGTGGACGAGCCGGTGGACGACGAGGTCGCGCTCGGGGTCGAGGAGCCGCTGTTGCTGGCGGCCATCGAGATGCCGGCCGCGCCGACCATGGCGCCGACCGCCGCGGCTCCGGTGACGATCCACGCTCGAGCCCTGTTCATGGAACCCCCTCGGCATCCCGGTCGATGCCAGCGGTGCTCGGCGTGGCGTACAGCCGGTCAGAGCCGGCGGGCGTGGCGTACAGCCGGTCGGAGCCGGCGGGCGTGGCGTACAGCCGGTCGGAGCCGGCGGGCGTGGCGTACAGCCGGTCGGAGCCGGCCGGCGTGGCGTACAGCCGGTCAGAACCGGCCGGCGTCGCGGGCGGCGGTGGCCCTGGCCATGATCTCCTGCACCACCGGGCCCTTGGCGTCGGCGTAGTGCTGCACGTGCCGCCAGGTGCGCCGGGCCAGCTCCCGCTTGGCCCGCTCGTACCGGTCCCGGTCGGCGTCGCTGCGGCGAAGCCAGTCGCGGAACAGCAGCATCCGGTCCACCTCGGCGCAGCCGTCGCTGAAAACGTGCAGGTTCACGTTGGTGTCCGGACCCTTGAGAACGCGGTGCTCGAACCAGTCCGGCTCCCGGATCCGCAGCACGTAGCCGGCCGCCTCCAGCGCGGGCAGGTACGACGGCTCGGCGGCGGAGTCCGGCACCGCCAGCACGATGTCGATGCACGGCTTGGCGGCCAGCCCGGGTACCGACGTGGAGCCGGCGTGCTCGACCAGCAGCGCCGCCGGGCCGAGCGCGCCGCGGATACGCTCCTCCTCCCGGGCGAACAGGGCGGGCCATCCGGCGTCGTACCCGACCAGCTCCACGTGCCTGCGCAACTCGTCGTCGCCGGCGAACTCCAGGCGACTCTCACCGGTGGACATGACGCTGCGACTCCTTCCGCCGGGGGCCCACAATTCCCGCGCCCGCGGCCGGCAGCGGGGCTACGCGGCCGGCCGCAGCGCCTGCTCCTCGGACGCCGGCTCCCTCCCGGTGCCGACCAGGCTGAACACCGCGCAGGCCGCGGCGACGGCGGTCACGGCGTACCAGTTCAGGCCGGGTACGGAGACGGCGCGGGACAGGTCGTACAGTAGCCCGGCCGTCAGCGTTCCCACCATGTTGCCG
>WNGA01014702.1_pt1 | contig 10703 bp, 8 predicted proteins | sample 5400061 | NCBI WGS metagenome assembly WNGA01 (sample SAMN13153366, study PRJNA577476) | soil metagenome | isolation source: 100 cm soil or saprolite under grassland replicate 2 | place: USA:California | collected 2016-06-15
GGCTCGTCGCCGACCACCTCCAGGGGCTGCTGCCACGGCCCTGAGCGCCGGCCTCCGGTTGTCCCCACCCCGGTTCGGCCAGCCTGCCCCATGGGCGGCGCCGACCGCCCGCCATACCCTCGGACCTGGCAAGATCAGCTGGCGACCCGAGGAGCGAACGATGTCGGTGGAGCAGGCGACGGCGGGGGGGACGGGCGTCCCCTGGCTGCAGCGGGTGGCGCGGGCGCCCATCGAGCCGCGCACCTGGACGGCGGCCGCCTACCTGGTGGCCAGCATGGCCGTGGGGATCTTCTGGTTCGTGGTGCTGGTCAGCGGCATCTCGGTGGGCCTGTCCCTGGTGATCATCTGGGTCGGCCTGCCGATCCTGGCGCTCACCATGCTGGCCTGGCGGGGCGGCGCCTGGCTGGAGCGGCGCTGGGTCGGGCTCGCGCTCGGTGCGCGCATCCCCGAGCCGTACCGGCCGCTGCCGACCGGCGGCCTGCTGGCGCGCTGGCTGGCGATGGCCGCCGACCCCGCCACCTGGAAGGACTTCGCCTACCTGGTGCTGCTGTTCCCGCTGGGGATCGCCTGGTTCGTCATCACCGTGACGTTGTGGAGCTTCGCGCTCAGCCTGCTGACGGTGCCGATCTACTACCGCCTGCTGCCCAACGCCCGCATCGACATCGTCTGGTTCAGCGACCGCCCCAACGTGGTGCTGGACACCCTGCCGGAGGCCCTCGCCGCGGCCGTGCTCGGCCTGCTGCTGTGCCTCGTCGCCGCCTGGGCGACCCGCGGCATGGCCGTCGCCCACGCCGCCATCGCCCAGGGCCTGCTCGGCCCCAGCCCGGCGCAGCTCCGCGCCAGGGTCGCCGCCCTGCAGGCCAGCCGCGACCACGCCGTGGACTCGGCCGAGGACGAGCGCCGCCGCATCGAGCGCGACCTCCACGACGGCGCCCAGCAGCGCCTGGTCGCCCTCGCCATGGACCTCGGCATGGCCAGGGAGAAGCTCCGCACCGACCCGCAGGCGGCCACCGCACCGAGCTGGTCGGCGAGGCGCACGAGGAGGCCAAGCGCGCCCTCGCCGAGCTGCGCGACCTGGCGCGCGGCATCCACCCGGCGGTGCTGGCCGACCGGGGGCTGGACGCGGCGATCTCCGCGCTGGCCGCCCGCTCGCCCGTCCCCGTCGGGGTGGAGGTCGTCACCGAGCGCCTGCCCGGCCCGGTCGAGTCGACCGCCTACTTCGTGGTCGCCGAGGCGCTCACCAACGCCGCCAAGCACGCGCGCGCCGCGGAGATCACCGTCCGCATCGCCCGCCGCGACGACCTGCTGGTCGTCGAGGTGGCCGACGACGGCGCCGGCGGCGCCGACCCGGCGCGCGGCAGCGGCCTGCGCGGCCTGGCCGACCGGGTCGCCGCCATCGACGGGCGGCTGACGGTGACCAGCCCGGCGGGTGGGCCCACGGTGGTCAGGGCGGAGCTGCCGTGCGGGCGGTGATCGCCGAGGACTCGGTGCTACTGCGCGAGGGCCTGACCAGGCTGCTCGTTGACGGCGGGGTGGAGGTCGTCGCCCAGGTCGGCGACGGGCCCGGTCTGGTGGCCGCCGTCGACGCCTACCGGCCCGACCTGGCGATCGTGGACGTGCGCATGCCGCCGACCCACACCGACGAGGGGCTGCGGGCCGCCCTGGAGGTCCGCGAGCGGGCGCCGTCGACCGCGATCCTGGTCCTCTCCCAGTACGTCGAGGAGCGCTACGCCGCCGACCTGCTCGCCGGCGGCGCCCGCGGCGTCGGCTACCTGCTCAAGGACCGGGTGGCCGACGTCGGCGAGTTCCTGGCGGCGGTCCGCCGGGTGGGGGAGGGCGGGGCCGCCATCGACCCCGAGGTCGTCGCCCAGCTCCTCGGCCGCCGGCGTCGCGCCGACCCGCTGGACGGGCTCAGCGCCCGGGAGCTCGAGGTGCTCGCCCTCATGGCCGAGGGGCGCAGCAACGCCGCCGTCGCCGAGCGGCTGGTGGTCACCGAGGGCGCGGTCGAGAAGCACATCTCCAGCATCTTCGCCAAGCTCGGCCTGCCAGCCGCCGCCGCCGACCACCGCCGGGTCCTGGCGGTGCTGACCTACCTGCGCGCCTGACGCTGGCAAACGGCCGCCAACCCGGCTAGGATGCCGAGCGACCGTTCGAGCGACCTTTAAGGGCTGGTCCCGCGAGGCCAGGAAGGGAGCCAACGAATGCCGTGCTGTGCGCCGCCTCCAACCCGACCGGGCTGGAGGCGTTCTTGATGTCCGGGCGGACCGTGGTCATGGACGCCGCCGACGTGCACCGGGCGCTGGTGCGCATCGCCCACGAGGTGGTCGAGCGCAACAAGGGCACCGACGGCCTGGTGGTGGTCGGCATCCACACCCGCGGCGTGCCCCTTGCCGGGCGGCTGGCCGCCAAGCTCACCGAGATCGAGGGCCGGCCGGTGCCCACCGGCGCCCTCGACGTGGCGATGTACCGCGACGACATCGGCATGCGGCCACCGCACGCCACCCACGACACCCACCTGCCGTTCGATCTCGCCGGCACGGTGGTGGTGCTGGTCGACGACGTGCTCTACACCGGCCGGACGGTGCGGGCGGCGCTGGACGCCCTCACCGACTTCGGCCGGCCGCGGGCGATCCAGCTCGCCGTGCTGGTCGACCGCGGCCACCGCGAGCTGCCGCTGCGGGCCGACTACGTCGGCAAGAACCTGCCGACCGCCGCCGACCAGGCGGTCAGGGTCCAGCTCCAGGAGACCGACGGGAGCGACGGCGTGGCGATCGAGGGCGCGCCCAGGAAGGCGGTGGCCTCGTGAACAAGCACCTGCTGTCGGCCGCCGACCTCACCGCGGGGGAGATCACCCGCGTGCTGGACACCGCCGCGCACCTGGCCAAGGTCACCGACCGCGCGATCAAGAAGGTGCCGACCCTGCGGGGCCGCACCGTCTGCAACCTGTTCTTCGAGGACTCGACCCGCACCAGGATCTCCTTCGAGCTGGCCGCCAAGCGCCTGTCGGCCGACGTGATCAACTTCTCCGCCAAGGGGTCCAGCGTCTCCAAGGGCGAGAGCCTCAAGGACACCGCCATCACCCTGGAGGCGATGGGCGTCGATGCCATCGTGATCCGCCACGGCGCCTCGGGCGCGCCGTGGCGGCTCGCCGAGTGGGTGCGGGCGGTGGTCGTCAACGCCGGCGACGGCACCCACGAGCACCCCACCCAGGCGCTGCTGGACCTGTACACGATGCGGCAGCGGTTCCCGAGCTTCGAGGGCCTGCGGGTGGCGATCGTCGGCGACGTGCTCCACTCGCGGGTCGCCCGCTCCAACGTGCTCGCCCTCACCACCATGGGCGCCGAGGTGACCCTGGTCGCCCCGCCGACCCTGCTGCCGGCCAGGGTCGAGAGCTGGGGGGTGGCGGTCTCCTACGACCTCGACGCGGTCCTGCCCAAGCAGGACGTGGTGATGATGCTCAGGGTCCAGCTCGAGCGGCAGCGCGCCGGGTTCTTCCCCTCCATGCGCGAGTACGCGCGGCTGTACGGCCTGGACGCCCGCCGGCTGGACGCCATGGCCGACCACGCGATCGTCATGCACCCCGGCCCGATGAACCGGGGGGTGGAGATCGCCGCCGACGTGGCCGACTCGCTGGAGCGGTCGGTCATCGCCGACCAGGTCGCCAACGGCATCAGCGTCCGCATGGCCCTGCTCTACCTGCTGCTCGGGGGACCGCCGGAGGGGTTCGGGGAACCCCGAAGGCCGGAGGGACCGGCCCCGATGGGTCGGGAGGTGAAGGCATGACCCAGCGAACCCTGCTGCGCGGCGGCCGGCTGGTCGACCCGGCCTCCGGCCACGACGGCGCCGCCGACGTGCTGCTCGACGGCGGCGTGGTCGCCGAGGTCGGTCCCGGCCTGGAGACGGCCGGCGCCAAGCGGGTCGACTGCGGCGGGCTGGTGGTCTGCCCCGGCTTCGTCGACCTCCACGTCCACCTGCGCGAGCCGGGCCGGGAGGATGCCGAGACGATCGAGACCGGCTCGCGCGCGGCCGCCCTCGGCGGCTACACCGCCGTCTGCCCGATGCCCAACACCGACCCGGTCGCCGACAACGCCGGCGTGGTCGAGATGGTCGCGGCCCGCGGCCGCGAGGTCGGCCTGGTCGACGTGTTCCCGGTCGGGGCCGTCACCCTCGGCCAGCGCGGCGTCGAGCTCGCCGAGCTCGGCGCCATGGCACGCAGCGCCGCCGCCGTCGACTGCTTCTCCGACGACGGCCACCCGATCCGCGAGGCCCGCCTGCTGCGGCTCGCGCTGGAGTACGCCAGGGCGTTCGACGCCATCGTCGCCGACCATGCCGAGGACGCCTCCCTCACCGACGGCGCCCAGATGCACGAGGGCGAGGTCTCGGCGATGCTCGGGCTCGCCGGTTGGCCGGCCGCCGCCGAGGAGATGGTGGTCGCCCGCGACCTGCTGCTGGCCGAGCTGACCGGCGGCCGGCTGCATCTGTGCCATCTGTCCACCGCCAACGCCGTGGAGCTGGTCAGGGCCGCCAAGGCCCGCGGCGTGCGGGTGACCGCCGAGGCGGCGCCGCACCACTTCACCCTCACCGACGAGGTCGTCCGCAGCTACGACCCGGTGTTCAAGGTCAACCCGCCGCTGCGGGAGAAGGCCGACGTCGAGGCGGTCCGCCTGGGGCTGGCCGACGGCACCATCGACGCGATCGCCACCGACCACGCGCCCCACGCCCGCGAGGACAAGGAGGTCGAGTGGCAGGCGGCGCCACCGGGCATGCTCGGCCTGGAGACGGCCCTCGGCCTGGCCCTCGCCGAGCTGGTCGGGCCCGGCTACCTGGAGCTGCCCGCCGCGATCGAGCGGCTGACCGCCGGACCGGCCCGCTGCCGCCGCCTGCCCGGCCACGGCGGGCCGGTCACGCCTGGGGCGCCCGCCAACCTGACGGTGCTGGACCCGGCCGCGCGCTGGACGGTCGACCGGGCCAGGCTCGCCAGCCGGGCCCGCAACACCCCCTTCCACGGGCGCGAGCTGACCGGGCGGGTCGTCCACACGCTGCTGCGTGGCGTCTTCACCGTCCGCGACGGCAAGGCCCAGCGGTGACCGGAGGGGTCCGGGGAACCCCAAGGGGGTGCCCCGGTGGATCGGGAGGAGTCCGGGGAACCCCAAGGGGGTGCCCCGGTGAATGAGTGGCTGCTGGGGGCGCTGACGGTCGCGGCGATCGCCGCCGTCGCCGCCGCGCTGGTGCTGGGGGCGGTCCGGCGCACGGTCGCCCGCCAGCAGGTCGGTATCCCGCCGCTGCCGGCCTGCCCGCCGCCGTCGCCGCCGACGCTGGAGGCCGCCGCCCGCTACCTCGGCACCACCGTCGCGCCGTCCAGCGTGCAACGCTTCTCCGGCCACGGGCTGCTGGGCCGCCGGTCGGTCGGCCTGGCCGTCGACGCCGGCGGCCTGCGGGTCGACCGCGGCGGCGACCCGTGGTGCATCCCGGCCGCCGACCTTCGCGGGGTGGAGGTCACCTCCCACCACGCCGGCAAGGAGGTCTACGCCGACAAGGTGCTGGTGGTCGACTGGCAGCTCGGCCCGGCCACGCTCCGCTCCGGCTTCGTCCTGGACGAGGCGGCCGCCCCCCGCTGGGCCACCGCCCTGCGGCCACCCGGAGGGGCCCGGGGAACCCCGAGGGGGTTCCCCGGTGGATCGGGTGGCCGGGGCGCGCCGTGACCCGGGAGGCGCTGCTGGTGCTGGAGGACGGGAGCGTCTTCCGGGGGGAGGCGTTCACGGCGGCGCCGTCCACGGTGGCGGGCGAGGTGGTGTTCAACACCGCCATGGCCGGCTACCAGGAGGTGCTCACCGATCCGTCCTACCACGCGCAGCTCGTGTGCATGGCCGCGCCGGAGGTCGGCAACTACGGCACCACCGCCGCCGATGCCGAGTCCGAGCGGGTGCAGGTGGCCGCGTTCCTGGTCAGGCAGGCGGCCAGGCGGCCGTCGAGCTGGCGGGCCGAGCGGAGCCTTGCCGAGGAGCTGGACGCGGCCGGCGTGCCGGGCGTCGAGGGGCTCGACACCCGCCGGCTGGTCCGCCACCTGCGCGCTGCCGGCGCCATGCGGGGGGCGCTGTCGACCGAGACCGGCGAGGTGGCGGCGCTGCGGCGGCTCGCGGAGCAGGCGCCGGACCCCAGCGGCCTCGCCCTGGTCGACCAGGTCACCAGGACCGAGCCGGTCGAGCTGCCCGCCGAGGGCGCCGAGCGCTACCGGGTGGTGCTCTACGACTTCGGCGCCAAGGCCAACATCGCCAGGCGCCTGCGCCGGCTCGGGGCCAGGGTCCTGCTGGTGCCGGCCGGCACCCCCGCCGCGGACGCGCTCGCGTGGCGGCCGGACGGGGTGATGCTCTCCAACGGGCCCGGCGACCCGGCGACCGTCGGCGACGGCGTCGCCGCCACCCGCGAGCTGCTCGGCCACGTCCCGCTGTTCGGGATCTGCCTCGGCCACCAGCTCCTCGGCCGTGCGGTCGGCGGCGACACCGTGCGCCTGAAGTTCGGCCACCGGGGCGTCAACCAGCCGGTCGTCGAGCTGGCCAGCGGCCGGGTCGCGGTCACCAGCCACAACCACGGCTTCGCGGTCGACGAGGCCAGCCTGCCCGACGGCGTGCGGGTCACCCACCGCAACGCCAACGACGGCGTGGTCGAGGGCCTCGAATGCCGCGACCTGCCCGCCTTCTCGGTGCAGTACCACCCGGAGGCCGCGCCCGGCCCCCACGACGCCCACCCGCTGTTCGAGCGGTTCGCCGCGCTGATGGAAGGAGCACACCGTGGCTGAGCAGCGCACCTTCCGGGCCCTCGGTGGGGTCGACGAGGGCACCCTCCCGCCCGCCGGCGAGGTCGCCGACGCCCTGCGGGCCGAGTTCGAGCGGGTGCTGACCCTCAAGGCGGGACTGCGCGGCGAGGCCGAGGCGGGCGTGTCGCCGACCGGCCGGCGCACCACCGCGCAGGACGAGGCCAAGCTGCGCACCCTGGTCGCCAGCGTCGAGGGCGCCAGCCGCTTCGCCATCCGCCTGCGCCTGCTCACCCCCGGCCAGGTCCGGGCGCTGTGGGCGGAGGCGATGGCCAACGGCCTGTACGAGGGCTGGGACGCCGGCCAGTCGGCCTACGGCCACGCCGAGCCCGCCACCACCGACGGCACCGGCACCGGCCGCGGTGGCGCCCCGCCGGAGGTGCTGCGCGGCCGCGAGCCGCCGGAGGGGTCCGGGGAACCCCAAGGGGGTGCCCCGGTGGATCGGCCGGAGGGGCCCGGGGAACCCCAAGGGGGTGCCCCGGTGGATCGGGCGGAGGGGTCCGGGGAACTCCAAGGGGGTGCCCCGGTGGATCAGTCGGAGGGGTCCGGGGAACCCCAAGGGGGTGCCCCGGTGGATCAGTCGGACGGGTCCGGGGAACCCCAGGGGGGTCCCCCGAAGGGAGGGGCCCCGGTGGATCGGGAGGGGGACGCCTAGTGCCCCTCCGCGGCGACCTCCGCTCGGTCCTGGTCATCGGGTCCGGGCCGATCGTGATCGGGCAGGCGGCCGAGTTCGACTACTCGGGCACCCAGGCGTGCCGGGCGCTGCGCCGGCTCGGCCTGCGGGTCGTGCTGGTCAACTCCAACCCGGCGACGATCATGACCGACCCGGAGGTGGCCGACGCCACCTACCTGGAGCCGCTCACCGCCGGCCCGGTCGCCGCGGTCCTGGAGGCCGAGCGCCCCGACGCCCTGCTGCCCACCCTCGGCGGGCAGACGGCCCTCAACCTCGCCGTCGAGCTGCACGACGGCGGCACCCTGGAGCGGCTCGGCGTGGAGCTGATCGGCGCGACCGTCGAGGCGGTCCGCCGGGCGGAGTCGCGGGTGCGGTTCAGCGAGACCTGCCAGGCGGCCGGGCTGGACCTGCCGCGCAGCATCGAGGTCGGCTCGGTCCCCGACGGGCTGGCCGCCGCCGACGGGCTCGGCCTGCCGGTGGTGGTGCGGCCGTCGTTCACCCTCGGCGGCTGGGGCGGCGGCGTCGCCCGCGACCGCGCCGCCCTCGCCGAGCTGCTCGCCCAGGGCCTGGCCGCCAGCCCCGTGCGGCGGGTGCTGGTCGAGGAGTCGGTGCTCGGCTGGAAGGAGCTGGAGCTGGAGGTGATGCGCGACCGCGCCGACAACGCCGTGGTCGTCTGCTCCATCGAGAACGTCGACCCGATGGGCGTCCACACCGGCGACTCGGTCACCGTCGCCCCGCAGATGACCCTGTCGGACCGCGAGTACCAGGCGATGCGGGACGACGCCCTCACCGTGCTCCGCGCGGTCGGGGTGGAGACCGGCGGCGCCAACGTGCAGTTCGCGGTCGACCCGGCCTCGGGGCGGCGGGTCGTGATCGAGATGAACCCGCGGGTGTCGCGCTCCTCGGCGCTGGCCTCCAAGGCCACCGGCTTCCCGATCGCCAAGGTGGCCGCGCTGCTGGCGGTCGGCTTCACCCTGGACGAGATCCGCAACGAGGTCACCGGCAAGACCGCCGCGGCGTTCGAGCCGACCCTGGACTATGTCGCCGTCAAGGTGCCCCGCTTCAACTTCGAGAAGTTCCCCGACGCCGACCCGGAGCTGACGACCAGGATGAAGTCGGTCGGCGAGGTCATGGCCATCGGCCGGACCTTCCCGGAGGCGCTGCAGAAGGCCTGGCGGTCCCTGGAGACCGGCCGCGACGGCCTCGGCAGCCCCGACCCCGACCCCGGTCCGGGCGCCCCGGAGGCCGGGCGGGAGGCGCTGCTGGCCGCGTGCGCCCGGCCCACCCAGGACCGGCTGGAGGCGGTCGAGCGGGCCCTGCGCCTCGGCTGCACGGTCGAGGAGGTCGCCGGCGCGTCCGCGATCGACCCGTGGTTCGTCGACGGGGTCGCCCGCATCGTCGAGGTCCGGGCCGAGGTGGCCACGGCCCGCTCGATCGACGAGCTGGACGGACGGCGCCTGCGGCGGGCCAAGCGGCACGGCTTCTCCGACCGGCAGCTCGCCACCCTGGTCGGCGCGACCGAGGGCGAGGTCCGGACCCGGCGCCGCGCCCTCGGGATCGAGCCGGTCTACCGGTCGGTGGACACCTGCGCCGGGGAGTTCGAGGCCGCCACCCCCTACCACTACTCCACCTACGAGGAGGAGACCGAGGTGCCGGCCACCGGACGGCGCCGGGTGGTGGTGCTCGGGTCGGGCCCCAACCGGATCGGGCAGGGCGTGGAGTTCGACACCGCCTGCGTCCACGCCGTGCAGGCGCTGCGGGACGCCGGCTACGAGACGGTCATGGTCAACTGCAACCCCGAGACCGTCTCGACCGACTACGACGTCGCCGACCGGCTCTACATCGAGCCGCTCACCTGCGAGGACGTGCTGGAGGTCTGCCGCGCGGAGGCCGCGGGCGGCGAGCTGGTCGGGGTGGTGGTGACCATGGGCGGGCAGACGCCGCTGCAGCTCGCCGCCGGGCTGGCCGCCGCCGGCGTGCCGCTGCTGGGCACCCCGCCGGAGTCGATCGACCTGGCCGAGGACCGCGGCCGCTTCGGGGCGGTGCTGGAGGGCTGCGGGCTGGACGCGCCGCCGTGGGGCCAGGCCGCCACCGTCAAGGAGGCGCTGGCCGTGGCCGAGCGGGTCGGCTACCCGGTGCTGGTCCGGCCCTCCTACGTGCTCGGCGGCCGCTCCATGGAGGTCTGCTACGACGCGGCCGCGCTGGCCCGCTCCGGCGCCCTCAACGGCGCCGGTGGCGGGCGTCCGGTGCTGGTCGACCGGTTCCTGGAGGACGCGGTCGAGGTCGACGTGGACGCACTCTGCGACGCGACCGGCAAGCTGCTGGTCTGCGGCGTCATGGAGCACATCGAGGAGGCCGGGGTCCACTCCGGCGACTCGGCCTGCGTCCTGCCCCCGATCACCCTCGGCCCCGACCAGGTCGCCGCCGTCGGCGAGGCCACCGCCCGGCTCGGCCGCGCCCTCGGGGTCGTCGGCATCCTCAACGTCCAGTTCGCGTTGAAGGGCGAGCGGCTGTACGTGCTGGAGGCCAACCCGCGGGCCAGCCGCTCGGTGCCGTTCGTCGAGAAGGTCACCGGCCTGCCCGTGGCCCGGGCGGCGGCGCGGCTGATGACCGGGTCGACCCTGGCCGAGCTCGGCCTCGACGGCCCGCCCGCGGAGCCGGCGCACGTCGGCGTCAAGGAGGCGGTGCTGCCGTTCGCCCGCTTCCCCGGCGCCGACTCGCTGCTGGGGCCCGAGATGCGCTCCACCGGCGAGGTGCTCGGCCTGGACGCGAGCTTCGGGGCGGCGTTCGCCAAGAGCCAGGAGGCCGCCTACGGCGCCCTGCCCACCAAGGGGGTCGCGTTCCTGTCGGTGCGCAACGCCGACAAGCGAGCCATCGTCCTGCCGGCCAAGCGCCTCGCCGACCTCGGCTTCACCCTGGTCGCGACCGCCGGCACCGCCGGCGTGCTGGCCCGCAACGGCGTGCCGGCCGCGGTGGTGGCCAAGGTCCACGAGGGGCCCGACAACGTCGTCGAGCGCATCCGCGCCGGCGAGATCGACGTGGTCGTCAACACCCCCCAGGGGTCCGGGCCGCGGGCCGACGGCTACGACATCCGCACCGCCGCCGTCGCCGCCGACATCCCCTGCATCACCACCCTGTCCGGGCTCACCGCCGTGGTCCAGGGCATCGAGGCCCAGCTCGCCGGCGAGCTGGCCGTCCGCCCCCTGCAGGCCTGGCACG
>WNGA01032575.1_pt1 | contig 10703 bp, 8 predicted proteins | sample 5400061 | NCBI WGS metagenome assembly WNGA01 (sample SAMN13153366, study PRJNA577476) | soil metagenome | isolation source: 100 cm soil or saprolite under grassland replicate 2 | place: USA:California | collected 2016-06-15
CCCACAGGTAGCGCTCGCTTCGGCGGCCGCGACCTCATCAAGCTCTCCGACCGCGAGCTCCGGCGGATTCGCGGCAAGGAGATCGCGATGATCTTTCAGGACCCGATGACGAGCCTGAACCCGACGCTGACGATCGGCGCGCAGATCGTCGAGACGCTTCGGCGTCACCTCGGTCTCTCGCGCGAACAGGCACGCCGGCGTGCGGTCGAGATCCTCGAGGAGGTCGAGATCTCCGACGCGCGCGCGCGGCTGGACGACTATCCGCACCGGTACTCCGGCGGCATGCGCCAGCGCGTGATGATCGCGATCGCCACCGCGTGCCGACCGAAGCTGCTGATCGCGGACGAGCCGACGACGGCCCTCGACGTCACGGTCCAGGCAGCGGTTCTCGACCTCCTCCACGACCTCAGGCGGAACCACGGGATGGCGCTCCTGCTGATCACCCACGACATGGGCGTGGTCGCCGAGATGGCGGACGAGGTCGTCGTCATGTACGCGGGCCAGGTCGTCGAGCAGGCCCCGACGCTGGAGCTGTTCGACCATCCCGAGCACCCGTACACGGAGGCGCTGCTGAACGCGCTGCCCCAGATCGAAGCCGAGGGTGGCGGGCGTCGCCGGCTCTCGGCCATCCCGGGGCGGCCGCCGAGTCTCCGCGAGCCGCCGCCGACGTGCCGGTTCGCGCCGCGATGCCCCTACGCTTCGGAGGCCGACGGCTGCGCGTCGATCATGCCGCAGCTGCGCGGGATCCGCCCCGGTCATTTCGTCCGTACGCTGCATCCAGCGAGCGAGCGCGCCGGGATGGTCGTGTGAGCGTCCAACCGGAGGTTGGCCTATGAGTGCGGAGCCGCTTCTACGTGTCGAGGACCTGCGGAAGTGGTTCCCCGTAGGACGTGGACTGCTGAGCCGGCGGTCTGGCGACTACGTGAAGGCGGTCGACGACGTGTCGTTCGAGATCCGCGAGGGTGAGACACTCGGGCTCGTCGGGGAGTCCGGGTCAGGGAAGTCGACGACGGGCTACGCGATCCTGCAGTTGCTCAAGCCGACATCGGGCTCGGTCAGGTTCCGCGACACGGAGCTGACGACACTGCGGGGCGAGCCGCTTCGGCGGATGCGGCGCGAGATGCAGATCATCTTCCAGGATCCGTACTCGTCGCTCGATCCGCGGCTGACCGTCGAGAAGCTCGTTCGCGATCCACTCGACGTGCACGGCGTGGGCGATCGCGCCTGGCGCCGCGCGCGCGTACACGAGCTGCTGGACCTCGTCGGGTTCGACCCCGCGGACGCGCAGCGGTATCCGCACGAGTTCTCCGGCGGACAGCGGCAACGGATCGGAATCGCGCGTGCGCTCGCGCTCGAGCCGAAGCTGCTCATCTGCGACGAGCCCGTATCTGCCCTCGACGTCTCGATTCAGGCGCAGATCCTGAACCTCGTGAACGATCTCCAGCGGGAGCTCGGTCTGACGTATCTGTTCATCGCGCACGACCTGGCCGTGGTGCGCGCGATGAGCGACCGGATCGCCGTCATGCGCAAGGGTCGTATCGTCGAGTCGGGCGACTCGGACGACCTGTACCGCAACCCCAGGGATCCGTACACGCGAGCCCTGCTCGCAGCCGTCCCCGTCGCTGATCCGCGGCGGATGCGTGCCGAGCGCGAGCGCAGGCGTGCAATCCGGACCGCGGGCGCGACGGCGGCGCAGTAGGCGCTCGCTCATCCCGCGGCGGGTACCGTGCCGGCCATGATGCGCTCCGAGCACGAGCCGCATCGCGAGGAGTTACGAACCCGGGCGGTCCGGTTCCGGGTGTTGCTGGCGTCGCTCGCGTTCGCTGTCGCGTTCGTGCCCGCCGCCGACGCGGTCCTGCCGCGGGAGAACCCCGGGCTGGCTTCGGTCTCACGAGAAACGCACAAGGTGACCGTGCCCAATCTGACGGGCATGAAGACGCGGGCGGCGAGGCACAGGCTCGCCGTCCTCGGCCTTCGCGTGACCATCCGCGCCGTCGTCTCGACCAAGCCGGCCGGCACCGTCGTCGCTCAGCGCCCGCTCGCCCGCGCGGTCGTCGCGCGCGGGACGATCGTCCGCTTGAGTGTGGCGGCCGCCGGAGAGGTCGCGGTCCCGGACGTGCTCGGCGATCTGAAGGACAGGGCCGAGCAGCGCCTTCGACACGCCGGCCTGTCGCCGAGAGTCGTCTACGTCGAGTCGCTTCGGCTCGTCGGAACGGTGGTCGCGCAGGATCCGTCGGGCGGCTCCAGCGTCGCCTCGGGGTCGCCCGTCACGATCTCGATCTCCAGCGGCCCGGGTCCGTAACCCGTGCTGCCGCGGCATGCCGCACGCCTGCCGCCGGGGACGTAAAATCGCCCCCCTCGTCGCTCGAAGAGCTGGGGGGAGCAGGTGATCGGGTTCCAGGGCAAGGCGCCGAGCCAGTGACTGCCGAGGGTCGCCCGCCGCTCGATTCACGAGCAGAGACGAGCCGCATCGTCGTTCTCGAAGGAGGCACACGGTGAGAATCCGGGTGATGCTGAAGTACGGCTGCGCGGTGCTCGCGGTCGCGGCACTCGTGCTGCCGCTCGCCGCGGCCGGCGCGGCCGGAGGCAAGCTCGACGGGCTGACCCGCGTCAGCCGGGACGGCATCGTCGACGGGCTGGCGCTCCACCGCTCCGAGGTGCAGCCGTCGCTGGCCGCGGACGGCGCGAAGACGCTCGTTGGCGCCTTCGAGGTCGGACGCATCTTCAACGGCGGCTCGTCCGCGATCGGTTTCGCGACCTCGGCCGACGGCGGCAACCGCTGGCACGAGGGGCTGCTACCCCTGACCGTGGGGAGCGGGCAGAAAACGACGGCGGCCGGCGTCGTCTGGCGCGCCGGCGATCCGTCCGTCGCGTACGACGCGAGCCACCACGCCTGGCTCGTCGCCTCGACCGGGCTCAACGGCACGGGCGGCGCGGTCGGGCTCTTCGTGAACGGCTCGAAGGACGGCAACAAGTGGTCGGGCCCGGTGGTCGCGCACGCGGCGGGCACGGGCGACGCGCCCGACAACGGCTCGCTGGCCTGCGACGACTGGCCGTCCAGCAAGAGCTACGGCACCTGCTACCTCGCCTACGACAATACGGCCTCGAGCCCGGGGAACCAGCTCCAGCTCGTTACCTCGACGGACGGAGGCAAGGTGTGGTCGGCGCCCGTGAGCACGCCGGACGCGTCGACCGGCACCGGCGTGGTCGCCCTCGTCCAGCCTCCGCCCACGGGCGCTGCCCCTGGCACCGCCTGCGGCCGCCTCGTCGTCTCGTACGCCGGCAGCACCGCCTCGAACGGCGGCGTCTTCTCGGTCACGTCGGACGACTGCGGTGCGACGCTGTCGGCGCACACGCAGATCCTCCCGAACATGACTGCGACGCACACGGTCGCACAGACCGTCCGCACCGGGCTCGTCGTCTCGGGCTCGATGGACGGGGCCGGCGCGATCTACCTCGCCTGGCAGACGCGGAGCTTCCGCACGATGCAGACGACGCTCGCGGCGGCGGCGAGCGCCGGCGACACGAACGTCAAGGTGACGAGCGTCACCGGCATGGTCGCCGGCAACGCGCTCACCATCGACTCGAGCGGCGCGAACCCGGAGACGGTGACGATCACGACGGTCGGCACCGCCGGCGCCGGCGGCACCGGCGTCATGTTCACTCCCGCGCTCGCCTTCGCGCACGCTAGCGGAGCCTTCGTCACGGTGAACGGCGTCGCGAGCACCTCGACGGCGGCGCCGAACGACATCGCGCTGAGCGTGATGCCCGCCCCGACCGACGCCACGCCGACGCCGACGTTCGGCGCGCCGGCGCGAATCCCGATCGAGGCCGACACGGGCGCGAGCTCGAATACCGTCGACCACTTCATCCCGGCGATCGCCGCCGACCCCGCGAGCTCGGGCGCGTCGGCTCGCCTCGCCCTCTTCTACTACTCCTATCCGCTCGCGGCGTGCATCTACGTCGACAATCCGAGCAACACGTGCTCGCCGCGCGTCGACTACGTGTCCTCGACGGACGAGGGCGCGAACTGGAGCGACGTGCAAGAGCTCTCGCCGGGGCCGCCGTCGCTCGGCGTCTTCCCGCGCACGCTCGCCCTCGGCGGCAGCGGCAACGGAGGCCCCGATCTCGGCAGCGTCCTCGCCGCCGCGGTCGTGCCGGTCGGGAAGCTCCAGGGCAACGCGATCGGTCTCTTCCCGGTCGGCATTCCGGTCAACGGGCTCGACGAGTCCATGTACGCGCCGAAGAAGGGCCTGGAGATCGGAGGTGCGAGGTGAGCCGGCTCCACTCGACACGAGGACCCCGTCCCGCGGCAGCGCGAAGGAGGAAGAGAGTGAACGTCCGACTCTGGTTGAGCCTGGGCGCCGTGCTCGCGGCGCTCGTGGCGGCGGCGACGCTGTCGATCGTCCCCGGGGCCACCGGGGCGCCGTCGGTCCCGCTCGCGAAGGTGCTTACGGACCCGTTCGGCGACGGGCTCGGCTACCACGCGAGCGCCGAGCGTCACCAACCTCGGCACGACGCTGGCGGCTGCGGCGGCCGCGAACCCCGACGGAGTCGATGGTCCGGCTGCCGGCAACTCGACGATCGTGGCGACCGAGCAGGTCGGCCGCATCTTCGACGGCGGTGCCTCGGATATCGGCTACGAGGTCAGCGTCGACGGCGGCAAGAGCTGGAAGGACGGCGAGCTGCCGCTGACGATGCAGGGCGGTGTGGCGAACACGTGCGCCGGGCCGCTGAACCGGGCCAGCGACACGGTTACCGCCTACGACCGCAAGCACGGCGTCTGGCTCGTGAGCACGCTCGGCCTCTCCCACGGCGCCAACGTCCCGGCCGTCTACGTCAACCGCGGCACCGTCGACTTCACAAAGGGAGACATCGACTGGAGCCAGCCGATCTGCACCCACATCACCCAGCCGGCAAGCGACTCGCCGGACAAGAACTGGCTCACGTGCGACAACTGGCCGACGAGCAAGGGCTACGGCAACTGCTACGAGGAGTACGACAACAACGGAAACGGCAACCGGCTCCTGATGCAGGTCACCCACGACGGCGGACTGACCTGGTCGCCGGCGCCGAACACGAACACCAACCCCGCGATCGCGGGCAACGGGAACACAGGCGACGTCCAGAACGAGACGACGCTCGCGGCCCCAGCGAGTCCGGGCGACACGAACGTCAAGGTGACGAGCGTCACCAACCTCGGCACGACGCTGGCGGCTGCGGCGGCCGCGGACGAGCACTGCGCCGTTCTACGCCACGACGCTCGCAGCCGCCGCCGCCGCGGGCGACACGAACATCAAGGTGGCAAGCGTCACCGGCCTCCAGCCCGGCGAGACGATCAACCTAGACAGCGGCGCGAGCCTCGAGAGCCGAGCGATCGCAACCGTCGGCACGGCGGGCGCAGGCGGCAGCGGCGTCACGCTCACGACCGCCCTCGGGCTCGCGCACGCGAGCGCGGCGCCGGTGACCCTCGACGGTCAGAGCGTCAACGTCGACACCGACGCCGGCCTGGAGACGCGCAACGTCGCATCGGTGGGGACGGCCGGCGCGGCCGGCACCGGCGTGACCCTCACCGCGGCGCTCAACTCGGCGCACGCGAGCGGGGCGCAGATGAACGTCGCGAAGATCAACGTCGACGTCGATCCGAGCGGCGGCAACCAGGAGACCGTGAACGTCCAGAGCGTGGGGACCGCCGCCTTCTCCACCACGCTGGCGGCCGCCGCGAACGCGGGCGACACCAACATCAAGGTCGGCAGCGTGACCGGCCTCGCTCCGGGTCGCACCCTCACGGTCGACTACGGCGGCGCCAACCCGGAGACCGTGACGGTCACGACCGTGGGCACGAGCGGCGCCGGCGGCACCGGCGTCACGTTCACGCCCGCACTCGCGTTCGCCCATGCAGCTGGGGCGGCGGTCCAGGACCCCGGCACCGGCGTCACATTCAGTCCGGCCCTCACGAAGTCGCACGTCCTCGGCGCGCCGACGGCGAACGCCGCGGCTCCGATGGTCGGGGCGACCGGGGGCATCGGCGGCGTCCCACTCGTGCAACCGCCGCCTCCGGGTGCCGCTCCGGGGACGGTCTGCGGGCGCGTCGTCGTCCCCGTCCAGATAAGCGGCGTCAGCTGGTTCTCGTCGAGCGACTGCGGCGCGAGCTGGTCGGCGCGGACGCAGGTCCTCCCGAGCATGACGGCGACGCACAGCGTGGTGCAGATCCGCACGTCGCTCCTGCCGTCGTCCGCGATGGACGGGTCGGGTGCGATCTATCTGGTCTGGCAGACGCGGAGCTTCCGTGTCGGGTCGGTCTCCTCGACGCCGAACGACATCGCGATGACCATGATGCCGGCGCCGACGGACGCGCAGCCGAACCCGCCGTTCGCGGCCCCGGCCCGGATCCCGATCGAGGCCGATAACACGACCGCGAACACGAACGATCACTTCATCCCGGGCATCGCCGCCGACCCGAACACCTCGGGCGCGACGGCGCACCTCGGGCTCTACTACTACAGCTATCCGGTGGCGGCGTGTCTCTACCTCGATCCGCAGAATCCGGCCGACCAGTGCAACCTGCGCGTCGGGTACGTGTCCTCGACCGACGGCGGCGCGACGTGGAGCGACCCGACCTATCTGGCGAGCATGGGCCTGCCCGATCTGGTCCGCTCGAGCCAGGGGTTGATGGTCGGCGACTACTCCACGGCCGACGTCATCCCCGCCGGGCCGAACGCCGGCAACGCGATCTCCGCATTCGCGGTCGGCGTCACCGACACGACGCTCAACCAGGCGATGTACGTCGTGAAGAACGGACTACCGATCGGTGCGGGAACCCAGAAGAAGCAGCCGGCTTCGCGAGCTGCGGTCGCTCAGGCGCAAGCCCAAAGCTCGCACGAAGAACCGGATCTGAACACCACCATGCGGTAGCGACCACCTCCTGAGGACCCGCCGGATGACCGTCCGGCGGGTCCTCGCTCGCCCGATGGTCTGGAGATCCCGGAAGCCGTCGGGCCGGCGGAATCACGTGGTATGACGGCTCCCCTCGCGTACGATCCGCGCGATGGCCTGGCGGAAGCTCCTCGGGATGCAGAAGGCGCTGCGCGACCCCGCGACGGGAGACCTCCTCGTGCTCGCCGAGCTTCAGAAGGCAGGCGCAGACCTCACTCAGGCGCGAGATCTCGTTCACTACCTCTACCTCCCGTCAGAAGACGTAGCCGAGACGGCGGCAGCCGAGCTCCACGCCTTGGGCTATACGGCAGAGGTCAAGCCTGCTGCCGGCGCGAAGGCAGGCGACGCGAATCCGTGGCTGGTGCTCGCGAACGTCGAGGCGGTCGTCGATCGCGACCGCGTTCGTTGGGAACGGGCTCGATTCGACGAGCTGGCCGCGAAGTACGCCGGCGACTACGACGGCTGGGAGGCTGCCGTCTAGCGGTCAGCCCGGTGCCGTGACGACGCTGTCGTGACCAGCGACCGCACCCCAGGGATCCTGCTGATCATCGGCTCGTTGGTCTTCGGGGTCGGAGCGGCGGTAGGCGTCCCGGGCGTGTTCACCCAACGCGATCCCCAGGCACGCCTGCGCATGCTCACCGAGCGCCTCCGCAGTTGGCGCATCGCGCAGCCGCTCTACGGACTGGGGCCTATCATCGCTGCGGCCGGCGTCGGCTCGCTGGCTGGCGACGCGTCCGCCGGAGGAGCCTGGCCCGTCTTGGCGGTCGCCTGCATGGCGCTGGTCATCGGGGTCTTCTACGTGCTGCTCCTGCTGGTCGGCGTGGTCGTCGTCTGACTCACTGGCCGTGGCAGGTCGCGCGGTACGGCGCTCCGCCTCGGTACCGGGCCCACTCGTTGCGCGTCAGGTTGCGCGCCGCGGTGCGGCAAGCGAGCTCGATCCAGTCGTCGAGAGCCACGTCCCAGACCTTCACGCCACTGTCCTCCCCGGTCGCCGCGAGCCGGTGGTCGTCGGGGCTGAACGCGACCCGCGCGTAGCGCGCCTCGCTCGCACCGGTCGGGGTCAGCGTTCCCAGAAGTTGGCCGCTCGCCACGTCCCAGAGCGCGACTGTGAAGCCCGCCGCAGCCGCCACCAACCGGCCGTCGTGGCTGAACGCGATCCCGGAATCCTGCGACGTCGGCGCCTCTTCGAGGTCACGCGGGAGCCGGCGCCCGTCCCTCGTGCGCCACAGCCCGATCTTGTCGCCAAGCTTGATGGCGAGCAGGGCGCCGTCCTCGCTGAAGGCGATGTCGCTGGCGTGCCAGGCGGCAATTCCGGCCCAGCCGGGCAGTCGACCGAGCGCGATCCGTCGAGTGCCGTTCACGAGCATCGCGCCGTGCGTACCGACGAACGCGAACTTGCGTCCGTCGGAGCTGAGGCCGACGCTCGGCCAATTCTCCCGTGCCCGGTCGTACCGAGAGATGCGGATACGCACCAGCGGCCGCCCCAGGCGAGTGTCCCAGAGGACGAGCCGTCCACCGCTGTCGACGAGCACGAGTCGACTGCCGTCGTGACTGACGGCGACATCGCCGGCGTCGTAGCTCGTGCTGGGCGCCGACCGCAGCAACCGCCGTTTCGTCACGCTCCAGACCGCGGTGCGCTTGTAGGTCCAGTAGCTCGGGAAGACGATGACGTCGCCCCGCTCGTCCAGGAGCACGTGGGGACTGAAGAGCCGTTTCGGGTAGCGGACGACCCCGAGCGGCGTCAGCGCCGGGAGCCGCCAGGAGCGGATCATCGAATCGAACCTGTCCGCGGCCACGAGACGATCGCCCTCGCCGCCGAAGGCGACGCCGTCCGGGTAGCTCGCCGCCAAGCGGGTCACGAGCCGCCGCCGCCTGACGCTCCACAGCGCTCCGCCCGAGAAGAGCGTCCCGGTCTGCGAAGCCGCGTCGACCTGCCACTGGTATTGCAGGAGCGGACTCGTCAACGTGAAGAGCAACCGCCGCGACAAGACGTCGAAGACCCACTGCGTCGTGCCGACGCCGCGTGTCGCGAGCAGCCACCGCCCGTCGCGCGAGAACCCGGACAGCGAGACGTTCGAGCGGAGCTCAGGCGGGAGGCGGATGGCGCCGGCCTTCCCCGTCCTGACGTCGTACAGGACGATCCTCTGTGCCTCCACGAAGGCGAGCCTGCCGCGGCTGCTGAGCCGTGGTCCGGTCGGCTCCCCGCGCCGAACCGTCCGCAGGGTGTTGCGCCGGACATCCCACACGCGGACCGTCGTCGTATCCGCATTGGCGCTTCTGCCCTGCGATTCGATCACGACCTGCGACCCTCCGGACGTCACGGCGAGCGCCGGGGTTTCTTCCGGGCCCCCCGAGCCGCCGATGAGCGTCCCCACAAGGGCCCCGCGGAGGACCGGACCGGGAATGAGACGCGTGCGATGCCCGGGGCCGACCACGAACACGGCGACACGCTTGGTTCCCGGATCGAACAGCGCCACCGCCGTGCCGTCGGCCGCCAGCGTCCGCGGCACCCATCTCGGCGACGGCAGAGGCTCGTCGGCGATCAGCCGGCGGCTGGCGACGTCGAAGCGCTGGACGACTGCGGTTTCCTCGTCGGGTCCCAACGACCGGTGGGAGAGGACGGTCAGCGTCCGGCCCCCGTCGCCGAAGGCGGCCCCGGCTGCTTTGCGAACCGCGAACGATGGGCCGAGCGGATCTCCGGTCGTCCCGTCGCGCAGGACCAGCGGCCCGTCGCCGGTGACGAGGGAGCGGCCGTCACGGCTGAGCGCCACCACGGCGCCCGAGTCCACGAGCGCCGTCAGGTGAGGGTCGCGCTGCAACCGCGACAACAGCGACCTGACGGTCTCGGGCGTCCGCGCAACTCGAACGGCCTCCACTGCGAGGAGGAGCGAGGTATCGATTGCGACCGACGGCTGGAGAGCCTCGGTCACGAGCTGGCGCGAGACTGCGAGCCTTGTCTGGCGGCGGGCCTGATCCCGTGCCTTCAGTGCGAGGACGGCTGTGATCGTCGTCGCGACCGTGAGCAGGACGAGCGTCGAGACCGCACCGGCGGCGAGCCGGCGGGTGCGCCGTCGCTGGCGGACGTCCTCGCCGACCAACTCGTCCTTCGGGCGGGCGTGCAGCGTCGCTGCGACGGCGGCCACGGCGTCGCCGAACTTGGGGTTGGCCAGCGTGAGCGCGTCGTGTGGAAGCTCGCGTAAGTCGACCCAGAGGGGCTCTTGGTCGAAGTAGCCGCGGAGCGCTTCGGAGAGCGCCGTGCTCGCGGTCAAGTCGAAGTCGCGCGCCGCGACGTCCCACGCCACCTCGCCGGCGGTGACGCAGAGGATCAGCGTGTCGCGACTCTTCCGTTCGCGCCAGTACTCGACCTCGCGAGCGACCCAGGGCGAGCCCGCGGATCCCGGTGACGCCAGCAGGAGCAGATAGCGCGACGCGTCGAGCGCGCTCGCAATCGACGTCCAGAGCCCCGGCGCGGTGGCGAGGTTCGTCTGGTCGCGAAAGACGCGCAACGCCCGCAGCTGGAAGGGCCTGCGCGCGAACCGGTGCAGTCCCGCCTGGAGCGCGCGGGCAGTCGCCGCGTCGGCGCCGTGGCTGTACGAGACGAAAGCGTCGTAACCGGTCGCCCGCGGCAGCATTGCCCGGCCAATCCGTGCCCGGACGAGCAGGTTGCGCAGCCGACCGAAGCGCGGAGATGCGATCGGGTCGGCGGCGGCGTCCGTCACGTACGCCGATCATCCTCCGCTCGCGCGCGCTGTTCAACGGCAGCGCCC
>WNGA01015283.1_pt1 | contig 10702 bp, 11 predicted proteins | sample 5400061 | NCBI WGS metagenome assembly WNGA01 (sample SAMN13153366, study PRJNA577476) | soil metagenome | isolation source: 100 cm soil or saprolite under grassland replicate 2 | place: USA:California | collected 2016-06-15
GGCTGGCGATGATCTGCCAATTGCCGTTGCGCTGGAGCCAGGTGTCAGTGATGTGATAACGCGCCTTCAGATTTTGGCCGAAGATCGTCTCGGCCTCGTCGGCGTCGTAACTGAGTATGGCGGTGTTGCCGATAATCCGGCTCAGGGCGTTCTCGATCTTAATCGCTCCGGAATACCCCGCCGGCATCGGGTTGATGTCGGCGATCAGTTTTGGTTTGTCGAAAAGGCGTCCCTTCTCGTCGGCGAAGATGCAGTCCTCTGCGAAATATTTTTTCCAAGGCGCCTGATTACCCGGAACGATGGCGTCGTAGAGCTCCTGTGTGCGATGGACCAGTTCGTCCTGTGTGATCGGAACATCCGTGGCGCAGGCGATGGTTACGCCGGAGAAAAATGTAACGAGCGGGAGTTTCATAACACTTCTCTATTCCTCCTTTATACATTCGCCGTTTCGCTCACGCGATCGCTTCCGCAAGCAACTCCGCCATGTGTTTCGGACGCGCGTTGCTAAGATCGGCGATTTGATGGCGGCAACTTGTGCCTGAAGCAATGATTTCGCTTCCCGCTGGCTGATTGTCGATTGCGTCGAGCAAGCGCTGGGCGACCTGGATGGAGAGATCGTATTTCTCTGCGAGCGCGCCAAATGCGCCTGCCATTCCGCAGCAAGCGGTGTCGAGTACCGTCGCTTCCCTGCCCGGCAACCGTTCCGCCAGCCTGAGCATGAATGCCGGATCCATGATCGACTTTGCGTGGCAATGCGGATGAATCGCGACTGTTGCCGGACGATTGTCGAATTGAAGTGCCTCTGGTTCTTGCGCGAGTAGATCGTCGATAAATTTTTCGAATAGGAAACAGCGCTTCGTTACGTCCTCTGCGCCTTCGATGTTTAGCTCGCGATAATCCTCGACGAACATCGACCAGCATGAGGGTTCGAGGAAGAGAATTGGAGGGGCAGATAGTTGAGAGTTGCCTGCCGAGCCGTAGCCGAGCGAAGGCTGGAGTGATGAGAGCGTAAAGCTCCGTTGGAGCCACGCTCCTTTACGGAGTTGGGAGATGTTATGCGTTGCGAGTTTCGCGGCGGCATCGAGATTTCCCTGGCTGAACGCTGGCCGGCCGCAGCACTGCCGATTTTTTACAAGCGAAACGTCAAAGCCGAGCGTCTCCAGTACTTTCACCGCAGCGATGCCGATGTGCGGTTCGTGATAACGCACAAAGGTGTCGTCCCAGAGGATGACTTGGCCGCGCTGTTGTAGCGGCGCTCTATGAGCGCCGTCCGGCGGTCGCAGACCGCCGCTACAGTGTTTCGCGAACCATTTGTCGAATCGTTCACTCGCGTAATGCGGCAGGGAACGCTTCGCAGAAATTCCAAGCGTCTTGGCAGCCCATCGCAGCGCCATCGCGCGTAAAGCATCTCGGCTTTAAGCAATGCGAGATTCACGTTCGAGGGGCATTCCGGCGTGCAACCTTTGCAGGAAAGACAATTGCTAAGCGCGGCGTCCAACTCGACGGACTTCAACGGATCGTGTCCGTTCACGCGCAGCTCAAGCGCGGCGCGAATGATGTTGGCGCGGCCGCGCGTGGACATGACTTCTTCGCCGGTGGCCATGAATGTCGGGCACATAATGCCGGTCTGTTTGAGGCAGCCGCCGCAGCCGTTGCATTGCTCGAGATTGCCGATGAACGAGCGGTCCTTGAACGCGAACGCGAGCGCCGGCTCGAATGGCAGTGTGAGCGGCCGCGTAAAATTTTCGCGCAGATGATTGTCGATCTTGTGCCGACCGTCGCTGAAAATTTTCCCAGGATTAAAAACGTTCTTCGGATCGAATGTGCGTTTGATCTCGCGCAAGACTTCGAGCAGCTCGTCGCCGAGTTGGTCGCGCATATACTCGGTGCGCGCGATGCCGACGCCGTGCTCGGCGGAGAGCGAACCTTTGAATTGACGCACCAGCGCGGAGGTTTGATCGGCGACTTGCCGGAATTTTTTTAGATCGGTGGCGCTATGCAGGTCGAGCACTGGTCGCACGTGGAGCAATCCGCTGGCAGCGTGACCGTAGTAGCTTGCTTCCAGCCCAAGCGGTTTCATAATCGATTGCAGTGCGCGCACGTATTCGGGCAGTTGCGCGGGGCGAACGGCGGCGTCTTCAATGAACGCCACCGGTTTCGCTGGCCCAACGCAACCGGTCAAAAGCGAGAGACCGGATTTGCGCACCGACCAGACAAGGTTCATTTGAGCTGCATCGGTGACAATTTTCGTGCGCAGTCCGATCTTTCTGGATTCCAGGATGGACAACCGCTCTGCAACGTCCTCGTAGAACTCGACGATCAAAATCGCTGCGCACGGTTTCGTATCCAGTTCGAGCAAATCGCGCGCCGCTTGAAAATGAAGTTGACCTTTGGTTTGATCGAGCAAAGGCCGATCGATGTGTTCAATCGCAGCAGGCTTCAAATCGAGAAGTTCGACTGTGGCCTGCATTGCTTCTCCCACTGATGCGAAGAAGATCAGACCCAAACCTTTCTCGCGCGGGAGCGGAGAGATTTTCAGTTCCGCGGAGAAGATCGCGGCCAGGGTCCCTTCGCTGCCCGCGAGAATATTCGTGAGATCATTCGGCGCGCGCAGAAATCTTTCGATGCCGTAACCTGGCCAGCGTTTGATCAAACCGGGTGGCCAGCGCTCAGTCATTTCAGCGCTCGCTGCGCGAATGAGGTTCCCGATCCTTGTACGCTCGGCATGCAGCGAGTCGTGCGTCGGACCGATCTTCTCGATTCGACCGTCGGCCATGACGATCTCAAGCGAAATCACGTGATCGGCGGTTGTCCCGTAAATCGGGCAACGCGCGCCTGAAGAATTGTTCGCGATCATACCGCCGAGCGTTGCGCGCGAACTCGTTGCCACATCCGGGCCAAAACAAAATCCGCTTGGTTTCAAAAAATCGTTTAGTTGATCCAGCACAACGCCGGCCCCGACCCGCACGCTTCGTTTTTCAAGATCGAGCTCCGTGATCTGGCGGTTGTAGCGCGAGCACTCGACGATCAATCCCTCGCCAATCGCGTTCCCGACCAGACTTGTGCCAGCGCCACGCGGCGTGACGGAAAGACCTGCATCACCCGCAGCGCGAATGACGAGGCTTGCTTGTTGCGCGCTTTTCGGAAATGCGACGCCGATCGGTTCGATCTGATAAATCGACGCGTCAGTCGCATAAAGTTGACGCGTCAGATTATCAAAGCGCGCATCGCAACCGGTTTGCTTGATTTTCCTTTCCTGGGCAGAGGTCATCTTTAATGCAACATTAGCCCGTGGCTCGCGGTGGGCGAGTAGCAAGAACCAACAACCAACAATGTGGCTGACACAGCCGCCGCTACAGCAAGTCTAACTGGGCGCTTTCCGGCGTTGCCTCGGCGAAGCGAACGCCGATGCCGATGAGTCGCACGGGCTTTCCAGTCCGGGCAAATGCCTCCGCAAGCAGTGAGCGAAAATATTCCAATGCGGGTGTAAGGCCCGCGCGCTCGGCAGTCGTGCGCGTGAAATCGTTAAACTTAAGTTTCACGAAAATTTTCGTGGTCTCGCGCGTCGATTCTTTTTGCGCGAGATCGGCCATCAAATCCTGGAAAAGTTCGTCGAGCTTTTCTTCGCATTGCTCGAGCGTGGTCAGATCCGCGGCAAAGGTTTCTTCTGTGCTCAGCGACTTGCGCGGACGATCCGGTTCGACTGGTCGATGATCGATACCGCGACAGAGATCGTAGAGATCGAGACCGAACTTGCCGAAGACATCGACGAGCTCCGGCCGCGAGAATTTTTGGAGTTCGTCGCAAGTTTTGACGCCAAGTTCTTCCAGTTTTCGGTCACTCTTCTCGCCGATTCCCCAGATTTTGCGGACCGGCAAATCCTTCATGAACTCGGGCACTTGTTCCGGTTTCACTTCAAACTGGCCGTTTGGCTTGTTAATTTCGCTGGCGATTTTGGTGATCAGTTTGTTGGGGCCAATGCCTGCGGAGGACGTCAGCTTTGTTTTTCGAAAAATCGCGCTCCGGATTTCCTGCGCCAGCGGTCCGGGCGCGCTCGGGTGCGCGGTGACGTCGAGGTAAGCTTCATCGAGCGAGAGCGGTTCGATTATGGAAGTGAACTGATAAAGTATTCCGCGAATGACTGCCGCTTCCCGCCGATAAACATCGAAGCGCGTGGACAGCACGATCAAATTCGGGCAGCGTTGCAGCGCCATGAAAGTCGGCATCGCCGAGCGCACTCCGAATTTGCGCGCTTCGTAATTGCAGGTCGTCAACACGCCGCGCCGGTCGCGCGCGCCACCCACGCCGACGGGTTTGCCGCGCAACGAGGGTCGATCACGCACTTCGATAGCAGCATAAAAGCAATCCATGTCGAGATGGATGATGGCGCGCGGCTTCTTGTCGCTTTGCACGCGGAAATTTCGCACAACCCAGAAAGCAGGCTATCCGGCGTTTTCTCACCCGAATCGCAAATTTCAGGCTTTGCAAATCGCGCTTCCCTCTAGATATTGAAACGATAACTTTCTGCTGAAATGGACGGTTCTGCTTCTCTCGAAACTCACCACGATCCACACGCACACGCCGCAGAGCACGAGCATCACGAGCTCGGGTGGTGGCGAAAATATATTTTTTCCACCGACCACAAAGTGATCGGGATCCAGTACGGGCTTTGCGGGCTCGTGTTCCTCTTCTTCGGGTTCTGCCTGATGATGTTGATGCGCTGGCAACTGGCGTATCCCGGCCAGGCGCTGCCGCTCATCGGCAAATGGCTGCCCTACATCTTCGGGCCCGGCTCGATGCCGGACGGAAAGATGACGCCGGATTTTTACAATTCGCTGGGCGCGATGCATGGCACGCTCATGATTTTTGCGGGCGTCGTGCCGCTGGCGTTCGCTGCTTTCGGAAATTTTGTCGTGCCGCTGCAAATCGGCGCGCCCGACATGACCTTCCCAAAAGTGAACGCCGCGAGCTTTTGGGCGTTCGCGGTGGGCGGCGTGATCATGTTGATCAGTTTCTTCGTCCCCGGCGGCGCGGCCAAGAGCGGCTGGACTTCTTACACGCCGCTCGCTGCCTTCGCTGATACCGGGCAGGGGATTAATCCTTTTTTCAACGGCCAGACGCTGTGGCTGACAGGATTTATTTTTCTGATCACGTCTTCACTGCTTGGCGCAATCAATTTCATCACCACCATCATCCAACTGCGGGCCAAAGGGCTGACGTGGATGCGGCTGCCGTTTTTTGTGTGGTCACAATTCGTGACCGCGTTTCTGTTGCTGCTGGCGTTCCCACCGCTCGAAGCTGCGATCATCATGCAGTGGATGGACCGAGTAGCGCATACAAGCTTTTTCCTGCCAGCCGGGCTGGTTGTGAATGGCGCGCCCGTATCGATCAGCGGCGGTGGCAGTCCGCTTTTGTGGCAACATCTATTCTGGTTCCTGGGACACCCTGAGGTTTACGTGCTGATTTTGCCTGCGTTCGGGATTGTTGCCGAAATTCTGGCGAACAATTCACGCAAACCGCTGTGGGGCTACAAATCGCTGGTCTTTTCTGTGTTGGTGATCGGGTTTTTGTCGTTCATCGTCTGGGCACACCACATGTGGCTCACTGGCATGGGCTCGGCTGTCAGCGCATTTTTTCAGACGACGACCCTGCTGATCTCGATTCCCTCAGTGATCATCTTGAGCGCGTTTTTCATTTCACTTTGGGGCGGCTCGATCCGCTTCACGGTGCCGATGCTTTTCACCATCGCGTTCCTGCCGATGTTTGGAATTGGCGGACTCACAGGGATTCCGCTGGCGTTTAATTCAGCCGATCTTTATCTGCACGATACCTATTACGTTATCGCGCATTTCCATTACATCGTTGCGCCGGGCACGATCTTCGGACTTTTCGCCGGCATTTATTATTGGTTCCCGAAAGCGACGGGCCGAAAGATGAACGACTTCTGGGGGAAGGTGCATTTCTGGCCGACGCTGATCTGCATGAACGTCATTTTCCTGCCGATGTTTTTGCAGGGAATGGCTGGGATGCATAGGCGCTGGTATGACGGCGGGCAGGGATGGAATGTTTCGAACGAACACACCATTTGGGGATTGACCGGGTTTCAATGGAACACGCCGATTTCGTGGGCGGCCTGGATCATGGGTCTCGCCCAAATTCCGTTCATCATTAATTTCTTCTGGAGCATCAGGCACGGCGAAAAGGTGAACGACAATCCTTGGGAGGCGACCACGTTGGAGTGGACTGCGCCTTCGCCGCCGCCACACGGAAATTTCGTTACGACCCCCGTCGCCTATCGGGGCCCCTACGAATACAGCCTGCCCGGACGCGAACGCGATTACACGATGCAAAATGAACCGGTGGAACCGGCCGAGCGAATTCGCCGCAAGCCTCCCGCCGAACCGGTCCTCGTGTAGACTGAAGAGATGGAGATTCCGTACACAGTCTCCACGCGGCCTGACACCGGTCTCTGGAACGCCAAGGTCGGCATCTGGTTGTTTCTCGCGTCGGAAGTGATGCTCTTCGGCGGACTTTTTTCCGCCTACATCTTTTTGCGACTCGATGCTCCGCCGGGCATGTGGCCACACGGCCTGCTCAATGTTCCGGTTGGCACGATGAACACTGCGATTTTGATTATGTCCTCGGTGACGGTGGTACTGGCGTGGGCGTCGCTGAAGATGCGAAGGTATCGCGCCTACTGGTGGTATATGCTGGCCACCATTTCATGCGGCGTGATTTTCTTGACGGTCAAACTCGCTTACGAATGGCCGCAGAAATTCGAACACTTCGGCGCCTACATTAAGCCGGAAGCGCTTGGGAAGTACGAAAAATATCTGGGTAACGAGTATGCCGCGGAGAAAGGTCTGCCGCCGCGGCTCGAGATCACTGGCCATTTGCACAATCGCGCGGCGCTGAACGATCCCAAGATCAAGGAATACGAAGTCGCGCTCGACCCGCTCAATGCCGAGCCCACGAATCCTGCGATGGATCGGCCGCACTTTTTCCCGCTGCCGGTCACTGACAAAATCGCGACCATCGAGAAGGAAGACGTGGAGCGAGCCACGATGTTTCTGCCGACGCACAGCGCGTATTTCGCCAGTTATTTCACGATCACTGGTCTGCACGGCATGCACGTTCTGGGGGGCGTGCTGGTGTTCATTTACATGTGGCTGCCGGTCAGCAAAAGGCTTTACCAACGCAACCCGGAACATTTGGCGAATCGCGTCGAGGTGAGCGGGCTTTTCTGGCACTTTGTCGATCTAATCTGGATATTTGTGTTCCCACTTTTTTATCTGCTCTAAGCCATGAATAATCCGCCCGATATTTCGCAAGATCCCAAGGAATACGAGGAATACGCGCACGGCGTACAAAAGCACGTGAGAGCCTATCTGATGGTGGGCGCGCTCCTGCTCACCTTCACTGCTGTGACGGTCGCGCTTTCCTATGTCAATTTCGGGACGCGCAAAGCCAACATCGGCATTGCCATGTTGGTGGCGACGTTGAAAGCGGGCGCCGTCGCGGCCGTTTTCATGCATCTTGCCGCGGAAAAGCGCCTGATTTACCGCATCCTGATTTTTACCGGCTTTTTTGTGCTGGGACTTTTCTGGCTTATATTTTTGGCGTGGTACGACTACCCCGTCGTTCATTAGATGTCGCTTAAAGCTTTCCATATTGTGTTCATCATTTTCTCGACGCTGCTCGCGCTCGGGACTGGCGCGTGGTGTGTCTGGGTCGACCTCGTTGAGGGCGCGCCGATTTATCTTGCGGGCGCGATTGCGTCGTTTGCCGCTGCGGTTGCGCTGATCGTTTATGGCGTTTGGTTCTACAGGAAAATGAAACGGCTTCGCATCATCACATGAGAGCGAAAATTTTGTTGGTCCTGCTTTTGTTTATCTTTTCGCCGGTTGGGCAAGCGCTAGCATGCCCGTTTTGCTACGGCGCGAAAGACGGGAAGTCGACCGAGCACATGGCAATAGCGATCTGGTTTCTCTTTGGCGCAGTACTTTCTGTGATCGGTGGGATCGGCGCATTCAGTTTTCACCTGTGGCGGCACGGCCGCACGCCGGCCGAGCCCTACCAGGAGCTGACCGAGGAAGATCTGAGCAAATATGAATAGCCTCGCACTGATCAATGAATTCCTGGGCCAGCCGCCGAACGCTTCCTCGCATGGATATCAGATCGACCACATCCTCGAGTTTTGCCATTGGTTCATGGGTGCGCTCTTTATTGGTTGGTCGACGTTCTTTATTTTTGTCCTGATTCGTTTCCGGAAACGCCGCCAGCCGGCTGCGGATTATCATGGTGTAAGAGGGCCTATCTCGACGCACTTGGAATTCTCGGTTGTCTTGATTGAGGCCGTGCTTCTCCTCGGGTTTGCTATTCCGCTTTGGGCAAAACGCGTGAACCAGTTTCCGCCAGGCAACGAGGCGCTGCTTGTTCACGTCGTCGCGCAACAGTTCAGTTTCAATTATCACCTCCCAGGGCCCGACGGACAATTCGGCCGGCGGGACGTCAGCTTTGTCAGTAACTCAAACCCGCTCGGCCTCGATCCGAGTGATCCTGCTGGCAAGGACGATATCGTGACGACCGGCGAGCTTCATGTCCCAGTGAATCGCCCGGTGATTGCCGAGCTTTCCTCAAAGGACGTGATCCACGATTATTTTGTGCCGGCCATGCGGATCGCAGGCGACGCGATTCCCGGTTCACTTATTCCGATTTGGTTCACGCCACTCAAGACGGGGACCTACGAAGTGATCTGCGCCCAGCTTTGCGGCCTCGGCCATTATGGAATGAAAGGCACGCTCGTGGTGGACACGCCCCAGGATTATGAGGCGTGGCTGAAAGAGCGCGCCGAGCTTGCTGGCGGCGCGCAACCGGCCTCGTCGCCGGGGGCACCGCTGCAGCCGCAGCCGCAAAACAAACCACCTCAACCCGCCGGCAAACCTGAACAGCAGCCGGCCCAACCTGCGCAAAGTCCGGGTCAGCTGTAGCCGCTTCGCTGTGCGAAGCGTGCACGTCGCCTGCAAGGCGACGGCTACAAATTATCTGCGAAATTCGCTTCTCCGCAGTTAATTTGATTTGAATGCCTTCGGCAATCTCAACGAGATGGCTCAATCGTTTTGCGTGGCTCACGTGCGTCGCGACACTCTTACTCATTTGCAGCGGGGGAATGGTCACCAGCAAAAATGTCGGGCTCGCGGTGCCCGATTGGCCGACCACGTTTGGCTACAACATGTTTTTGTTTCCGGTCTCGAAATGGGTCGGCGGAATTTTGTTCGAGCACACGCATCGTTTAATGGGATCGCTCGTTGGATTTCTAACCATCATTCTCGCCGTCTGGCTTTGGCTCAGCGAAGATCGACAATGGGTGCGCAAGCTGGGCGTGATTGCGCTGGCCGGCGTAATCTTACAGGGAATTCTTGGCGGGCTTCGCGTCACCATGATGAAAGATGAAATCGGAATCTTTCACGCCTGCGTCGCGCAGGCGTTCCTTGGATTGCTCGTGGTCATCGCGCTGGTGACGACACATTTTTGGCGAAGGCTCGCAAATCAACCTATCGATTTGCAAAAATTCGCGGCCCTTAAAGCGGTTGCGATTGCAATCGCGCTGGCGATTTACGTGCAGCTCGCGCTCGGGGCGACGATGCGCCATCAACATCGCGACCTGTCGATTCTCGATTTTCCAACCGCCAACGGCGCGTGGATTCCCGACACCAGCGCGGCCGCTCTCGCAAAGCTCAATGCGTGGCGCGACGCCCGCGGCTTATCGGATGTGACTGCATTCCAAATCTGGCTGCAAATGGCGCACCGATTTCTCGCGTTCATTATCGCGATCGCTGTGATCGCGTTTGCTCTTCGCGTTTGGCGAGATGCCCCCCGCTTAGCTGCGCTGAAGCGATTGTCGATCTTTTGGGTTGCGCTGGTCATCTGCCAGATTGCGCTCGGCGCCTGGACGATCTGGAGCAACAAAGCAGCCGATGTCGCGACGGCGCATGTCGCGCTCGGTGCGGTCATGCTATCTTTTGGTGTGAGCATTTCTGCGATTTCCTGGCGCATTTCACAAGGAGAGGTTGGTAGGGCGCGACCGCCGGGCGCGCCGTACAGCGAACCCGTTTCGGCATGAAGACGGCGACGATTGAAAGGCCGAATCTTGCGGCTTCGCGCAATCGTGTCGTTGCTGATCTCGCGGAGCTTGTCAAAGCGCGATTGACGCTCCTGGTGTTGCTTACGACTGCCGTTGGTTTTTATCTCGGATCGGAATCACCGATCAATTATGTCGCGCTTTTTCATGTCGTCTTTGGAACTGCAGCGGCAGCCGCGGGCGCGGCGGCCCTCAATCAATGGTGGGAACGCAGAGCGGATGCGCTGATGCGCCGGACGAGAACGCGCCCGCTTCCGGCCGGGCGAATACCGCCGCTGCAAGCACTCGCCCTAGGCGCCGGGCTGTCGGTTTTTGGAGTCAGTTATCTGGCGATCGTTTGCAATGCGCTGAGCGCGGCGCTGACGGCAATAACGGTGGCGATTTACATTTTTGCTTACACACCTTTAAAACGCGCCAGCACGGCAAACACTGCTGTCGGCGCAGTCCCGGGTGCGATTCCGCCGATGATCGGGTGGGCGGCCGCGCGCGGAAACGTCGGCGCCGGCGCATGGGCTCTCTTTGCGATCGTCTTTCTGTGGCAACTGCCGCATTTTTTCGCCA
>WNGA01018671.1_pt1 | contig 10702 bp, 9 predicted proteins | sample 5400061 | NCBI WGS metagenome assembly WNGA01 (sample SAMN13153366, study PRJNA577476) | soil metagenome | isolation source: 100 cm soil or saprolite under grassland replicate 2 | place: USA:California | collected 2016-06-15
CACGTCGTCGACGGTGAACCGGCCGGCTTCGAGCATGGCCGGGCAGAACAACACGCCGTCCACCGCCCGGCCGGTGGCGGCCAGGTGCTCCGCCGCGATCGCGTTGATCTCGGCGAGCACATGGCCGCGGAGCGTGCTGTCGCTGCGGGACACCACTTCGACGGTCGTCCCTGATTCGGCGGCGAGGGTGTAGAGGTCGGACGCCACGGCCCGATTCAAGGCGACCGCGCGGCTCTCGTCGAGCGCGCGGGTATTCGTGAGAACGAAGCAGGTATCTCCTTGCGCTGCCAGGCCCGCGGCGTACTCGGATCGCTCGAGCACCGTCACCACGGAGACGCCGTGCACGGCCTGGGACCCGGTCGGGTCGTCGTCCAGGACGGCGAGGCTCCGGCCTGTCCGCCGGTTGTGCTCGCGAATCCGGGCGGCGGCGCCGGCGATCTCGAGCACAGTCGGTACGGTCGACCGTGCGGTCATGCCAGAACCTTCCCGGCCGACGCGGATTCCAGCTTGCGGCCCACCGGCTTGATCTTGCCCTGATAGCCCACGAACGTGATGCAGGCGAACAGGATCATGCCGATCACGCCCACTCCGGCGATGGTGTACGTCGCCATGTCCTGAGCGTGGGCATTGACTGCCAGCTGGGCGGCGTCGAGGGTGCCGGTCTTCGGCGGTGACACGTAGCTGTAGGCGTTCAGCACGGCGGCACGGATGTTCGGGGCGAAGAAGCCGCCGAGGTTGCCCAGGGAGTTGATCAGGCCGATGCCGGCCGCGGCAGCGGCGCCGGTCAGGATCGACGCCGGGAAGGTCCACATGATCGGCTGGACCGAGACCAGGGATCCCGCGACGAGACAGAGGAAGGCCAGCGCGACGACCGGTTCGCCCTTGAACGCCACCGAACCGGTGAGGCCGATCACGGCGAGGGAGTACGCGCCGACCGCGGTCCAGCGCCGCTGACCGGTCTTGTCGGAGAACAGCGTGATGTACCGGGTGATCACCAGCGCGACCACCCACGGCACCGCGGTGATGACGCCGACCAGGAAGCCGACCTTCTGTCCGGTGATCGCCTGGACCTGGCTCGGCAGGTAGAACGTGAAGCCGTACATGCAGATCTGGACGGAGAAGGAGCACAGCGCGATGTAGACCAGCCGGGGATTGGTCAACGGCTTGTACCAGGGCTCGTGGTGGCCGCGGCCGGCGGCAGCCCGCTCCTCGTTGTCCAACGCGATCGCGGCGTTCAGGACCTTCTTCTCCTCGCTGCTCAGCCACTTGGCGTCGTCCGGCTTGGAGTCCAGGTAGAAGTAGACCCACACCCCGAAGACCACGGTGAGCAGACCCTCGAGGCCGAACATCCACTGCCAGCCGGCCTGGCCGAGCACACCGTGCAGGTCGAGGAGCGCGCCCGAGACCGGTCCACCGAGGACGTAGGCCAGCGGGATGCCCATCATGAACAAGCCGGTGAACCGCGAGCGGTACTCGGCCACCGCCCAGTAGGTGATGTAGAGGATGACGCCCGGGAACAACCCGGCCTCCGCAACGCCGAGCAGTACGCGGACGCTGTAGAAGATCCACTCGTTGTGCGCGAGCGCCATCAGCGCCGAGATGATCCCCCAGGTCACCATGATCCTGGCCAGCCAGAACTTCGCGCCGACCCGGTGCAGCAGCAGGTTCGACGGGACCTCGAAGAAGGCGTACGCGACGAAGAAGATGCCGGCACCGAGCGCGTACGCCGCCTCGGTGAGACCGGTGTCGGCCATGTACTCGGTCTTGGCGAAGCCGATGTTCACGCGGTCCAGGAAGGCCAGGGTGTACATCAGCAGCAGGATCGGGACGAGGCGCCCCTGCACCTTGCGCATGATCGATCCGAGTGTCGGCTCGGCGCTGCCAGGAAGTGTGGTGGACATGGTGTCGGACCTCGATTCGTCGGAACCCGGGGGAGTCGGGCGTCGTCGGCGGGCGCGTGGTTACGAGAGCGTTGCGGGCGGGTGACGACTCGCGTGCCGGGAAATCTATATAAAATAGATTTTGAGATCCAGAGCTGGTTGCGTGTGACCTGCATCACATTTTGTGAGGGGGTCAGCGCTGCGTCGGCTGTGCGGCCAGGTCCTTGATGGACCTGCCGCGGATCTTTTCCATGTGGGTCCGCATCGCCGCGATGGCAGCCTGCACGTCGCCGCGCTGGAACTCGGCCAGGATGGCGGCGTGCTCACGGACCGCGAACTGCGTGTCGTTCACCCCGACCACAACGCCCTGCCGTCGCCGGTGCAGGTGGCCGCCCAGACTCTCGGCCATCTGCAGGACGTACCGGTTGCCGCTGTGCCGGAGGATCGCAAGGTGGAAGGCCCAGTCGGCCTCGAAGTACTCACGTTGCCGGGTCGCCACCTTCGGATCGCCCGGCCGCAGCGCGGCGAGCTGCTGGGCTGCCGCTTCATGCTTTTGCTGTGCCGCTTCCAGTTGCGGCACAAGTTGGTCCAGGTCGCCGGAGATCAGCTCCATCGCCCCGAGTTCCACCAACTCCCGGGCGTCGATCAACTCCGACATCTGCGCCTCGGCCAGCAGCGGAGCCGCCCGGTAGCCCTTCTGTGCAACGCGGGTGACCAGGCCGGTCGCTTCGATCTTGGCGAGCGCCTCCCGGACCGGGGTCGGGGACACTTCCAGCAGGTTCGCCAAGTGTTCGATCCGCAGCGCCTGACCCGGCGCGACGCGACCGCTGATGAGCAGGTCGACGAGCGCGTCGTACACCCGGTCGCGGAGGACGAGTCGCTCGCTCTCGTCGAGCGGGCTCACCGGCAAGGACACGGCTGCCCCCTTTACGACGATCTCTGAGCGGATATCCGATCAGTAGCCTAACCTGTCGGGGCGTGCGGATCCCGGTCGAGGCTCAGCGTTGCCCTGCTGTGCTTTCGCGGATGACGAGGTCGTAGTCGGCGGCGATTTCAGTGGGTGCGGTTTCGTCGCCGTCCAGTCGGCGGAGGAGAAGATCCACCGCGTGGCGAGCGATCTGTGTCTTGTCGGGGCGGATGGTGGTGAGGCTCGGGGTGCTGTAACGACCGTCTTCGATGTCGTCGAAGCCCACGAGCGCGATGTCTTCGGGCACCCGGAGGCCTCGGCTGAGGATGGTTCGGAGGGCGCCGAGGGCAAGCAGGTCGTTGTAGCAGAAGACAGCATCCGGGGGATCGGGTAGGGCGAGCAGGTCGGCCATGGCGGCGGCGCCGTCGGCTCGGTGGAAGAAGGTCGTGGGGCGAATGAGGTCTGGCACGATCTCCCGGCCGGCTGCTCGCAAGGCCGCCCGGTAGCCCTGCGTCCGGAAGCGGCCCGTCTGGCGGCTTTCGTCGGACTGGTCGCCGATGGCGGCGATCCGGGTACGTCCGAGGTCGATCAGGTGGCGAGTCGCGAGTTCGGCGGCGCCGACGTTGTCGATCATGACGTGGTCGAGGCCGCCCTGGACCACGCGCTCACCCAGCAACACCACGGGCGTGGATGACGGCCGGTCGCGCAGGTCGGCGCCGCCGAGGGCGAGCGGGTTGAAGATCAGGCCGTCGAACATCGCTGCCCGGTTGCCGCGCATCACCAACTCGCGCTCGCGGACCGGGTCGCCGTCGGTCTGGTCCACCACGACCGTGTAGCCGGCGGCAGCCGCCTGCTCGATGACGGCCCTCGTCAGTTCGGCGAAATACGGTACGTCGAGCTCCGGAAGCACCAGCGCGATCAGCCCGGACCGGCCGCGACGCAGCGTGCGAGCGACCGCGTTCGGCTGGTACCCGAGTTCGTCGAGCGCCTGCTGCACGCGGGCGCGGGTCTCTGCCGCGACCTGGGGGAAGTCGTTGACGACATTGGACACCGTCCGGACTGACACGCCGGCCCGCTCGGCGACTTCACGCAGTGTGGCGGCCACTACGAACCCCTTCCGGTACGACGACGAACTCTTGACACTTGCAACGTTGCAAGTCTAGCTTCTCAACCATCACTTGCAACGTTGCAAGCCAAAAAGAGTCCGGCTCGCGCTGAGGAAGCGACATGACCACTACCGTTCCATCCCCGATTTCCCGCCGTACCATGCTCCGGGGCGCTGGTGCCGCCCTGGTGGCCGGCGGTCTCGGCGCCTGTGCCCCCGGCAACACGACCAGCAGCAACCCACTGCCCAGCAGCAGTGCGACCAAGCCTCCGGCTGGCGAGATCACCATCTGGGACCGCACCGGCGACCTGTTCAAGGTGTTCGACAAGGCGATCGCAAGCTTCACCTCGAAATACCCGCAGGTGAAGGTCAACCACCTCGCCGTCGACATCAACGCCAAGCTCCCGGCCACGCTGATCAGCGGCGCCGGTGTCCCTGACGGCGCCTTCTACGACGACGCCCTGCTGACCGGTGTCGCCCCGCATCTGCACGATCTGAGTCAGCTGATCGAGCAGTACAAACCGGACATCGCGCCGTACAAGCTGGGCGTTGTCACCGTCGACGGCAAGGTGGTCGCGGTGCCGTGGGATCTCGACCCCGGCCTGTTGTTCTATCGCGAGGACATCGTCACGGAGGCAGGTGTCGATCCGGCGAGTCTGACCACGTACGACGCTCTGATCGGTGCTGCTCGCACGGTCCGGGAGAAGTTCCCGAAGGCCAAGCCGATCCATCTGGAGAACGACCAGTTCTTGGCGCAGTTGTGGATCGACATGTTCGCCAACCAGCAGGGCGGCGCGATGGTCGATGCCCAGGGCAAGCTCACGATCGACTCCGGTCCCTATCGGAATGCGCTCACCTGGTTGGACACGGTCCGCTCCGAAGGACTGGGGACGCTGGCGAAGTACACCCAGCCGACGGATCTGCAGACGCAGGACAACGGCACCCAGGTGTTCGTGCCGTGGGCGCAGTGGTTCGTGTTCGCGCCGCAGCAGTTGCTGAAGGCAAGCAAGGGCAAGTGGCGGGCGACCCCGCTGCCCGCATGGCAGGCCGGCGGTCCACGTGCCGGCGTGATGGGCGGCTCGTCGTTCGTCATCCCGGCGAAGGCGAAGAACCCCGAATTGGCGTGGCGGCTCTACGAGCACCTCGTCTTCAGCAAACAGGGCTACACCGCCGTCTACGGGCCGAACGACGTTTACCCGGGTGGGCTGAACACGTCGATCCCGTCGTACCTGCCGGCGCTCGACCCGAACACTGCGCTGTTCAAGCCCATCGAGGCGCTCGGGGGCCAGGACCTATGGAAGGTTGCGGTCGAGGCCGGCAAGCAGGTGCCGGGCGGCTACACGATCCCGACGTGGTGGGGGAAGGCAGTCGACTACTTCGGCGTTAACGTGCAGAAGTTGCTGGCCGGGCAGATGAGCCCTGACGACGTACTCAAGACGTCGGCGAATCAGATCCAGAAGAACCTGATGGGGCCTAGTTGATGGTGACCGTCACCGAAGCGGCCGGCGCCCGGCGGGTAGCGCGTCCAGTACGACGCCGCCGGGTCAAGGCCGCGCCGTACCTGTTCGTCGCACCCTTCGTCCTGGTCTTCGCCGCGTTCAGTGCCTACCCGATCTTCTTCGCGCTCCAACTGAGCTTCACCAACTGGCACGGCGCCGGCGTGCTCGAGTTCATCGGGCTGGCCAACTACCGCTATCTGCTGGCAAGCCCCGACTTCTGGCAGTCGATGGCGACCTCCGGCGTACTGTGGCTGCTCGTCGTACCGGCGCAGGTCCTGCTCGCGTTGACGATCGCGGTCGCGTTGCGCAAGGCAAGGTTTCGTGGCCTCTTCAGTGCCGCGTTGATCGCGCCCTTCGTCACGCCGTTGGTGGCGATGGCGCAGGTCTGGATCATCTTGTTCGACAAGGATTTCGGCGCGGTCAACCACGGGCTGACGTCGCTCGGCCTGCCCGCGGTCGGCTGGTTGACGACGTCCGCGTGGGCGAAGGTGACGGTGGCGTTGCTGGTGCTGTGGAGGACGACCGGGTACGCCGTGATCCTCCTGATGGCCGGCTTGTCCTCGATCCCGTCTGATGTTTACGAAGCGGCCCGGATCGACGGTGCGGGCGCGTGGCATCAGTTCTGGTCGATCACAGTCCCGCTGGTCACACGGACGCTCAGTTTCGTTGTCGTGATCGGCACATTGACGGTTTTCCAGCTGTTTGCCGAGCCGTACGTCGTGACCGGCGGCGGACCCTTCAACGGCACCCGGACGGCCGGGCTCTATCTCTACAAGCACATCACCAACTCCGACCTCGGACTCGGCGCGGCGAACTCGCTGCTGCTCGTGGTGATGGTGCTCGCCCTGTCACTCGCGTCGATCCGACTGCTTCGTTCTGGGGAGGACCGATGACGCGCCGAGGAGGATCGATGAATCCCGGCGCTGTCGGGCGCTACGGATTGCTCATAGTGGCCGGTGCTGTCAGTCTCGCGCCGCTGCTGTGGATGATGGGGTCCTCCTTGAAACCCGGTGGCGACATCATTGCTCGGCCGTTCAGTGTCGACCTCGGTCAGTTGACGCTGCACAACTTCCGGGCGATGCTCGAGACCATCCCGATCGGCACCGGCTTCCGGAACACCGCGATCGTGGTCGTGATCAAGGGCGCCCTGACCATGCTGTTCTGCCCGATGGCCGGCTTCGCCTTCGCGAAGTACGACTTCCCCGGCAAGCGGCTGCTGTTCGGCACGGTCCTGACCACACTGATGCTGCCGACCCTGGTGCTGCTCATTCCGCTGCTGTTGGAGATGAGCCAGCTCGGCTTGGTCAGCACCTTCCAGGCGCTCATCCTGCCCGGCGCGATCGATGCCTTCGGCGTGTTCTGGATGCGTCAGGTGATCATGTCGATCCCCGACGAACTCCTCGACGCGGCCCGCGTCGACGGCGCCGGTGAGCTGCGGATCTTCGCGAGCATCGTGCTTCCGGTGATCCGGCCGGGGCTGGCGGCGCTCGGCGTACTGACCTTCATCAATATCTACAACGACTTCGTCTGGCCCGTCGTGGCGGTGAACGACGAGCAGCACCAGACCCTGCAGGTGATGCTCTCTGCACTGGCGCAGAACATCCGATCCGGTCAGCTCGGTGCGGACTGGACCAGCGTCTGGGGCCAGTTGCTCGCCGCCAGCACTGTGGCTGCGATCCCGGTGCTCGTCGTTTTCATCCTCCTGCAACGTCACCTGATCAAGGGCGTCATGGCCGGCAGCCTCAAAGGCTGACGCTCGACTTGGAGAGAACAACCGTGCACACACCACGACCCGAATATCCCCGCCCGCACTTCGACCGCTCGGAGCGCTGGCTCAACCTCAACGGTGAATGGGACTTCGCATCAGACCCGAACGACGTTGGCCCCGGGGACTACCCGGAAACCATCGTCGTACCGTTCCCCTGGGAGCATCCCGACTCAGGTGTCGTCGCGCACTGGCTGCCGACCGCCTGGTACCGGCGGCGGATCCAGCGCCCTGCCGAGTGGGCCGGGCAACGGACAATCCTGCACTTCGGCGCCGTTCACCACTTGGCGACGGTGTGGGTCAACGGTCAGCCGGCCGTCGAACACGAAGGTGGCTATCTGCCGTTCGAGGCCGACATCACCGACCTGCTCGACTCCGCCGGGGCCGGGACTCTCGTCGTACGCGTGCATGCTCCTGTCGACAAGCGGTTCATCCCGCACGGCAAGCAGCGGAGCATGCCGGCCGACGACTACGACGGTTGCGCGTTCACCCCGTCCAGTGGGATCTGGCAGACGGTGTGGTTGGAGCCGCGGCCGTCGTCGTACATCTCCCAGCTCTCCCTTCGTCCGACTCCGCAACTCGACGGCATCGAGGTCTCGGTCAGCGCACCGTCGCCTGTCCGTGTGGAGATCCCCGGCGTGGTGGTCCGCGAGTACGACGAACTGTCCAGGCCGGTGGTCGTGCCTATCCCGGAGCCGAGGTTGTGGAGCCCGGAGGATCCGCATCTGTACGACGTGGTCGTGACCGCGGGCGAGGACAAGGTGCGCGGGTACGTCGGTCTGCGGCGGATCGAGTGGCGGGGGAACAACCTGCTTCTGAACGGGCAGCCGACGTACGTGCGGGGCGTTCTGGATCAGGGGTTCTGGCCTTCGGGCGGGCATACCGCGCCGACCGATGACGCGCTGCGGGAGGACATCGTGCTGGCACGCGAGGCCGGGTTCAACCTGGTCCGGAAACATTTGAAGCTCGAGGATCCGCGGTGGCTGTATTGGGCCGACAAGCTGGGCATGCTGGTGTGGGCCGAGCCGCCATCGACCGGACGGTTCACACTGTCGGCTGTTGCTGCTTTCGAAGAGGCAGCGGCTGGGATGGTCGCTCGGGACGGCAACCATCCGAGCATCGTGATCTGGGGCGCGTACAACGAGGAGTGGGGACTCGACTGGGACGTGCCGGGTGATCCCGTCAAGCAGGACGCGGTACGGCTGGGCCGCCGTGGTGGACCGTTTGATCAACACCGACGACGGGAGTTTCCCGGTGCGACTCGGGCCGGATTTCGTTGTAGACAAGGTGATTGCTGCTCCTGGGTTCGACGGGACGGATCGGCCGCAGCTCAACGGGGAGTACGGCGGAGGGTCGACCAGCGTCGAGCGTGGATGGCATCTGCGGTGGCAGACGCAGGAGTTACGCCGGCACGCGCGGAACGCGGGCTACATCTTCACCGAGCTGTACGACATCGAGCACGAGACTGTCGGCATCTACACGTACGACCGGCGGACGAAGGACCTCGGTGGGACGCGGCCGTCCGATGTCCACGCGGATACGACGCTCATCGTCGACCTCATACCCGAGGCGCCGGGTCGCGATCTCGTGGTGGTTGTTGGTACGTCGACGATCGTGCCTGTCAGGGTCTCTCACCACGGCCGCGATCCGCTGGTCGGGACGTTGCACTGGGCGCTGTCGGATGCTTCCGGTTCGGCGGCCGTCGACGCCAAGCCGTTCGTCGTCACCGACCCGATCGAGGTCGCGGTGACGCCGCCGCGCTCGGATCGCCTGCAGCTGTGGATCACCGATCCCGTCGGCACGGTCGTCGCCCGCACCTTCATCGACATCACCTCCAGCTGACGGGTGGACCGGGTCGACGACTGTTGGGACCTTGTCGTTGGCAAGCGATTGCTGTCGACACGGTGGCCGCACTCGATGCGTGGACCGTCAGGGGGTGAAGGGGTTCTGGCCGGATTTGATGGTGGGGAGCAAGTCAGTGGCCAGTTTGTTGTAGAGGTGGCGTTGGAGCATGGGGCCGAAGGTGATGCGGGCTACGCCGAACTCGGCCAGTTCGTCGAAGGAGAGGGCGCCCTGGCCGAAGCTGATGTTGATCGGGCCGGGAATCTCCTTGACCAGGGTCCGGATCACTTCGGGATCGCTGGTGGCGATGGGGTAGACGCAGTCGGCGCCGGCGGTCAGGTAGCGGCCGGCGCGGTCGATCGACGTACGCAACTGCTCCTCGGGCGACCCCGCACGGCGGATGAACGCGTCGGTTCGCGCGTTGATCACCAGGTCGACGCCCGCCGAGTCGGCGGCTGCCCGGACCGCGGCCAGGAAGTCCGCCTGCTCGCCGACGTCGACCAGCCCGCCGGTCGCGGGGTCGGAGTCCTCCAGGTTGAGGCCGACGGCACCCGTTGCGGCGAAGCGCTCTACGAGTTCGGCCGGCGCCAGCCGGTAGCCGCGTTCGAAGTCGATCGTCACGGGCACGGACACCGACCGTGCGATCCGGGCGGCCCCGGCCAGTACGTCGTCGACCGGTGCGTCCTCGCCGTCGTCGTACCCGAGGATCGCGGCGGTCGCGTTGCTGCTCGTGGCGACGGCCGGGAACCCTGCCTGTTCGACGATCCGGGCCGAGGCTGCGTCCCAGGCGTTGGGTATCACCACCGGGTTGCCGGGCACGTGCAGCGCTCGGAGTGTGGTCGCCAGTGTGTCTGTCATGATCTTCTCCGTCTCATTCCGCGAGGTCGCGGGCCCGGCTGATCGGCAGTCCGAATGCCCCGAAGAGCGCCGGCTGGTGGAACCCCAGGACCGCGCTGACTCCGGCCTTGGTGAGCGTCAGAACTTTGATCGAGTGCGCGTGGTAGAGGTCGTCGCTGCCGCGGAGATACAGCGCGACTGCGGGCTGCCCGTTCGCGGACGTCTCGACGACGATCCGGCGGTCCCGGCCGGGCCGGATCTTTGCGGCGAGCAGCCGCATGACGTCAGTACGACCGCTGAACCAGGTCGGGATCGGTGGCATCTCCCACCGGGTGTCCTCGGTCAGCAGCCCTTCCAACGTCACCAAGTCCCTGGTCTCGAGAGCAGTCGCGAACTGGTCGAGTAGCGCACGTCGTACTGGCTCGTCCGGTTCGCTGAGGTCTTCCTCGACCGGGTGGAGCCTTGCCAGCTCGGCACGTGCTCGCTGCAATGCGCTGTTCACCGCTGCTGTCGTGGTGTCGAGCAGATCGGCGACCTCAGTTGCCGGCCAGGTCAGCACCTCGCGCAGGATCAGTACGGCGCGTTGCCGCGGCGGCAGGTGTTGCATTGCCGCGACCATGGCCAGGCGGAGGCTCTGCCGGTTCCCAACGACGGAGGCCGGGTCGGCGCCGAGCAGGAGGTCGGGGAACGGCTCCAGCCAGGTCACCTCGAGTGCTTGAGGTTGGAGCTCGTTCGGGTCATGGCCGGGAGCGCCGATGGCGGACGGGACCACGCGGCGGCTGCTGTGCTGCAGGAAGTTGAGGCACACGTTGGTCGCGATCCGGTAGAGCCAGGTCTTGACCGACGAACGCTGCTCGAAGTCCGCGT
>WNGA01018668.1_pt1 | contig 10700 bp, 16 predicted proteins | sample 5400061 | NCBI WGS metagenome assembly WNGA01 (sample SAMN13153366, study PRJNA577476) | soil metagenome | isolation source: 100 cm soil or saprolite under grassland replicate 2 | place: USA:California | collected 2016-06-15
AGGCGTTCGCCCTCGCGCAGACATCGTACCATGCGTCGATCGTCCTCGCGAGCCACGACCCCGAGGTGCGCGCCGTGCCCGCGGCGACGTACCGCCTCGAGTCCGGCATCCTCTCCCTGGATAGGTGAGGGCAAAGCCTTTATCGTGGCCGGAGTTTGCGACGCGCGACGGGACGCGTCCCATGGACGATGCACGCCAACGGATGCAGCGCCTCGTGGGCCGCGCGTGGGACGAGGCGAGGAGCCCGCTCTATCGCAACGCGTTCTTCATCATGCTCGCCTCGCTGATCGGCAGCCTCCTCGGCTTCGCGTTCCTGTATGTCGTGTACCAGACGTACGACCCGACGGACCTCGGCTACGCGGCGACGATGGTGAACACGGTCACCTTCCTGGTCGGGATCGGGTCGCTCGGGATGCCGATCGCCCTCGTGCGGTTCCTCCCGGAGTCCGACGATCCGACCGCCCTCGTCAACACGTCCCTCTCGATCTCCGGAGTCCTCAGCGCCGCGCTCGCCCTCGCCTTCGTGGTGAGCCTCGGCTTCTGGTCGCCGAACCTGCTCGTCGTCTTCGGCAATCCGGTGTACCTCCTGATCATCCCGCTCACCGCCATCGCGTACGCCTTCGGGCCGGTGCTCGACCAGACGGCGATCGCGCTGCGTCGTGCGGACCTCTTCGCGATCCGCGTCGTGCTGCTCTCCGTGATCAAGGCCCCGCTCCCGATCCTCTTCGTGACGGCCTTCGCAACGGTCCTGGGCGGGACGCTCGGCGTGTACATGTCGTGGTCCCTCAGCTTCGCCATCTCCGTGATCGTCGTGGCACTGATCCTCCTGCCGCGCGTCATCCCTGGCTACCGCCCGCGTCCCCGCCTCAGCCGCCGCCGTCTCCGGCCCATGTTCCGGTTCAGCGTGGGGAACTGGCTCGCGGGGCTCATCGGGAGCGCGGGCACCCTCCTACTGAGCCTGCTAATCATCAACACGCTGCCGAAGGCCACCGCCTCCACGGCGACGGCCGTGTACTACGCCGTGACCGTCATGGCGGGCATTCTCACCGTCATCCCGCAGGCCACGATGACCTCGCTGTACGCCGAGGCGTCCCAGCGGAACGCGAACCGACGTCACGACGAGCGACGGGCCATCGCTCTCTCGATCGCCCTCCTGATTCCCGCCATCGTCGGGATGTGGGTCTTCGCCGACGTCCTGCTGCGGCTGTTCGAGAAACCGGCCTTGGCGGACCTCGGCGCCCAGCCGTTGCGGATCCTGAGCCTCTCGTCCATCCCGGTATTCCTGAACACCGTTTTCGGCACGCGCGTGCGCGTCCGAAAGGAGATTATCCCGCTGATCGTTTCGGCCGCCATCGGATCGGGCGTCACCCTCGGCCTGGGGTACGCCTTGCTGCAGTCCTCCGGGCTCGTCGGCTTGGCGATCGCGGTCGTGATCGGGCAGGCCGCATCGACGCCGTATCTGCTCGTCGTCGCCGGCAGGCCGATGGAGGAAGAGCCGATGCTCGCGCCCACGCCACGGCCCTGAGGAGATCATGGAGACGGCGACGGCGCCCGCAACCGAGACGGCCGGCACGACCCGGTGGACGATCCTGCTCGGCTATTTCGCGGCCGTCGTGGTGGCGGAGATCTTCATCGCGATCCCCTCGGGCCCCGCGGGCGCCGAGCGGCCGTACCAGCCGATCGGCCTGGGCATCCACATCCTCCTCGTCTTCACGCTGATGTTCGGGTCCGTGGTCATGGAGGCGCGCGATCGGACGATGGCGATGCTGCTCGTGACGACGAGCCTCGCCTCCCTCGTCCGCGTCTTCTCGCTCGCGGTGCCGCCGTACGTGCAACGACTCCGACCGAAAGACCTCGGACTTCACTTCCGGGAGTGGTCGGAGATCCCGATCCAGACGGCGATCGCGGTGACGGGCATCCCGCTCGGGGTCGTCGAGTTCGAGATCCTGAAGCCCGGCCCGTGGATCCCGGACCTGGCGTTCGCGCCGCTCGTGGCCGGAGGGCTCGTGATCTTCCTCGCGACGGGGCTCTCGGAGGAGCTGATCTTTCGCGGGCTCCTGCTGAAGCGCGCGATCGAGGGCCTCGGGGACGCCGGCGGCCTGTTGTTCGTGACCGCGATCTTCGCGTCGCTCCACATCTTCTTCCTCAGCGCGATCGACATGGTGTTCGTCTTCTCCGTCGGGCTGCTCTACGGATACGTCGTGCTGAAGACGAAGAACCTCTGGGGCGCAATCGTCAGCCACAGCCTCGGGAACGTCATCCTGTACTTGGTGGCGCCGTTCGTCTTCCGATAGGTTCCGTTCGCGCGGCCGCCGGCCCATGCGGCCGTCTGAAGAGCCTTATTTCGGTCCCGACATCCCCGCGACATGGCCGAGGAGACGAAACCGCTTCGATTCAAGCATGGACTCTCGTTCCTGGCGACGCTCGCATTCGTGGGAGGATTCTTCGGGGCGAGGATCTTCCACATCCTCCTCCCCGACGTCATGATCTTCACCCCGGGCGGAATCCACTTCCATCACTTCTGGTACGGATTGGCGATGATGGGCGTCTGCTGGTTTTGTGGGCGATGAAGTCGGACTCCTGTTGACCTTCGACGACTACTATTCGGAACTCACGCTCGACTTCTTCGTCGCGGCCCTCGCTTTCGTCATCCTCGCCGCCCTGCTCCTCCGGTATGGGGACCTGATTCGGCGGGAAGTCCTCCGTCTGAGCCGCCACGAGCGAATCGCATACATCGGTGTCTTCCTCGTCGGATTCTCCCTGATCTTCGTGGCGGTCGACCGGTTCGAGATCGGGGCCCCGCTCATCGCGGCCGGCCTCGTGCTCTTCGCTTGGGGACACCGACGCAAGCTCGCAAAGGTCGTGAATGCGGGGCCGTGACCGGACAACGTTTCCAAATCGGAGCTCTGCGCCCGTTACCAGGAGCGGAAATCCGTCGGTTCCGCGCCTACAAGACTTCGAGGACCTTCACCGCGACGATGAAGCAGAAGACGACAAGCAGCGGAGTGATCGGCACGAGGAGCGTGTGGGACAGCAGTTTCGACTTGGGGCTGCCCGTCTCCTCCGCGTGCGCCGATGTCAGCTCGCGCATGATCAGGAAGAGGATGAGGGACGCGACCGCGGCGGCGCCGAAGCTACCGGCGAGGAACGTTGACGTGACGGTCACGACTGTGGTAATCATCCCTGCCACCGGGTCTTGTAATCTGGTCGAACATGTCTCGACGTATTTAAAGCCATCCCCAACACGTCGCGTTCCTGGCAACGGGACCGAAATCCGTCATCCGGACCACGAGTCTCACCGCTTCCGCCGGTCGTCGCGGCCGCTCGACAGCGCATAGACCGTCGCGGCGATGTACCCGCCGGCCCCGAGCCAGCTGTATGCGATCCCCAGGATCAGTGCGGTATTAAGCTGGAACTGGTACTGCGCGAACCCGTCCGAGCCGGGGAGCATCATGCCCGAGATGCCGAGGATGATCGCGGCAACCAGTCCGGGTCCGAGCACGAACCGCCCGAGCTGCTTCGACCGTTGGACGAGTCGCTCCCGCTGCGCCGCGGTGGCCGAGTCCCGCGGACCGACCATCGTGGGCGCCTCGCTGACGCCCATGTCCATCGCGGCCGCCTCCTGCGCGGTTGTCTGCTCGATCTCGCTCAGGCTCTCGAGCAGCTCGTCGATGTCCCGATCCACGTGGTCCTTGACGGCCGCCGCCTCGGGGAGGGGCGGGGGCAGCCCTTCGGAGCCGGGATTCCGCGACGCGGACCGGCGGTCGAGCTCGTGGATCTGGCGGGTGAAGGACCGCCGCACTGCGACGCCGAGGCCGCCCAGGCCGACGAGGAAGATTGCCGCGACGAGCATGTAGGTCGTGTACACCCAACGCGTGATTTCCTTCTCGAACCAGAGTCCCTGGCTCTGCGCGTAGCCCCAGGCGATGAAGGCGATGACGAGGAAGTACACCCCAAATCCCGCCGCGAGCGAGCGCGGTTGGAGGCCTTTCGCCATTCACTTCCCCCTCGTGCCTGCAGAGCGGATATACCTCATCCCCTCCTTTTTGTTTTTGATAATTAAAACGTCCCGCCCCGGCGACGTGCCAAAGGTATTTCCCGTATCCGTGCGCTCCGGTCCAACGAGGAGGCCGGTTCCCATCGGCGGCCCCGTTCGGAGGGACGTTGCGTGAAATCGTTCCAGACTCCGGAGAGTCGCTTCGCGATGCGCGAGGCGCTGTTCCTCGGGATCGCGGCGCTCGGGGCGTGGCTCTTCCTGGATCACGAATTGCTGGAGGGCGGGAGCCCGCCCGCATGGAACCTCTCGGAGTTCCTCGTCTCCACGATCGTCGTGTACCTCTTCCTCCGGGCGATCGTGGTCATCGTGGAGATGCGTACGCCACGAGCGCACGCGGAACTCGTGCGCTGCCCCGAGTGCGGGCAATGGCTCGACGATCCCACGGCCGCGGGCCGCGCGGCACACCACCGGATCGAGATGAGTCCGAAGCCATCGGAGCGAGAGATCGTCTCCGCGGTCGCGCTGCGAAAGGCGTTCGATGCGGCCCGCGTGGCGGCGCAAGCCTCGCGCGACGCGGACCAGATGCAAGGGCCGCCGACGCCCTCCGTGCCTCTGGAGAACATCTCGAGCAAGGACCTCGTCGCCGCGATCGACGATCCGGATCTCCTCGAGCGACTCCGGCACGGACCGAATCCGCCGAGCGATCCTCGGCTCAAGCGCTGAGCCCGACGAACACGAGCAGTTCCTCGAGGATCCGGTACGTGAATCCCCAGATCAGCCGTCCGTCGTACGTGTACGAGGGCACGCTCAGCTCGCCGAGGATCGTGTGGACGACCGACTTGCCGTGCGTCGCCGGGAGGTCGGCGAGCGCACACCAGAACGTGGACGTCATCTCGGGGCCCGGGTTCGCTTCGATCGGACCCGATGCGAGGGCGACGTAGGGGACGACGAGCATCTCGGGCTTGTTCCCCGGCGCCCGCGGGGCCATGTGGCCGAGCACCTCGGCGTGACCATCGATCTCGATCCCGACCTCCTCGCGCGTCTCCCGCAGAGCGGTCGCGAGCATCGTGCCGTCCTCCGTGTGGTGCCGCCCGCCGGGGAGGCCGATCTGACCGGACCACGGGTCGCCTTCGCGCTTCCGACGTTCACCGAGGAGGACCTCGAGGCCGCGCGGTCCTTCCCGGAGGATGAGCATGACCGCGGCCGCGGGCTTCGCCTTCAGCTCGGCTTCCGCGAGCTCGAGGGGGAGCAGGAACTTCCTCAGCCGCTCCAGGGACGCTTCGGTCAACCGGCTGCGGGCATGGCGCTCCCGATATTTGGGATTCGGCCAACCGCGTGAAGAGTTGACATACGTGTGTTTGCATCAACACACCGATGGCGGTCAAGACCGTTGTACTGTCCGAGGACGCCTACGCCGCCCTCGCTTCTTTGAAGAGGGCGGGGGAGAGCTTCAACGACGTCGTCCGTCGCTTGACCCGGGGGAGTCGCTCCCTGCTCGAATTCGCAGGCGACTGGACAGATTACCCCGCGGAGAAGATGGCCGCCTACCTCTCGTTCCTCGAAGCCGGGGGTCGCCTGTCGAAGACGAAACTCGGAGCCGGCTAGACAATCCGGTCGAGGGGCGCTCGGGCGATCAGTTCTTCGCAACACCATCGGACGGCGCGAGCAGCCCGATTGCGGTCCGCGTACCGGGGACTCGCGCGGTGCAGACTGCGGCGCAACCATTAGACGCGCAGTTCCGATTCGAAGCGGTCACGCTCGGACCACCCCTGCCTCCAAGCTCGCGGAGATGACGTGGACGACGGACGCCAGCGTCCCTTTCTTGACGCGTCCGACGACATGATGGACGAGGGATTGGTGTATCGTGAAGAGCTTCAGCGGCCGGATCTCGCTCACTCGGGGTATGCGTCCCTCCATCATGTCATTCTGTTCAAGGCGCACTGCATCGATACGCCGCGAGAGCTGCGAAGTCACTCCACAGAGGACGAAGTCCGCGCCGGCCGAAATCAACACGAGGGCAGGCCTTCGCTTCACCGCGGAGAGATCGGTGAACGGAAACGCAATCGTGACGAGGGTGCCTGGCCGCAAGGTCACGGGCACCTCCATCCCGGCTCAGGCGTCATTCCAGACGTCATCCTCTGGGTTTTCCCAGAGTTCTGCCAGGCTTTTCTCCGCGGCCCGCAACAGCGGATAGAACCGGTCCCGAAGGACCTTCTCGACGTCGGCCTTTTTCCGAAGGACGAGTGCGTCGCCCTCCTCGAGGAGAACCAAGTCCGTATCGCGCTCGAGGCCGTGTCTCTTCCGGACATCTTTGGGGATGACGACCTGGCCTTTGCTCGACACGCGGACCGTGTGCATGCAGAAGTAAGTCGCGCCTTACGTCTTAAATCTATCGCGGAGTTGGGTGAATTCGCCAGCCAGGGCCACGGCGTCCGCTTCTCTTGTAGGTTCTCGGGACGGGATTGGACGTTCAATCGCCTGCTGCGCCCGCGCTGATCTCGCGGTCTCAAGACTCCAAAATGGGCGTCGCACACTGGTCTCAGCAAAACTGCGACCATCGGTTACCGGCCGTGAGCGAGTTCATCCCAGTTGCGCCGCGGAAACGGTGTGAAGGGAACGACTAAGTACGGTCAACCCGATCCAGCCGCGGGGTGGAGGGGACTCGACTGACCGGAGAGACGGAGACCGACCTCGTCCGCTGCATCGTCGGGCGAGGAGCGATGCGATCGAAGCGCGACCGCGTCGGACTGGCGAATCTGCAGGTGGAATTCGCGTCCGACCCATTGCCGCGGGTTAGGTCCGCCGGCGCGGGGGAATCCCGATGAGAGCGGCGATCATTGCCCTCGCCGTCGTCGGGGCGATCCTCCTGCTCGGCGGCATTGCCGCCCTCGCATCCTCCTTCCAGCCGCTCTCCGATTCGGCCACGATCACGATCCCCTCCGGCGCGCAGTGGTACTATGCGTACGACTTCTCCCTCCTGGCAAACGGCCACGTATCCGGGAGCTTCCAGGAACGCACCGGCGGCTCGGTCGACGTCTACGTGCTCACGGACGCGCAGTACAAGGTGTACGACGGAGGCGGGTCGCCGCAACCGCTGTTCTACACCGCCGGAAGCAGCGGCCAGCTCGACGTCGCGTTGCCGGGCTCAGACACGTTCCACCTGGTGTTCGACCACGGGGCCGGGTACGACGCGGTCCAGCAGGACGTCGACGTGGTCATTACGGTGAGCGGGATCGGGCCGCCCACCTACTTCATCGCAGGAGTCGTCGCACTCGGGATCGGGACGCTGTTCATCGTCCTCGCCGCGTGGAAGGAGCGCCGGGACAAACTAGTGCCGCGGGCAATGTACCCGCCCATGCAACCGAACGTGCCGTACTATCCGCCGCCGGCATGGGGCCCACTACCGCAACCGTTCACCCCTCCGGAGCAGCCTCCGACGCCGCCGGACCAAGGTCCGCCGAGCAAGCCGCCGGAATAGCTGCGGAGAACCTCGGTTTTGGGTTTTTCCCGTCGGAAAGCCGCGTCGCGCCGTCGCGGGCGTGGTCTGCTCAAAAGTCGAAGCCCTCATTCCTCAAATCCGCGACGAGCTCCTTGGTCGTCCAGCACGGGACGAGTGTCTGCCGCTTCATGTCGGAATCGTCCGACCAAATTCCGTCGCAGGGGCTCGCGAGGGCGGCTGCGACGTACGGGACATCGTGTGGATCGACCCCGGCCATCGCCGCTGTCGCGCGATTCCACTCATTCATGATGGCCTCTTGCGGGATCCAGGTGAGAAATTCGTCAAGCTGGCTGAGGACCTCGTCCGCGGATGTGGGTGCCAATCCGGCTCGCCGCGCGAGGTCCGGGAGGTGCTTCATCATCTCCTCATGAAGGAACTCAGGGGCCATCAGATCCAGAAAGGAGATGCTGAGAAGGCGGCGAACAGTCGAGTCGCGTAGGAATGCGGCGATGACGATGTTCGCGTCCACGACGAGCCGCCGAGGGGCGGCCAGAAAGTCACTCCCCGCGTGCCTTACGCGCGGCTTCGTACCGCCGGCGGAGACCCTCCTTCACCAGGTGGTCGAGTTCCTCCACGTCGGTGACCGTGAGCGTGCTCCGACGCGTCAGGGCGTCCAGCCTCTCGAGGGCCCGAATCCGCTGAGCAAGAATCCGTCGGACGACCTCGCTCCACTTGATTTCCGGATGGGCCTTCATCTTACGGTGCAACTCGGGCGGGACCGTGAGCGTAATATTCGGCATCGATTCAACTTATGTGCGCTCACATAATCAACCTTTCGGACGGCTGGTCGAACCCGACTGCTCCGTACCGCCGGTTCCGCGGCCGGTCCACGCTCGTCGCGAGCCGCGGTCCACGAGGACACGAGGGTCTCGCGGAAGGCGACGGACGATGAGCAGCGGCCGAAGACCGCAAGGATCGCCCGATGGGGGCGCCCGCAATGGTGGGGGCTTCCGGTCGGACGGGCGCGACATCGGGCGAGGAAGGTTTATTTGCATGCAGTGCATACAATGCATACATGACCGAAGTTACCGTCTCGGCGCGAATCCCCCGCGACATGGAACAGGAGGTCGAGCAGCTCATGCGCGAGGAGCGACTCGAGCGGTCCGCCGCCATCCGGAAGCTCTTGCACCTCGGTCTGGATCGCTACCGCCAAGAGCGCGCCCTACGGCTGCTCGCCGAAGGCACCGTCACGTTTTCGCGGGCGGCGGAGATCGCTCGGCTGAGCCTCTGGGAACTCGTGGACATCGTCCGGGTGCGGAAGATCGCCTGGGTGGCCGACGACGCGCTCGAGGACCTGAAGGCCCTCGCCCGGAAGTGAGGCAGGTGGGTCGCTGCCCCGCGCGGAGCCGTATGTGTTCGATTCCACGCCCCTCATCTACCTAGCCAATGCGGAGCTCCTCGATCCGTTGTCTCGCCTCCCGAATCCGTTCCTCGCCTCTCCCCGCGTCCGGGACGAGGTCCTCGAAACGGGCCGGAAGAAAGGAGCCTCGGAGGTCCTGCGGCTGGAGCGGCTGGTCTCCCGACGACGGTTGCAGGTCGAACCCCTCCGCTCCTGGCGGATGCTCGCGCGCCTTCGGGAGGAGCCACGGCTGTCGGAGGCGGACCGGGAAGCCGTCGCCCTCGCCGCAGAGAGCCGCGGGCGGCTCATCGCGGACGAGACGCCGCTGCGATCCGTCGCCCGAGCGCTCGACATCCCCGTGGGTGGGTCCCTTTTCCTCCTGGGACGCCTCGTCGAGATGGACTTCCTGCCGCGCTCGGAGGCGCGGGCCGCCCTCGATCGGATGATCGAGGCTGGGTGGTATTGCTCCCCGGCCCTCTATCGGTCCACCGCGGCTCTTTTCGAGTGACCCGTCCGGCGGAAGTCCGGATAGCCAGACGCCCTTCCTGTCCGGGGAGACGCCGCCTCACCGCAATGTCGGGACCGCTTACTTCCACCGGTTCCTCGGCACGTCCACGCTCGTCGCGAGCCTCGGGTCCGCCAGGAGATCTTTCGTCCCGCCGTTCGCGAGGGCCTTCGGCGCCGTCCGCGGGCCACAGTAGTGATGGATGACGAGCGGCGAGAGGTAGAACGGCACGAGCCAGAGCAGGTTGTAGTACAGGCCTACCGGGTTGATCAGGAGCAGGCCGACGCTCAGGAGGCCGATCATCGCGACCGTGCCGCGTCCCATGTGCAGGACCTCGCGCATCGTCATGGGCGGCTCGTCCTTCGGCGTCACGGGGAAGCGCCGCTTGCGGTCGACCAGGTACATGATCATCGAGCGGACCTCGTGCGGGAGCATGATCGCGCCGACCGCGCGGCTCAGATTGCGCGCGCGGTAGAAGTCGACGAACCGGAGACGCACCTGGAGAATCTTCGCGAGCGTGAAGACGGAGGTGACCGCGCTCAACAGGATGATGAACCGGAACAGAGGGATCGACCAGATGTACTCGACTGGTGCGGAGACGAGGTTCTGCCCGAACGCGAGGAACTGGTTGAACGACGAGTAGCGGCCGAACACCGCCAGCAGGATCGCGGCGAAAATCGCCACGTAGGCGAGGTGGCCGAACGGGATCATGAGGAGGACGATCTTCTTGGAGAGCGGAATCTTCGCGGGAGGCACGAAGGAGAAGAACTCCATCGATCCCCGCGTCCACTTGTTCTGCCTCTTGATGAATCCGCGGACGTTCTCCGGCATCGCTTCCCACGAATGCAGAGGGACGAACGCGCTCCCGTATCCGGCGTTCGCGAGCCGGATCGCCGTCGCGAAGTCCTCGGACACGTAGCGCTCGTCGAACCCGCCGACCTCGATCACGGGCGCGGTCCGCAGGAGCACGTTGTGGCCGTAGCACACGACGGTCCCGAGGTAGCCGGCGAGCTTTCGCTCCCACTCGTCCCGGCTCAGGACGTGCGCCGGCGCGAGTGCGCCTGGGAACGGCCGGTCCGTGTTCCAGATGTTCACCATGCCCTGGAAGATCGCCAGGTCCGCGTTGTCCGGATGCTCCGCGTACCGCAAGGCGCGCTCGACCCAGTCCGGCGGCAGGGCCGAGTCGGCGTCGAGGAGGACGAAGTAGTCGTATGCGCTGCCGTGCTCCCGTAGCCACGCGTTGATCGCGCCGGCCTTGAACGCCTTCCGGTTTGGACGGTGCATGATCCGGAAGTGCATCTCCGCGGCAAGGTGCTCGACGATCGCCCGCTTCTCCGGGTCCGAGGAGTCGTCGAGCACG
>WNGA01013023.1_pt1 | contig 10699 bp, 8 predicted proteins | sample 5400061 | NCBI WGS metagenome assembly WNGA01 (sample SAMN13153366, study PRJNA577476) | soil metagenome | isolation source: 100 cm soil or saprolite under grassland replicate 2 | place: USA:California | collected 2016-06-15
CGCCGAGACGTACGCCGTGACCTCGCGCACTCCAGAGCTCGTGCGCTGACAGGCGGACAGAAACACGCCAACGGCGGCGCAAACCACCGCGACGCTCAGACGGGCGAAACCGCTATTTCGTCCCATACGAAAAATCATCGAACAACGTCACGCTGTCCGCCTTCGTCCAGACGCCGACCTTACCCGCATCTTTGAAGGTTTCGTCGCTCCAATCGAGGGCTTGTTTGCCGTCGAGTGTCACTGTGAAGTGATTCCCCTGGAAGTCCACGCGCAGCGTGTGCCACTGGTTGGACGCCACGGTCATCCTCGTCCGCTTACGTTCCGTGCGCCGACCGTTCACGGTGTCGTAGATCGTCACGTTATTCTCGAGCGCATTGGCGCGAGCGACGTAGTAGTTGTTGGCGTCCTTGGCGCGCCAAATCAGTCCGCCCGCTTGATCCTCGCGCCCTGAGATCGGTTTGAACTTCACCTCGACGAAGCCCTCTTTCACGTTCGTGTCATCTTTGATGCACACCGGGTACGTCGCCTGGCCAGACTGCTTCAACACATTTGGCTTGCTCGGCGCCGTGTCGTCGGTGACGACGGCCCATCTCGCCTGACCTGTACCTGTTTGTGTCGCAGTCCAGCCGGCCGGCGCTTTGCCGGTTTCAGCCTTGTCGAAGTTAATCATCTCGGGCGCCGCGGCCGCGGCGACTGTAATCATAAGAAGGGTGATGGTGAGCGTCTTCATGTGACCTCCCAATTGCAAGCAACTCCCGTTCTGTCACTCGACGAGTATTCATTCGACCGCCACGTCGTCACGGCCGCTTGAAGGCGACTCCCTCCGGAGCCGTCGCCACTTTGATCGTGTCCGTCACCTGATCCGAGTCAGTGTCGATCACGCTCAATGTGGAGGCGCCGGTATTCGTCACCAACAGCAACTTGCCATCCGCGGCAAACGCAATCCCGTGACTCCCGGCATCGCGCCCGATTTCGATAGTCTTGACGATCTTGTTCGTCGACAAATCGATCTTCTGTGCGGTCCCGCGTCCATCGGTCGCTACGTACGCGAAGCGCTGATCTGGCGCAACACTGACCTGCACCGGCCCCGGTTCCGTTGCAATGCGAGCCAGGACAGTCAGACCGTCGGTATCGATGACGTCGACTTCGTTCGAAGCGTGGCACGCCACGTAGACCCGCTTTCCATCCCTTGTTGCGCCTTGCCCGAGCGGACCGAGGCCAACCTTGATGGTCTTCACCACGGTGTGGGCGTCGTTTGTCCGATCGATCACCGTCAGGTCGGCGCTCCCGAAGTTGCTGACGAAGATCTTGTCGCCAGCCACGATGGGAAAATGCGGCATGTTGCCGACCTTGACAGTTTGCACCACCTTCCGCGTCGTGGGATTGATCACGGCCAGCGAGTCATCGAATTCGTTGGTGACGTACGCGACGTGACCATCGGCCGGCATGTTCGTGTGCCGCGGTCCGTGTCCCGTCTGGATGTTGGCGATAACGGCATCCGTGGACGTGTCAATCGGTGAGACTGTGCCTTCATTGTTGTTCGTCACCCAAGCGATCTTTTGGTCTGGGCTCAGGAAGATGTTGTGGTCCTGTACACCGACCGGGATTGTCTTCACTGCTTTGCCGGATCCCAGGTCCACCACCGAAATCACGGCGCCGAACCACGAGGTCGTGTACACCTTTCCAGGAACTGACGAACGACTCTGGGCAGATGGTCCGCTCGAGAACTGGAATGCGATTGCCGACAGCAGAAGAATCTTGCGCATGTGTCATTCCCTTCCAATGAAACGCCTTCGCATCACGACACGCTCGTCGTGTGCAGCGACTGCTCTTCCGGCGGCCTGACGTGCCGGAACTGCGCGTACAACATCACGTCGTACGCGATTTTCAGCGTGCCGCCGATGAACAGCGGCCCGGCAAGCGCGACGCGCTGCATAACGAACCCGGCGACCGAAGGCCCGATCGCCCACGACACATTGCGCGTGACGTTTGTTACCCCGCTCGCGAACGTGCGCTCGCTTGGTCGCACGATCGCCATCACGTAGGACTGTCGCGTCGGCACGTCCATTTCCACCAGCGCCTCGCGCGCGAGGAAGAGCGCACTTGCCAATCCCGCCGTTGGTGCCGCCGGTGCTGCCATGAGGAACAGACTCGACGGCAGGTGGGTGAAGACCATCGTGTTCACGAGCCCGATTCGCCGCGCGAGCCACGCCGCCGCGACGTGCGAGGCCGCGTTCAGGACTCGCGCCGTAAAGAACAACACCGCCAGTTGTGTTTCCGACGTCCCGTAGCGTTGAAAGAACCAGTACGCGATCAACGCGGAATTGAGAAAGCCGCCGCCAATGCTGTCGACACCGAACAGCATCGCCAGCCGTGTCACTGCTCGCTTGCTGTTCGGACTGAGCCGCGATGATTTCGCGAGCGCGGGTCCGCCGCTCTCCGATTCGACCTGTCGTGTCAACGCGAAATATGACACCGTGCCGACCAACATGGCCGCGCCGCATAACCAAAATGTCACGCGGTGCGCTTCGATGAGAGTGACGTGCACCACTCGCGTTAAGAGCGTCGGTATTGCCCCGGCAAGCGCCCCGATCGCATGCCCGCCGTCGAGCACCACGTTGTACCAAGCCAGGACCCATGTCCGTTGCTCCTGTGTCGCTGTTGCGGGCAACACGGCCTGATCGAGCGCCGACGCCGCGCCGCGGTCACGGCCCATGCCGTTCAGCATTCCAAATAACGCCGCAGCCATGATCGCCGCGACGTTGGATGCAATTGCCACTGCGGCGTAGCCGAGCATCGTCAGCACGCCGAGCGCGATGAGCGACCGCTTCCGGCCAAAGGCGTCGCCGTACAGTCCGACGAGCACCGTCGCGATGGCACCGCCCGCGAGGCCCGCACCGATGACGAATCCGATCGCGATCGGGGCTAATCCCGTCTCGCCCAGGTAGATCGCCAGGACCACGCCGACAAGGCCCACCGTGGACGACCGTAAAAACGCCGCGATGTAGATCAGGGCGGCATCACGCGACACAGCTCCTTTCTTCATTCACCTCGTCGCTGCGCATACGCGTACAGCGCGTCGTAGAGCGGGAACTCCTGTTGCAGCCGTTCGGCATCCGAGATGCCGAGGCGCGAGAATCCCTCCGCAATCGCTCGCAAGCCGAGACCTTCAGGCGCAGCGTGTTCCTGCCCCTTCACATCCGCGGCGCGAACGATGAGGCCAAGGCGCTGGAGTGCTGGATCGGTCAGGCTGAAATCTTCGAGAATCACCTCGAACGTGCAACGCTCTCCGCGATGATTCAGTCGGACCTCGGGCAATCGTGTCGCATCGAACGGTGTCGCATCGTCGCGCTTGGCTCGCGACAGCAGTTCGTCTTCGGGAACGAACAGGAATTCGGCCTCCGGGTCGACGAACCGCTTGATCAGCCACGGGCAGGCGACCCGATCGACCTTGACGTTCTCGCGCGTAATCCAGCGCATTGCGCTTTTCCCTAGCGCTTCGCCGACGCCGACGGGGATTTACCAAGCTCGTTGAGCGCGGCCTTGAATCCTGTCGCGAGCTTCTCCGCCGGACCCGTTCCCCAGTAGTGGAGGAAGAAGACCGTCGGCTGCGTGTCGGTCATGTGGTGGTGAATCGCGACCACGTCGAGGCCGTTCTTCCGAAGCGCTTTCAACACCGGCGTCACTTCCTTTGCGAGCATCGCGACGTCTCCGGCAATCGCGGCGTTCTGATCGGTGCCCACGAACGCGGCCCACGTGTTGAGACCCATGCGGGCGTTGATGGGCGCACCCATTTCGGTGAGCTTCAGGTCGTCGCGCCCGATGGTGATCTTGTAGACGTCGCCGGTCTGTTCGCCTTGCGTGCCGACGATCTGCGCGAGCTTCGCCGTATCCAGCTTCCCGCCTGACGAGGCCGGGGCAGCCGTCGGCGCGGCCGGCCGTTTCGTGTTCTTGCCAATGAGATCCAGCGCCGGCTTCACCTTGCGCGCGAGATCCATGGATTTGCCCATGCCGTGCACGTGCATGTAGTACATACGCGGCTCGTCGAAGAAGAAGTGATTGTGCAAGGCGGTCACATCGATGCCGTTATCGAGGAGCGCCGACATGACCGGATTGCCTTCCTCCTGGAGCAGCACGAGGTCGCCCATCATCACGTCCATGCCGCCCGTGCCCTTCGTCATGGCCACCCAGCCGCCAAATCCAAAGGGCGTCGGTGTTTTCACGTTGGCGACGGTGACATTGACGTCATTCCGCGGGATATTGACCTTCAGGACGTTGGCCTTGTAGTCCCCTTGTTTGCCGAGCATCGTCAGCACCTGTTGGTATTCGGCGGGTATTTCTTGGGCGAGTGCCGTCGATGCCAGCGTGAGTGATGACGCAGCCAGGCTTGCGATGACAATCCGTTTCATAGCTATCCTCCAACCCGAGCCAGTGGTGTAGTGTGTTCGTCCGTCGTGTGTGACACGCTGGCGAGCGGCAGCACGATCCTGAATTCCGATCCGCCGCCCGGCCGCTCATCCACGGTGATTTGTCCGCCGTGAATGTCCACGGCCCACTTGGCAATCGCCAGACCCAACCCCGCGCCGCCGGCATCCCGAGATCGTGCTTCATCCACCCGAAAGAAGCGATCGAAGATGCGTTCGCGATGCTCGCGAGGAATTCCCGGGCCCTGATCGGCAATAGCCACCATCGCTTGTTCGGCAGTTTGTTCCACGCGAATCGCTACGGTAGACCCTGCAGGGCTGTACTTGAGCGCGTTGTCGAGGACATTGGTGACGGCTTCCCGGAGCACTAAGCGGTCCGCGGAGACGAGGAAGCTATCAGCGACATCGACCGTGACCTTTTGATTACGTTCCTCGGCGAGAATACCGAGTGAAGACGCCACGTCACGTGCGAGCTCGCCGAGATCCACGCGCTCTCGCGTAAGACGGATTCGGCCGGCGTCTCCATGGGACAGTCGCAAGAGCGTATCGACTAGGCTCGTCATGCGATCGATTTCCTCAAGCATGCTGCCGATCGCTTCCTCGTAGTCCTCGGGCGTGCGTCGCTCGGCTACTGCAGCTTCACCGATCCCGCGCACGACTGAGAGCGGCGTCCGCAACTCGTGCGAGGCGTCGGCCGTAAACCGCCGAAGCTGATTGAACGAGGACTCGAGGCGCGCGATCGTGTCATTGATGACCGCTGTCAGCCGGCCGATTTCATCCCGTTCATTCACGGCCGTGAGTCGTTCGTGCAACCGCTCGGCGGTGATCCTGCGAGCTTCCGACGCCAGATGGTCGATTGGAGTCAGGGCCCGTCGCGCTAACATGTAGCCGCCGAATCCCGCAAGGACGACGACCAACGGGAGTCCCAGGACCAGGACGACCAACACCTCCCAGAGCTGGCCCAGCACGCGCTCTTCCGATCGGGACACGCGCAAGACAACAGAGTGACCACCAACATCGATTGGTGCGGCCAGGGTGCGCCAACGTTCGGAGTTGGCGCTGACGGTTTCGTACCGGTACGAAGAGCCGAGAGACGCGAGCGCGATGGGTGGAAGCGACACCGCCACGCCCGATCGATGCAGCTGCTCACCCGCAGGCGACCAGACTTCGTACACGCGGCCCTCGTCTGCGTCGGGATCGTGGTGCTGCTCCGCGCTCCATGCCACGCGGCCATCCGCTGTGCGCGACAGCAAGCCTTCTGCCGTCTCGAAATCATCGTGAAGCTGATCGTCCAACTGCTCCAGGAACTCATGACGCACCGCCACATACGTCGCGGTGGCGTACACAATCATCATCACGGTCAGGACGAGCGCGTACCAGCCCGTCAGACGGACACGAATGGAGGCTGCGGCCCACGGCAGCTTCATGGCTCGCCCTCCCGCAACGTGAAGCCGACGCCGCGTACCGTGTGAATGAGCCGAAGATGCCCCTCTGCATCGACCTTCTTGCGCAGTCTCGTCATCTGCACATCGATCACGTTATCGATTGGCGTCGCACGGCGCGGTTCCTTCCAGACGTCGTGCGCCAGCATCTCTCGCGAGACAACGTGTCCTTGGTGCCGAAGGAGATACTCGAGCAGCTCGAACTCCCGGGCGGTTAGATCGAGGATGCGGCCGCTTCGAGTCGCGCGGCGTGTGACGAGATCAACGTCGAGGTCGGCCGCTTTCAAGCGAAGAGTCTCCGATCCGCGGCCACGGCGGAGCAGTGCGCGAATGCGAGCGAGCAGCTCCGGAAGCGCAAAGGGCTTGACCAAGTAGTCGTCGGCTCCGAGATCGAGGCCGAGGACCCGGTCCCCGATACCGTCACGAGCCGTGAGAATCAGTACTGGCGTCCCGACGTGCCGTTTCCTGAGGGTCTGCAGGATCTCGAGCCCGTTGCGACCAGGCAACATCAGGTCGAGCAGCACCAGATCGAACGTTTCGGCGTTGGCTCGAAAGAAGCCATCTTCCCCTGTCGGGGCGACGACCACGTCGTAGTGCTCGGCCTGCAGGGCCGACGCGAGCACCTGAGCCAGCTTCCGCTCGTCTTCGACCACCAGGATGCGCACTCCCGCCATGTTATCGACGTCTTCTGTGGCTGCGTGTTTCCTGACGCAAATATCAGATGAATGTCAGGCGAGCGTGTAGCGGTGGCACATACGATCGCTGCTGCTCAACTGTCAGCACCCAGCCTGAGGGAAGAACCTTGATCGGACGACGCACACTGACTGTGATCGCGGTAACGGCTTTTCTGTTGGGTGACGCGGTCGTCACGGCGGCCCAGCAAGCCCCAGAGTCGCCACTCACGCTAAGCGCAGCGGTCGATCTCGCACTTCGCAATCATCCCGCCATTCGCGAAGCACGCGCCGGTTCGGCAGCGGCGCAGGCGGATATCGGTGTCGCGCGCACGTCGTATCTGCCGCGCCTCGATTTCCTGTGGCAGGCGAACCGTGCGACGCGGAACAACGTCTTTGGGTTGCTCCTCCCGCAACCAGTGATTCCGCCGGTCTCCGGCCCAGTGCTCGGGAATGAAACGCTGGACGGAGTCTGGAGCAGCGCGGGCGGCCTGCTGCTTTCGTGGGAGGCCATCGATTTCGGACGGCGGGCCGCGACCGTCGATCAGGCGCGCGCGGAATCTACCCTCGCCGAGTCAGAACGCAAAGTCACGGAATTGGATGTCGCGAGCGCCGCCGCAGATGCATTCCTCCAAGTGGTTGCCGCAGATGCGACGCTCAGCGCCGCTCGCGCCAATGTGCAGCGTCTGGAGGTCTTCGCGAATTCCGTACGTGCGCTCGTTCAGAATCAGCTTCGCGCCGGTGCCGAGTTATCGCGAGCCGAGGCGGAACTGGCGGCAGCAAAAACCCGATTGGCTGAAGCGGAACGCAGCGCCGAACTCGCGAGAGTGTCGTTGGCGGAAGCGCTCGGCGCGCCAGGAACGCGTGTCTCTCTGGACGCCGCTGCCCTGTTGCAAGTGCCTCCTCCGCCGGCCGGTACTTCGTTTGATGCGGCGTCGCATCCGCGGGCGGTAGCGGCTGACGCCCAAGTGCAAGCGGCGCGTGCGCGCGACCGCGTGCTCGACAAGTCGTACCTCCCAAGGGTCGAATTGCAGAGCGCGGTGTCGGGCCGTGGTGTAGGCCGGAGTATCGATGGCAGTCCCAATGGCATCGCCTTAGGACTGCAGGTCCCGAACTGGGCCGTCGGCCTGTCGGTCACCTTCCCTTCGCTGGAGATCTTTCGCATTCAGGCACGCCGACGCGTCGAAGCCAGCCGGTTGGAAGAGTCGACGGCACGGTACGATCGCACCATCCAGACCCTGCAAACGCAGGAAGCGCGGGCGCGCGCGATCGCGGCGGCGGCCTTTCAGATCGCGGCCAACACACCGCAACAGCTGCAGGCTGCGCGCGACACGGACGCGCAGGCACGCGCCCGATACGATGCGGGCCTGACCACCGTCACTGAAGTGGCGGAAGCGCAGCGGCTGCTCGCAGAAGTGGAAGCCGAGAACGCCGTCGCGAGTCTCGCGGTGTGGCGCGCGTTGCTCGCCGAGTCGATTCTGAAAGGCGACGTGCAGTCGTTTCTGAACCAGATGCGCGCGTCGCAAGTTCCGCCTGTCAAGTGATCCGGTAGGAGATGCAAATCCATGTGGCTGATTCGCACTGCGTTACGCCGACCCGTCACGGTGCTGATGCTCGTGTTGGGAGTGGGACTGACCTCGACGCTGGCCTTGACGCGCATGCGCGCGGATATCCTGCCAGAGCTCGGCACGCCGATCCTGTACGTCGCGCAGGCGTACGGAGGCATGGACCCCGCTCAGATGGAGGGGTACCTCACGAACTACTACGAGTTCCACTTCCTGTACATCAACGGCATCGATCACGTTGAATCGAAATCGATTCAGGACGTCGGACTCGTCTCGCTGTACTTTCACCCAGGCACGGACATGGCGCAGGCGCTCGCGGAAACCGTTGCACAGGTCAATCGCGCCCGTGCGTTCATGCCGCCGGGCACGGTGCCTCCTGTCGTGCTGCGGCAGGACGCCGGCACCATGCCGGTCGGGTACGTCACGTTTGCGAGCGCTACCCGCGGCCTGAACGAGATTCAGGACCTGGCGCTCAATCGCGTCCGTCCGCAATTCGCCACCCTCCCTGGCGTCTCCGGCCGACCTCCGCTCGGCGGCAATCAGCGCACCATCGTGATCAGCGCGGACCCGAACCGCCTCCGTGCGTACGGGCTGTCTGCGGCGGACGTGATTCAGGCTGTCGCCAGGAACAACGTCATCGTTCCATCCGGCTACGTGCGCGTCGGCGATGAAGCCAAGGCAGCGCCGATTAACTCGGTTGTGCGGAACGTCGACGAGCTGCTCGACATTCCAATCCGTGCGGGCGCCGGACCGACTGTGTTTCTCCGGGACCTCGGGTCGGTCCAAGACACGATGGACATCCTGGCCGGCTACGCGATGGTCAACGGTCGGCGGAGTGTGTACCTCCCGGTGATCAAGCGTGCCGATGCGTCCACCCTGGACGTTGTTAACGAGATCCGCGACGCGCTCCCGCGCTTCCGCGCGCTCGTGCCGGAGGACATTAAGGTTGATTTCGAGTTCGATCAGTCGCAATACGTGACCAGTGCGATTCGGGCGCTCGCAACCGAGGGCATTCTGGGTGCAATTCTCACCGGTCTCGCCGTCCTGCTCTTCCTGCGGGACATTCGTGGTGCACTGATTGTCGTCACGACCATTCCCGTCGCCTTGCTTGCAGCCGTGGTCGGCCTGTGGGTCACAGGGCAGACGATCAACCTGATGACGCTCGGCGGTCTGACCCTCGCGATCGGCATTCTCGTCGACGAATCCACCGTCGCGATCGAAAACATGCACACGCATCTGGCACGCCAGAAGAACCGCGCACTTGCGATTCTGACGGCCGGTTCCGAAGTGGCGATTCCGCAGCTCCTTGCGATGTTGTGCGTTGCGGCGGTGTTCACGCCGGCGCTGTTTATGGTCGGACCAGGACGCGCGCTCTTCGTACCACTGGCTCTCGCGGTCACGTTCGCGATGTTTGCGTCGTACGTGCTGGCACGGACTTTCGTGCCTGTGTTCGCGACCTGGTTGCTCCGCACCACGCACGCCGGGGAGGCGACGGGACGATTTTCATTCGTGCGAATTCGCGACCGCTACGCGCGCGTGGTCAGTCGCGTAGTGCGCTTCCGGTGGGCGGTGGTTAGTGTCTACGCAATCGTCGCTATTGTTGTCATCACGCTGCTCGGCACGCGTGTCGGCACAGAAATCTTCCCAACCGTCGATACCGGGCAGCTGCAGATGCGGATCAAGGCGCCAGCCGGCACACGCGTCGAACGCACCGAGGTCATCGCGCAGCGCATCCTGCAGTTCCTCACGACCGAGGCTGGTCCGGAAAACGTTCAGGGATCGATTGGGTACGTCGGGATTCAGCCAACAAGCTTTCCGATCAACACCATCCTGCTCTGGACGAGCGGCCCGCATGAAGCGGTGCTCCGCGTCGCGCTGAAGCCGGGTTCCGGCGTAGCGACCGAGACGCTCAAGGAGCGGCTGCGCAGCAAGCTGCCGGAGCTTGCGCCGGGCACGACGATCGCGTTCGAGCCGGCCGAGATCATCAGCCAGGTCATGAGCTTCGGCGCATCCACGCCGATCGAAGTCGCGGTCTCAGGCCCCGATTTCGCCGTGAGTCGGAAGTTTGCAGCCGCGGTGAAGAACAAAATGGCAGCCATTCCAACACTGCGGGATGTTCAGTATGCGCAGTTGCTGGAGTACCCAAGCCTGAACATCCGCGTTGATCGAGAACGCGCCGGTCAGCTGGGTGTCACCGTTCAGGATGTTGGCCAGGCCCTCGTGGCCGCGACGTCGTCAACACGGTTCATTCAGCCCAACTACTGGGCCGCGCCCAATACGGGTGTGTCGTACCAGGTGCAGGTCGAAGTGCCGCAGTACCTGACGAACTCTGTTGAAAGCATCGAAACGATCCCAGTTTCGAAGGGTGACAGCCTGTACCCGCTCGTGGGAGACGTTGCCACGATCAACGAGGGCACGATGATCGGACAGTACGACCGCTACAACCAGCAGCGGATGGTAACGATTACGGCCGATTTGAAAGGTGTCGATCTCGGAAGGGCATCGCGCGAGGTCGCGTCGGCGATTGCTGCGGCTGGTGAAGTGCCACGCGGTGTGTCTGTCATGGTGCGCGGTCAGGTTGCACCGATGCAGCAGAC
>WNGA01013024.1_pt1 | contig 10699 bp, 6 predicted proteins | sample 5400061 | NCBI WGS metagenome assembly WNGA01 (sample SAMN13153366, study PRJNA577476) | soil metagenome | isolation source: 100 cm soil or saprolite under grassland replicate 2 | place: USA:California | collected 2016-06-15
GCATCCGGGCCTGGTGCCGATCGCCAAGCAGGTGTTCGATCAGCACATGCCCGGGCCCAATCAGTACGGCCGCCAGCGGCCCGACGTCGACGTGACGGCGAAGGATTTGCTTGATTTCCGGCCCGACAAGCCGATCACCGAAGCCGGCATCCGCAACAACATTTCGGTCGGCATCCAGTATCTCGGAGCCTGGCTCGCCGGCAACGGCTGCGTGCCGGTCTTCAACCTGATGGAAGACGCCGCCACCGCGGAGATCTCGCGCTCGCAGATCTGGCAGTGGATCCGCTCGCCGAAGGGCGTCCTCGAAGACGGCCGCAAGGTGACGGTCGGGCTCTTCAGGCAGTTGCTGGCGGAAGAGCTGCCGAAAGTGAAGACCTACCTCGGAGAAATGGCCTACAGCGCCGGCAAGTACGAGGAAGCGGCAACGCTGTTCGAGAAGCTCATCGTCGGCGACTACGTCGAGTTCCTGACCCTACCGGCCTACCAGCAGATCGACTAGCCGAGCTCCGCGATGACCGGGGCGTGATCCGACGGCCGCTCGCGTGCGCGCGGTGCCTTGTCTATCGTGCAGGCGACACATTGCGCGGCAAGTTCCGGCGACAGCAGGATTTCGTCGATGCGCAGTCCCCAGCCGCGCTGGAACGCCATCAGGCGATAGTCCCACCACGAGAATTCCTTCTCCGGCTGCGCGAACAGGCGGAAGGCGTCCGCGAAGCCGAGCTCGAGCAGGCGCCGGAAGGCGGCGCGCTCGGGCTCCGAGACATGGATCAGGCCTTCCCAGCGCTTCGGGTTGTGCACGTCGCGGTCCTCCGGCGCGACGTTGAGATCGCCGAGCACCGCGAGCCGCGGCCGGCGCGCAAGCTCGCTTTTCAGCCATGCCGCGAGCGCTTCGTACCAGCGCAGCTTGTAGAGGTACTTGTCCGACCCGAGCGCCTGGCCATTCGGCGCATACAGGCAGACTACGCGGAGCTCGCCGACGGTCGCGGCGATGCTGCGCTTGGGATCGTCGGGAAAATCCGGGATGCCGTACGCGACTTCGGTCAGCGCCGAGCGCGCAAGGATCGCGACGCCGTTGTAGGCTTTCTGGCCGCAGAACACCGCCTGGTAGCCTGCGGCCTGGATCGCGGCGAGCGGAAAATTCGCGTCCTCGGTCTTGGTCTCCTGCAGGCACATCACGTCGGGCTGCGCTTGCGCGAGCCAGTCGAGCAGGTGGGGTAGACGGACCTTGAGCGAATTGACGTTCCAGGTCGCGAGCCTGTAGCTCACTTCTCCGGCGTCACTTCCTCTGCGAGCGCTGCGGCGCAGCTCCAGGCGAATAGGGCCCGCGGGGCGCTTCCTCTTCCGGCGCCGGCTTCGCCTCGGCCTGGGATTCAGCCTTCGGCTCGGCCTGCCTGCGCTGCGGCAGGATGCCGGCCTTCGGATAGCCGGCGGCGTCGAGCACGCGATTGTAGGCCGTATCCTCGAAGCCCTTCTGCACCGTCTCGCCGACGACGATCGACGGCACCGAATTGCTGCCGACCACTTTCTTCAGCTCGTCGAGGTCCTTCTCGTTGTCGACGCTCACTTCCCTGAAGGGCACGCCCCTCGCATTTAAGAGCTTGCGCGCTTCGCCGCAAGCCTCGCAGCCCGGCGTGGTATAGAGCGTGACGGGGTTACTCTTGCGCGCCATCTGCAGCGCGTACGGCTCGTTCCCCGGGGTTTCGGCCGCGCCGGAGGCGGCTGCGCCCGGGGCAGCTTTCTTCTGTACCGATTTTGCGCTTGGCGGCGGCGGCGTGTCGGTGACATGCACGCGCCCTTTCTCATCGGTCCAGCGGTAAAGCTGCTGCGCCGACGCACCGATGCTGAAAAAAATCAAAAGCAAAACTGCGGCGCGCCTCATGCGGAAATCATACCACTGTGCCTGAGTAGCGCCTCGACGCTCGGCTCGCGGCCGCGGAAGGCGCGGAACGATTCGGCGGCGGGGCGGCTGCCGCCCACGGCGAGAATCTCGTCGCGGAAGCGCCGTCCCGCGTCGGCGCTCAAAACGCCTTGCTCCTCGAAGAAGCTATAGGCATCCGCGGACAGCACTTCCGCCCACTTGTAGCTGTAATAGCCGGCCGCGTAGCCGCCGCCGAAAATGTGCCCGAAGCTGTTCGGAAAGCGGTTGTACGGCGGCGGCTTGAGCACCGCGACGCGCTCGCGCACTTCCTCGAGCAGTTGCAAGGCGCTGTGTCCCGCGCCGGGGTCGAAGTCGGAATGCAGCCGCATGTCGAAAACCGCGAACTCGATCTGCCGCAGCGTGTCGAGCCCGCTCTGGAAATTCTTCGCCGCGAGCATGCGGTCAAACAAGGTTTTGGGAATAGGAGAACCTGTATCCACGTGGCGCGTCATCTGCCGCAGCACCTCCCATTCCCAGCAGAAGTTCTCCATGAACTGGCTTGGAAGCTCGACCGCATCCCACTCGACACCGCCCAGGCCGGAAACACCCAGATCCTCCATGCGGGTCAGCAAATGATGCAGTCCATGACCAAATTCGTGGAACAGCGTCAGAACTTCGTCGTGCGTGAAGAGCGCGGGCCTGTTTCCCACCGGCCGCGAGAAATTGCAATTGAGATAGGCGACCGGCGTCTGCAGCAGGCGGCCTTTGCGCCGCCGGCTGATGGCGCTGTCCATCCATGCGCCGCCGCGTTTTGTCTCGCGTGCATAGAGGTCCACGTAAAACTCCCCGACCACCGCGCCGGAAGCGTCGCGAATCGCGAAAAAGCGCACGTCCTCGTGCCAAACCGGAGCGCTGGAAGGGCTGATCCTTATCTCATATAGCGTTTCGGCGACGCGAATCAGGCCCGCCGTCACGACCTCCTCCGGGAAGTACTGCTTCACTTCCTCGTCCGAAAATGCGTAGTGCTTGGTGCGCAGTTTCTCGGAAGCATAGGCGACGTCCCACGACTCGAGGCGGTCGATTCCGTGCTCGGTCCTGGCGAAGCGGCGCAGCTCGTCTGCGTCCCGCTCGGCGAACGGACGTGCCCGCAGCGCGAGATCCTCCAGGAACGAGAGCACTTGCGCCGTGGATTGCGCCATCTTGGGAACCAGCGATACCTCCGCATAGTTGTCGTAGCCGAGGAGCCGGGCCTGCTCCTTGCGCAGCGTCACGAGCCTCGCGATGATCGGGGTGTTGTCCCATTCGGGTTTGCCGAACTCGGAGGCCAGGGTCGCGGATTCCCGATACAGCGCTTCGCGCAACGAGCGGTCGTCGGCATATTTCATCAGCGGCCCGTACGAAGGCGCGAGCAGCGTGAATTTCCAGCCGGGCCTGCCCGCCTTCTGTGCCGCTTCGCGCGCCGCGGCCAGCACATCGCCGGGAATGCCGGAAATTCTCTTCTCGTCGACCACGATCGAAAACGCGTTGGTCGCATCGAGCAGGTTTTCGGAGAATTTCGCCCCCAGTTTCGAGAGCTCCTGATCGATCTCGGCAAAGCGGGCCTTCTTGTCCTGCGGCAGCTCGGCGCCGCTCAGCCGGAAATCGCGCAAGGCGTTTTCGACGATTCTCCTCCTGGCGGGGGAAAGGCAAGCGAACTCCGCAGAGCCCCCGAGCTCCCGGTACTTCTCGAACAGGGCGTGGTTCAGGCCGAGCTCGGTCCAGAACTGCGTCAGCCTGGGGAGGTTGGCGTTGTAGGCCTCGCGCAATTCGGGACTATCCAGCACTGCATGCAAGTGCTCCACCTGCCCCCACGCGCGGCCGATCCGCTCCTTGGCGTCGTCGAGCGGGGCGATGCAAGCATCCCATGTCGCGCCCGCATGAGTGACCGCCGCGATCGTGGCGCGGCCCTCGGCGAGCAACTGGTCGAGCGCGGGGGCCACGTGCTCGGGCCTCAGTTCGGAAAAACGAGGCAGTCCTGAAAAGTCCAACAGCGGGTTCATAGTGAAGCGGCGCGCACGCAGTTTTCGAGAAGCATTGCAATGGTCATCGGGCCCACTCCGCCGGGTACCGGCGTGATCCAGCCCGCCACTTCCTTGACGGCATCGAAGTCGACGTCGCCGGCGAGCGTGCCGTCGGCGAGGCGGTTGACGCCGACGTCGATCACGCAGGCGCCGGGTTTGACCATCGCGCGCCCGACGAGTTTCGCCCTGCCGACCGCGGCGACGAGAATATCGGCTTGCCGTGTAATCGATTCGATGTCTTCTGTCTTGGAATGACAAATCGTCACCGTCGCGTCACGCTGTAGAAGAAGCAACGCCAGCGGCTTGCCGACGATGCTCGAGCGGCCGATCACCACCGCCTGCTGCCCCGCAAGCCGTACGCCGGCGTGCTCGAGGATGCGCATCACCGCTGCGGGCGTGCACGCCACGACCCTCGGGTTCCCTGCAAGCAGCGCGCCGAGATTGGCGGCGTGAAAGCCGTCGACATCCTTCGCCGGCGCTACCGCCTGGAGAAGGCGCGCCGCGTTCACCTGCTTCGGCAAGGGCAGCTGCACCAGGATGCCGTGCACGGCGACATCCGCATTCAGTGCCGCGACTCTATCGAGCAGCTCGTTTTCGGTCACCGAGGAAGGAAATTCGCAAAGCTCGGAGCGCACGCCGGTCTGCTCGCTGGCGAGCACCTTGTTGCGCACGTAGACGCGCGATGCCGCGTCGTCGCCCGCCAGGATGACGGCGAGCCCGGGCCTGACTCCGCGCTGCTCCAGCGCAGCAACTTTTTGCTTGAGGTCCGCTCGAATCGAGGCTGCAAGGGCCTTGCCGTCGAGGATGCGTGCAACCATGGGGGGCCGCAGTCTAGCACTGAGGTCAGGGCGTGTTGCCAGGCCCCGCCCCTTGAGCCCCTGCGTTCCTCGTATTAAGCTTGGCGCGCCCCCCCGCAGCCCAATTCAGGAGCTGAGCGCCTCATGTCAGCCGTTCCCCAGTTTCCCGCCGCAAACGATCCCGACGCGCTCGAGACGCAGGAATGGCTCGATGCGCTCGATGCCGTGCTCGAGCGCGAAGGCCCCGAGCGCGCGCATTTCCTGCTCGAGCGCCTGATCGACCAGGCGCGCCGCTCGGGCGCCTACATCCCGTTTTCCCCGAACACGGCGTACATCAACACCATCCCGCCGCACATGGAGGAGCGTACGCCGGGCAATGTGCCGCTCGAGGAGCGCATTCGTTCCATTTGCCGCTGGAACGCGATCGTGATGGTGGTGCGCGCCAACAAGAGCGACGACGAGCTCGGCGGTCACATCGCGAGCTTCGCCTCGGTCGGCACGCTGTTCGGCACCGGCCAGCAGCACTTCTGGCAGGCGCCGCATGAAGGCCACGGCGGTGACCTGATCTATTTCCAGGGACATTCCTCGCCGGGCGTGTACGCGCGCTCGCTGCTCGAAGGCCGCATGACCGAGGAGCAGTTGCTCAATTTCCGGCGTGAAGTGGACCGCAAGGGCGTGTCGTCGTATCCGCACCCCTGGCTGATGCCGGCCTACTGGCAGTTCCCGACCGTGTCGATGGGCTTGGGGCCGATCCAGGCCATCTACATGGCGCGCTACCTCAAGTACCTGGAGGCGCGCGGCCTCGCACAGACCGCGAACCGCAAGGTGTGGGCGTTCTGCGGCGACGGCGAGATGGACGAGCCGGAATCGCTCGGCGCGATCGGGCTCGCCGCCCGCGAGAAGCTCGACAACCTGGTTTTCGTCGTCAACTGCAACCTGCAGCGGCTCGACGGCCCGGTGCGCGGCAACGGCAAGATCATCCAGGAGCTGGAGGGCGACTTCAGAGGCGCGGGCTGGAACGTGATCAAGGTGATCTGGGGCTCGTACTGGGACCCGCTGCTCGCGCGCGACAAGGACGGCATCCTGCTGCGCGTGATGGAGGAGACCGTCGACGGCGAATACCAGAACTACAAGGCGAACGACGGCGCGTTCGTGCGCAAGCACTTCTTCGGCAAGCATCCGAAGCTGCTCGAGATGGTCGCGCGCATGAGCGACGAGGACATCTGGCGCCTGAACCGCGGCGGCCACGATCCGCACAAGGTCTATGCCGCCTACGCTGCGGCGGTGAAGCACAAGGGGCAGCCGACCGTGATCCTCGCCAAGACCATCAAGGGCTTCGGCTTGGGTAAGGCGGGGCAGGCGAAGAACCCCACCCACCAGCTGAAGAAGGTCGACACGGAGACGCTCAAGGAAGTCCGCGACCAGCTGCGCATCCCGATTCCCGACGACAAGCTCGAGGAGCTGCCGTTCTATTTCCCGCCGGCGGACTCGCCGGAGATGAAGTACCTGCACCAGCGCAGGCAAGCGCTCGGGGGCTACCCGCCGCAGCGGCGGCGCAAGGCCGAAGCCGTGCCGGCGGTGCCGCCACTTTCGGCTTTCGAGGCGGTGCTGAAGGGCTCGGGCGAAGGCCGCGAGATCTCGACCACGATGGCCTTCGTGCGCACGCTCACCGCGCTGGTGCGCGACAAGGAGATCGGCAAGCGCATCGTGCCGATCGTTCCCGACGAGGCGCGCACCTTCGGCATGGAAGGCATGTTCCGGCAGCTCGGCATCTTCGCTGCCGAGGGCCAGAAGTACGAGCCGGTCGACAAGGACCAGGTGATGTTCTACCGCGAGGACAAGCAGGGCCAGATCCTCGAGGAAGGCATCAACGAGGCGGGCGCGTTCTCCTCGTGGATCGCTGCGGCGACCTCGTACAGCCATTCGAACGAAGTGACGGTGCCTTTCTACATCTTCTACTCGATGTTCGGCATGCAGCGCGTCGGCGACCTCGCCTGGGCGGCTGCGGACCAGCGCGCCCGGGGCTTTCTGCTTGGCGCGACCGCCGGGCGCACCACCCTCAACGGCGAAGGCCTGCAGCACGAGGACGGGCATTCGCATGTCCTGTCGTCGGTGATTCCCAACTGCGTGTCGTACGACCCGACCTATGGCTACGAGGTGGCGGTGATCATTCATGACGGCCTGCGCCGCATGGTGACGAACCAGGAGGACGTGTACTACTACATCACCCTGATGAACGAGAACTACGAGCACCCGCCGATGCCGCAGGGCGCAGAGCAGGGCATCCTGGAGGGAATGCACTTAATTAAAGAATCAAAAAGTAAAAATAAACTGCGAGTGCAGCTGCTGGGCTCGGGAACGATCCTGCGCGAGGTGCTCGCGGCCGCCGAGCTGCTCGAAGCCGACTGGGGCGTCGGCGCCGATGTCTGGAGCGCGACCAGCTTCACCGAGTTGCGCCGCGACGGCCTGGCCGCCGACCGCTGGAACATGTTGCACCCGGAAGCGAAGCCGCGCACGCCGTATGTCACCGAGGTTTTACAGATACGCCCTTCAGGTCCAGTGGTCGCCGCAAGCGATTACATGAAGACCTTCGCCGAGCAGATCCGGCCGTTCATCCCGCCGGGTCGCATGTACCGCGTGCTCGGCACCGACGGCTTCGGCCGTTCCGATTCCCGCGCCAGATTGCGCCACTTCTTCGAGGTGAACCGCGCCTTCGTCACCATCGCCGCACTCAAGGCGCTCGCCGATCAGGGCGAAGCCAAGCCGAAGAGCGTCGCCGACGCCATCAAGAAATACGGCATCAATCCCGAGAAGCCCGACCCGACCACGGTATGAATCAGGTCGTCGTTCCGGACATCGGCGACTTCAAGGAAGTCGAAGTCATCGAGGTGCTGGTGAAGCCGGGCGACGCCGTCGCCAAGGAGCAGTCGCTCATCACGCTGGAATCGGACAAGGCGACGATGGAGATCCCGTCGCCCGCGGCCGGCGTGGTGAAGGAGCTGAAGGTGAAGATGGGCGACAAGGTGTCGCAGGGCACGCCGATCCTGCTGCTCGACTCCGAGGAGAAAGTCGCCAGGGCGCCCGAAAAGCCGAAGAGGGAAGACAAGCCGGAAAAAACCGAAAAGACGGAAAAAACTTCTTCTTCCGTAATCACCGTCCCCGTCCCCGACATCGGCGACTTCAAGGAAGTCGAAGTCATCGAGGTGCTGGTGAAACCGGGCGACGCAGTCGCCAAGGAGCAGTCGCTCATCACGCTCGAGTCGGACAAGGCGACGATGGAGATTCCGTCGCCGGCGGCGGGCGTAGTCAAATCGCTGAAGGTGAAAGTCGGCGACAAGGTGGCGAAGGATTCGCCGATCCTGCTGCTCGAACCCAGAGAGGCGAAAGGCGAGATCAAGGCAGAAGCACCGAAGCAGACCGGGGCGCCGAGGCCGCCTGCCAAAGCCGTGTCCCCGGCACCGGCTCCGGATACCGCACCGCGGCCGGTGCCGCGCGAGCCGCACGACGAGCTCGCGCCCAAGCCGCATGCCAGTCCCTCGGTGCGCAAGTTCGCGCGCGAGCTCGGCGTCGATCTCGCGCGGGTGCAGGGCAGCGGCCCGAAGGGGCGCATCCTGCACGCCGACGTGCAAGGCTTCGTCAAGGGCGCGCTTGCGAAAGGGGTTCACCCCCCTGACAAGGGGGGGCAGGGAGGGTTGCCCTTCAATCTGCCGGCCTGGCCCGAGGTCGACTTCGCCAAGTTCGGCCCGGTCGAGTCACAGCCGCTGTCGCGCATCCAGAAGCTCTCGGGGCCGTACCTGCACCGCAACTGGATCTCGATTCCGCACGTCACGCACTTCGACGAGGCGGACATCACCGAGCTCGAGGCGTTCCGCAAGGCGCAGACGGTCGAGACCGAGAAGAAGGGCTTCAAGCTGACCATGCTCGCCTTCATGATCAAGGCCTGCGTCACTGCGCTCAAGCAATTCCCGCAGTTGAATGCCTCGCTCGACAAGTCGGGCGAGAGCCTGATCGTGAAGAAGTACTACCACATCGGGGTCGCCGTCGACACGCCGGAGGGACTGGTGGTGCCGGTGGTGCGCGATGCCGACCGCAAGGGCGTGTTCGAGCTGGCGCACGAGCTCGCCGATATCTCGAAGCTCGCGCGCGACAAGAAGCTCAGGCCCGGCGACATGCAGGGCGGCACATTCTCGATTTCCAGCCTCGGCGGCATCGGCGGCAACGCCTTCACGCCGATCATCAACGCGCCCGAAGTGGCGATTCTCGGCGTCGCGCGCTCGGCGATCCGCCCGTCGTGGAACGGCAAGGAGTTCACGCCCCGCCTCATGCTGCCGCTCGCGCTGTCCTACGACCACCGCGTGATCGACGGCGCCACGGCGGCGCGCTTTTCCAGCTCCCTCGCCTCGGTGCTGTCGGACATCCGCAAGCTGATCCTCTGAGATGGCCAAGGCAAGGCAGTGATGCGCGAGGTATTAGTCCCCGACATCGGGGACTTCAAGCAGGTCGAGGTGATCGAGGTCCTGGTCAAGCCGGGCGACTCGATCGCGAACGAGCAGTCGCTCATCACGCTGGAATCGGACAAGGCGACGATGGAGATTCCCTCGCCGGATGCGGGCGTGGTGAGGGCGCTCAAGGTCAAGGTCGGGGACAAGGTGTCGCAGGGAACGCCGATCCTGGTGCTTGAATCGCAGCAGGCGGTGAAGGCGGAGGCGGCAAAACCCTCGTCACCTCCCGCGCAAACCGCTGCGGAGGTCGACTGCGACGTGGTCGTGCTCGGCGCCGGGCCGGGCGGCTACTCGGCGGCCTTTCGCGCCGCCGACCTCGGGCTCAAGACCGTGCTCGTCGAGCGCTATCCGACGCTCGGCGGCGTGTGCCTCAACGTCGGCTGCATCCCGTCCAAAGCGCTGCTGCATACCGCTGCGGTAGTGGACGCCGCGCGCAGCCTCGCGGCGCACGGCATCGCCTTCGGCGAGCCGAACCTCGACCTCGCCAAGCTGCGCTCGTTCAAGGACAAGGTAGTCGGCAAGCTTACCGGCGGCCTTGCCGCCATGGCGAAGCTGCGCAAGGTGACGGTATTGCAGGGAGCAGGAAGCTTCGAAGGCAGAAACCTGCTCGCCGTGGACACCCAGGAGGGCAAGAAGAAGCTGCGCTTCGCCAGCGCGATCATCGCCGCCGGCTCGCAGGCGGCCAGGCTGCCGTTCCTGCCGGAGGACCCGCGCATCGTCGACTCGACCGGCGCGCTCGAGCTGAGGAGCCTGCCGAAGAACATGCTGGTGATCGGCGGCGGCATCATCGGGCTCGAAATGGGCACGGTCTACTCGACCCTCGGCACGCGGCTCGACGTGGTCGAGATGCTGGACGGCCTGATGCTCGGCGCCGACCGCGATCTGGTCGCGGTGTGGCAGAAGGCGAACGCCGGGCGCTTCGACAACGTGATGCTCAAGACCAGGACCACCAAGGCGGAAGCGACGCAGGACGGCATCCGCGTATGGTTCGACGCCGCCGAGCCGCGGCGCTACGACATGGTGCTGGTCTCGGTGGGCCGCACGCCCAACGGCAAGCGGATCGGCGCGGAGAAAGCAGGCATTGCCGTCAGCGAGAAAGGCTTCATTGAAACGGACTCGCAGATGCGCACCAATGTCGCGAACATCTACGCGATCGGCGACATCGCCCGCAACCCGATGCTCGCGCACAAGGCGGTGCACGAGGGCCATGTCGCAGCAGAAGCGGCAGCGGGCATGAAGTCGCACTTCGATGCGCGCGTCATTCCTTCGGTCGCCTATACCGATCCCGAGATCGCATGGGTCGGCCTCACCGAGGACGAGGCGAAAAAGAGTGGCGCCAAGGCGCAGGTCGCGAAGTTTCCGTGGAGCGCATCGGGGCGCGCAATCGCCAACGCGCGCGACGAGGGCTTCACAAAGTTGATTTTTGATGGTGAAACCCATCGGATACTGGGAGGTGGCATCGTCGGCACCGGGGCGGGCGAC